>Ga0066388_100003626_pt1 | contig 10095 bp, 5 predicted proteins | sample PanSoiMetaGPlot6_FD_64539 | JGI IMG/M metagenome (GOLD analysis project Ga0066388, IMG submission 64539) | Tropical forest soil microbial communities from Panama analyzed to predict greenhouse gas emissions - Panama Soil - Plot 6 (Hybrid Assembly) | ecosystem: Environmental > Terrestrial > Soil... | reverse complement strand
CCGCCGGTCCGCAAGGGTCGGCGGGTCCAGCCCCCGGCTGAGGGTTGTACTAGCCTGTTTCAGTCTTGGGCTCGACTATCTTGTAGACGTGTCCCTTGTAGACAAGGATTACCTGACGCCCGACGGCGAGGTACTTGGAGATCCCTGGCACGTTGCTGATCAGATCGAAGTACTCCTTGCTGCCGAAGGTTATTTGCTCTGGCTTAGCACTTTTGTCCGGATCAAAAGAGCTGTCGGTCCAAATGCCGTCTCTTAGATAAAACGTCTTGCCTTCCACCGATTTGAGCCCGGCCATTTGTTTCGCCTCGCTGTCGAAAGCAACTGTGGTTGATTTGTAGCTATCTACAGCTTTCGAAAGCATGACGGCTCGCTTGCCCGTCGGTTCTTCAGTTGCAAGGCCGGAACCGAAGGCCATACCGACTCCTGACACCGGCGGCGAAGCGCCTGCTCCCTCGTCTCCGTATATGATGTCATCGAAGCCGCCGTCGGCGACGAACGACTGCAATCTAGTCGCTGGTAACGATCGGATGTCCCTGGTGATCGGTGGTCCGCTGCTCCATGTGCTGGGCGGCGCTGCGTGCCCAGTCATGCCAGCGCCTCCAAGTATCCTCGGCCTCACGGTTCCCGCTGCATTTTGCAGCGCCAGCCTGCCGTTCTCGCTGGGATCAGTTACCAGGAAGGAGGTGTACGCAGAGATGATGCCGTATTTCTTGGACAGCGACACAATCTCATCGACTATCTCACGATTGTTCCCGTTGTCCTGCGCGACTTCCGTCAAATAGCCGATGCGCCGCATCGCCCACAATCGGGGCAGATACGTGTGGTCGGTTTCGTCGGCGGCGATCGATAGTGGGAAGGAGTATGCTTTTGCCACACCGTTAACCTGTCCGTTCAAGCGCACAGTCGCCTTGCCGGCGCCTTTGTACTTGCCGATCAACAAGACCTGCGAGCCGGCGAAGATGTCTTTGACTTCTTTGGGATAAACATCTTTGACTTCGAGGCTGTCGTAAGCAATGCTCACATCGCTGAGGACCGGGCTCTTGATCTTTTGATAAAAGCCGGAGAGCACCGCCTCGATATCTTCTGCAGGCTCGACATACTGCGACGTTCCATGGTTTTGCTCAGCTAACCTATTGAGCAGTTTGGTGTTCACGTCGTAGCCAACTCCGAAATCGAAGATACGAATGTTGCGAGTATTTGCAGCGCCTTTCAAAATCGTGGCTATGTCGGTTTCACCAACGGTGGGTTGTCCGTCCGTCATGAAAACCAGGTAGGCCGGGCGTTCGGATCCCTGGCTCAGCATCGCCTTGGCTGTTCGGAGAGCGTCACCGATGTTAGTGCCGCCTCTTGATTCGAGCTCCTTTATGTATTTGATGGCAGCGCTCTTGTTCTCAGCAGTGGCGTCAACCAGGCCGGGCCGGAACTTCGAAACATCGGTATTGAACTCGACAAGGTTGAATCTGTCGTTTTCATTCAAGGCATTGACCACATAGGTAAGCGCTTTCTGGCACTGCTCCATCTTCTCGCCTTGCATAGAACCGGATGTGTCGGCAACGAGAATGATGTCCTTGGCGATGACCTGCTTGCTCTGGAGAGGTGGTGTCAGCGTGAGCAGGAAGTAGCCGTAATCACCGTCGTCCTTATGAGTGAGAAGGTTGGCGGCCAGCTCTTTGTCGGAAACGCTGTAGTACAACAGGAAGTCTTTGTCGGGTACGCTGTTTTTCTCGAGCAAGGATACTTTGGCGTGCTGGTCGTCGGACCGATCGGCGCTGACGGTGTGGCTCGGCGACCAGATGGTTCGCAGCCCCTGGGAGCTCGCTAGCTTCACGTCGACATTGACTTCATCCACGGGCTGAGACTGGTTCTCTGCTTTCAGCGGAAAGCGGTACTTGAGCATGCCGTTTTCGGCGCGCAGCACCTGTGTGTATTCCAACTCGACCTTTTTGGTGCCGTGGGGCGGGATCGGAAAGATTCTCGCTCTCACGGTCTTGTAGTCCGCGTACTCGAGCAAACCGGGGTCTACCATGCGCCGGACGATTTCTTCATACTGCTGGCGAGCTTCATTGGCTTCGAGAATCTTGCCTTCGACGGGCTTGCCGTCGATGTGCAGCGAGAAGGAGCTGAACGTTGTGTCCTCGGGCAGCGGAAAGAGATAAGTACCGGCAAGATTTCCATCCGTGTTGTTGAAAAAGGTCTGGGAGATGTACGTCTTGGCGACCTGGTCATTGATGTCTACCTTAATCGATTCAGACTTCAAGCTGAGCCCGAAGGTGACATGGCCATGAAGAACCGTCCTGTCGGGAGGAGGCGGCGTGGTGGTTGGAGGCACTACAGGGCGCACCGGTCGGCGATCATGTGGCCGGCGCGGTGTCACCACCGGCGGTACGACCGGTGGTCTGATGGGCGGCACCATGAGTGCGACCGTTGCCGCCGGTGGTTGGAAAGCTGGGTCCACCACGATGAAACCCGAGGCGTTTGCTGATGGCGCTATCAACAGCGAAGCTGCTACGAGTAGCGATTTGATCGTTGCGCGGTTCATGAGAGGGACCTCTGTTAGTGGGAAATATCGTAAATGCCGGTTTCAGGCGTGTCAGCCGGTGGCCGTTGTCGATTCGGTTATTTTGTAGACGTGTCCTTTGTACACGAGGATGACTTGCTTACCTACGGCCAGATACTTGGAGATGCCTGGAACTTTGCGCATGAGATCGAAGTATTGCTGGCTGCCGAAGCTAATCAGTTCCGGCTTGCCGCTTCTGGAGTCGAATGAGCTATCGGTCCAGAAGCCGTTTTTCAGGTAGAAGGTCTTGTCTTCAACGGACTTGACTCCTGCCTGTTCATTGGCGTCCTTGTCCGCAGCCACAGTCGTCCACTTGTACTCGCGAACGACCTTGGAGCGCTCTACTGCATTCTTGCCGGACACGTCCGCGGAACCCCAGTCTAACCTTAAGTCATCGCGCACGGAGCTGGATGCTTTGGGCCTGACGCTCGCCTCGACAGAGCTGTAGTCAGCAATTTGCAAGCTCGGGGCGGTGCCATACCACTGTTTTAGTCTCCCCATCGATGGCGAGCCGGCTTGGCCGCTGGCGCGTAGGGTCATGCCTCGCACACCGGTACTGCCAAAGCCTACACCACTGCCGCCATATCCCATGGTGACTTCGCGTCTGTCCGCGACCACCGGCGCATCCGGAGGAACGAGCCCGCCAGCTACTGCACTTCTCCGCATCATCATCGGCATTGGTCTCTGTGGCAGCGTCGACATCGGGAGGTTGGCGAGTCTGTGATTCTCGCTGGGATCAGTAACCAGGAACGAAGTGTAGGCAGAAATGATGCCGTACTTCTTAGACAGAGCGATAATCTCGCCTACCACTTCCTTGTTGTTGCCGTTGTCCTGAGCGATGTCGGTCAAGTATCCGATCCGACGCATCGCCCACAGGCGAGGTAAATAGGTATGGCCGGTCTCTTCCGATGCAAACGACAGCGGAAACGAATAGGCTTTGGCCACGCCATTCACTCTGCCGGTCAAGCGGACAACCGCCTTCCCAGATCCCTTGTACTTGCCGATCAATAGTGCTTGCGAACCCGCGAATATATCTTTGATTTCTTTGGGATAGACGTCTTTGACTTGCAGTCCTTCATATGTGATGTTGACATCGCTGAGCACCGGACTCTTGATCTTCTGATAGAAGCTGGACAGCGCTGTCTCCAGATCTTCGTCGGGCTCGATGTACTCTGACGTGCCATGATTCTGTTCTGCCAGCTTGTTAAGCAATTTGGTGTTGACGTCATATCCGACACCGAAGTCGAAGATGCGAATGTCGCGAGAATTGGTGGCACCCTTCAAAATGGTGGCTACATCTGTATCGCCCACCGTTGGTTGTCCGTCGGTCATGAACACGAGATACGCTGGTCGATCAGACGCCTGGCTCAGCATGGCTTTGCCGGTCCGGAGCGCGTCGGCGATATTGGTGCCGCCGCGCGACTCCAGCTCATTGATGAACGATACCGCCCCCTTCTTGTTTTCAGGTGTGGCGGCCACGAGAGCGGAGCGGAACTTCTCCACGTCGGTGTTGAACTCGACGACGTTGAAGCGGTCGTTTTCGTTCAATGACTGCACGACGTACGTCAGAGCCTTTCTGCACTGCTCCATTTTCTCGCCGGACATCGAACCGGATGTGTCGGCGACGAGAACGATGTCTTTTCCGATCACCTGTTTGGTCTGCACGGGCGGTGTCAACGTCAGAAGGAAGTAACCGTATTCTCCATCGTTCTTGTGTGTGAGAAGATTGGCTGCCAGCTCTTTGTCGGAAACGCTGTAATACAGCATGAAATCCTTATCGGGGACGTGGTTTTTCTCGAGCAGCGAGATTTTGGCATGGTGGTCGTCGGAGCGGTTTGCACTAATCGTATGGCTCGGTGACCAGATTGTGCGCAGACCTTGGGAGCTTGCCAGCTTGACGTCCACCCTTACTTCATCGAGTGGGCTCGACTGGCTCTCAGCCTTCAACGGGAATCGATACTTGAGCATGCCGTTTTCTGCGCGGAGCACCTGTGTATATTCGAGCTCGACCTTTTTAGTGCCGTGGGCGGGGATTGGGAATATGCGCGCTCTTACCGTCTTGTAATCCGCGTATTCCAGCAAACCGGGGTCAACCATGCGGCGGACGATTTCTTCATACTGTTGGCGCGCTTCATGGGCTTCGAGAATTTTGCCTTCCACCGGCTTTCCGTCGATGTGCAGCGAAAACGAGCTGAATGTGGTGTCGTCCGGCAACGGGAACATGTAGGTACCGGCGAGATTTCTGTCCGTGTTGTTCATGAAGGTCTGGGAAATGTAAGTCTTCGCCACCTGGTCGGTGATGTCGACGCGCACGGATTCTGACTTCAAACTTAACCCGATCGAAACGTGCCCATGCAGTACGGGCGGGCGACTGACTGGCGGCGGCGCAGTCACCGGTGGCCGGTTGTGGGGCGGCCTGACCGGCGGACGTATAGGCACCACCGGCACAATCGGCGGTCTAACCACTGGTGGCATCAAGGCTATCGTGGCGGCTGGAGCGCTGAAAGACGGATCCACCACTATAAAGCCGGAGGCATTGGCCGACGGTGCTATCAGTAATGATGCGGCGAGCGTGAGGATGGACTTGATGGTGACGCGGTTCATATGACAGACCTCTGAGTCTTTGGTTGTGCTCTTACAAGTTCGCTCAATTTATGGAGTGCTCAGCGCCGGACCCAATAGCGACGTGGTGCCGGTGCCCCGCTGCTACCTAACAGACTAAAGGTGAGCCGCCCTGAAATCGCCGGGATATACGGATGAGCCAGACTGGGGTTTACCCCAGGGTTTTGCCGGAATTGACCGGACGGGCGGCATCTCCCTCAAAAATCTCGTAGGCCACGCCTTTGTAGACCAGGATTATTTGGCGCCCGGCGGCCAGATACTTCGAGATTCCGGGAAGCTGGTGCAAGAGGTCGAAGTATGCCTGGCTGGCAAACTTGATCAACTTCGGACTGCGTGAGCCGGAGGACGCATATGAGCTGTCGGTCCAAACTCCATCCCGGAAATAGAAGGTTTTGTCTGCAATAGTCTTGACGCCGCTGTTCTCCGGCGCGTCCGCCTCTGAAATTACGGAACCGGCCTTAAAGTCGTTAAGCGCTCGAGAATTTCTGACAGCCGTCTTGCCGCTCACGTCCGAGTTAGCCAGCGAGTTGGCAAGTCGCTTTCTCATGATGCCGCCATCGGCAGGGTCGATTGCTCTGAAGTACCCTGTGCCGCCTTCTGAAAAGGCGTTGTAGTCGAAGGAGTATTGGACGTCGATCGATTGGGGAGCTCCCATCGGCAAGGGGCGAAGAGTCGTCTGGTGAACGGCTCTCAATGCCGCTTCATCGGACAGCGCGCTGCCGGACGAATGCGCGATCGCTTCTTTGGAAGTCCTTCCACTGCGGTCCACTGTGAAGTTGACGGTGACTCGCCTGGACTCTGCTCCTTTCGGGGGAAACCAATTCCTTCTGACCTGCCGCTGAATAGCCGCCATGTAAGGACCGAAATCCATGTCAACTGCGGCAGCGACAGAGGCGGGGGCACCCACATCGCTCGGGCGCGCGATATTGGGGGCCACTGCAAAGCCTGCCGGAGGAGCGACAACTGCCGCGGGCCCTGCGGCCCCACCGCCGCCTGCTGACCAGGCATGCCTTGGTTGAGGCATGAGGCGCGCAGGATTCAATCGCTGGTTTTCGGTCGGGTCGGTGACGAGGAAAGATGTGTAGGCAGATATGATTCCGTACTGCTTGGACAAAGCAATTATCTCGTCGACAATCTCGGCATTGTTGCCATTCTCCTGCGCGATTTCAGTCAGGTAGCCTATTCGGCGCATAGCCCAGAGTCGCGGGAGATAAGTGTGACTGACCTCGTTCGAAGCAAATGTAATTGGGAATGAATACGTTTTGGCGACACCGTTGACTTTGCCGCTCAGCCGCACAACCGCCTTGCCGGCTCCTTTGTACTTGCCGAGAAGCAGCTCTTGCGAACCGGCGAAGATGTCCTTCACATCTCTGGGGTAAACATCTTTCACCTCAACGCCGTCATAAGCGATTTTTACGTCGCTCAGCACAGGACTTTTGATTTTTTGATAGAAGCCAGATAGCGCAGTCTCCAGATCTTCGTCCGGTTCCACATACTGAGACGTCCCATGGTTGTCTTTCGCCAGCTTGTTCAGCAGTTTGGTGTTTACGTCATATCCCACGCCAAAATCAAAGATGCGAATGTCGCGGGCGTTTGCGGCAGCTTTTAAAAGCGATGAAATATCAGTGTCGCCAACTGTTGGCTGTCCATCAGTGATGAATACCAGATACGCGGGACGATCGGGCGATTCGCTGAGCAAAGCTTTCCCGGCTCGCAGGGCGTCGCTGATGTTCGTGCCCCCTCTTGCCGAGAGGGAGTCAATGAACGACGACGCATCCTTCTTGTTCGCCGCCGTTGCTGGCACGAGTGCCAGTTTGAAGTCCTCCACGTCGGTGTTGAACTCGATGATGTTAAACCGATCGCTGGCGTGCAGGGCGCCGACGATGTGCTTGAGCGCTTTCTTGCACTGGTCCAGTTTGTCGCCCTGCATCGAACCTGACGTGTCGGCTATGAGGACGATATCCTTGCCAACCACCTCATTGACCTCGATCGGCGGTGTGAGCGTCAGCAAGAAGTGTCCGTACTCTCCATCCGTCTTCTGCGAAAGCAGGTTGGCGGCCAGCTCTTTGTTGGAGACACTGTAGTACAGCAGGAAATCCTTGTTCGGCACCACGTTGTTTTCCAGCAGTGAGACTTTTGCTCGCAAGTCTCCGGAGCGCTGAGCGGAAATAGTGTGGCTGGGTGACCAGATGGTGCGCAACCCCTGGGAGCTTGCCAGCCTGACGTCAACCTTGACGTCATCGACCGGGCCCGACTGCACATCCGACTTCAACGGGAAGCGGTATTTGAGCATGCCATTTTCGGCGCGTAGCACTTGTGTGTATTCGAGCTCGACCTTCTTGGTGCCGTGAGCCGGGATTGGGAATATCCGTGCTCTTACCGTCTTGTAGTCGGCATATTCCAACAACCCTGGGTCAACCATTCGTCTGACGATCTGCTCATACTGTTGTCTGGCCTCATTGGCTTCCAAGATCTTGCCTTCGACCGGTTTGCCATCGATCTGCAAAGAGAATGAACTGAATGTCGTGTCATCAGGCAGCGGAAACAAGTATGTGCCTGCAAGATCTCTGTCCGTATTATTGAAGAAGGTCTGCGACACGTAAGTTTTCGCGACCTGCTCTTTAATGTCGACACGTACGTCTTCGGACTTCAAACTGAGACCAATTGACACATACCCGTGGAGCACAGGCAGGTGAGTGGAAGGCGAGGGCACGGGCGGATTGACAGATGAGCGTGTCCGCGCGCGAGTGGCTCGCACTGCCGGTGGACGAATGGGAGTGGGCATCGGTGAGGGAACCATCCCGATCGCAGCAGCCGGTACACCGAAAGCCGGATCGACCACAATGAAACCGGAAGCATTTGCTGATGGTGGGACCAACAGCGACGCGGCGAGAGCCAAGACGGATTTAAACATGACGCGGTTCATAGGCTGAAATCTCGATGATTAGGAATGCTCGTGCAGCGGGGCAAGCGTGCTTGGGTGAAATCCAAGGCACGTACGCGATCCAATCGGCACGCGTGCCGGCGCCCGTTGCTACCTACACACTAGGACCTGGCGTAAACGAAATCGCCCGGAACTTCGGCGTACAAAGTCTGGGGTTTACCCCAGGAACTTGTCCGAATCTCACGACTCGACCATGCAATCGTCCCATGCCAAACGAAGCCGTGCTGGTATCCAGACGCAAGTCACACCGTTGTCACAAACTGGTTACACCCCGGTCACGTCCACGGGGTTATCGTTCTGCCTGAGGTGACGACGGAGTGGTCGAGCACCAGGAAGGACGTCAACACATGGAAGGTAATGACTCATGTCGAACGATTTTGATGCCGGCAAAGAAGCTGATCGGATCAACCAACTCGCCAAAGATGCGATTGACGAATCTCGGCCGCTGCACCAGTCCCAGGCTCTCCGTGCCTTGGAGCAAGAGTATCTGTCACTGACCCAGCCACAACGCAACGCGGTTGGGCTGGAACTCGAGAACAAAAATTCTTGGCACAGCGCGCTTCCCACGCCGCAGGTAAAAATCGATGGTAAGGGTGACGTCACCAGTATCGCCTTTGAGAGATCCGCCTGGGATGTCCATAAATCGGGATATGAAGTTGTCGAGATTGCTGAAGACTATGTTGCTTATGGCGGCTCCGGCGACATGGCCGGCAATGGCGAGATACCGCAGCAAATTAAGGGGACGCACGAAGTTGAGTGGGTGGAGATCCCTCCGATTGCCGCAAGTAATATTGGCCACACCAGCCATCACAACAAAAGATCCCATAGTCGCGGACATTAACGTCCAATGTTGTAGCGGCGAGTACCGCTCGCCTGTTCTGCTGGGCATGCTCAAAATTCAGAACAGGCGGGCCGTGCCCGCCGCTACAAGCTGCTTTGAGAACCGCCAGGAACGTTCGCCTCAATAACGCTGCCGTTCGACGTCGCCGAATTGAAACTGTTGGGTCTGGCTGACCGGGGCAGTGCTCACGCATGATTGTTGAGTGACAATTCGGCGCTTTGAGCGTGGCGGATAAGTAAGGATGTTGTTGCCTTGCAGCTCGGCGATTGATTGCATCACTGCCTGATCGAAGCCCTGATACCGAGATGATGATACCAGCCTGATGTTGACGATTCTGCGATCAGGAAGAACGTCCAACGAATACCAGGTTGAGATTCCATTCGGGTAGCGGCTCATCATCATCTGCTTCTGGGGATCCCACACAAAATTGATGTCGTTGTGGACATTGATCTTCGCTACCGTGGCGGCTTGAATTGCCTGCATCAGCGTGTTTCGCCACATGTCCCAGTCAATTTGCAGCTCCTGATCAGCGGCGTCGGGATCGTTCTGGACGCCGAGCGCCAGCGGGTTTTGCCCGGCGCCCCCCTGCAGTGGTCCCGGTCGGCTCTGGTCAATCATTCCCTGTTGTGCGTTGCCGGCCCAACCGCCACCTTCCACCCCTCCCATCAAACCAGTGCCTGGCGCTCCAGCTTGGACTCCTCCATTCAAGTTAATGCCTGTAATGCCGGTGGGCATTGCGTTCTGCTCCAACCTGCCCTGGAGCGGCTTGCGTTGTTGGGGAGCTGCTACCGGCACGGGCATCGGCTCCACTACCGGCGGCGGCAACGCATCACTGTTGGGCGAGGTGTCGGTTTGCTCAGGCTGCACCTGGGCCGGCTCGTCGGCAAAACTGGCAGTGCTGCCACCCGACCAGATGGCAAATGCCAGCATCAGGCTGGTGACGAATTGGCGCAAGTGTCGTCGGTGTCGCATCAGGCGGTGTCATTCCGTCAGGCCAAGCAAATTTGCCCCTTGTCCACAGCTATTTCTAGTTTACAGAGTCTCGATGCCTGTTACTTGCAGTCAGCGATTTTGGGACGATACTTTGCCGGCTTGCGGCTTGTAGACTGGGAATTGCTGGGATATCTGCGC
>Ga0066388_100003625_pt1 | contig 10096 bp, 11 predicted proteins | sample PanSoiMetaGPlot6_FD_64539 | JGI IMG/M metagenome (GOLD analysis project Ga0066388, IMG submission 64539) | Tropical forest soil microbial communities from Panama analyzed to predict greenhouse gas emissions - Panama Soil - Plot 6 (Hybrid Assembly) | ecosystem: Environmental > Terrestrial >... | reverse complement strand
CGCCGGTCTTGGTCGCTGCAGCCGTTAGAGATCGGCGGTCTCGAGCGATCTCTCGTGGTCCACATCGGGAAATGCGCGCCTCCTGTCGAGGCGCTCCGAGAAGATCGTCTTCAGCACCCTCCAGCCGTCCGAGATCGTGTGCAGGTTGCTCGCACCGTGAATCCGCTCAGACTCGAAGCTCGGAACCTCGACGACCCTCAAGTGGGCACGAAGTGCTCGGATGTTCATCATCGTCTCGATCTCGAAGCCGGCGCCATCGAGTTGGAGGACGCCCACGACGTCCCGCCACATCGCGTTGTAGCCGTAGCAGAGGTCGCTGTACCGCGAGCCGAAGAACAGCCTGACGAGCCATACGAAGACGCGATTCCCCAGCATCCGATACCGGGGCATGTCGGAGGTTCCGCCGCCCTGAACGAAGCGCGATCCCTTGGCGAAATCCGCGCCCGAGACGAGGGCAGCGACGAAGCGAGGAATCTCCGCCGGATCGTTCGAGCCGTCGGCATCGAGCGTGACGACGATGTCGCTGGTGCAGGCCGCGAGGCCCGTCTGCAGTGCCGCACCCTTACCACGTTGCTTGGCCAGGACGATCCGGATCTCCGGGTAGAGGCGACTGGCCGTCTCGAGCGTGTTGTCGGTCGAGTGCCCGTCGACCAGTACGAGTTCATCGACGATCTCAGGGAGTTCCGGCAGGATGTAAGGGAGGTTGCGAGCCTCGTTCAGCGTTGGGATGACGACACCCACGCTGGGCGGTCCGGACCTCGCACGGCGGCTCCACCGTGCCGCCGCCAGTCGGGCCTTGCGCTCGAGCACGAGGTCTAGGCCCACCACCTGTTGAGAGGCCGTCGACCTGCGCGGCCGCTGACTCATGATTCCCCTCCCCCTTTCTCCCCACGCGACGGCTGCCGCGGCCGTCGCAAACGCAACTCTCGCCGATCAGATTGGGACGCGACCTACCCAAAGGGCTGGGTTCTACCCATCCGACGCCCAGGCCCCTGTCCGTCCGGACGGCTTGGCGCGCTTCATGCTTCAGGCATAGCGGTGCCCTCGATCACCACCTTTCTCGTACGTCAATTTCCTAACCTGCGAATCCTCGGACCGGTTGCTACGGGGCAACCGTCACGTCACGTGATCACGAGCCCCTTCAGCTTCGCCAGATGCGCAGGCCCGATTCCGGGTACGGCCTGCAGCCCGGTGACCGAGTGGAACGGTCCGTGTGCCCGGCGGAAGTCGAGGATCTTCTGGGCGGTGACGGGTCCGACGCCCGGCAGGGCTTCGAGCTGCTCCAGCGTGGCCGTGTTGAGGTCGACGGGCGGGGCCGGCGACGGGCCGACGGGGGCAAGGCTCGCCGCTGCTGCAGCCGCGCCGGCCACACCGCGCGCGGGGACGACGACCTGCTCGGCGTCGGCGATCGGGGCGGCGAGGTTGACCGTGTCCTTCGCGCTCGGCCCGCCGGCGGCCGCAATGGCGTCATCGATTGCCTGGCGGAAGTCGAGGATCTTCTGGGCGGTTGGCGGTCTGATCCCCGGCAGGGCTATGAGCTGCTCAAGCGAGGCCGTGTTGAGGTCGACGGACGGGGTCGGCGACGAGCCGGCGCCGGCAGGGCTCGCCGCTGCTGCAGCCGCGCCGGGCACACCGCGCGCGGGAGCCACGACCTGCTCGGCGTCGGCGATCGGCGCGGCGAGGTTGACCGCATCGAGCTGGGCCTGTGCGGTCGGTCCGCCGGCGGCCGCAATGGCGTCATCGATTGCCTGGCGGAAGTCGAGGATCTTCTGGGCGGTCAGCGGGCCGATCCCCGGCAGGGCTATGAGCTGCTCCAGCGTGGCCGTGTTGAGGTCGACGGGCGGAGTCGGCGGCGCGCCGGCGCCGGCAGGGCGCGCCGCTGTTGCAGCCGCGCCGGGCGCGCTGCGCGGGGGGACGACGACCCGCTCGGCGATCGGCCCGGCAACCCGCACCGGCCCCGCGGCGTGCTCCGTCGTGCCGCCGCGGTGATGCAGCACCACGAAGTCGCTTTCGACGGGATCCCCTCGCCGGGAGGTCGGAACGGGCGTGCTTCTGCCGCGACCGGAGCGTTGGGCGTCGGAGATGATTCCCGCCGAGGCTCCGAGGACGGTTCCTGCGGCGATCACCGCGAATGCTCCGTGCGGAGACCAGGTTCCGGTGTAGAGGAAAACCGCCGGCACAAGCACACCGAGGGCAAGGCCCACGAGAAGTACAACGGTCGAGGTGAGTGCGAGCCCGGGAAGACGGAGGAGCAGTACGACCACGAGGCCGGGGGCGAGGAGCACGCAGGGGAGCACAACGAGTACTCCGGCGATCGGCCCGGCCTCGAGCGCGACGAGGATCGTCGACACAACGCACCAGAGGATGATCGCCATCCAGGCGTGGAGGCGCTCTCCCTCCGGCGGTTTCCATGCACCAAGCCGCGTCTCCACCGCCGAAAAGTAGCCAAGGCGATGCTCGCCGCGGACGCGCGGAGGCGTTAGCCTCTAGCGCGGTGCGCGCAGTAGTGACTGGGGGAGCGGGGTTCATCGGGTCGCACGTATGCGACCGCCTGCTCGCAGCGGACCACGATGTCGTCGTCATCGACGATCTGAGCACGGGACGCCGCGAGAACGTACCGGGAGCTGCTGCGCTCGAGGTGGTCGACGTCGCAGAGGAGCAGGACGTCGCGCGCGTCGTCGAGCAGGTTAGGCCAGGACTCATCTGTCACCTCGCCGCCCAGGCGAGTGTGACCGTCTCGGTTCGTGACCCCGGCCGCGACCTCGAGGTGAACGTGCGAGGCACATTCAACGTGCTCCAGGCGGCGCAGAGCGTCGGGGCGCGGGTCATCTTCGCCTCCACGGGCGGGGCGCTCTACGGAGACCAGGCACCGATTCCGAGCCCGGAGGACGCCTCACCGCCGCAACCGCTGGCACCCTACGGAGCTTCGAAGCTGGCCGCGGAAGCGTACGTCGGTACGTGGTCGCGTCTGCACGGAATCACGAACGTCGTTCTCCGCCTGGGAAACGTCTACGGTCCACGGCAGACACCACACGGCGAGGCGGGGGTGGTGGCGATCTTCAGTGACCGCCTGCTCAGGGGAGAGCGACCGGTCGTATACGGAGACGGGCTCCAGACACGCGATTACATTCACGTCTACGACGTCGCGGCCGCATTCCTGGCGCTCGCCGAAACGGGGGAAGGAACCTACAACGTCGGCTGTGGCCGCGAGCGAAGCGTGCTCGAACTACTAGAGGTGCTCCAGCGAGCGGCCGGCACTCACCTCGAACCGATCTACGAGCCGCTACGGAGCGGCGAACTGCTGCGCAGCGCACTCGACTCGTCTCGGCTGAGGCGAGTCGGCTGGCGGCCGGAGGTTGAGTTCGAAGACGGGCTGAGCTCGACGCTCGACACCTATCGGTGAGGGCCGCATGAGGGCCGTGCTGCTGGGAGCCGGCTACGGCACGCGACTGGCTCCCCTCACCGATACTTGCCCGAAGATCCTTGTACCGGTTGTCGGAGAGCCGCTGCTCGGCCACCAGATCCGCTACCTGGCCCGGCAAGGTGTCAGCGAACTGGCGCTCAACGTGCACTACCTCGGACAGCAGGTGCGCGACTATCTGCGGACAACCAGCTGGCCCGTCCGGGTGCGCCTTTTCCCGGAGGAGGAACTGCTCGGCACAGCGGGCGCGCTTCTGCCGATGCGGTCGTTCTTGACAGAGCCGTTCGTCCTGCTCTACGGCGACGTAGTCACGAACATGGACCTGGGCGACCTTCTGCGCGACCTGCGAGACGTGGCTACGCTCTCGTACTACGTGTCCGTGGATACCGAGGACAAAGGGGTGCTCGAGTTGGATGACACGGGGCGCGTAGTGGCATTCGTCGAGAAGCCTCCCACGACCGAAGCTGTGTGTGCGATCAATGCAGGGGTCTACGCACTCGATCCTGCCATCCTCGATCTCATCCCCGAGCGGGGGGACTTCGGGCTAGACGTCTGGCCAACCCTGCTGCGGACGGGCAGGCTCCACGGACATCGCACCGACGCGTATGTCGCCGACATCGGCTCGATCGAGATGCTGAGGCAAGTCGAGGATGACGTGCGGCGCGGGGCGCTCGAATGGTGATCTCGCGGACACCGTTGCGCGTCAGCTTCGTCGGCGGCGGCTCCGATCTCGACTCGTTCGCGTCCCGGCATGGCGGCGCCGTCCTCTCCACCACGATCGACAAATACATCTACGTGGTGGTGAACGAGAGATTCGAGGACGACATCCGCGTGAGCTACTCGAAAACGGAGATCGTCGACTCGGTGGCCAAGCTCAAGCACGACCTTGTCCGAGAGGCGCTTCGATTGGCAGGGTTGCCGCGTCACGTCGAGATCGTGACGATCGCGGATGTTCCATCCCGCGGGACCGGGCTCGGTTCGTCCAGCGCTGTCACGATCGGCGTGCTGAACGCCCTCTACGCGTATCAGGGGATCTTGAAGGCGCCGGCAGAACTCGCCGCCGAGGCCGCCCATATCGAGATAGACGTTCTCGGCAAGCCGATCGGACGGCAGGATCAGTACGCATCCGCATTCGGAGGGCTGCAGCTGCTGCGATTCGGGCCGGGCGACGCCGTCGACTGCCAACCGGTGATCCTCACCGACGAGGCACGGCTAGGTCTCGAGCGCAATCTCCTCCTCTTCTACACGGGGAGGCAGCGCGCGGCCGCGAAGGTCCTCGGCGAGATCGACGCGGCTACAGGCAAACGGGCGACGAAGAGAAATCTCGAGCGGCTCCGCGAACTTGCCTACGAGCTGTACGGCGAGATCGGCCGGGGCAACGTCGACGCGGTGGGCGACTATCTGCACAAGGGCTGGGAGCTGAAACGGCGGCTCACCGGAGTCACCAACGCCAAGGTGGACGGTTGGTACCGGGACGCACGCGGCGCCGGTGCGACCGGAGGGAAGCTGCTCGGGGCCGGGGGCGGCGGATTCATGCTCTTCTATGCCCAGCGGGACCGGCACGAGGCGATCAGAAGCGCCCTGGCGCATCTTCGAGAGGTGCCCATACGCTTCGAATCGACCGGCTCGAGGATCATCCACATCGGCCACTGATGCTCCAGCTCACCGACTTCGTCAGCTCGTACGTCGACCGTCTTCGAGGCGCCATCGATCTGATCCCGCAGGATCGTGTCGCGACGATGGGGGAGATCCTCTATCGCGCGTATCGCCACAACAAACAGGTATTCGTGGTCGGCAACGGTGGAAGTGCCGCGACGGCCTCGCACATGGCGTGCGACCTCGGCAAGAACACGATCTCGCCCAATCGCCAGCGCTTTCGTGTCCTCAGCCTGAACGACAACGTCCCACTCGTGTCGGCGCTCGGGAACGATCTCGGCTACGAGCACATCTTCTCCGAGCAGCTCAAGAATCTCATCCGGCCGGGTGACGTGCTCATCTCCATCACCGGCAGTGGAAACTCGCCCAACATCCTGCGGGCCATGGCCTACGCGCGGGAGCGAGCAGCCACGAACATCGCGCTCCTCGGGTTCGACGGCGGCGCCGCACTGAAGCTCGCGGACGAGTACGTGCTCGTCCCGGTTCACGACTACGGAGTCGTCGAGGACCTGCACATGGTGCTCAACCACATCCTCACGGAGTACTTCCGGGCGCGTCTCGACGCCGGCGAGCCGGCGCTTCGGTGACGGGGGGACGGGCTGCGGTCTTTCTCGACCGGGACGGCGTGCTCAATCGGCGGCCGCCCGAGCACGAGTACGTCACCTCCGCCGACGCGCTCGAGCTCCTCCCGGGTGTCACCGCCGCCGTTTCCTCGCTGCAGCGGACGGGCTACCTGCCGATCGTCGTCTCCAACCAGCGAGGAGTGGCGCGTGGAGTCGTCTCGGAACAGACGCTCCGGAAGATCGAACGGCGGCTGCTCGAGGCCGGCGTCCCGATTGCGGCGTTCTACTACTGTCGCCACGATGCCCTCGCCGGGTGCGACTGCCGCAAGCCACGGCCAGGCCTTCTCCTCGAAGCCGCGGCAGACTACGAGCTCGACCTGGGCGGCAGCATTCTGATCGGCGACGAGGAGACAGACGTTGAGGCCGGCAGGTCGGCCGGCTGTCGGACGATCCGGATCGGAGTGGAAGGCCCCACCGCGGCGGACGATCTCGCACGCGACCTGCCCGCGGCCGCCGACATCGTCGCGAGGCGATGGCCTCGCCACGTACCGGGTCAGGCAATCCTCCCGTAGCCGAATACCGACCAGAGAACGACCGCCACGAATGCGGCGGCGAGCACCGCGGCGACGACGATCAGGGTGCCCCGGTGGGGCAGATGCGTCGCATTACTGGACAGCTTCGCGGCCATCACGCCCGAGAAGAGGCCTGCGGCGAGGATGAGCACCACAACAGCTGCGTCACTCGTCGCGTGGCTCATCGGGAGGGTCTCCTTAGTGGAGGCCGAGCAACCGCGGCCAGAACACGAACAGGCCCGCGTACAACAGTACGCGCGCGGCGACCACTCCCTCGAAGCGGCCGGTCATCTCGACCAAGACGGACGAACAGAGCCCGAGTACCACGGCGAGCGGGATGAATCCCAGCGGATGAACGCCGAGATAGGCGAGGGCTACTGCGCCCATGCCGACCAAGGGCGCGAACCTGCCGGCGAGCGGACCGACTGCGCTCTGGAAGAAGCCGCGGAAGAGCAGCTCCTCGGTCACGGCGGCCACCGTCACGAGCACGAGCACCGCGGCGGCACTGCTCCACCTCCCGTGCTGGGGGGCGAGCGAGTCGCGGCTGAAGACCAGTGCGCAGAGGAGGCCGAGAGGGAGACCCGACAGAGCGATCCGCCGTTGGCGGCGATCGCGGACCAGCGGGTCGAGCCGCGGTCGAAGCTGCGCGAAACCGATCCCCGCGCAGATGAGGGCGGTGACCGCGGTCGGTCCCACGAGCACGAAGTGCCGCGCGACGGGTACGGAACCGTGTTGCAGCGTGAGCGTGACCAGCCGGATGCTCAGCGGAACGGTGAGCATTGCCGCGGGAGCCAACGCACGAGCGGCTTCGGAGCTGCTCCGCAGCAGAGCGACGCCGATCTGGGTCGCGACGAGGATTACCAGCAGCGCGTACCCGATGACGGCAACCAGCGTCTCTCCGGTAGCGGCGGCGACTTCCAGAGCGGCCGCGACTGCGGCGTAGAGCGCGATGCTGGGCAGACCGGGAGCGCGAGCGGATGCTCCCCGCAGAGCCTGCAGGTTTCGGACGGCGATCACTGGAAGCTTCGCCACCTCCTGACGACCACCAGCAGGAACGCGGCGAGAAGTGGCAGAGCAATGAGGGCGAACACCCTCCTCGCCGCAGAACTGGATGCCCGCCGGTTGGCAAACAGATCCGCTTCGAACAGGAGGATGATCACGCAGAGGATGAGGACGACTGCGCGCGACGTCATCTGTTCCTCCGTCTGCTGCGGCGCGCGCTGCCTCGGGGCGCCGCTACGCGCCCGAACCTCTCAGCCGCCGCAGTTATGGCTCTATCCACCCGCGTGCAGCTGCCGCGCGCCGCACCTGCACGCTTCCGATGAGGAAGCCGGCCGACGTGGCTGCGAAGCCGGCGACGACCGTCAGCGCCCGCTCGGCGCCTGCTCTGTTGCCCTCGCGCAGACAGCTCGCGACTCCTCGGACGACGGCCCGCGGCAGGACACGCAAGGCGTAGGCGCGCTCCGAGGCGAGGCCGTCGCGCGGCCCGACGAGCCGCGCGACGACCGCCTTGGAGCCTCCCTCGAAGTAGCACCTCGAGATGAAGCGCCGCCAGCGCAGCCGCGCGGAAGGGACGAGGTGGTTGACGCGAGCAGCCGGCTGATAGAGGAGGCGGGCCTGCGGGTCCTGCTGAACCAGTCGGATGCAGAACTCCGTCTCGTCGCAGCCGTAGCCGAGGCGGAACCCGCCCAATCGCTCGAGCACCTCGCGTCTGAACGACATGTTGCAGCCGATGAGGTTGCGGACGAAGGACCTTCCCTCGGGCAAGCCGACATAGGAGCAGCCGACGACCCAGTCGAACTCCGAAGGAAACCACGGCGGGCGCGCCGGTTGCCAGCGGGGCTCGATAGCGCCGCCCACGCCGGCGACGCGCGGATCGTCGTACCCCTCCACCAGGCGCTCCAACCAGTCCGGATCGGGATGGGCGTCGTCGTCGATGAAGGCCACGATCGCTCCCGTGGACGCGGCGACACCGCTGTTGCGGGCGCCGCCGAGACCGGGCACGCGGTCGTTCGGCACCACGTTTGCAGACAGCTCTCTGCGAGCCTGCTCCAGGAGAGGTGGATTGTGGTCGACGACCACGACGACCTCGTGCGGCGGAATCGTCTGCCGCTCGAGCGCCGCCACGACCTCGATCAGCTCGTTCCAGCGCTCGCTGTCATGGGTGGCCACCACGACAGAGCAGCTCAGCGAGCTGTCCGGCTCGGAGGTCCTTATCTGCATGGCCCCCGCAGATACCCGACGGCATGCCGTACCTTGAGCACCCGCTCGACCACAGGAGGTACAGGCTAGCGTGCGCGACCAGGCGAGATGAGCGACGACCAGTCCCTGAGTGAGATCGTCCTCGCCATCCAGGCGAGGAACCGAACGGTCGCCCTCGCCGAACGGTTGGCCGAACTGAGACGCACGCCGCGCGTGCAGCTATTGCCGTTCCTCACGACGCCGATCGTTCTCGGACTCTGGGTCTGGTCGCTGAACGGCGTCGACCTTCGCCAGATGAGCGAACTCGGACTCGCCTCGGTACTGGGGCCGGGCTTCGTCGCTGCACTCGTCGTGTTGTCGGCGAGCATGGCGATCTCGCTTGCGGACGACCGTCCGAACCAGGGTGTTCTGCTCGCGCACGTGCTGATCCTGATCCTGATCCTCTACGGGTCGATCTCGTTCCTCGTCTCGGTACCGCAGGGGACCGCCGTTTACCGGCATCTGGGCGTGGCCAACTATGTGACCACCCACGGATCCGTCGATCGGGACATCGACGCGTATTTCAACTGGCCGGGCTTTTTCACGATGACGTCCGCGCTGACGAGCGTCGTGGGGGCGCGATCGGCGATGGCGCTTGCCCGCTGGGGGCCGCTCATCTTCAACCTTCTCTTCCTCGTCCCGCTGGTGCTCTTCTTCCGCACCTGCTGCCGGAACGTCGTCTACACCTGGCTGTGCATTTGGCTCTACTTCTGCAGCAACTGGGTCGGGCAGGATATCTTCTCCCCGCAGGCCTACGGTTACCTCGGCTACCTGGCGATCCTCGCGGTGGTGGTGAAGCTCTTCGCGACGCGGGCGGCGGGGGCAACCGAAACTGTGGTAGGGGTGCGGAGAGCGGCTGTGTACGTCGTGATCGTGTTGGCGTTCCTCGCCATCGCAGTCAGCCATCAGTTGACGCCGTACGCGCTCACGCTCGCTGTGGGGGCATTCGCCCTGTTCAGGGGTACCCGACTCTGGGGGCTCCCGATCCTGATGGGCGTCGTGAGCATCTCGTGGTTCGCCTACGCTGCGACGCCATTTTTCAGCCAGTTCCTGCGGCAGCAGGGCCGCGAAGTCGGGTCCGTGTCCGAGAACCTCAATACCGGCATCGGCGCCCGCCTTGCCGGGGCGCCGGAGCACGTCTTCGTGGTCGACACGAGGGTCGCCTTTACGCTCCTTATCTGGGGTCTCGTCCCGGTCGGGATCTGGGTCCGCAGACGACACGGCCTTCCCACCGCCGCCCTCGCCGGGATGGCCGGCTCGACGATCCTGCTCGCGGGCATCCAGTCGTACGGGGGCGAGATCTTCCTCCGGACCTTCCTGTTCTCTCTGCCTGCAGTCACCCTCTTCGTCGCCGCGATCTTCGTCTTCCCGTTCGCCCGGCTGTTTCGCGCCATGGCCATCGGGACGTTCTCCGTTGCGCTGCTGATGCTCTTCGTTTTCGCCCGCTACGGCAACGCCAAGATCGACTACCTCTCCGCGCAGGAGGTGGCCGCCATGCAGAGGCTCTACCGGGTCGCGCCGCCCGGCTCGCTTCTCCTCGCAGGGTCGGGCAACCTACCCTGGCGCTTCGCGGCCTACAACGGCTACGACTACGCGACCATCGACGACCTCGACGTCTGGGATCACGGCTCGACGAGCCAGCG
>Ga0066388_100003624_pt1 | contig 10096 bp, 6 predicted proteins | sample PanSoiMetaGPlot6_FD_64539 | JGI IMG/M metagenome (GOLD analysis project Ga0066388, IMG submission 64539) | Tropical forest soil microbial communities from Panama analyzed to predict greenhouse gas emissions - Panama Soil - Plot 6 (Hybrid Assembly) | ecosystem: Environmental > Terrestrial > Soil... | reverse complement strand
GTTCTTTTTCCCCGCCGCTCGGTCACAAAGCCTCGGCAAGGTAAGGCGCCCCCTCACTGAGTACAAAGTTCCTGCAATCGCTTCATCGGCTTTTCATTCGGCGGAATCTGCAAGTGCCGCGCGTCAAAAATCTGTTCCTGCAGGATTGCCCCGTCGTTTCTCGGCTCATCGGGGTCGATTTTGTAAGCGGGATCTTTCTGCGCGTCCTTAAGCTTGATGAACTTAAACCCTTCCTGCTTAAGCTGCGCCAGAAGCCGCGGCAGCATCTCCGCGTCGAACGCTCCAATATGCATCAGCAGCACATACTTGATATCTCGGTGAAACAACTGGTTCGACATGTCGCGGCCCAGCTTCACATAGTCGGCGGCCGTCTTTAGGTAGCTCTCTTGCAACCACGCGATCGCTTGTTCATCCTTCTTGTCGCTGCAGCGTGCATACGGAGCGTTCCAGGCATAGTCCTCAAAATCCAGCGAGACCTGCGCGATGCGATAATGGTGATCTTGCAAATATGCACGAGCTCCGCGCCGCTTCTGCAAAGTGTCGCCTTCATCCAGGTATGGATAGCGGAACCAGAGCCAGCCGTTCTTGCCCATCAGTTCCTTCAGCATGGCTTCATTTTTCGCGACGTTGTCTTCAAACGCTGCCAGCGAGCTGTTGTTGAGGCTCATGTGGTCCAGCGTATGATTCCCCAGGGGTTGCCCGGCTTCTCGCCACAGCTGCAGCACCTTCAAGTCTTCCGGATGCGCCTCTAGCTTCCCCGCATTGATGAACCCGTAGACTTCCGGAACCTTCGCTTCCTTGAAGGCCGCCAAAATCTTCCGGGTCACATCCTCGCGGGTCGTGCCCGTCGGCAGCGGTCCATGTGCCGGCAAATCGTCAAACGTTATGGCCACCTCCTGCGCAAGCGCGGGCAGCGCGGCGAACAATCCCGTTGCAAAAATAAGTATTCGACCAGCCGGCAGAAACAAACCGCGAAAGCCCCGGATCATCCGTGCCTCCAACGCGGGAGAGTATAAAGCAGCGCGCTTTTGCGCGCAGCTATTGTTCTCTCTCGGCTGCTCTTTCCGGTTGGTTGTGACCTGGGAATCTAGCGATTTCGCTTTGCTGGCTGTTTCAGTCGAAGATCACAAGCCGTGTCATTTTGGGACGCCTGGCGAGCGTTCGTGTTGACCGCGCTGTTGTCCGTGGTTAGCGTGGATAAACGCGCGAAAATTTGACTTCGGCGTCCCCACAAATGACTTGGACTTCCCTGCGCGGTACGACTCGCACCGGCAAAATTGCCTTCCACGTCGGTGTCTTTCTTTTGGCTATGCTGATTTTATTTTCGCGTCGTCCGGACGCTCTGCTCACCCCCCAGTTTTACGCCGAAGACGGCACCTACTGGTATGTCGACGCCTATCAATCCGGCCTCCGCTGCCTGTTGATGCCCAATGGCGGCTATCTCAATACCCTTTCTCGCATCATCGGTCTGCTGGCCCTGCTGGTGCCATTCGCGTGGGCCCCGGTGGTAATGGTTACGAGTGCGCTTGCCTTCCATATTCTCCCGGTGAATCTGTTCCTTTCCTCTCGCTTTGATCGTGTCCCGTTCGAAACACGCTTGCTCGGCAGTCTGATTTACTTGGGCCTTCCAAATTCCTTCGAAATCCATGCAAACACCACCAACATTCAATGGCATTTGGCCATCGCCGGTCTGCTCGTGCTGTTAGCTCCAGCCGAAAACGCACCGGCCTGGCGGGTCGTGGACCTGACGCTTTTTGTGTTGTCGGTGCTGGCTGGTCCCTTAGGCATGTTCTTGATCCCCATCGCCGCGGTTTTATGGTGGAAGCGTCGGGACCGCAAGTCGCTGAACGCCCTGGCCGTTCTGATCCCTGGCGCTGTCTTGCAGTCTCTTTTCATCGTCTTCTCCGGCTCCAGGCCATACTCTCCCAATGGCGCAACCGTCGCTCGTTTCATTGGGATTCTCGGGGGTCAGGTTTTCCTTTCCTCACTCTTGGGACTGCGTACGTTTATCCAGCTTTATTTCGCCCACGTGTCCTTTCTGTTTATCGCCCAGGCTGTTGCGATGCTCATTGGTTTCACAGTATGCGTCTATGCCGCGGTTCGCGCTCCTTTCGAACTCAAGCTATTCCTTCTCTACGCCGCAATCGCCTTGACGTTCGCGCTCTCCCGGCCGTACGCCATTTTGCGCGGCAACCACGAGCAGTGGCAATTGATGCAGACGCCGGGCATCACCAATCGTTATTGGTTTTTTCCTATGTTGGCGTTTCTTGCTTGCCTGATTTGGATGGTCACCGGCGCCGGAAAAAAGACTGCACGCTACGCGGCACTTCTTCTCCTGGCCTTGCTTCCCGTTGGGATCTATAGAGACTGGTTATATCGCCCCTTTCCTGACAAGGATTTTCATCAGTTTGCCGCTGAATTTGAACGCGCCGCGCCTGGAACCGAAATCACGATTCCGATTAATCCCGTATCTTGGGAAATGCGCTTTATAAAGCGATAACATGACCGAAGCACTCGCAGCATCGGCCAACCCGCCTTCCGCGGCCCGCGTCACAGGGCACAATCTGATCTTCCACGCGTCCGTCTCCGTGACCTCTTTCCTCATCCTGTTTTTGCGCCGCCCCGACGTGCTGCTCAACGCACAGTTTTATGCCGAAGATGGAACGCGTTGGTTTGCGGAGGCCTATCACTTCGGTTGGCGTTGCTTGTCGATCCCGGAATCTGGCTATTTGCAAACGGCTTCCCGCTTGGTCGCGCTTCTGTCGCTTGCTCTTCCCTTTGCGCTTGCGCCGCTCGTTATGAACCTGTGCGCGCTGATCGTGCAGATCATTCCGGTCAATCTTTTCCTGTCCTCGCGCTTCGCCTCGATTCCGCTCAAAATCAGGCTGGTTGGTTGTTTGCTCTATCTTTCGCTTCCCAATTCCTTCGAGGTCCATGCGAATACCACGAACATGCAGTGGCATCTCGCTTTGGCCGGTCTGCTCATTTTGCTCGGACAATCGGAAGCGGGCCGCGCATCAGCCATTCTTTCGGCTGCCCTGCTCGCCCTCGCCGTTCTCGATGGCCCCGCGGGAATGTTGCTCGCGCCGGTCGCCGTCTTTCTCTGGTTCAGGCAGAAAGAACGCCGCCATCTGGTCGCCTCCATCATCCTCGTCGCCGGAGCTGGCTTCCAAAGTCTGATGATTCTTCTCTCGCACAGCAGGCGCCCGGCGCCCAATGGCGCGACGATCGATCGGCTTTTTAGCATTCTCGGTGGACAAGTATTCCTCTGTTCAATTCTCGGCGTGCGGACATCCATTAGTCTTTTTTTCCGCCACTGGCCTTACCTATTTGCACTTGAGATCATCGCCCTCGTTATCGGACTCGTGATTGTGCTGCATGCTTTTCGCCGCGGACCCGTGGCACTGAAAGTCCTTCTATGCTTTGCGACGGTCGCACTAACCTTCGCATTGATTCGCCCTGTCGCCACGACCGGTGGGGGCTTCGAACAATGGGAAAAACTCCAGGTCCCCGGTGTCGGCAACCGCTACTACTTTTTCCCGATGCTGGCTTTTTACGCTTCACTGATTTGGATCGCGACGAATACGGAACAAACAACCAGATTGTCCCGCTTTGTCGCCGTCTCAATGCTGGCGTTACTTTCGATTGGCGTCGTGCGGGATTGGCGCTACAAACCGTTTGTGGACTACAACTTCAAATCCTTCGCTGCGGAGTTTGAGCGGGCCGCTCCCGGCAGCAGGGTTTCCATTCCTATCAATCCCGACTGGCAGCTAGTTTTAATAAAGCACTGAGCAGTCTTCAGAACTGGAAGCGAAGCGAAGTGAAGCGTGCCTCTAGTTTCTAACGATTACGCTCATAGATCAGCACAACCTCAGGACGCCGCGGGCGGTACGCCTGCACTTCCGCTCCCCACCGATAGACGTCGTGGTTGCCGCCGCCATCCGCGACGCCGACCAGCGTGTAATGATCGCGTGTATAGGAATCGGCCCAGCGAAAAATGAGACTGTCGGAATGCGCGTGCCGCAACCACGAGGGCTCAACTAACACGTAAACAACAAATTCCGGCGCCGCAGTTTGCACTTCGCGAATGAACTCCCGCTGCATGGTCGACGCGTAGGTTTGTTCTTCGGTCAGCGGATAAGTGTAGATGTAACCCGTCGCCGAATGGCGCTGCGCATAAAAGTAAATTTCAGGCTCCGAACCAAGCACCGCCACCCGCGCCTTTTTGTCCGAGTTCGCTCGAATGTAGTCACCAATCGAAACCGACTCGGGAAACGGATTGCTCCCGTAAATTCGGCGACTTGCCTCGTGAACCGAGTCCGTGAAATAAATCGCGCGGTCCGCGAAGAGCGCATAGCCGAAGGCGACCACAAACACGCCCACCGGAGCCACAGCAGCAAGTTTGCGCAATTTCATGCGAAGCAACCATTCGCTTGCGGAACTGATGGCGACACCCACCAGCATCGCCAATACCGGATAGAGAACGATAAAGTAGTGCCCGCGATAGTACAGACCGACGCTGGCCGCTAGAAACGAAAATCCCAGCAGGCTCAAGATGAAAACGCAGTGCTGCCGCAGTTTGCGATCCCACAAGAAGGCGGCCATCCCCAAAACGATAAAGAAGCAGATGACGCCAGCATGTTCCCTCTGGAGTTCCATGCGGTTGGCGAATTCATGCAGGCCCTGCCACGCCGTGAGCTCAGATCCATACGCCCGGGCATAAGAAACGGTCCAAAACCAAAACCTTTGGAACACGCCGGCCCGCAGAAGAATCAGGCAGGTCACAATGTAGGGGAGAGCCGCTCCGGCGCAGTAAGCCGCGATCTTTGCAAATAGCGCCGCATCGTCCGCTTGCCGCTCGCGCCAGGCCAGATAAAGCAAACCGAACAGCACGAAGAACATGCCCGGCTGTTTCATAATCAAGGCCAATCCGGCAAAAATCCCACTGCTCAAAAAAGTCCAGTAACGCCTGGTTCCGCAGGCTCGCAGCAGCAGATAAATTGCGATGAGCGCCGCCAATGTCACAAAATGCGTGGCATGCCCCGCGAGTCCAAGGAGGTACGGACGGATTGAGAACAATCCGAAGGCCGCTCCTGCTACCACGCCCGCTTTGGCACCGAACAGGCGCTTGGTGATCAGGAACACCAGCAAAATGCAGGCGACGTTCACAAAAATCACCCCAAAGTGAATCCCTGCCGCGGTCTGCCCGAAAACAGTCATCATCGCCGCGTACGCAGCGTACGTACCCGGCAGCTTCATGTTGTAAGCGAGCTGATAAGGAGGAATTCCCTGCAGGATCAACTGTCCCGCATATGCGTACTCTCCCTCATCGCGTTCCAACGGAACTTCACGAAGGCGAAAGCGCAGGCCGGCGATCAAAGCGATGACCAGCAGGATCGCGAGGTGCTCCCAAGCGAAGGGAAAGCGTCGTCGCGGCCGCCTGACTTCGAGCGGTGGCGACGTTGACTCTGGTTGTGTGGTCAGCAAAACGGTGGATGGCTCCGCGTAATCGCGACCTTCTAGGGAACTTTTTGATGCTAGCATTCTGACGCAGCCTTCTCGGCCGGCTGCGACTTTGCGGTGTTTGAAGATGTACTGATCGAAGAGCAATACGCATCAAACCGCGAACCATGAATCTTTCCTTGAAACGAGATGAACTGCTGGTACCGGACTCGGGCCGCGGCGTGCGGCTCGATCGCTGGGTCGCGGAATACTGCCCGAATCTTTCCCGGGCTCGCGTGCAAGAGTTGATCGAAGAAGGCCTGGTTCTGGTGAATGATGCGCGCTGCAAAGCGTCGTACAAGCTTCGCAGCGGAGACAGAGTATTGGTTGAGGCGCGGGAGCGGCCGCCCCTCAGCGCTGAGGCGGAATCGATCCTTCTGCAAATCCTTTATGAAGATAACGACCTTTTGGTGGTGAACAAGCCCGCGGGCATGAGTGTGCATGCCGGCGCGGGCAACCTGCGCGGCACTCTGGTAAATGCCCTTCTCGGTCGCGGACAAGCGCTTTCTCGAGGTGGAACGGCGACCGACGACCTGCGGCCGGGCATCGTCCATCGGCTGGACAAAGAGAGCTCTGGCTCCATCGTAATCGCCAAGAACGATTTCGCTCATGCCAAGCTCGCTGAAGCATTCAGCTCGCGCGCTGTCAAAAAAACTTACATCGCTCTCGCCGAAGGGAAATTCGACCAACCTAAAGGAAGAATCAGTTTCCCCATCGGCCGTGATCCGAATCGCCGCACGCGCATGAAAGCGCTGGTGGCGGCTCTAAGGCAGGGGAAGGGTTTGGCGGGCGTCGCGCGTGAAGCCCTGACGGAATGGAATCAGCTTCTGGAACTCGGGCCTGCAACACTACTGGAAATCCAACTGCACACGGGCAGAACGCATCAAATTCGAGTGCACCTCTCGGCGATACGACATCCGCTGGTTGGCGATACCTTGTATGGAGCCGCGGCTCACTTGCACGTCGGCAAAACCAGCATGCCGGCTCTCGGCAGGCAATTTCTTCATGCGGCAAGACTTGGATTTCCTCATCCGCGCACCGGAACCTGGATCGAATCCAGCGCTCCGCTGGCTACCGACCTCCGCGGCTATCTCGAGCGTCTCGCGGATTTGCAAGGACAGAGCCTGGGCGCGGCTGAGAGGTACTTGTAATCTGCGGCGCGCGGCTGGCGTCCCCACGAAACCCTCTGACGCAAAATTGACGCTGCAGTTCCAAGCTTTCTATACTTTCAAATCATGAATTACCGACGGTATTTCCCGGCTCTTGCCTTGCTTGCAAACTTGATAGTGCTTGCGTTTCCCCTGGCGGACTACGCTCAGCAAGGCGGCACGCAACAGCCTGCACCTCCGCCACCGCAGCCGCAAGCTCCCGCCAATCAGCAGCAGCCGACCTTCCGCACTGAAGTCAACCTCGTCGACGTGCTGGCCACGGTCCTCGATCGCCGCAACAAACTTGTGCCCGATCTGGAAAAAGGGGACTTCAAGATCATGGACGACAATGCGCAACAAGAGATTCGTTTTTTCAGCAAGCAATCTGACCTGCCCCTGCGCATCGGCATGTTGCTGGACACTTCAAACAGCATTCGCGACCGCATCAAGTTCGAGCAGGAAGCGGCGGTGGATTTTCTCTACAGCGTCTTGCGCCGCGGAAAGGATCAGGCCTTCGCGATGACTTTCGACGACGAGCCGCAAGTAATTCAGGCGTTCACGGGCGACGGCGGCCTGCTTCGCGACGAAATCAACAAGACGCGGGCCGGTGGCGGCACTGCCGTTTACGATGCCATCTATGAAGCCTGCGCCAAGCAGCTCAGCAATCCTCCGCGGCCCCCGGGCGACCAGCCCGACATCGTGCGTCGGGTCATGGTGCTCATCAGTGACGGCGACGACAACCTCTCCAATCACACCCGCGCCGAAGCCATCGAAATGGCGCAGCGCACCAATGTGGTCATCTACTCCATCAGCACCAGCACCCAGTGGATTCAGCTTTCTCAGACTGACCCGAACAAAGCAGCGGATCGCAAGATACACCTGACCGAGGGCGACGAAATTTTGAAGAATCTCGCCGAAGAAACCGGCGGCCGTGTCTTTTTCCCCTATCACGTTGACGACCTGAATCAATCTTTCCAAGATATCGGCGACGAGCTGCGCAACCAGTACACTATCACCTACAGTCCCACCAATTTCATTGCAAACGGAAAGTATCACCGCATCAAAATCGAAATCCCCAGTCAAAAAGGCTACCAGGTCCGAGCGCGCCGCGGTTATTTCGCCAGGTCGCGAACCGGGTCGACCAATCCGGCGAACAACCCCGCAAACAATCCGGCCCCGACGAGCTCAACCTCGCAGGCGGGTTCGAGCAACAAGCCGTAGCGACTGCGCAATCTCTATTTGGAAGTATCGCGAAGAAGGAAGGCGTCTGCTTCGATGCTCCCGCGTTCGATGGCGATCTGCTTGCCGTCAAGCGAGTAGCGATACTGGAATATCAAATCTTTGCCAAACGAAGTCAGTTGCTTGCGGTTCGTGCCATCCAGCGTTTGCGTCCACAAATTGTCCACGCCCTTCTCCCGCACAACATAAACGATGGACTTACCGTCCGGCCCGAAACGCGCACCCGAGGTCATTCGCTGGTCCGCCTCATTCAGCCTGGGTGTTCCCCCCGCCGTGGGGTCCATCCGTATCTTCAGTTTGTGATCCGCTTCGCCCACCTCGACCGAAGCGATCCACTTTCCATCCGGCGACAAATCAAACTGCGAGAGCGGCTCGTTTACAACCGTTTCCGAGGGTCCGCCTGTGATGGGGACGCGCTTGACGGTTTGCCGGTCCATCTGGTCCGTGTAGTAAACCCACTTGCCGTCGCGCGTGCAGATCGGCGCTCGATCGTTTTGCCCCTTCGTCAACTCAACGGGGTTGGTGCCGTTGGCATCCATTCTCCACAAGTGAACTGCCGCGCTGCCTGCCCGGCTTACGCGGCGGAACACAATGTAGCGGCCATCGCCGCAGCCGCTGGTCTGGTCCGAAATGTAGGCGGGATCGTTCAGCACCATCGCTTCTTGGCCACTCGGTGATACGGATTTGATCTGTCCCGCTTGCGGCAAAATCAGCGTCCCATTGGCGCCCCATCCCCACAGCCATAGCTCTTCATGTGAACTGAGTGGAACTGGTTTCAGCAGACCGGGAGCGTTGGAAGGGCCAATCCCCAGTTCGAACGCCCGCTTCGTTTGGCTCGCCACCAAGGTCTTGCCGTCCGCCGACATGCTAGGGCTTCTATAGTCGTTTGTATCGTGCGTCAGCAGGCGGTAATCGCCCGCGGGATACGTCATGTATCCCAACTGCGAGTGGTTTGACCCGGAACTCAAATCCAGGGAAGGAATGATCAGACCGTCCCCGCGCGGCATCCATACCGGTTCGTAGAAAATTCGTGTGAGCGAGTTTGCAAAGTTCGACATCTTCCCGGTCGCAACGTCTACCGCGGCCACTCCGCCGAGGACGTCCTTGTTTGGCTGTACAACCGCAATCAGAATCTTCTTTCCATCCGGCGACCAGGCCGGCGTGAAGCTGTCGCTCAGCAAATTTTGGTCTTTGAAGATTTGCCGCTCGTCGCTGCCGTCGCCTTTCATCGAGATCAGGTCCCAATAGGGGGTATCGTGCCTTTCGCGCAAGAAGGCAAACCGTTGCCCATCAGGCGAAAAGGTAATCGGCGTGTCTACGTCTCTCGCAACCACGTGCGGCGTTCCGCCGAGCACCGGCGCGGCATATAGAATGCCGATGACGTGCTCTTCGTCGTCCCGCCTTAGGAAATACAGATAGCTGCCATCCGGCGAAAAGGTCAGCGCTTGATAGCGCGTGGCCGCCGGTGCCACCACCTGGGTGTTGCTCCCCGTGGCGATGTGCCACAGCCATAGCGACTGCAGTCCATTTTCCGAATGCACCTGCAGAAGATATTTTCCGTCCGGCGAAATCGCGGCCCTGGACACATGGCCGCTGTTGGTCAGGTTGGCAATATCAAAGTTCTCGAACGGCAGGTGCTTCGACCGCTGCAAGAGCGAATAACCTCCGTACGCGGCCGCCGCCAGCAGGGCAGCCAACAGCAGCGTGATCAATCCAGTACCGAATTTGTTTTCCTTCGCCGCGGCGACGATGGCCGAGCCACTCGATTTTGCTGGTAGAGCCGTTTGTATTGCACTCGAGCGCGCCGTTGACGATCGAGTGCTCGGCAGTGCTGCCGCAGCCGTTCGGTCCCAATCACCCTCCCGCTGCAGCCGCTTCAGGTCTGCGCGCAGTTCCGCGGCCACCTGGTAGCGGCAATCGCGATCCTTTTCGAGCGCCTTGTTCAGAATCCGCTCCAGCTCCGCTGGCAAACTCGGATTCAACGTGACCGGCGAAGTTGGTGTGTTGCGGAGGATTCCGTCGAAGACTATCGCACTCGTCGATCCCGGGAAGGCGTGTTGTCCGGTAACCATTTCGTAGAGCACCGCGCCCAGCGAAAACAAATCCGTGCGCGCGTCGAGCTCCTCACCGCTCGCCTGCTCCGGCGACATGTACGCTATCGTCCCCACCGCCGATCCCGGATTCGTCAGGTGCGTCTCGTCGGGATC
>Ga0066388_100003623_pt1 | contig 10097 bp, 9 predicted proteins | sample PanSoiMetaGPlot6_FD_64539 | JGI IMG/M metagenome (GOLD analysis project Ga0066388, IMG submission 64539) | Tropical forest soil microbial communities from Panama analyzed to predict greenhouse gas emissions - Panama Soil - Plot 6 (Hybrid Assembly) | ecosystem: Environmental > Terrestrial > Soil... | reverse complement strand
TTCGACCACTGGTACGAGGACCCCATCGCGGTACGGCCCAGAGCAGGTGACCGGGATCTGAGCGAGTTCGTCGCTGCCGGCAAGGTCCCATGGGAAGAGCGCTTCGAACGCATCCAGAAGCGGTTCCCCTCCGTCGGCGAGGTCGACTGGGACAAGGCTCTGACCAAGGACATCGATCTGTTTGGCCGGATCGTCCGGGACATCCTCAAGCTCGAACAGGCAACTCCGGGCCGACCGGGACCCCGGCCCGGTCTCGACGTCCCTAGCGCTACCCGCCGTATCTACGATTTCTGGGGCGATGACTTCACCATCGCCCCGTTCCCCGAGGCGCTGCGGACGTTGGCCGGCGATCGGTCGATCCGGAACCTGGCAGCCAAGGTGAGGCTCCGAAAGACCGTCGTCCACCGGCTCCTGACCGGCGATATGGAACCCGACGGCTTCATCATTCGGCTGTGCGCAGAAGGTTTCAAGAAGCATCCGAGCTACTTCCTGGAGTGGCGGATGCTCTACATCGCCGGCTCCATCATCCGTCGCCTGGAGTGGTCCCCCGAGACCACCATCTCGTTGTTCCGTCAACTCGACCGGCAGTACAGAGACAAGAACAGGGACGGCAATGGCAGTCATTGAAGCGCTGACCGACGAGGAGTGCTATCTGATGGCCATCCTCCAGGACGAGAGTGGTCTGGACCTAGCCGAGTTCACCTGGTACTCGCCCGAGGACGAGGAGACCGACGGGTGCTGGCGGGCTTGGCCTTTCCAGTGGTCCTGGTTCCGCTGCAAGGATGCTCTCCAGATCGAACAGAGTGCCAGATCGGTCGGCAAGAGCCAGAGCATCGCCCTGCGGGCATTCGTCTTCCCATTCGTCCACCCCGGCCAGGAGATGATCATCACGGCTCCGGAGAAGGTGCACCTCGATGCGATCACCGACCGCATCGAGACGCAGCTCATCTCCACGAGGCTGTCGAGGGAGATGCTCGTCGGCGGCAGGGCGGGGATACGACACACACCGTTCCATTGCAACCTCGCAAATGGATCGAGGATCATGGGGAGAATCCCACAAAGAGATGGCCGCGGGATCAAAGGATGCGTGGCGTTCTCAGAGTACATCTGGACTTCTGAGGGTCTGAAGCCGGCCAGCGAGATCGTCGAGGGAGATCTGGTTCTCACCCACACCGGGCAGTACCAGCCGGTCACGAGTGTCCACCACGATGTGAACGACTGCTACGAGGTGCGGGGACAGGGGTCGCTTCCCATGGTGGTCTCCTGTGACCATCGGTTCTACGGGGCTGCGAACCTGGCTACCCGGAAGCAGGCACGCCGGTTCGGTGACCTGTACTTCGAGGACGTCGAGCATCTCGTGAAGGCGCAGTTCTACTGGGCCACGCCTACCAGGTTCCCCGAGTTGCCGGTGCCGAGCTGCAAGGGTATGGAGACCCAGGACGACTTCTGGTGGCTGGTCGGTCGCTACCTGGCCGACGGGGTCAAGAGCGCGGAGATGGCCGACTGGCTCGCTTGCCACTTTGGTCGCCCGGATGCCGACAAGCGGCTGCCTGGTTTTGCCTTGGGGTTGCCGGAGTCGGATCGTCAGGGGCTGCTGCAGGGCTATCTCGATGGAGCCGGCCGTCGCGACGAACGGTGTCGGTGGAGCATGGGATCAGTGAGCCGGGAGCTGGCGTTGGGACTCCGACTCTTGGGGCAGAGCTTGGGTTTCACCGTGTCCCTCAAGGAGGGCCTGAAGGGTTCCTGGTGCCTGCAGATGTTCCACGGCAACCAGGTCCGGATCGATGACCATCTGGTGGCCATGGTCCGCTCCGTGGAACCGGTCGGCCGACGGGCAGTGGTGAACATCCAGGTCGAAGGGGACCATTCCTATCTGTCCGGTTCCATTATGAGCCACAACACCCATCCCATCTGGCTCGAACTCGACGAAGCACAGGACTATCCGGAGCCCGGTTGGACCGAGATCATCGAGACCCTCAAGCGTGGAACCACCGGTGCGGTCTGGCGGGCTCACGGCGTCACCCGGGGAGTGCGGGACAGCTTCTACAAGTTCACCCAGCCTCGTTCCGGATGGACGGTCCATCGTTATACGGCAATGCATCGGCCTTCGTGGTCGGATGCGGAACGCCAGGAGAAGATCGACGCCTACGGCTCGAAGGAACACCCCGATTACCGACGGAATGTACTGGGACTGCATGGGGATGCAACTAATCCCCTCTTCGTCTTGCACCGTCTCATGGCAATCGTCGATGATGATGAGACCTCGTCATATAATCAAGAGGAATACAGACACATTCGCATCAACGATGAGATGATCAGGGATCGTGGCGGCGATATTCACAGCATGCTTGCCTTCCCTCCGTCCCACCACGATGAGCGGTTTCTCTACCACTGGGTCGGCATGGACGTCGGGTACACGGTGGCACCCAGTGAGATACTGGTATTCGGTGAAATTCGCCCAGATAAAAAGAAGCCCAGCGTCCTGCAGCTTCTCACTCGGGTCCATCTGGAACGGGTCGATCATGCCGCGCAGGTCGAGGCCATCATGGCCGTCATCGACCACTACCGCCCGAAGGTCTTCGCTATGGACTCGACGGGCGTCGGCCTTCCCCTTTACCAGGATCTACAGCAGCGCAGCGTGCTCTCGGCCCGGGTGATCCGGGGCTACAACTTCTCCGCGCAGATCCTCGTCGGGTTCGACCAGACCGTCGAGGTCGACGAGTGGATGGGGGATCCGGTCAAAGAGGCCGGCATCAAGCGTAACGTGTTGGAGTACGCCCAGGACTGCCTCCGGGACTACGTCGACGGCGGTCGCCTCTGTCTGCCCTGGGACAGGAACCTGATCGCCCAGTTCCAGGGGGGAACCTCCACGGTGAGGGCTGGACATGATCAGTACGGGCGCAAGCGGATCTTCTCCCACGGTGAGGACCACGCTCTTGACGGTGCGCGCATGGCCGTCCTCGGCCACGTCCAGTACCACATCGAGGAACTGGTCAACCGGGACCGGACCGAACCGGTGCTCGACGCCTTCGTCTATTAGCAATCTGCTAGTGCTCGGAGCGTCGAGCAGATTTCTGGACGGCGTATTCCGAGCTGGCCGATTCGGTGCAGCAACAGGTTCCGGGAAATCATGTCGAGGTTGTCGAAGGAGGCAGCGCAGTAGACTGGCATCCCTTCCTCTTTCCCGAGTCGGATCTCGGTCGGTATGTTGCGAACCGTTCGGGATATCGGCGCCACCACAATTCCGGTCAGGACGGGAATGGCTTCGCTTCGGGTGACCACGAGGACGGGACGTCGCTTGTCATCTGCCTCGGCCCACCAGATTTCGCCTTGAAGCGGTGCGGCTACCATGGTTCTTCATTGATGAGGGCGCGGGTCGCGGCTTCGAGGCCGGCTAGTTCCTCTTCGGTTTGAGGTTGGCGTCGGTAGCCATCGACGATGGCTTGGCCGATCTGTCTCCGGCGATGCTCCTCCACCAGGGACTGAAGGGCTCGACGGACAGCATCGGAGCGAGTCGCCGCCACTCCGTCGTTTACCAGAGCATCGACATCGGCAAGTAACCGATCGTCCACCCGCGTGATGAGTTGTGCCATGCAATAAGTATAGCAGTATGTGGTGCTCCCTGGCATGGCGTCCCGAGGTCCAGGGCGAGCGGTGTCCCGGCTCCTACTCGATCCGCGCCTTGAACCGACCTACGGCTGCCACGAGGTCCCGGTGGTGCAGATCGAGGGCATGGCCCCAGTCGGCGAGGTCCATGGAGGGTACGATCCGCTTGGCCACCAGGAGGACGGCGGCGTCAGCTCGTCCCTCTCGGCGGTGGATGGCGACGGTGGAGTCGTCGAGGGGGGCGCGGACCTTGGGCAGGATCGCTTCCGCTTGACGGGCGAGGCGTTGGTCTCGTTGTTCGTCACGGCGGCGCTGGTGGCGTTCCAGAGACTTCTGTTGCGACTCCGGGTTGGTCCAGCGGTTGACGGTTCCCCGGTTGACGCCGAGGCGCTCGGCGATCTGGGTGGTGCCGACGCCTTCGGAGTAGAGGGACTTGGCCTGCTCCACGGTGGAGGCCGGAGCCCGTCGTAGGTCGTTGGCGTCAGCGGTGGGGGGGAGGCCCTTGATGGCTTCGAGGGCATCTGCGATCGACTCGGCCCCGGAGTCGCGAACCTCGTTCTGATAGTGGGCGAGTCGGATGTAGCGCTGCGCCGTGGAGGTGCCGAAGCTGATGTTCTCTTGCAGCCACTCGGTCCAATCGGCAAGACCCACGCTGTTACGGGCAGCGAGTAGTCCCTCCCCGGCGATGGTGGCGTGCGCCAGGGCCGTCAGCGAGTTGGAGACGACCAGTTGGTGCTGGTTGTTGATCGTCGTGATCAGGTCTCCGATTGGTAGGGGACCAGTGATTGCGGTGGCTTCCATGAGGCGGATATTCGGAATGATGACGCGTCTATCTCATGGGCTGCGACGGTGTCTCGGTGCCCTCTTGGCGTTCCTGGTCGACCCCTTTCGGGGGTACGAAGACCACTGGCCGGTCGTTCGTAAGGATCCGTGGTGGGACACACCGCGCCGGCCAGAAGTCTATCTCGTGGACATCTCATTCATCGCCAGCTTGGCCTGCCCGGATCGCCTCGCTGAGGTGCAGCGACTGGACCGGACCTGGATCGACGAGATCCGGGAGGACTTGGCGGTCGCCGGCTTTCGCCGATGGCTGGAGATCGTGGTCGATGACCGGGGCTGTCTGGTCCTCCGTGACGGCTATCACCGTCTGGTCGCAGCGCAGGAGCTGGGTTTGGTTCAGCTGCCGATCACCTATGTGGCCGCGGAGCGAATCCCTGGATACAAGCGCCCGATCCGATCGGTCATCGGTCTATTATCCGTTCTGGCGAGCACCAATGGTCCTAGCGTGATCGGCTCAAATCGGTATAATGGGGATACGATCAGCAACTGACCCCCAGCCCAGCGGCTGCTCGTTCATGTCAGCTGTTCATCCCCGAAGAGTCACCCTTCCGCCGACTCTTCGGGGATGACCCCCCGAAATGCGGACGGCAAGCTCGTTTCGGAAAATGATGAAAGGCCCCCGGAATGGGGGCCTTTCATCATCTGGCTGGAGAGTTCAGGACCGGGCGATGCCGGCATCGCGGAGCACGTTCGCCGGGACACCGACCTCCCGCCACGCACTGTAGGAGAAGCCTTTGCGGGCGGAATACGAGGCGGCCACCTCGGTGAAGCGCTGGGTCAACGCTTCGATGTCGGTCTCGGTCACGCTGGCCAGCCGTTCCAGGTGGGCCTGGAGGTCCTGGCGTTCCTGAATGAGCGCGAGACGGCTCAGTGGTTTGGTCGAGGTGTCCGTCAAGGCCCGGGCAATCTCGGCCAGACGTGCTTCCATGGTCTCGGGGTTGCGGCGCCGGCCGCGGGGTTGGCTCTGTGCTTCGGCTTCGAGGGCTTCCAGGTAGCGGGCCACCACCGCACTCTCTTCCCGGCCAAGGCGCATGGCGTCCTTGTGGGCCTGGGAGACGGTTCGGGGGGTGTCGGAGTCGGTTTCGCTCTTCTTGGGACGACGTCGCCCAGAAGACGGTGCTTCAGTTGCAGTAGCCATGGAACTAGTTGTAACAGGCCGCACCAAGCGAAGTCGAGTCAGGAAACTCGAATGAACCGACGGCATCGTCGAAGAACCGGCCGTGCCGCTCATGGAACTAACAGACGCACCTACCCCGGAGCCAGTCGAACGACCCCTCCGGCGCCCGAAATCCGACGTGGAACAGATCCACCGCCTGGAGAATGAACTCGACGGCTACCTGGCGCGGATGTCGGACTTCCCTGCCCTTGACCTGGGTGATGTCTTTTCCCAGTTGGCGGCGATGTCGGCCCGCGCCACCACGATCCGGCTCTGGATCGCCCGTTCCGAGACGAGGATGTTGGCGGCCTTCCGGACGCGTCAACTAGATCCGTTCCTGGAGGAGTGTGACCGGCAGTTTCGTCTCTGGTCCCGAACCCAGGCGGTGCGCCAGATGGATTGGGAGATGAGCAAGGGGGGCACCTGATGGCCGAGCTGCTCTACGACCAGGCCTCGGGTATCCAGATCCTCAACGAGACCGACGTCGACACCGACCAGGTGTTCCGGGCCTTCTCGGAGTCGAGCCCGGAACTGGCGGCCATGGTCCGCTGGACCAATGACACCATGAACAAGGCCAGCCGTGACGGAGGGCTCTTCGACCGGGACCGCTTCGTAACCCCGGTGCGGGTCTATGACCAGATACGGGTGGCCAGGGACGCGGCAGCCACCGATGACGTGGTCTCCGGTGTGGTGGAATCCTCCGAGGCGCTGGCTTTCACGAGGATGTCGATCGACTGTGACGGCAACGAGGACGAGGCCGACATCTGGAACCAGATCGCCGCGGACATGGATCTGGATTCGCGGCTTCGGGAGATGTGGCGGGAGGACTTCACCATCTCCCAGGTGACGGTGGCCACCTGGTGGGGGACCAAGAACTATCGGGTCGGGGGCAAGAACCCTCAGACGAACGTCAAGCGCAAGAAGACCTACCTGAACCTCCGGGTTCCACTGGGGCTCTCGGTCATCGATCCCATGAAGGTCGTTCCGGTCGGGAACTCGATGTTCAACCAGGACCAACTGGCCTATGTGGCCGACCGCAGCGAGGTCGACATCATCACCGCCACCCTGACCGGCCATGAACCCATGGACGAGGTGATCAGACAGCTCATCGTCGGTCCCTACGAGCCGGGGACGGCCGAGCGCCAGGAGCTGATGAACGCCGGTTGCCCCACCGAGAACCTGTACCTCATGAACCCCCGTAACGTGTGGCGGCACACCTCGACCCGGCCGCAGTACCGCAAGTTCCCCAACGTGCGGATGGTGTCGATCATGGAGGTCCTTGACCTCAAGCACCAGCTCCGGGCCATGGACCGGGCCGTGCTCATCGGCAGCACCAATTTCATCATCCTGGTCAAGAAGGGTTCCGACCAGCATCCGGCCAAGCCGGCCGAGATCACCAACCTCCAGTCCAATGTCCGCACCTTGGCCCGGGTCCCGATCATCGTCGGCGATCACCGGCTCGCCATCGAGATCGTCACCCCCAAGAACGACAACACCCTCCAACCGGATCGCTACAACGGCCTGGATGCCCGCATCACCGCCCGGCTGTTCCAGATCCTGATGACCGGCAACTTCTGCCTGAGCCGGGACCACGATGTCCTGGTGCGCCGCCGGGGGTGGGTGCCCATCGACCTGGTGAAGGAAGGCGACGAGGTCGCTTCGTTCCAGACCGAGAACGGAACCATGGTCTGGGCCGTGGTCACCGACACGCCCCAGTTCGCCTACGAGGGACCGATGTTCGACGGACCCTGGTTCTGCGCCACGCCCAACCACCGGATGCCGGTTCGAGAGCCGGGCATCGGGAATCCGTGGCAGTTCACCGGTGTCGCGGATCTCGGGACGGACCGGCGGATCGCCGGTCCGTGTGGGCTGCTTCCCGGTGATGAGAACACGATGAGTCCCGAGGAGATGGAACTCTACGGCTGGTGGATCGCCCTCGGTCAGGGCCGCTGCGGTGACGAGACCGTCTTCTACGCAGTGGACGAACTCGTTCACCTGTTGACCCGCATGGGCATCGAGAGTCGAGTCGTCGAAGGACGCATCTACGCCGCCTGGGTGCCGGACCATCCCGTCGGACGGGAACCCCATCGCCGGTTCGTTCCTCGCTTCTTCTTCGACGAGTGCAACCTGGACCGGCTTCTGGTCGGACTGCTCGGGCGTGAGGATGTCGGCGACTGGACCTACGAGACGCCCTCGTCGCATTTGGCCGAGGACCTTCAGGAGATCGGCGTCCGGCTCGGGCTCTACGTGACGACGGCAGGGACCCTGACCGGGTTTCGGGTGTGCGCCCAGCAGCGGGCCGATCTCCCGACCAGGGGAGCGGAGGTGGACGAGATCGACTATGCCGGGACCGTCTACTGTCTGACCGTTCCCGACACCGGCACCTTTCTGGTGCGTCACAACGGCCGGGTCCACATCACCGGCAACTCCGCTGGCGCCAAGGGCGACGACAGCATCAAGTTGGCCAAGTTCCTGGCCAAGGGCATCGAGAACCGCCGGCACATGCTCCGCCGGAGCATTGAGCGCAACGTGCTCCGTCCGGCCTATGTGATGAACGATCAGCTGACGGTGGTGCCCAAGCTCCGGTTCCACCCCAAGCGGGTGGCGCTGGACTTCGACGCCGGCATCGCCAGCTTCTTGATGGATCTCCGCGACCGCGGAGATCTGTCCCGGGAGTCGATCCTCGAAGAACTCGACTTCGACCAGGAGCAGGAGTTTCTGCGTCGTCAACTCGAAGCCGAGAAGTACGACTCCACCTTCCAGACCGTCACCCCCTGGGGTCCGGCGACGCCGGCCGAATCGCCTGAGGACACGCCCGACGACGGCACCCAGGACCAGGTGCAGTCCAGCCCGCCAAAGCTCGATCCCCGCACCGGGGGTCGCAACCTCGGCGGTAACCGAAGGGGTGGGGGAGCGGCACCCGGCACCGGTCAGGGCCAGGCGCCAAGGAATCCGGCCAAGACCTCAGATGGAGGACCAGCGAAATGACCGTGTGCATCGAAGGCGACCGGGGCTTCTATCTGGGGGCGGCGGCGCAGCTCGTCGACAACGACCGGGAGTTGGCGTCGAGTTGGGCTGCACCCCACATCGTCCCCAACAGCGCCCACAAGTGGGTCCTGGGGCGCTTTGTGGAGGCGGAGCGGGCCAACAACAACCGCCAGCTCTTCGGTTTGGACGGGCTCCAGATGGGACGGCCCAGCATCACCCATGCCCCCATGAACATGAATCACGCCTCCCGGCGCATCGTGGGCGCCTTCGTGGCCACCGACCTGATCTACCCGACGGGCGTCGGGGACCCAGGTGAAGACGACGAGGAGGCCAAGACCTTCTCCACCGACCAGCGGGACAAGTTGGCCAAGAAGGGCCAGGCCCTACCTGACGGTAGCTTCCCGATCGAGAACGAATCCGATCTCCGCAACGCCATCCAGGCCGTGGGGCGAGCCAAGGACCCAGCCGCCGCTCGACGTCACATCATCAAACGGGCCCGGGCTCTCGGACTGAGCGACCTGTTGCCCGAGGGTTGGACGGGGGAGAAGAGCGCGGCCACGGCCCATCCCTACATCGAGGCACTGGGGGTGTTCTGGCGCTACTACTTCCCCGAGGAATATGCCCTCGTCGAAGATGCCCACGCCCGTGGTGCGCTCTTCTATTCGATGGAGTGTGTCCCCAGCCAGATCCAGTGCGCCGGTGACGGAGGTTGCGGGGGGGTCTTCGACTACTTCGGCCGTCAGGATGCCTCCTACTGTGATCACCTCAACGACAACGCTGCCGACAAGCTGCTCATCGAACCCCATTTCACCGGTGGTGCACTGATCATCCCGCCGGTGCAGCCGGGTTGGGCGAATGCCGACGTCCACTCCCTCGTTGCGCGGCATTCGCTTTTCGCTGAACGAGTTCATCAGGGGATATCCGAGGAGCTTCCCCATCTTTCTCCTGTGGATTGGGAAGCACTGATGAACCAGGTGATGGCAATCACCAAGATGTAACTCCCTCAGGGAGTTGGGAAGATTCAAATCAATCGAGCGACTCTCCGACATCTGCGCCGAGATGTCAACGCCGCTCGAATCTCTCCACGACCTGCTGATGGGATGCATGCCCGAGGGTGCGAAGCACGACTCGGCGAACTGTCCGTTCTGCAGCGGTGATCACCAAGAGGCGAGCGACACGAGCACCCGAGAAGGGGGAGCAGTGTCCGACAAGACCTACACCGAGGACGAGTACAACTCGGTCCTGGCGAAGGTCTCGGATCTTGAGGCGAAGGTCGCGGATCTCACTGCCGCGGCCGGGGCGTCGGAAACCGACGCCAAGGTAGCTGCCGCTACGGCCGATCTGGAACGCCAGTGCGCTGACGTCCAGTCGAAGCTGGATGCTGCCGTCCTTGAGGCCGAGGCGGCCAAGACCAGCCGCGACGAGATGGTCAGCTGGTTCGAGGATCTCTGTCGAGCAGAGACCGAAGCGGCTGAGCTTGCTGCCCGTCGAGAGGCACGGGTGGCCA
>Ga0066388_100003622_pt1 | contig 10098 bp, 7 predicted proteins | sample PanSoiMetaGPlot6_FD_64539 | JGI IMG/M metagenome (GOLD analysis project Ga0066388, IMG submission 64539) | Tropical forest soil microbial communities from Panama analyzed to predict greenhouse gas emissions - Panama Soil - Plot 6 (Hybrid Assembly) | ecosystem: Environmental > Terrestrial > Soil... | reverse complement strand
TGGCCTGGCGGCCTTATGTGACAACCATCCCGGTGCCCAGGGCAGCTTTGAGCTGCGACAACGGGTTAATGTACCCGTATCGCTTCGCGGCTGCCCAGAAGGTCATGCTTCCATGGTAGGAGGAACGCACAGGTAGGGCAACAATATTTTCACGCTGCCTGTTCCCGGGCCGATAATTGGCTTGGCCAGCGGCCTGTAATGCGTTACGGTCGCCGCTGACGGGCCGAAGTGAATCGGTTACCACCTTAGGAGTGAGAGGTTACAGGTTCGAGTCCTGTCCGCCCTGCGGGGCGGTAGCTCAATCGGCAGAGCGCTGCATCCGGTTCACACCCGTCGCTGCTGGTCGGCTTCGCCCGCGGCGACATCTAGCCGACGGACATCCGCGCGCAGCAGGCCAGGGAGCACCACCGGGAATCGAGGGGGCTCATCGAGCAGGCCGTCCGGCATCGCGCAGAGCGTGACCGGCCGGTCCGCCAGCTGCGCGCGGATGGTCCTTCAACCTGGACCTACACGGCACCGGGCGCCGCGGTGGGATGCAGCCCCGAGTAGTTCTCCCATTGGTCTTCGCGGCACGCGCAGCGCTTGAAGATTCTGGCCACGGCTACACCTCCCGGGTCTGATGCCATTCCTCTACGTGCCGCTCGCGGAACCGCAGGTACCGGCCGACCCGGTAGCCTCTCAGCCCCGTTGCCGCCGGCAGCCGTAGACGGTCTTCTTCGACACGCCGAGGTAAACGGCCAGCTCCTCCACGCTCAGTAGCCGGTTCGAGCCGCCCACGGGAGCCGCGCGCCGGGCAGCCTGGTGCCGGACCGGTGCACGCTCGCCCCGGCGACGGGTAGCCCGCTGGACGCCGGGGACGCGGCGTCTTCGTCCAGCGGCTGGCGGCGGCGTTCCCGCTGCCGCCGGCGGTGCGGCGGAAGAACTCGGTGCCGAGCATTTGCTGCAGCAGGCTCTGGGGAAGCATCGTCGGAACGACCGGGTACTGGGTGCGGTGCCGCGCCAGCGCCGCGAGTTTGCGGTGCAGGTAGCTGGTGACGTCCACCGCGCAGGTCCCCGGCGGCAGGCCGGCGGCTGGGGGCTCGGCCGGGCTGGCGGCGCTGGCACCGCGCCCGGCGTATGGCGTGACCGGCGTGCGGGACAGCACGAGGCAGGTGAGGCCGTCGCGGGCCACCACGTGTGCCGTGCCCTGGCCCGCCACCAGGCCGCGCGCGCCGAAGAAGTCACCGGCCTGCATGCGCCGCAGGTGGATGACCTGGCCGCCGGGCTGCTGCTGTAGAGCGTCAGCGGTCCCGTCGAGGATCAGGTACAGCGCGTCGACGGGCTCACCTTGCTCGATCACGCACGTGCCCGGGGGGAACCACTGCGTTCGCACATCGTCGCGGGCCAGCCGCATGGTGGCCGCCTCGCCGGCGAATAGCGCGATAGCCTGCAGCGCGGCGCGGCCGGTGGCAGGCTGCCCCGAGTCGGCGATCCAATGCGCCAGCTCCTCGGCCATGCAGGTGCGCCGGGGCGGGAAGACGGCGTGGTACAGCCGCTGACCCCGGTTTCGGTCACGGGCCAGTGCCCGGAACGCCTGGGTGGTCAACTCGGAAATCGCGACGTGGTCGGGGTGGCCGTACCCGCCGTCCGCGCCGAAGGTGATGACCGTATCCGGATCGAACCGGTGCACGATGCCGGTGAGCGCGGCGCCCAGCGAGGACCGGTGGTGCTGCAGGGTCCCGTCCGGGTAGGCCAGCACCTGCACGTGCTGCACACCGAGCTCGGCGGCAGCCACCCGCAGCTCGCGCTCCCGGACCGGACCGAGCGTGCGCCGGGTCGCGGCCGCCGGATCGCGGATCTGCCCCTGCTCTCCGCGCGTGGCCGAGACGATCATGACCTCGGCACCCGCCTGGGCCGCCCAGGCCATCGTGCCGCCAGCGCAATACACTTCGTCGTCTGGATGAGCGAAGACGCCGAGCAGGCGGCGCGCCGAGCCGGGTCCGTTCTCCACCATGACCTCCCTCCGAGCCGTGCGGTGGCTAACAGCCCCGCCGGGGCGGCAGGCCGCCGCTGTCGGCCACGCGGTCCCGGTAGGTCATCTCCACGAAGGCGAGGAACCGTTCCACGTCATCGACGTTGGAGGCCAGGCCTACCGATGCGCGCAGCGCCCCGGCACTGGGCAGGCCGAGAAGGCCGATGTACTGATCCATCGTCCGGACGCGGGCCCGTGCCGCCTTGCGCCAGACTTGCCTGGTGAGCTGGGACGCGCCCTCGCTGGCGCCGGGGTTGCAGTGGCACCCGGTCCGGATCGAGATCCCGGCCGCCGCGGTATCGCGCATGACCGCGCGCTCGTCCACGACGCGGCCGCCGGGATCGAGCAGGTTGAACGCGACGGTGCCGCCGCGATCGCGGGTACTGGTGGGCCCGTAGATCCGCGCCATCGGCTCGCCGTTGCCGTGCCGCAGCGCGGCGAGCCGGTCGAGGAGCCAGCCGGTCAGGCACATCACCCGCTGATGGACCAGATCAATCCCGATGCCGTTGACCCAGGACAGCCCTGCCTGCAGATCGGGTATCTGCAGGAAGCTGACCGTGCCGTCCTCGAACCGGGCCTCGCCCGGGGCTTGCGTGTGCCAGTCGCCTTGCACGCCGGCCAGGTAGACCGATCCGCCGGCGAACCAGGGACGCCATAGCCGCGCCAGCGCCTCCCGCCGTGCGATCAGGCAGCCGACGCCGGTCGGGTACCCGAACACCTTGTACCAGCTGACCGGGACGAAATCGGGCTTGACCACGGACAGGTCCAGCCGGTTGGACGGCACGTACGCCGCCGCGTCCAGCAGCACATCATAGCCATGCTCATGCGCCAGCTCTATCCAGCGCAGCGGATGCTGGACGCCGCTGAAGTTGCTCTGCGCCGGGTAGGCGAACAGCCCGCGGGGGGGCGCTGTCGCATGCCGGCCCGCGTCCTTGACGTGCTCTGCGGTCAGCGACCGCTGCCGCCGGGCGCGCGATCCCCGGCCGGCCCAGGGCGCTACCCCGCAGCGCGCCATCCGCCAGGTCATGCTCAGCGGACCCGGCCTGGGCTGTGCCAGTGCCTGGCGGATCGCATCGTCGTCCACCCGGAGCTCGGGCGAGCAGAACGGCACGTACTGCGTCATCGCGCCGCGCGACCTGGCGAACTCCCGGATGCCGTTGACCGAGTTGTGATTATCGGCCGTCAGGACCAGCCGGGTCCGCGGGCCGAACGGGTAGGCTTCGCCGACAAGCCGGCACGCGCCGGTGGCGTTCGGCGTGAAGATGGCCGCGTACTCCTCGGGCGGCGCGTTGAAGTACGCCAGTACCGCGAACCGGGCTCGCTCGATCAGCTCGGTCGACGCCGCCGAGGCCGGGTTTTCCGAGTGCGGGTTGCCGAAGCACCCGCCGCGGATCCGCTTGGCGTGCGCGGCCAGCTGCGCCTGCGCCGGCAGGCCCGCGCCGGCATAGTCGAGGTAGACGTGCCCGCCCGTATCCAGGTAGGAGTACTCGGTCGCCCGCAGCCGGTCGAGCAGCACCGTGTTCTGGTAGCCGGGGTATGCGGACAGGAAGCCGGGTGGCTCTGGCGGCGGGTAGTTTCCGGCGCTATCGCGCTGTTCTGGCAGGGTGCTGGTCATGACCTTTCCTGGGTTAGCAAGCCTGCGGCTGGCCGAAGCCGCGCCCGCGGCGGTGCAGTCTGTGTCGTTCGTCTTCGGTCAGGCCACCCCAGCTGCCGGCCTGCTGGCCGCTGGTCAGCGCCCAGCTCAGGCAGGTGGCGCTGACCGGGCAGCCGCGGCAGATCAGCTTGGCCGTCTTGACCTGCGCCCGGGCGGACTTGGTGTCGCCGTCCGGGAAGAACAGCTCCGGGTCGGCGTCACGGCAAGCGGCGTCATCCCGCCAGTTCGGGCGGAGGTCGCGGGCCGGCCTGGCGGCCGCGGTAAATGTGCTCATAGTGCTCGCCTTCTTCCCCTTCGCCGCTCAGCGGCCCGCACCAGCTAGCAACCGTGCGCCTTGATCGGACCGGTGGCCGTTGTGCGCTGCCGATGCCCGCTCCGGGCCGCCGAGGCGCCGCACGGCCGGAGCGACCTGCCGGACCGCGATGACGCTGTCCAGCGGGCCTGCCAGCACGGTGGGCTGATACGGGCGGCCGGCGTCGGCCTCCTCGAAGCGGAAGCCGGGCGTGCCAGGACCGGCTTCCGCTTCGAAGCTCAGCGGGCCGACGCGGAACGAACCCGGGACGATCCGGTGCCAGCCGTCCGCCAGCAGGACCGAGACGACCCCGCCGACGGCAATGTCGTTGCCGCTCATATCGCTGCTGCCTCTCGCTTGTCTGAGCGGCGGTGGAGAGGGGCTACCTCTGTTGTGTGCTCCCGAAGCAGCGCACCGATCTCGGTGTGGCCGCCTGCTTCGGTATCGGACAGCGGGGTACCGCCCCACCGGTCCACCGGCCGGGGGTCGGCGCCGGCCGCCAGCAGGTAGCGGACCACGTCGAGCTGGCCTTCGGCAGCGGCCAGGTGCATCGGGGTGCGGCCGTCATAGTCGGCGGCACCTGGTTCGATCCCGGTAGCGATGAGAGCGCGAACCTCGTTCAGGTCACCCTGGCTGGCGGCCCAGGTCAGCGCGACCACGGCCTCGGTCTGGGTCTGGTTCTTCTTGCGCCGCGGGTCGCGCTTGGCGGCCCGGCCGCGGCCGGCGGCCAGGGAGTCGAACGCGTGCACGTTGTACTCGGCGACCAGCTTCCGGCAGAACTCGATGCCGCGGACCGAGTTGCCGTGCTCGTCCAGCCGCGGGGACCACACGCAGAGGCCCATCAGGCCGGGGATCACCAGCATCACCGCGCCGGACACGCCGCTCTTGCCGGGCAGGCCGATGGTGAACGCGAACTCGCCGGAGAAGTCGTACATGCCGCACGAGGACATCAGCGACAGGCAGGACTGCACCGTGCCCGGGGTGAACACCGGGTCCTCGGTCAGCGGGCACACCCCCGCGTTGGCCAGCGACGCCGCGGCCACCGCGAGCATCTCGGCGTCGACCTCGATCGAGCAGCCCTGGAAGAAGAACTCCAGCGTGTTCACCAGGTCGGTGCCCGGGGGGAACGCGCCGCTCTCCCGCATCGAGTAGCCCAGGGCGAAGTTCCGGTCCGCGGTCTGTCGCTCGGACAGGTACACGGCATTGTTGAAGCCCGGCCGCCGGCCGCCGGCCAGCCGCCGCCAGGTCGCGGCGACCAGGTCGAACCGGTCGGCGATGTCGGCCTCCGGCCGGATGAGCGAGCAGGTCATGATCCCGCCTGCGTTGACCATCGGGTTGTGCGGCAGGCCCTTGGGGTTCAGCGTCAGCTCGTTGAACGACCGGCCGGACGGCTCGCGGCCCACATGCTGGTGCACCGCGTCGGTGCCGTGCTCATCCAGGGCCAGGCAGTAGCTGACCGTCTTGGATACCGACTGCAAGGAGAACGCGGTGGCCGTGCCGCCGACGGAGAACCGCTGCCCGTCCACCGTGCACACGGCGATCGCCAGCTGCTCCGGGTCGACCCGGGCCAGCTGCGGGATGTAGCTGGCCACCGTCCCGGACCGGACCGGCAGCAGCTCGTCGTACATGCGGGTGATGTCGGCGGTCAGCGCGGCGAAGTCGGGCACGGCCAGGTTGCCCTCGACCGCGCGCCTGATCAGGCTGCTGTTGTGCTGGGCGAGGGTTTTGAACTGCGTGAAGCTGATCTGCCGGGATCCGCCGTCAGCACCGGCCAGCCCGGCCAGCGCTTCGGCGATGCGCGGATCGTCGGGCTGCAGCCCGGAGCGCTCCAGCCGGCTGAGCACCTCCAGCGGGGAGATCCGCCCGTCCTTGTCCGGGTTGAACGAGTCAAACAGGCGGCGGTAGATCGCGTCGGCACCGGGCTGGATGGCATCTGGCCGGCGGGTTTCGGTGACCGTCTTGGCCATCGTGGTTTCCCTTCTGTTCTTGTTGCGCAGGTCATCGGTCGCGGTGTGCCGAGTCGGCCATACCGCTGCTCCTGATCCCCTTCGGGCTGATACGTGGGGCCGGCTCAGCGAGCGGGGCGCGTCGCCTGCCACGGCGGGCTGAGCGGGCGTGCCGGGTCAGGCGACCAGGCTGTTCGGTGCCCGCCCAAGCGCCTCGCGGGCCGCCGCGCGGCCGGCCTCGCGGGCCGTGTCGAGCTGATCGAACTCCAGCAGTGCGACGCCTTCGGCACGCGGCCTGATCACCAGGTCGGCGTGGCGCCGGGCCGCTTCGGACGTGTTTTCGCTGCCGAGCAGCAGCAGCCGGGTGAGCGTCTCGGGCAGGCGTGGCGGCCGGGGCAGGCGGCCGTCGCTGGCGCGTGCCGCTTGCGGGCGGTGTTCCGGGCGCCCGGGCGTAGCCTTCACGTCGACCGCGATGATCGGGCCTTCTCCCATGCCGGCCATCGCCTTGACCGGCAGGTTGTCGACCAGCGAACCGTCAATGAATATCTTGCGACCGCGAACCTGCGGAGGCGCGATGACCGGCAGGTTGATGCTCAACCCGACCGCCTCCCACAGCGGCCCGTATCGCGTGATCTCCAGACGCCGGCTGCGCAGATCGGCGCTGCCGCACATGAAGCTGCGCGGCAGTTCCTCGATCAGGCGCGTGCCGAACGTGCGGTGCAGCATCAACCGGAAGCGCTCGCCGCGGATCAGCGAGTAGCGGGGGACGGTGAAATCGCGCAGTGGCCGGCGCCGCACCCACTCCTCAAAACAGATCGCGTCCATCTCATCGGCGTCGTGGCCCATCGCGAACAGCGCGCCGATCACGGCGCCCATGCTGACGCCGGCGACGCGGTCGATCCTCACGCCGGCGGCGGTCAGCTCTTCGAGCACGCCGATGTGCGAGAACGCCCGCGCCCCGCCGCCGGACAGCACGATCCCGACCGAGGTACCGGCCAGCCGACGGGCCATGCGGGCGATGTCGGCGCCGAACTCCGTCTCCCGGATCACGTGCGACCCGGCCGGATCGAGCGCGGCCGCCCACCCGGCCAGGGCGCCTGGCGCGGCGTCGTAAGCAACCAGGTCGCAGCCTTGCAGCTCGGGATGGCTGCCCAGGGCCGGCGGGACCGATCCGCCTGCAGTCACCGCCAGGATCCGGTCGGCCTGCTGGAGGCAGAACTTCGTCCAGGGCTCGTGCAGAGCGAATCCGCCGACGAGCAGGACCAGGTCGTGCCCGGCCTCCGCCCGGTCGAGCAGCGGCCCGTACACGCCGGCTGGTTCACCTGGCACTGTCGCGCCCGGTAGCTCCGCACCGCCGAGCACGGCGACCGATAGGTGAGCCTGCAGGGCGGCGTCCAGCCGGGCGGCGAGCCGCCACAGCGGGACCCGGCCGTCGAGCGCGATCAGCGCGACCGTCGTCGGCCGCGGCCGGGCCGTAGACGCCGACGCATGCGTGTCCTGGAGTCGGCGGCTCAGCGACCGGTTAAGCGCCGAGGACAAGGCCGGCGTGCTGTCCAGGAGTTCGGTGAAGTCGACCTGGTCAACGGCAATAACCTCGGTAGCGCGCGCGGCGCGCACCGACGCCGATCGCGGTGAGTCCGTCAGCAGCGCGAGCTCGCCCAGCGCGTCCCCACGGCGGTATTCGCGGATCACGGCGCCGGCGCCCTCATCGACGACCTCGAGCCGGCCAGCGCGGACCACGTACATCTCGTCCCCCGGCTCACGCTCGCGGAACAGCCACTTTCCCGCGGCCAGGAGGCGCGTGCGTGATCTCGCCGCGAGCTGCTCGACGAGCTCCGGATCGACGCCGGAAAACAGCGACGTCCGGGCGAGAAACTCGGCGGCCGACTCCGCGCGCGGGGCCGCCGGATCGCCGGCGTCCGACGCGATCACGCGCCGCGCACGCGGACGCGGTGAGCGCAAGGCTCCCCGGGGCTCAACCTCCGCGAGAACCGCTCCACCGGCATCGCCTCGCGCAGCATCGCCGGATGCCGGCACCTCGCCGGCCTTGACGTGCCCGACAAGCAGGCAGCCAAGCCCGGCGACAAACAGGCAGACCGCACCGAACGTCCAGGCATGGTGCAACACCGCATAGGCCGTCGCCGGGGCCGGCGTCCCGATGATCGCCACGACGATCGCGACGCCGAGCGCGGCTCCGACCTGGCGGGCGACAGAATTCATCCCGGTCGCCGTCGCGAAGCTTCTGCCCGGTGCCGAGGCGACCGCGGTGCCGCTGAGGACCGGGAACAGCGTGCCCGCGCCGATGCCAAGCAGCACCATGCCCGGCAGCCACTGGCCGGCGAAGTCAGGCGTCATCCCGACCCGGTCGACGAACCACAGCACCGCCCCGCCCCACAGCAGGCCCCCGGCAACCAGAACGGGGCGGGGGCCGATGCGCTGGGCCAGCCGGCTGGCCGGCCCGGCCACCAGCACCGCTACCACCGGGCCGACCGTAAGGGCCAGGCCAGCCTGCAGCACCGAGTATCGCCATACGCCGGTGAGGAACAAGACGTTCGCCAGCGTGTAGCCGTAGAAGCCAGCCGCCCCGATGACCGTCATCGCGTTGGCGGCGCTGACCGTCCGGATCCTGAGCAGGGACAGGTCAAGGACCGGGGAGCGGTGCCAGGTACAGCGCCAGACGACCACCATGCCGAACGCGAGCGCCATCGCCAGGCAGCCGATGATCCAGCCGCCGCCCCAGCCCCATTCCTGGCCTTTGACCACGCCAAGCACCAGCGTCCCGATCGCGATGGCGAACGACAGCGTGCCCGGCAGGTCGGGAATCCGGCGGTGGCCAGGCGCCCGGCTTTCGACCAGCCTCCGGCGGGCCAGCAGTGCCGCCGTCACGCCGATCGGCACGTTGACCAGGAACACCAGGCGCCAGTTCGCGGCGGTGACCAGCAGCCCGCCGAACGAGGGGCCCAGGCCCGCGGCGGCCGCGCCCACCGCGGACAGCAGGGCAATGCCGTGGGAGCGCCGCGCGGCCGGAAACGCGTGCAGCACCAGCGCCAGGGCGGACGGTACGAGGAAGGCGGCACCCAGCGCCTGCACCACCCGGAAGGCGATCAGCGCGGTCGCCGACGGCGCGATAGCGCACAGCAGCGACCCGCAGGTGAACAACTCCAGGCCGAAGATGAAGGCGCGGCGGCGCCCCAGCAGGTCCGCGATCCCGGCAGCCGCCATCAGAAACGCGGCGAACACGACGTTATAGGCGTTCAGAACCCACGACAGCGCCGAGATCGACGTGCCGGGGAACGAGCGCGCGATGTCCGGAAACGCGATGTTCACGATCGTCGCGTCGATGAAGGCGACGGCGGCGCCCAGGGAGGCGATCGCGAGCACGGTCCTGGGTGAAGGCCTGCGCCGCATCCGGCGGCTCAGGGCCGGCCCTCCAGGCGCGGCATGGCCGCGCTGGCCTGGTCGGGCCCGGCGGGCGGCGCGGGCGGCGGTGTCCCGCTGGGCGTCCTGACACAAGTCGGCTATGCGGGCATGGGCCAGCTGGTAGCTGATGGTGGGGTGCATCGCGGTCTCCTCGGTGTGGCCTGCTGGGCGTTGATTCCCGAGGACGCGTCTGATCGACATCTGGCTCCCCCGTTTGCGGCTTCGCCTTGCCAGCGGCAGTCCCCGGCGAAGCCGTTGCCCACGTTGTCTAGTGCTATCCGGCGGCGCGGCGCTGTCGCTTCGCCCGTACGGGCCAGATTCACCCGGCCGCGGCAGATGGCCCGATCGGGCCAGGCTCACACCAGCCTGGTGCGCACCCCCCAGGCCGCGGCCGCGGCGCGGGAGGACAAGCCGAGCTTACGGAGGATGTTGGCCAGGTGCCGGTGGACGGTGTGCTCGCTCAGCACAAGACGCCGGGCGATGTCCGGGTTGCTCAGTCCCTGCGCGACCAGCTTGAGCACGTCGAGCTCGCGGGGCGTCAGCACCGACGCGGCTCACCTGATACGGCGGCGTCCGGTTCGCTCACCAGCGCACCCGCGCGTGGCGGCTCGCGGCTCGCCGATATTCCTTGCAGGGCCTGGTGAGCCGCGCGTGCCAGGTCGAGGGTGCGGCCCGCGGCGTATTCGGCATCGAACGCCTCGGCGCCCATCGCGGCGCGGAGCCGCTGGCGGTCGAGGCCGGCCAGCCTGGCTTCCAGCGGCTCGAGGGCGTGGCC
>Ga0066388_100003621_pt1 | contig 10099 bp, 8 predicted proteins | sample PanSoiMetaGPlot6_FD_64539 | JGI IMG/M metagenome (GOLD analysis project Ga0066388, IMG submission 64539) | Tropical forest soil microbial communities from Panama analyzed to predict greenhouse gas emissions - Panama Soil - Plot 6 (Hybrid Assembly) | ecosystem: Environmental > Terrestrial > Soil... | reverse complement strand
AGCAGGACCGCCGCCGCCACCCCCGGCACCGCCAGCACCGCGAACCGCCGCCAGCGGACCCGGCCACCCACCCAGCCACCCGGTGACACCATCACCGCACCCCCCCGCACCCAACCCAGCCACAGCCTGCCCCGCCACCCGCCGGACTCGTCCGTGACTCTACCCTCGCGGCTATCAACCAGCCAGCACCCGCGCCCGCACTCGGCGTGCGCCGGGCGCGAGGGCCCGCCGCGGATGGCGATGTCATCCGAACAGCTTCATCGCAGGTTCCACGCTCGCTCCTGCGATGGTCGGGCTGAGTTCACCATCGGTCAGTAACGTCCCGCGCAAATTGACCGGTCGCCAGCCGCATCCAGGGGCTCGGCGGCGGATCTGACATCTGGTCCTGCGGGAGGTAGGCGCGATGGTTGATGACGGCCGGGACAGGTCAGCTACTCCTGCGGTGTCGCCGCGGCTCGGCCGGCGCAAGTTCCTGAAGGCGGCCGGCGTGGCGGCAGCGGCCGGGGTCGCCGCGCCGGCCCTGTCGGGCAATCGCGCGCTTGCGCGCACGGGGGCACGTTCCGCTCATCCGGCGCCGGCGACGCCGCTGAAGCATGTCATCATCGACTGCCAGGAGAATCGTTCGTTCGACCACTACTACGGCTTCGCGCCGTTCGCTGGCTCTGCCGGAGTGCCACGCGGATACTCACAGCCCGACGGCACTGGCGGGAGCGTGGCGCCGTTCCGGTTCACCAGTCTCTCCACGCCCGACGTCGGTCATTCCTGGAATGCCGTGCATTCCGAATGGAACGACGGAAAGATGAACGGGTTTTACACCACGGACGGCATCAACTGCATGGGGTACTACACGGCAGCCGAGCTTCCCTATTACTACAGCCTGTTCGACAACTTCACGCTCTGCGGCAACTACTTCTGCTCCGTCCTCGGCCCGACCTGGCCCAACCGGTTCTACCTGGCTGCCGGCACGTCCGGCGGCATTACAACCAACGGCGTCTGGGGATACGGCGTCCTCGACTACCCGATCATCCTGGACCTGCTCGAGGCTGCCGGCGTGACCTGGAAGGTCTACAACATCAGTTGGGACAGCGTCCCGTTCGGGAACACGGACAATGTCTTCGTGTTCTGGAAGCGGTGGGCGCACGACCAGCGCACTCTCGGCAGCAAGGGCGATTACCTGAACGACCTGAGGCTCGGCAGGCTGCCACAGGTGTCGTTCATCGTGCCAAGCTTCGCCAGGGGCTGGGACGAGCATCCGCCTGCTGATGTCTCGGTGGGGATGGGGATCCAGCAAGAACTCATCACAGCCCTCCAGGCATCATCGGCCTGGCAGAGTTCGGCCTACATCCTGACCTATGACGAGCACGGCGGTTACTTCGACCATGTGGCGCCGCCGCAATTCGACTCCTACGGTGCGGGCATGAGGGTTCCCACCTGGGTCATCTCCCCGTTCGCCAGAAAGGGGCACGTGGAGAAGACGGTCTATGAGCACACCTCGACCCTCAAGTTCCTGGAAACCGTCTTCGGCCTCCCGACCCTGGCGTCCGTCAATCACCTGTTCGACGCGTCGACCCCAGGCGGCCCGAACAACGAGGCGGCTCAAGGTAATCCGACCGGCCCGCCGGCCCCGCCGCGGGACGGCATCGCCGAAATCGGCAACCTCATGGAGTGCTTCGCGTTCTGACTATCCGCGCGCGGGCGCCGCGCACGGGCCTGGCAGCACACGGTTCCCGGTGAGCTGAAACGATTCTGGCGGCAGATGGGCCAACGCGCCCTGCCGACTGACATCAAACCTTAGCCGTCTTAGGTGCAGCGCGGTATGAGCGGGCCACCCATCCCGCAGAGCGCAATGGGTGGCGCACCGATACCCAGCCCAAGGGGTGGGAGCGCCGTCTCTATGGGTGCCCCACCCCTTTCTCGGCCCCCGTCAGCTGGTCAAGTGTCGCCCCAGGTGCTGACGTGTAGCGCTACCGACCCAGTACAGCCAGGATTCGGCGCCGGAACAAGCGTCGTCTTCGGGCATGGGTTGAGGATCAGCGGCGGCCTAGCGGGCTGGTTGAAATCGAAGTCATTCCTCAGGTCGCCGGCCAAGTTCTCCCTCACGTCGGGCCGTGGGTCGGGGCGGCCGTCGGTGGCGGGATCGAGGCGAGCGCGGCCCAGAAAAGCGTCCTCGATGAACCTCAAGTAGGAGTCGAAGGAGTAGACGTGTGGGTCAACGTACCCGCGCCTGGCGAATGGGCTGATGACCATGGCCGGCACCCGGATTCCGTAGCCAAGCGAGTCGGGCTGTTGTGGCAGTGGGTTCACGTGATCGTAGAAGCCGCCCCAGTCGTCCCACGCAAGGAAGATCGCGCTGGAATTCCAGTCGCTGCTGTTCATGACCGCGTTGATGATGCGGGTCACGTATGCCTGGCCCGTGCTCACCAGCGCTGGCGGGTGCTCGCTGTCCTTGGGGTCGGGCGAGATCCAGGACACCGATGGCAGGGTCCCTGCCCTGGCCTGGCTGAAGAAGTTGTTCAGCGGCTGAATGTTGCTGACCTGACCGTCGGTGTGGACGTCCACGAACCCTGGTAGCACGTTCCAGATAGTCGGAACACCGGCGGGATTGGCGGGTGCCTGGCCGTGATCGAGGTAGTAGCCCCAGCTCACCCCGTTGTTGTGCAGCAGCCAGGTCAGGTCGGTCCAGGCGAACGGGGTCGGGTTCGTGGCGCTCCTGTTGCGTGGCTGGTCCGTGCCGGTGCAGCTATTCGGGTCCGTGGTCGTGCACCTCGCCGACCAGGCCGAGACCTCGTACATGTGGGCCGGCAGGCTCCACGAGTGAACCGGCTCGAACATGTGCTCGTCGAGCGCGAAGTTCTTCGCGTATGCCCAATAGTTGGGAATGTCTGAGCGCACGTGGTAGCCCATCACGTCGGTAGGGCACAGGGTGTCGGGCTTGCACCCCATCTCGGCCTGGCCGACGAAGCCGTCCATTTCCCCGCCGTCGACGTCGGCTCTAAAAGCCTGGCTCCCGTGTGGCCCGCCCTTGTTGCTGTCGTTGTGGCTCACAAACGGCTTGACGCATCCGCCATGGAGCGGATCCGGAACGCAGACCCCTGGCGGAATGCCGTCCGCACTCGGGTAGGTGCCAAAATATGAGTCAAATGTCCGGTTCTCCTGGAGAATCACTATGACGTGCTTGATCTTATGGATCCCCGACGGAGCCGATGCGAGTACCGCGGGTCGGCCGGGCGGTGCCTGCTGCGCTTGTACGGTCGTGCTGAACGCCAAGCTGGCAGCTAGCGCGGCCACAGCGCCTGCCGCCAACCCCAGGCGGAGTCTCATCCCACTCTCCAGACTCTCCAGGGAAGGTCGGCAATCTCTGGTCCAGCCGTTCCTGGAGTCACGGCCTGGCCCGGAGGAAAGCCAAGCAGCCACCGCTGGGAAATGGCTGTGAAAACCCTGTACCGGCCAGGAGGGCTGCCGGAGCTATTGCCGAGAATGCAGCCCGGAGGCCGATCGGGCGGCTCACGGGAAGCTGTCATCCTCCCGCCCGGTTGACACAGGCTTGCCCGCTTCAGAAACTACCCGCATGGCGGTCTCAGCAGGGAGGCCAGACGACTCCCTATTCCAGCTTGAGCCTGGCCCCATTCCGTTGCATCACCAGGTCTATTTGCGGCTGCGCGCCGCCTTGAATGCGGGCGAGTGGCTGCCCGCAGACCGCCTGCCCGGAGAGCGGGAGCTAGCGCAGCGCTTCGACTGCAGCGTCATCACCGTGCGCCAAGCCCTGGGAGAACTCGAGCGGGAACGCCGCCTTCGGCGCATGCGCGGGCGGGGAACCTTTGTCACCGATCCGCCCATCGAACGGGATCTGGCCGAGCTCACGAGCTTCACCGAGGAGATGAATCGACGCGGCCTTGACCCCCAGACCAAGCTGGTCGTGGCGGAATCTCGCGAGGCTGATGAAGCTGCGGTGCGCGCGCTCCAGCTGCCTCCTGGCGCTCGCGTGATCTTCCTCGAACGGCTCCGCTGCATCGGGGGCCAGCCGCTGCTCCTGGAGCAAGTGCATTTGCCCGAATCCCGCTTCGGCGAGCTTCTGCGCGCAGACATGGTGGAAGGGTCGCTGTATCAGGTCCTCGCCCACCAGTACAACGTTCGGCTGGTGCGAGCGCGGGAGACCATCGAGCCCGTGTTGCCCACGGCTCGAGAGGCGCGGTTGCTTCAGCAAGATCGCCACCGCCCGGCCCTCTTGCTCGAGCTCATCGCCTTCGAGGCAGCCGGGACGCCGGTGGAATACTGCCGGGCGATTATCCGAGGGGATCGGGCCAAGTACTACGTCGAAGCCTTCCTCGTACGCAAAGCGGTTCGGGGGAAGTAAGTACTTCGCGCTGGCTCTTACTGATCACTCCTCTGTCGTCACCTTCGAGGCGAGGCGGAACTCACCGGGGTACCTGCCCAACGCGCGCGCGAGCCGCCACGCGAGAAGCTGCGCTGGAATGACGGCGACGGCACACGCCAGCAGCGGCTCAACCCGGCCGATCGCGAGCGTACGGGCCCCCTCAGCCGAACAGAATGCGTTGGACACGACGAGAACGGCAGCCTTATGGCGAGCGACCTCTGCGGCGAGACGACCATCGAGAAGGCGTGTGGGCTCCTCCAGCGACAGCAAGACGACAGCGAGGTCAGGGCCTGCCAGTTCAAGCGGTCCGTGCCGGAAATCAGCCGTGTCCGACGCTTCGGCAGGAAACCGTGCGGCTTCCTTCAGCACCAGGGCGCTCGTCTCCGCGGGGCCGCGGGCCACGCCCCGTCCAAGAATGGTCACCATCTTGCGGCTATCCAGCCACTCGAACAGCTCTTCGGCGAGCGCGTCCGCTTTCTTGACGAGCTGCTCAGCCGCGTCAGCGGCGTGCTGCGCCGCTTCAGCCACATAGGACATAGCCGCTGCCGTCGAACTCCTGCTCGCCGCTGCAGACATGGTCTCAACCAGTGCGGCGAGCGGAACGAAGGTCGCTGCGTACGATTTCGTGGACGGGCCGACTTCCGTGCCTGCCGCCGTGTCGAGATTGATGTCAACCAACGGCGTGAGCGGGTTGTCGGTGCCATTGGTGATCGCGATCAGACGCGGCCGGTTAGCAAGCGATCTCAGCTTCTGAGCCAGCCTGAGGACCTCCACGCTCCGTCCCGACTGACTTATCAGCACAACTGCACTGGCAGCGGCGGCCGTCTTCCACCGGAAATGCAGGAGTTCCGCTGTGTTCGTGGTTACGGCGAGCACGCCGCGCTGACCTAGTGCACTGGCGGCAGCCTGGCAGGCATGGAAGGAACTTCCCATGCCCGTGAGCAGGAGCGGACCACGCCGCACTCGCAGCGATTCGGTCGCGGCAAACACATCGGCCTGGGCAGATAGCAACGCCGCAGCCCGCCGCAGTGCCGCGGGCTGGTTCAAGATATCGGTCATGAACAGGTCACGCTTTTCGCCGGCCACCTCCGGGCGGGCCGCGCCGGTATCCTGGCTCGAGGGTGCGGACTCATCGGGCACGTCTGAACCTTCAGCTGCTCGAAATCTCATAAGCATCTTGGGAAGCGACTCCGCCGCTGTCAAGCGCACCTCGGACCGGCCGCGGAACGAACGTCAGACCTGACACCAAAGGGTGTGGCCTATCGCGGCCCAGTCGTTTGGGGCCGGATCAGGATGAAACGGGCCTGCAAATCTAACGCAATGGCGTCTGGAGTCCTTCGTTAATACAAGTAGTCCAGTTCGCGGTGGCAACTATCAGGGCGAGCTCGATAATCTGCTCTTCGCTGAAGAAGGCGCTCAGCGCCTCGAGATCGACATCCCGGACATTCTCCGGGCGCGTCGTCAGCAGGTCCGTGTAGCGCAGGAGTGCCTCTTCCGCAGGTTCAAACAGATCAGAGCGGTGCGTACCTCCCGGTTGTTTCAGGCCGCTGACCTGCTCGTCCGTTATCCCTCGCCGCTTACCCGAGCGGTGTGCGATCTAGTTCAATATTCGCAGCCGTTCAGGATGGCCACCCGGAGAAACGATAGTTCCTTGAGCTTCGCTGAAAGCGCACCATCGGCCAGGACTGCGGCGTGCAGCTGATTGAAAGCACGCAAGACATCAGGCTTATGTGCCAATAGCTTAAAATAAGGAGCAACGGATCCAGTCCGCGCCTGAAGTGAGTCATAGATCAGCCGGACAACTGGCGACGCCTGATCTAGTTCGATCGGTGAGATGTGCCAGCATGAGGCCCTTCCGCACGATGCCGTCACGTGTCCTTCATGCCGACACATCCTGGTGCGCGAGGCGGCGGGCCAGACCAGCAAGCAACGTGGGTGCGCCACGCATACCGGAATCCGGCATGGGTGGCCCTCCCATACAGGCTGGGGCTGCTCGCGAGCCACGACCGCACGTCAACCTAAAGCCATGCTAATTAGAATAAATAGTGCATCTGGCATGGTCCGCCTTCTCCGCCGGTTCGACACCTGACCGGGGCTCTGGCGCCCCGGCGGCCTGACACCAGCTACGGACCCCGCGTTATGCTCGGTTCCCTGGCGAGAGGTGGTGGGGTGATGACACAGGTAAGAGAGCATCTCGAAACCCAGGGCGTCCCGTTCGAGCCCATCGAGCACCAACAGACCTATAGTCCGATCGCCGAAGCGGGGGCGCTGGGCATCGATGCCAGTGAAGTTCTCAAGACGGTAGCGATCCGGGTTGCTGGCGGCTATGCCCTGGTGGTGGTCCCGGCAACCTGTCGTGTCGATATTCATCTCGTGCAAGCGGCGGTGGGCGATCGTCATGTGCGGCTTGCCACGGAAGAGGAGCTGCTGCGGGACTTCCCGGATATCGAGCTGGGCGCGCTGCCACCGCTTGGCTCGCTGCTTGGCGCACCGCTCTACGTCGATGAGGAGGTGCTCCAGCACGAGACGGTGGTCTTTGCCGCGGGGAGCCGAACCGAATCCGTTCAGATCAGGACAGCTGATCTCTTCCAGCACGAGCAGATGACGACCCGGCCGTTGATCAAGCAAGCCGACGACACCGGCCGGGACTGGCTGGGGTAGCCACGGGTCCTGGGGCGGGCTCAGATCCTCGCGTCGAGTTTCTGCAGCGCAGATGACCGGTAGTTCCGCACCCTGCCCTTCGACAGGAAGAGCCTGGCGGCTATCTCAGCCACCGACGATCCATCCGCCGCTGCCTTCAACACCTCGTGTTCGCGAGCGGACAGCGGATCACGATTAGCCCCGAGCGCCGCGGCGGCCAGCGCGGGATCGATCACTTGCTTCCCGTCGAGGATGTCCTTAATCGCCTGAATTAGCGCCTCCACCGGCCCGTCTTTGACCATGAACCCCGACGCTCCGGCCTGCACGGCGCGCTGCAGGTAGCCGGGACGGTCGAACGTCGTCAGGATCAGGATTTTGCAGTCAGGCAGCATGCGGTGCAGCTGAGCGGCTGCTTCCAGCCCGTCCATGCCCGGCATCTCGATGTCTAGCAACGCCACGTCAGGTCGGAGGGCCGTCGCCGCCTCGACTACCCGCTCGCCAGAAGACAGGCGGGCGACGACCTCCATGTCTAGCTCCATGCCGAGCAAAGTCGCCAGCGCGTCCTGCACCATGCCCTGGTCCTCGGCCAGCAAGTTCCTGATCACGTGGTTCGCACCGGCGCTGTGGCATGGATCGGAACGCTGGCGGACAAGCGGAACCCCGCCGCCGGAGCGCCGGCCGCCCTCACGCTGCCCGCCCGCCGCGCGGAGCCGTTCGGCCAGCCCTCGCAGGCCGCTCCCTGACCCGCCGCAGCGCCCCAGCAGCGGGATTGGCATAGAGCCGTGCCCGTCGTCGGTGATTTGTACGGTTGCAGCGGCGCCGCTGCTGCGGACGAAGAGGTCGCGCCGGCGCGGGCCGCTATCTCCTCGGTGAGGGTGCCTTCGGTGCGAACCGAGCCCTCGATCCCAGCCGCCGCGAGCGCCGACCGGGCACCTTCGAGTTCGCGGGCCAACGTCGGCGACGCTGTCCGCCCGACAGCGTCTTGATCTTCTCGTTTGCCTTCTCGGTGAGCCCTACCAGTTCGAGTACCTCGCCGAGCGGGCGCGGCTGCGGGTAAGCCGCCGAGTAAACGCGCACCGCCTCCGCCACTGTCGCCACGGGAGCGTGCCCGCCGTCCCGCAAGACGATCCCGATCCGATCCCGGAAGCCTTGGTCGCCGTCGGCGGGATCGTATCCCAGGACGGAGACCTCGCCGGCATCGCGCCGACGGTGGCCCTCGAGTATCTCGACGAGCGTGGTCTTGCCGGCCCCATTCGGTCCCAACAGGCCGACGACCTCCCCGTGAGTGATCGTCAGGTCGACACCGTCCAGGGCGCGGATGTCACCGTAGGTCTTGCGCAGGCCCCGCACCCGGACCGCCGGCGAGCCCGCGTCTGTCTCGTCGGGGACCGGGGAACGTGATCTTGCCTTCTGTGCTTCTTGCCGTGTGCTGTGCATGGTCTGAGCGTAGGAAGTGGTCAGCGGCGGCTCCATTCGCAGCTGTCAGGACTCTTTTATGACATCTGTCATCTCCTTCAACCGCCGCCGTAGCTCGCGGCCAACGGCTGCACGGGATCTTCACAGGAGCGGTATCGCGTTTTTCACAATGGACGGATTAGTTTCGGGGTGTGGCCAGGATTGTGGTGGTGGAGGATGAGGCGGAGCTAGCTGCGGCGGTTGCAGCCCGGCTTCGCAGTGACGGGCATCTGGTGAGCCTGGCGGGGGACGGGCCCGGCGCGGTTGAGCTGATTGCCGCCGAGAGGCCGGACGTGGTGATCTTGGACCTCATGCTGCCAGGCTTTGATGGCCTGGAGGTCTGCCGCCGGATCCAGCGAGATCATCCGGTACCGGTGATCATGCTCACGGCTCGCGGGTCGGAGACGGACCGGGTAGTCGGCCTCGAGGTCGGCGCCGATGACTATCTGTGCAAGCCATTCAGCATGCGGGAGCTGACTGCCCGGCTTGGGGCGTTGCTGCGGCGGGTGGAACGGCCAGCCGGCGATAGCGCTCGCCCGCTCCGGGTCGGCATGGTCGAAATCGACGTGGCGAGGCGCCGGACCCGGCTGAATGGCCAGCTGATCGGGCTGACAGCGACCGAGTTCGACCTGCTGGCGTTCCTGCTATCACATCCGGGGATCGTGCGCACCAGGGAAGACCTGCTCGCCGAGGTGTGGGGCTACCGGGACGGCTCGGGTCCGCGCACCGTCGACTCGCACGTCCGTGCGATCCGGCGGAAGGTCGGCGCGGATGTGATCCGCACCGTACACGGGATCGGGTACGCCGGAACTGACGGGCTCGGTGGCTGATGGCGGCGAGGCAGCTCCGATTCCGGCCGCTGGACTGGGTCTGGTCGATCAAGGTGAAGCTCGGCCTGGTTGTCGTCGGCGCAGTCGTCACGACGGTTGGTGCCATCTTCGCTTCTCTGGTAATGGGCGTGCACGCCCGGTTCGCCTTCGCCCTCGGCGTGGTCGTGTCGCTCGCGGCGATCCAGCTCCTGGCCCACGGCATGGTGCTGCCGCTCCGGGAGATGGCGAACGCCACGCGGGCGATGGCCGACGGCGACTACAGCCAGCGGGTAACCGAGACCGCGCAGGACGAGGTAGGCAGCTTGGCCAGATCGTTCAACACGATGGCATCCCAGCTGGAGACGGCCGAACGACAGCGCCGGGAACTAGTGGCAAACGTCAGCCATGAGCTGCGGACGCCGATCGCCGCGTTGCGGGCGCGCCTGGAAAACCTGGCCGACGGGGTGGAGCAGCCCGACCCGGAGGCGATAGCCGCGATGCTCGCGGGTACGGAACGGCTGAGCCGCCTGGTGGACCAATTGCTCGAGCTGTCACAGTTCGAGTCCGGCGCGATCCGGATCGACCCGCAGGAGTTCAAGGTCGTCGAGGCTGTCGAGGACGCGGCCGCCGAGGTCCAGCCGGTCCGCGGTGACGTGCGGATCATCGCGCAGGTTCGCGACGGGCTGACCGGTCATGGCGATCCGGAGCGGATCCACGAGGTGCTGACGAATCTCCTGTGCAATGCCGTCCGACACAGCCCTCCCGGCGGACAGGTCACGGTCCGCGGCGCGCCAGCTCCAGGCGGCATCCGGATCGAGGT
>Ga0066388_100003620_pt1 | contig 10099 bp, 9 predicted proteins | sample PanSoiMetaGPlot6_FD_64539 | JGI IMG/M metagenome (GOLD analysis project Ga0066388, IMG submission 64539) | Tropical forest soil microbial communities from Panama analyzed to predict greenhouse gas emissions - Panama Soil - Plot 6 (Hybrid Assembly) | ecosystem: Environmental > Terrestrial > Soil... | reverse complement strand
GCTCCCGACCTCTCGCGCTCCCGACCCGACACCAAGGTTGACGTCTTCGATATCAGGATCGAGGTCGGAGCTCACACCAGGTCGTCGATCGCGTCGGCCACCGACTTCCGGATCCCGGTGACGAACGGCACCTCTTCCTTCGCGTACCGCCGTGCCTCGGTCTCCCGGAGACGACGGATCACGTCGACGATCGCGTCGAGCTCCGGGGACTCGAAGGCAAGGATCCACTCCCAGTCCCCCAGCCCGAACGCGCTCGTCGTGTTCCCCACCACCTGCGGGAACTCGCGTCCCGCCGCCCCGTGCGTCCGGAGCAGCTCGGAGCGCTCCTCGGCAGGGAGCAGGTACCACTCAGGTGTCCGGACGAACGGGTACACGCACAGGTACGGCTGCGGCGGGTCTCCTTTGACGAACGCCGGCTGATGGTCGGGTGAGAACTCGGCGGGCTTCACCACGCCCATGAACGACCACGTCATCTCGACGCACCCGCCGAGCTCGGTGCGGCGGAACTCCACGATCGCCTGCTGGAGGTCGTCGGCCGCGGATGCAACGAGCCAGAGCATCAGATCCGCATCGGGACGGAACCCGACCGTCGAGTACGTGCCTCGGACGGTGACGTCGTCTCCCCAGCTCTTGAACAGATCCTCCAGCTCCGCGGTCGCGCGGGCTCGGTCCTTCGCATCCCCCAACACCACCCGTAGGTCCGGGGTCCCGGCGAAGACGGGATACAGCGTGTAGATCGTCTCGGTCATGAGATCCGCTCCCGGTCGTCGTTCCTCACGAACGCGCGGACGCGCTCGGCGGTCTCGGTCGCTCCTCGCACGCACGCCGCGATGTCGACGCCGTCGAAGGAACGTCCGCACACGAAGATACCGACCGGGAGCCCCTCGCGGATCCGCGCGGCGCGTTCGACGTGGCCGAGCAGGTAGCGGGGCACCGCATCCCGCCAGCGGACGACGGCCGAGGACCTGGGCGTCTCGGGGAGCGGCAGCACGGCGGCGAGATGCCGCGCGCAGGCCTCGACGATCTCGTCGTCCTCCGCGTCCAGCACGTCTTCCTGGCCCGCGCCGCCGATCGCGCAGCGGAGCACGGCACGCGATCCGAAGGACGGGTCCGGCCAAACGGACGACGTCCACGTGCACGACGCCATGGGGGTGGTGCCGGGCGGCGCGGCGAAGCCGGCGCCGGCCGGCACCGCCCCCGCGGTTCCCTCCCCGTAGACGAGGAGCACCTCGCCCACCGAGACGTTCGGGATCCCCTCGAGGTCCGCCACGACCCCATCGGCCACGTCGGCCAGCAACCGGGCCGCCGAGACCGCGTCCACCGCGAACACCACGGCATCGGCCGCGTCCGATCCACCGGTCGAGCGAAGGTTCCAACCGCTCCCGGAAGCCTCGATCCCCACCACGTGCGCGCCGAGCCGGACCGACGACCCGAGACGGGCGGCGAGCTCGTTCGAGATCGCGGTGGGACCGCCGAGCGGCCGGACGAGGAGCGGAGGCGTCGGCGTGCCCTTCCGCGCGTCGCGGAGCGCAGCCTGCGCCCCGCGGATCAACGAGCCCTGTCGGCGCTCCCACCGCGGGAGCTCCGGGAAGGTCGCCTCGACCGAGAGCTCGTCGACGTCGCCGCCGAACAGTCCACCCAGGACCGGCGCCAGAGCGAGGTCGGTCGCCTCGTCGCCGAGGCGACGCCGGAGCAGCGCACCGAGCGTCTCGTCGCCGGCACCGGTCGACCTCTTGCGCTTCACGAGGTCGAGAGCGGCGCGGCGCCGGCCTGCACCGGTCAGCCCGGGCCACCGGAAGAGATCGCCGAGATCGGCCGGGATCCCGAATGCGGTCCCCGTCGGGTACTCGACCAGCCCACGCCGGGTCCACAGCCAGGTGCCGCTCGCCGCGGGCTTGGTGGTCTCGAGACCCAGCTCGCGGCAGAGCTCGGTCGCCTCCGGCTTCCGTCCGAAGAACGAGTCGGCGCCGGCATCCAGCTCGATCCCGCCGACCTCGACCGTGCGGAGCTCACCGCCGGCCCGGTCGGCGGACTCCAAGGCCACGACGTCGATCGGCGGCTCGGCCCGCCGGAGGCGGAGCGCGACCGTGAGCCCCGTGATCCCCCCGCCGACGACGGCGACGCGGGGCGCGCCGTCACCCATCGCGTGCGGTGCGGGCATGGACCAGATCGACGAGGCGCTGGAGGTTCTCGACCGGCGTATCGGGCAGCACCCCGTGGCCCAGGTTGAAGACGTGACCCGGACGACCTTCCGCGCGGGCGAGCACGTCGAGCGCTTCGCGCTCGACGTGCTCCCACCGTGCGAGCAGTACCGCCGGGTCGAGGTTGCCCTGGATCGCGCGTGAGGGACCGACCCGGTCCCACGCGCGATCCAGCTCGATGCGATGGTCGACGCCGATGGCGTCGCCCCCCGCTTCGGCCATCGCCTCGAGCAGCTCCGACGTCCCGACACCGAAATGGATGACGGGCACATCCAGGTCGGCGATCCGCGCGAACAGCTGCCGCATGTGCGGCAGCACGTTCGCGCGGTAGACCGCGGGCGCGAGCGCCCCGACCCACGGGTCGAAGACCTGCAGGGCGCTCGCGCCCGCCCCCACCTGCGCCCGCAGGTGGGGCACGACGACGTCGATCAGCGCGACCATCAGCCGGCCCCACGTCCGTGGGTCGCCGTACAACAGCGCCTTCGTCTTCGCGTGGTCGCGGCTCGGACCGCCTTCCACCAGGTAGCTCGCGAGGGTGAACGGCGCGCCGGCGAACCCGATCAGCGGGACCTCGAGCTCCTTCGTCAACAGACGGATCGCTTCGAGCGTGAACGGCTCGTCTTCCTCGGGCTCCAGGGGGCGGAAGCGACGCAGGTCCTCATCGGTTCGGACGGGGTCGTCGATGACGGGACCGCGACCGGCTTCGATACGGAAGCCGAACCCGGTCGCGACGAGCGGCACGACGATGTCGCTGAACACGATCGCTGCATCGAGCGGCATCCGTCGCAGCGGCTGCAAGGTGATCTCGACGGCCTCGGCGGGTGTCCGGACCGTCTCCAGGATGTCGCGGTCGCCGCGGAGCTCGCGGTACTCGGGCAGGTACCGACCCGCCTGGCGCATGAACCAGACGGGCGTCCGGTCGACGCTTTCCCGTCGGAGCGCGCGAAGCAGGCGATCGTTCGAAGGGGCCACGGCCCCAAGGATAGAGAGATGCTCAGGCCAGCTCGGTCCCCTGGACGCCGAGCTGCCAGCCGGGCTCCGCGTCGGTGTTCCTCCCGACGGCCTCCATCACCGCGTCCACCAGCCGGTCGATGTCGAACGGTTTCACCACGTATCCGGAGGCCCCGAGCTCCCGCGCGCGGTCCATGTCCTCGACATCCTTCTTCGCCGAGCACACGACGATCGGCACGGGGTCACCGAGCGCGTGGAGGTCCTCGAGCACGGACCAGCCGTCGATCCCCGGCAGCATCACGTCGAGGACCACCGCATCGGGGCTCTCCGCCTGGATCCGGGAGATCGCCGTGCGTCCGTCGCCCGCGAGGATCGGCTCGACGCCCATCGCGGTCAGGTTCACTCGCAGCACGACGAGAAGATCCGGGTCGTCCTCCACGATCAGGACGCGCGGCTTCCTCGGCGACATGCTCACCCGGCCTCCCCGACGGCCTCACGCAGCTCGATCAGCTGCGCGACGTGTGCCCGCTCCGCCTCGTAGAGCCGAGCGTTCGCGACCGCCGTCGCGGCCTGCTCGGCGAACACGGCCACGGCCCGGAGGTCGTATTCGGTGAACCCCCGGCCGGCCGCCGCGTTCACGTTCAGCACACCGACGACCTCGTCGCGATGGATCAGCGGGAGCGACATCGCGCTCTCCACGTAGGGGTCGCGGTCGGCGAGGCCCGGGAACTCCTTCGGATCGACGTGGCCGTCGATCAGGACCGGCTCCCGGCGGAGCGCGACGTGCCCCGCGACGCCGTCGCCCAGCCGGAGCCGCGCGCCCACCGCTTCCTGACGGCCACGCACACAGAGGGTGACGAGATCGTCCCCCTCGACCAGCATGATCGAGCCACCGTTCGCATCCAGGAGGTCGCACGCGCTCCGGAGCACCGTTTCCAGGAGCTCGGGGAGATCGAGCACGGCGTTCATCGCGCGACCCGCGTCCAGCAGCAAGGACGCCTCGTGCAACCGGTTCGTGAGCGCCGCCGTCAGGACGCGCTCGTCGGTAAGCAGGCGGGTCGCGCGCCCCAACCGGAACTCCTTCTCGATCGCGTAGACGCAGAAGGCGAGCGCCAGGACGAAGATCGCCAGCCGGAGCATCGGCTCCGACAACACGGACGACGAACCCGTCGGACGGACGACGACCATGACTCCGGCCGCGACCACGATCAGCACGATCGTCGTGACGAGCCAGAGCCGCAGACGGCGACGCTCCACCGCTTCCAACGAAGGCATGCGGAAGTCGCGGAGCCCGGCGACCCTCGCCTCACGGCGGAGCCGGTCCCCGTCGGGGGCCTTGTCGCGTTCGAACACCCGCTGGCGCCTCTCTCTCGCGTCCTGGTCGTCATCGGCGGTCGAACGAGGGCCTCAACAGGGAGAACGGGGGACCCCCGAGAGCGGGGGTCCCCCGTCGGTTACCTGGGGCCCCGACGGCCTCAGGCCTGGACGCTGTCGTTGCTAAGCCGTGGTCGTCGGGCTCGCCGTCGACCCGAAGAGCGAGCCGATCAGCATCACGAGCCCACCGCCGAGCATCCACCAGAGGCCGGCCCCGATCGCATCGGGCAACGTCGCGTCCGCCCGAGCGAGCTCGATCACGATCAGCCCGAAGGCGACGATCGCCACCGCGCCGGCGAGCCGGGTGAGCCAGCCGCTCATCGTCATCAGCCCGACCACGCCGACGATCGCGCATCCGAGCGGCACCAGGGCCGCCGAGCGCCAGAAGTTCACGTCGGTGGCCGGATGCATCTGCCAGTACGCGCCGAAGGCCAGGCTGTCGCCATCGATACCGTCGATCCAGGTCTGGAACATCGCGATGACTAGCCCGACGGCGGCGGCGAGGGTCACGACGATCCGGATGACGGACCCCGCGACGAACGCGCCACCTGAAACCTCTTCGGTCGTGTGCACCGTCCGTGCCATGAAAGACCTCCTTCCAGCCTCACGGTTCCCGATGCGATCGGGCCTCAATCTCAATTCCGGTACTTCTTCTGAAGTCATATCAATACTTGTTATGTTCCTGTTGACTTGTGAGAGTGTCATAGATAGTTGGTGAGTATCAGGGGGTTGAATCGGATCATGGCGACGGACATCGAAGTCGTTCGCAGGGAGGTCCACCGAGCGATCGAGGAGGTCTTCGCTCGCCTCCGGACGACGGAGGTCGACGGCACGGTCGACGTTCCAGCGGAGGGAGAGGGGCCGTCAGGGTGGACCTATCGGTGGCCGGACGGCCGTGCAGAGATCCATGACCGCTCCGAGTGGTTCCAGGTAACCGGCGCGGAAGGGCAGGTCCGGGTTCTGCTCGCCCACACGCGCCGGACCGCCTGGGGAGAGGACCGTGAGCGTTTCGGGGTCTTCGTGCAGGTGGGCCGCGAGACCTCCAGGACGTTCTACCCATGGACTGGCTTCGTCGAGACCGACGAGGGATCGTTCGCTGCGCCGATCCCGGACCCGACCCATCCGAGAAGCATCCTCAAGGACGGCGACCCGCTGCCGACTCGGTTCGACGGAGCGCGGGTGGAGCGGACGGATGCCCTCTACGCATCCGTCGAGAACAGTCCGACCCTCAGGCTCGTGGTGGTGGCAACGGATGCGGCGGCGATGGTCCGCCACGGCCATTGGATCGCCGAACTCCGCCACCGCATCCGCGGGTGACGCTGGGCTTGATCCGCTGCGGGAGGACAGGGATTCGAACCCTGGAGAGACTCTCGCCTCTAACGGTTTTCAAGACCGTCGCCTTCGTCCGCTCGGCCATCCTCCCGGGCCGAGTGTACGGGTGGCTGGGTTTCCCCCGCGCCACCGGGCTCGTTACCCTGTCGGGCGTGACCTCGGACGCCCGGAACATCCCCCCGGACCACTCCGACGACCGCTTCCGTTCCCTCGTGGACAACCTGCCGGTGGTCGTCTTCACGCACAGCGACGGCGACCCCGGGCGGTTGCTCTGGGTGAACGATCAGATCGAGCGGATCCTCGGATACCCCGTCGGAGACTGGCTCGACGGCGAGAACTTCTGGATCAGCGTCCTGCACCCTGACGATCGGGATGCCATCGTCGAAGACTGGGCTGCGACCCGCGCGGCGCGCCGCGAGTGGAACGGGGAGTTCCGCTATCGCCACGCCGATGGCCGTTGGATCTGGATGCACGAGCGCACACGTCCCGTCCTCGATGCTGACGGCGAGGTGGTGTGTTGGGAGGGCATCCTCGAGGATGTCTCCGTTCGCGTGCAGGCGCAGGAAGAGGCCGAGTCGGCGCAACAGGACCTCGTCGAGTCGCAGGCCAGGTTCCGAGCCCTGATCGGGAACCTTCCGGCCGTCGTCTACATCGAGTCCTACGAGCCCGCGCCGATCGCCCTCTATGTCAGCCCGAACGTGACCGACGTCATCGGATACCCGCCGGAGGCGTTCGTGGGTACGGATGACGGCTGGTCCACGGTGATCCACCCCGACGATCGGGAACGTGCCCTGGCGCACGCCGCGTCCTCGATCGAGCGCGAGGACACCTTCGACGTCGAATACCGGATGATCCGGCCGGACGGCCGCGAGGTGTGGGTGCACGACCATTCGGTCCTCGCCCGGGACGAAGAAGGCAACGGGGTGCAATGGCACGGAGTCCTGGTGGACATCACCGACCGGGTGCGAGCCGAGCGGGAGCTCGCCGGATCGGAGGCGAGGTACCAGGCGCTCGTCGAAGGCATCCCGGCCGTGGTCTACGAGATGGGTCTCGACGACTACCGGCGCACGCTCTACGCGAGCCCGCACATCGAGCAGCTGTTCGGGTACACGAGGGAGGAATGGCTCGACCAGCAAGACATCTGGACCGAGCTGCTGCATCCGGACGACCGGGAGATCGAGCTCGCCGCACACGACCTCCACAGCTCGACCGGCGAGCCCTGGGCCCGTGAGTACCGGCTCATCGCCGCCGACGGTCGGGTCGTCTGGGTCCGCGACAGTGCGATGCTCCTGCGCGACCTCCGAGGGGAGCCGCTCCGATGGCGCGGCGTGATGGTCGACGTCACCGCGTTGAAGGAAGCGGAGGAGCGGCTCCGATCGTCGAACGACGAGCTCGAGTTCCGTGTGATCGCTCGCACCGCCCAGCTCGAGGAGGCGAACGAGCTGATGTCGCTCGAGATCGGCGAACGACGCCGTGTCGAGAAGGAGCACCGCGACGCGGAAGAACGCTTCCGGCACCTTGTCGAGGACCTCCCCGCGGTCGTGTACCGGCGTCAAGTCGCGAGCGCCGATGACGGGCGGGATCACTCGTACGCGAGCCCGCAGGTCGACGAGCTCCTGGGGTTCTCCGCCGCGGATTGGCGCGACGACGACGTGAGGCTCTCGCGGATCCATCCCCACGACCGCGGTGCGGTGGCGCTGGGGTGGGCCCGGAGCATGGTGACCGGGGAGCCGTTCCAAGCGGAGTACCGGTACTTCCACAAAGACGGGCGGATCGTCTCGGTCCTGGACCGCGCCACGATGTTGTCGAGGAACGCCGACGGCCAACCGTGCATCTTCCAAGGGGTCCTCATCGACCTCACAGCCCAGCTCAACGCCGAGCGGAAAGCCGCCGAAGCGGAGGAACGCTTCCGCGAGCTCGTAGAGCTGAGCCCCGTCGTCCCGTACAGCTTCCGCCTCACGCCCGCCAGCGACGAAGGCGATCGGGCACGGTACGTCGGGCCGCAGATGGCGGAGATCCTCCGGCTCCCACCCGAGGCGTGGGACGACCTCGAGCGCTGGTTCGACCTGATGCACCCGGACGACCGGTCCCGCGTGCGCGAACAGGCTCGGATGAACTTCGAGACAGGAGATCCGTGGGAGATCGAGTACCGGATGATCGCGGGCGACGGAAGCATCGTGTGGATCGACGACCGCGGACGATGCGTCGAGCGTGACGCGGACGGTCGGCCGACGCGGTTCCAAGGGGTGATCCTCGATGTCACGTGGCGCCGTCTGGCCGAGGAGGCCGCGAGCGCGGAGCTCGCGCTCCTGCGTGATCTGATCGACGGCATGCCGGCGGTCCCGTGGTCGCACACGGTGGATGTGGACTCTGGCTGGAGCCGATACCTCTTCATGGGGCGGCAGTGCCTCGAACTCACGGGCTACACGGCGGAGGAACTGATCGCCGAGCCGTATCACTTCCCTCGGATGGTCCACCCGGATGACGTCGAGAGGGTGGCCCTGATGAACGAGGAAGCCGATCGGACCGGCGTCTGGGACGACGAGTATCGATTGTTGCATCGGGACGGTTCGGTCCGGTGGATCCATGGAGTGGGACGGCGCGTGACGCCGCCCGGCGTCGAGCCGGCCACCTGGCACGGCGTCACGATCGACGTCACGGCCCGACACGCCGCCGGCTCGACGATCCCGGACGCAGCCGGAGGCCGCCTGGACGTCAGCTGATCTACGCGTCCGACGGCGCGCGCGGTGTCAGCACCCGTGCCCGCTCCGGCAGGTACCGCCACAGATGCTCCGGGATCACGACCGACCCGTCCTCCTGCTGGTGGTTCTCGAGGATCGCGATCAACGTCCGCCCGATCGCGGTGGCCGTCCCGTTGAGGGTGTGGAGGGTCTCGACGTTGCCTTCCGACCGACGCACACGAGTCTGCATCCGCCGCGCTTGGTAGTCGGTCGTGTTCGAGCAGCTCGTGAGCTCCCGGTACCGCTGCTGCCCGGGGAGCCACACCTCGATGTCGTACTTCTTGGCGGCCGATCCGCCAAGGTCCCCGGCCGCGATGTTCACGATCCGGTAGGGCAGCTCGAGCTTGCCGATGATCTCTTCCTCGACGCTCACCAGATGCTCGTGTTCGTCCCAGCTCGTCTCGGGCGTCGTGAACGCGAACATCTCGACCTTGTCGAACTGGTGGACGCGGAACATCCCGCCCATGTCCTTGCCGTACGTTCCGGCCTCACGTCGGAAGCAGGTCGAATAGCCGGCGTATCGGATCGGAAGGTCTGCCTCGTCCAGGATCTCGCCCAGGTGGAAGGCCGCGAGGGGGACCTCCGCCGTCCCGACCAAGTACAGGTCGTCTTCGGCGGTCTGATAGATGTTCACCGCGTCGGTCGGGAGGAACCCGGTGCCGTACATCGCGTCCTCTCTGACGAGCACCGGCGGGATCACGGGCAGGAACCCTTTGTCGTTGAGGATGTCCATCGCGCTACGCATCAAGGCGAACTGGACGAAGACGAGATCGCCCAGCAGGTAGACGAAGCGCGAACCGCTCGTCCGTGCCCCCCGTTCGACGTCCAGGACCCCGAGCGCGGCGCCGATCTCCGCGTGATCCTTCGGTTCGAAGCCGAAGGCGGGTGGCTCGTCGTGGTTGCGGCGGACCTCGACCGCGTCCTCGTCGGCGAACCCGTCGGGCGCGCTCGGGTGCGGGAGGTTCGGGGTCGCCGCGAGGAGCAGGCTGAGCTCGGTATCGGCCTCGCTCAGCTGGGGTTCGAGCTCCTTGAGCTCGGCGCTCACCTTGGCGACGTCGGCGATCAACGCCTGCTTCTCGTCGCCCTGGGCGCCGCCGATCGCCTTCGACGCCTGGTTCTGGTCGGCGCGGAGCGCCTCGACCCGCTGCGTCAGGTCGCGCCGACGCTCGTCGGCCGCGAGCAGCTCGTCGACACGGCCGGCCAGATCCCGGCGGGCGAGCGCGGTTCGGAACGGTTCCGGGTCGTCCCGGATCAGCTTGATGTCGAGCATGTGGTCATCACACCTTCACCTGGTCGGGTTGCTTGTCCTCGCCTCCCTTCGCGGCCGCGCCAGCGGACTGCTGGGCGGCCTGTGGCGACGACGAGCCCGACCCGGCTCCGGCGTCCATGATGCTCTGCCCGTGGAAGATCCCGCCCTCCTCGACGACGAGGGTCTTCGACGTGATGTTGCCGTCGATCCTGCCGCCGCGGGCGAGGTGCGCCTTGCCCTTGACGTTGATG
>Ga0066388_100003619_pt1 | contig 10100 bp, 11 predicted proteins | sample PanSoiMetaGPlot6_FD_64539 | JGI IMG/M metagenome (GOLD analysis project Ga0066388, IMG submission 64539) | Tropical forest soil microbial communities from Panama analyzed to predict greenhouse gas emissions - Panama Soil - Plot 6 (Hybrid Assembly) | ecosystem: Environmental > Terrestrial >... | reverse complement strand
CCCATAGCTGCGCTATGAGCTCCGCCTCCGCCTGGCGATGCATCCCGCCGGCGGCCGCTCGCGACGGCATAGATCTACGGGACACGCCCTAGGCGTACCATCGCGGGGTGAGCTATGCCCACGGCGAGCGTACGGCCCTGTGTGCCCTGCTTGATGAGACGGGGCCCGGGGCGCCGACATTGTGCGAGGGCTGGCGCACCGTGGACCTGGCCGCGCATCTGGTGATGCGGGAACGCCGGCCGGACGCGGCGGCCGGGCTGATGGGCGGGCCGCTGGCCGGCCACACCCGCCGGGTCACCCAGATGCTGGCCAGCCGCACCCCGTTCCCGCACCTGGTGCGGCTAATCCGCAGCGGCCCGCCGGCGCTGTCGATCTACCGCCTCCGGGGCATGGAAGAACGGTTCAACCTGGTGGAATTCTTCGTCCATCACGAGGACGTACGGCGCGCGGCGGACGGATGGCAGCCCCGCGACCTGCCTGGCGGGCTATCGGACGCGCTTTGGCAGCGGCTGCTAGCGGGCAAGCTGGTGTTTCGCCGCTCCCCCGTGGGGGTGGAGCTGGCCAGGGACGACCTGACCGCCAGCGGCGGCCAGCGGCAGGTCAGAATGACGGCAAGGGCCCGGACGCCGGTGGTCACGGTGACCGGGCACCCGGCGGAGCTGATCTTGTGGGCGCTCGGGCGGACCGGCGCGGCCCGGGTAAGGCTCGACGGCAACAGCGACGCCGTCCGCCGGCTCAGCACGGCACGCAGGGGCTTGTAGGCGCCTGGCGGACCGGCTGCCACGGTGCCCGCGGCGGCGGATGTGGGAGGGACGGAGGCGCGGTGGAAGTTCTGGGTGTCGACATCGGCGGCTCGGGGATCAAGGCAGCACCGGCGGATGTGACGGCGGGCACCTTGACCCGGGAGCGGGTCAAGGTGCCCACCCCGATGCCGGCCAAGCCCGCGGCGGTCGCAGACGCGGTACGCGGCGTGGTCGAGCACTTTGGCTGGTCGGGTAAGGCCGGGATCACCTTTCCCGGGGTGGTGACCGACGGGGTCATCCGCACGGCGGTCAACCTCGACCCGGCCTGGATCGGGGTGAATGCCCGTGACCTGCTCGGTTCGGCGACCGGGCTGGAGGTCCAGGTCATCAACGACGCCGACGCGGCCGGCCTCGCGGAGATGAAGTTCGGCGCCGGGGCCGGGCAGCAGGGCACCGTGGTCATGCTCACCTTCGGCACCGGGATAGGCAGCGCGCTGTTCACCCGCGGGGTGCTGGTGCCGAACACCGAGTTCGGCCACCTCGAGATCCGCGGCAAGGACGCGGAGAAGCGCGCCTCGGAAAGGGCCAGGGAGGTACACGGCCTCGACTGGGAGCACTGGGCGGGCCGGGTCGACGAGTACATGAGCCACCTTGAGGCGCTGCTCTGGCCGGAGCTGTTCATCGTGGGCGGTGGGGTGAGCCGCAAGTCGGACAGGTTCTTGCCGCTGCTCGAAGGCCTGCGCGCCCGCGTTGTCCCGGCGAAGTTGCACAACGACGCCGGCATCGTGGGCGCGGCCCTGATCGGCGCCTGACCGCCCCGCCGGGGCGGGACGGCCCCGGCGCTGGTCAGCGCACGCAGTGCCCGGCGGCGCGCAGCGCGGCTTTCACGTCGGCAACCGTTAGCTGCCCGAAGTGGAACACGCTGGCGGCCAGCACCGCGTCCGCACCCGCGCTGACCGCCGGCGCGAAATGACCCAGCTCCCCCGCTCCGCCGCTGGCGATGACCGGGACGGTCACCGCGGCGCGGACGGCGCTGATCATCTCCAGGTCGAAGCCCGCCTTGGTGCCATCCGCGTCCATCGAGTTGAGCAGGATCTCCCCCACGCCGAGGCCCGTGGCGCGGGCCGCCCAGGCCACCGCGTCGATGCCGGTGCCGCGGGTGCCGCCGTGCGTGGTGACCTCGAACCCGCTGGGCAGCTCGCCGGCCAGGGCGCCCGGGGCCCGGCGGGCGTCGACCGACAGGACCACGCACTGCGAGCCGAACCGCTGCGCCGCCTCGGCCAGCAACTCCGGCCGGGCCACGGCCGCGGTATTCAGCGACACCTTGTCCGCGCCCGCGCGCAGCAGCTGGTCCACGTCCTGCGCGCTGCGCACGCCGCCGCCCACGGTCAGCGGGATGAACACTTGCTCGGCGGTGTGGCGTACCACCTCAAGCGTTGTCTCCCGGCCGCCGCTGGAGGCGGTGATGTCGAGGAAGACCAGTTCGTCGGCGCCCTGGGTGTCGTAGGCGGCGGCCAGTTCCACCGGGTCCCCCGCGTCCCGCAGGGCGGTGAAGTTGACCCCCTTGACCACGCGCCCGCCGTCCACGTCCAGGCACGGGATCACCCGGGTGGCAACGGTCACCCGCCTACCCCGGGCCGGTAGGCGACGGCTTCGATCTCGATCAGCATCCGGGGATCCACGAGCGCGGCGATGCCGATCATGGACGTGGCGGGCATGGTCTCGCCGAACGCGGCGCCGTGCGCCAGGCCGTACTCCTCCCAGCGCGAGATATCGGTGACGTACATGCGGGTGCGCACGACGTCGGCCAGGCTCGCACCAAGTTGTTCCAGCGCCTGCGCCACGTTCGCAATGGCTTGCGCCGTCTGCGCGCGCGCGTCGTCCTCGTGCACGAACACCCCGTCCGCCACGGAGGTGCAGCCGGAGACGAACACGAAGTCACCCGCCGCGACCGCCCTGCTGTACCCGACCACCGGCTCCCACGTGGTCCGGGTCGAGACCTTCCGGGTCATGCCTGTTTCACCGCCTCCAGCGCCTGCTCCAGGGTGAATGCTCCCGCGTACAGCGCCTTGCCGACAATCGCCCCGTCCACCCCGAGGGACGCCAGCGCGGCGAGCGCCCGCAGGTCGTCCAGGCTGGACACGCCGCCGCTGGCGATCACCGGCCGGCCGGTACGCGCGCACACCCGGCGCAGCAGGTCCAGGTTGGGCCCGGTCAGGGTGCCGTCCTTGGTCACGTCGGTGACCACGAACCGGCGGCAGCCGTCGGCGTCCAGCCGCCCCAGCGCCTCGTCCAGGTCGCCGCCGTCGCGGGTCCAGCCGCGCGCCGCCAGCGTGTTCCCGCGCACGTCCAGGCCGACGGCGACCCGCTCGCCGTGCGCGGCGATGATGTCCCGCACCCACTCCGGGCGCTCCAGCGCGGCGGTGCCAACGTTCACCCGGGCGCAGCCGGTGGCCAGCGCGGCGGCGAGTGAGACGTCGTCCCGTATCCCGCCGGACAGTTCGACCGCGATGTCCAGCCGGCCGACCACGCCGGCCAGCAGCGGCGCGTTCGACCCGCGCCCGAACGCGGCGTCGAGGTCGACCAGGTGAATCCATTCGGCCCCGGCCGCCTGCCAGGCCAGCGCGGCGGCCAGCGGATCGCCATAGCTGGTCTCGGTGCCGGCCGCGCCCCGCACCAGGCGCACCGCCTGACCGCCCGCTACATCGACGGCGGGCAGCAACGTGAAGCTCATGACAATGTCCCTAGCCAGTTGGACAGCAGCGCCGCGCCGGGGTCCGCGGATTTCTCGGGGTGGAACTGGGTGGCCATGAGCGGCCCGTTTTCGACGGCGGCGAGGAACGGGCCGCCGTGCCTGGCCCAGGTCAGCAGCGGCGGCGCCAGCCGCCGATCCGGCCTGAACGGCAGCGCCCGTGCGGCGTAGGAGTGGACGAAGTAGAACCGTTCGGCCGGGTCGATCCCGGCGAACAGCACCGAGCCACCGGGTGGCTGCACGGTGTTCCAGCCCATGTGCGGCAGCACCGGCGCCCTCAGCCGCTCCACCGTACCGGGCCACTGGCCGCAGCCTTCGGTGTGCACGCCGTGCTCGATGCCCTCGGCGAACAGGATCTGCATCCCGACGCAGATGCCGAGGACCGGCCGCCCGCCCGCGAGGCGGCGGTCGATCACCCGCTCGCCCCCGGCCGCGCGCAGGCCTGCCATGCAGGCGGCGAAGGCGCCAACGCCCGGCAGCACCAGGCCGTCGGCGGCCAGCGCGGTCGCCGGATCCGCGGTCACCGCCACGTCGGCTCCGGCGCGGGCCAGCGCTCTTTCTGCGGAACGAAGGTTCCCCGAACCGTAGTCCAGCACCGCGACGTGGCGCCGGGTCACAGCACTCCCTTGGTGCTGGGCACCCCGGGCGAGCGCGGATCGGGGGCGGCCGCGGCGCGCAGTGCCCGGGCCACCGCCTTGAACTGGGCCTCGACCAGGTGGTGCGGGTTGCGCCCGGTGACCGACAGGTGCAGGCAGATGCCCGCCGTCGCGGTCAGGGATTCGAAGAAGTGCCTGGTGAGCGTGGTGTCGTAGGTCCCGATCAGCGGGGCCACGCCGTCCGGCTCGTGGTGCACGAGATAAGGGCGCCCGGACAGGTCCACGGCCGCCCGGGCCAGCGTTTCGTCCAGCGGGACTACAGCGTCCCCGAACCGGGTGATGCCCGCCTTGTCGCCGAGCGCCTCGCGCAGCGCCTGACCGAGGACCAGCGCGGTGTCCTCGACGGTGTGATGCGCGTCGATCTCGATGTCCCCCTCGGCCTGCACGGTCAGGTCGAGCAGTCCGTGCTTGGCCAGCTGGGCGAGCATGTGGTCGAAGAACGGCACGCCGGTGCGCACCGTGGAGGTGCCGGTGCCGTCGAGTTCAAGCTCGACCAGGATCTTGGTCTCCTTGGTCTCCCGCTCAACCCTGGCGCTGCGTTTCATGGCCTCCCTCGCGGGCGCTTCGCTGGCTTCGGGAGGGGTGTCCTCGCCGCCGGGACACCGCAACAGCCCCTGACGGGCCTTATGCGGCGTTCGGCCCGGCGGCTGCGGCGTGATACTGCCGAGGTTGAGAGAGGATGTCTCATTTCCCACCTCCTGCCGCCCTGCAGGTGCCGAGGACTTCGGTCAGGGCATCGCGGAACGCGCCCATCTCCGCGGGGGTGCCGATGCTCACCCGCAGCCAGCCCGGCGGACCGGCTTCGCGGACGAGCACGTCACGGTCCAGCAGGCCCTGCCAGACGGCGCGGGAGTCGCCGAACTTGCCGAACAGGACGAAGTTGGCGTCCGAGTCAGGGGCGGCGAGCCCGCGCCCGCGCAGCCAGCCGACCAGGCCGTCCCGCTCGCCGCGCAGGCCGGCCACCGTCGCGAGCAGTTCCGGTGCGTGCACCAGCGCCGCCCGCGCCAGCGCCTGAGTCTGCGCGGACAGGTGATAGGGCAGCCGGACCAGCAGCAGCGCGTCGATCACGGCCGGGTCCGCGGCGAGGTACCCGACCCGGGCACCCGCCAGCGCGAACGCCTTGGACATGGTCCTGCTGACCACCAGCCGGGGGTAGCGGGGCAGCAGCGCCAGCGCGGTGCCCGCGCCTTCCCTGGCGAACTCGGCGTACGCCTCGTCCACCACGACGATGCCCGGGGCGGTCTGGCAGACCGCCTCGATCACGGCGAGCGGCAGCGCGGCGCCGGTCGGGTTGTTGGGCGAGGTGAGGAACACCAGGCCGGGCTGGTGGGCCCGGACCACAGCCACCGCTCGGTCCGGATCCAGGCCGAAGTCGGCGTCGCGGGCGCCGCGGATCCATCCGGTACCGGTGGCCCGCGCGATCAGCGGGTGCATGGCGTAGGACGGCTCGAAGCCCAGCGCGGACCGGCCGGGGCCGCCGAAGACCTGCAGCAGCTGTTGGATGATCTCGTTGGAGCCGTTGGCTGCCCACACCTGCCGCGCGGTGAGCCCGTGCCCGAGGTAGGCGGCGAGGTCGGTGCGCAGGGCCATCGCGTCGCGGTCCGGGTAGCGGTTGAGCGAGCCCGCCACCGCGGCGACGGCCTCGGTGATCTCCTGGACCAGCGCGGGGGACGGCGGGCAGGGGTTCTCGTTGGTGTTGAGCCGCACCGGGACATCCAGCTGCGGCGCGCCGTACGGGGCGCGGCCGGCCAGGTCGGGCCGGATCGGCGGCCCGGTGGCCGGTGGCCGGGCACCCAGCCGCGCCGGGGCCGGTCTACCGCCATCCGCGGATATCTCCTGGCCGCGCGGCGCGCGGACCCGGACCGCGGCCACGTGGGCGGCAAGGTCCTCCGCCGCGCCGAGGGCGTCGATGTGCGGGGCCGCCGCCGCCAGGGCCGTGGCTGAGCACTCCACGACGTGGATGCCCCGCAGGAAGGCCAGCACGGACAGCCCGGCGGTGTGCCGGGCGGTGCCGCCCGTGGGCAGGACGTGGTTGGAGCCGGCCAGATAGTCGCCCAGCGAGACCGGAGCGTACGGGCCGGCGAAGACCGCGCCGGCGTTGCGGGCCCGCCCGGCCAGGCCGGAAGCGTCCTCGGCCTGGATCTCCAGGTGCTCGGGCGCCCACGCGTCGGAGACCGCGAGCGCGGCGTCAGTATCGTCCACGAGCACACAGGCGGACTGCCCGGTGAGCGCGGCCTGTACCGTGTCGCGGTGCCGGGCCGAGGCTACTTGCGCGGCCAGCTCGGCCTCGGTGCGCACGGCGAGGTCGGGGTCGGTGGTGATGAGCAGGCACGCAGCCAGCGGGCCGTGCTCGGCCTGGGCCACCAGGTCGGCCGCGAGGAACCGCGGGCTGGCGGTGTGGTCGGCGATGATGGCGATCTCGGTCGGGCCGGCCTCGGCGTCCACGCCAACCGTGCCGGCCAGCAACCGCTTGGCGGCGGTCACGTACGCATTGCCGGGGCCGGTGACCACATCCACCGGGGGACAGTCCGCGGTGCCGTAGGCGAACATGGCGACCGCCTGGGCGCCGCCGACCGCGTGCACCTCGCCGATGCCGAGCAGGGCGCAAGCGGCCAGGATGGCCGGGGCAGGCAGGCCGCCGCTGTCCGGGCGGGGCGGGGAGGCGACCGCGATCTGGCCGACCCCGGCGACCTGTGCCGGGACCACGTTCATGATCACCGAGGAGGGCAGCGGCACCAGGCCGCCCGGCACGTACACCCCGGCCCGGTCCACCGGGACGTAGCGCTCGGTGACCTTCGCCCCGTCACCGATCGGGGTCACGTGGCCTGCGGGCCGCTGTGCTTCGTGCACCGGCCGGACCCGGCGCACCATCTCCTCGAGCGCCGCCCGGAGCCTGGGGTCGAGCCCGGCCAGGGCATCGGCCAGCGCCTGCGCCGGCACCCGGCTGGTAGGCAGGTCAACCCCGTCGAAACGGGCGGTGTACTCGCGCACCGCGACCGCCCCGCGGTCCCGCACGTCCTCGCACACCGGCCGGATCTGCGCCAGGGCGACGCCGGTGTCCAGGGCCGCGCGGGGCAGGACCCCGGCCAGTTTCTCCCTGGTCATCCCGGCCGCCGGCTGCCCGCGAAGATCGATAACTGAGAGCACGCGCTCAGTCTATGGAGCCAGCCCCTTCGCCTGCCGGACCGTCCACATGCCGGATAACGGGGGCCATCTTCCCGGCCCGGTGCCGGCCGGGACTGGTCAGCAGCTCGAGGCCACCGGCCACCACCCCGGCGGCTAGGACCCACAACCCGAGCGCGCTGGTCGCGCCGAGCCTCAGCGAATCGCGCAACCGGGCACCGACCGGCAGGGTGGCCAGGAGGTGCCGGAAGGCGGCGAGCCCGGACTGCTCCCCCACCCAGCGCGCCACGAACGCGGCGGCCAGCGCTCCGGCAAGCAGCCCGGCCATGGCCAGCGGCCCGTACTTGCGCACGGCGAACAGGTACCCGAGCACCCCGGAGATCACCCCGCCGGCCAGGCACACCAGGCAAAACGCGGCATCGGCCGCGATGAACGCGGTTGTCTCGGCGTTGACCAGGGCAGCCGCACCGGGAGCGGTGATCACCAGCAGCGGACGCGGCGCCACCGCTGCCCAGCCGAGCCCGGCGGCCACGCCGAGCACCGCGGTGCCGGCCGCGACCGCGAGCGCCGCGGCCACCGCCGGTATGGCATCGCGCCACCGCCAGGAGCGGACGGCCTCGTCACCGCGGGCCGGGTCGGGAAAGGGGATTGGCACAGTCATGGTCGCCAGCAGCGTACGCGACGTGCGGCCGGCCGGGGCACCGCGGCGCTCGATGAGGGCCGCGAAGCTTGCTACGGTGAGGTGCGCTATTACGAACCAGTCGTCCGGTTCGGTGTGCACGAGCCAGCGGAGGGGGCGTGCACCCACCCAGCCCAGGGAATCACGTGATCGAGGCAGAGGATCTCACCAAGCGCTACGGGGACAAGCTCGCGGTCGACCATCTGACGTTCCGGGTCGAACCCGGCCGGGTGACCGGATTCCTCGGGCCAAACGGCGCGGGCAAATCAACGACGATGCGGCTGATACTGGGCCTGGACCGGCCCGCCGCGGGGCGCGCGGCGATCGACGGCAGGCGCTACGCCGAGCTCGCCCAGCCGCTGCGCACGGTCGGCGCGCTGCTCGAGGCGCGAGCCATGCACCCGGGCCGCAGTGCCCGCAACCACCTGCTGTTCCTCGCTCAGACCCAGGGCCTGCCCAGCCGGCGGGCGGATGAGGTACTGGACCTGGTCGGGCTGCGCGAAGTGGCGCGCAAGCGGACCAAGGGCTACTCGCTGGGCATGGGCCAGCGGGTCGGCATCGCGGCGGCGATGCTGGGCGATCCGTCCGTGCTGCTGCTCGACGAGCCGGTCAACGGCCTGGACCCGGAGGGCATCCTCTGGGTCAGGAACCTGATGAAGCAGCTGGCCGGCGAGGGCCGGACCATCTTCGTGTCCAGCCACCTGATGAACGAGATGTCGGTCACCGCGGACCACCTGATCGTCATCGGCAAGGGAAAGCTGATCGCCGACTGCAGCACCCGCGAGTTCATCTCCCGCAGCTCGGAGAGGTCGGTGCTGGTCCGCTCGCCCGATGCGGACCGGCTGGCCGACCTGATCGCCGGCGAGGGCGGCCAGACCCTGGCGCAGGAGCCCAGTGAGGGGCAGGCGGCGGCGCTGAGCGTGACCGGCATGGAGGCGCCGCGGATCGGCGAGATCGCCGCCGCGAACCGGATCGTCCTGCACGAGCTGACCCCGCAGCTCGCCTCGCTGGAGGAAGCGTTCATGGAGCTGACCGCCGGCAGCGTGGAGTACGGCGGCGGCGAGACGGCCGCGGCCGGGGCACCGCCGACCGCCAGCACCGCCACACCCAGCGGGAGCAGTCAGTGACCTCCGTCAGCCCCCCACCCGCTTCCCCATCCGCCGTCACGGTCACCGCGCGCCCGGCTCTGCTGCCCGCCCGCAAGACCGGCCCGGGCGGCCTGCTGCTGGCCGAGTGGACGAAGATCCGCTCGGTCCGGTCCACGCCATGGACCCTGATCATCTTCGCCGTCGTCAGCCTGGGACTCACGGGGCTGTTGACCTGGCTGACCGTGCACTCGCTGAATAGCGGCAGGAACGGTGCCCGCGACTCCGGCATCCTCACCGACCCGGTCAACTTCATCCTCGGCACCGGCCTGGGCCTGGGCCAGCTGGCTATCTGCGTGCTCGGCGCGCTGGTGATCACCAGCGAGTACTCCTCCGGCGTGATCCGGGCCTCGCTGCTCGCCGTCCCGCGGCGCTACCCGATGATGCTGGCCAAGAGCCTCGTGTTCGCGGTACTCGTGATCATCGTCGGCGAGATCGTGGCGTTCTGCTCGTTCTTCATCGGCGCCGCGCTGGTCAACGGCGAGACGTTCACCGAGACGGTCAAGATCGCAGGCCACGCCGTCACCGTGCATCGGATGCTCAGCGTGTCGCTCAGCCAGCCCGGAGTCCTGCGGGCGGTAGTGGGCTCGGGGCTGTACCTGACCGTGCTCGGGTTGTTCGCGCTGGCCGTCGGCGGCCTGATCCGGCACACCGCCGGTGCGATCACCGCGGTGATCGGCATGGTTCTGGTCATCTTCCCGCTCGCGGGCCTGCTCCCAGACACCTGGGGCGCTCACGTCCACGCGTACCTGCCGACCGTGGCCGGGCAGCTCATCACCCAAGACAGACCCTCGGCCGGCCAGCTCTTGTCGGCGTGGCAGGGATTCGGCGTGTTCTGCGCCTGGACCGCGCTGCTCCTGGCCGTGGCGATCTTCCTGCTCCAAAAGCGCGACGCCTAAGCCGCTGAAAGGGCCGGCCCGTGCGGCCGCAGGCATCGGGGTTCCGGGGGTCGTCCCCGGGGCCAGCACAGCGTGCCGCGGCGCGGATGACCGCAGGGTAACA
>Ga0066388_100003618_pt1 | contig 10100 bp, 9 predicted proteins | sample PanSoiMetaGPlot6_FD_64539 | JGI IMG/M metagenome (GOLD analysis project Ga0066388, IMG submission 64539) | Tropical forest soil microbial communities from Panama analyzed to predict greenhouse gas emissions - Panama Soil - Plot 6 (Hybrid Assembly) | ecosystem: Environmental > Terrestrial > Soil... | reverse complement strand
GGGACGAGATCGAAGGCGTTGCTCCAGGGAAGTTAAAGATGAAGGCCGATTGCGAAACGGGTGAAGGATTGAATTGTCCGCTGGACGGATCGAACAGGAGGCGCTTCAGCTTGTCACCATTGTGCGCTCCCTCGAAGCTGCCAGCGAAATAAAGCGCGTTCTGCCAGAAAGCCGGAGTACAGAAGAAACCGGTGCTGATCATAAAGCTCTGCACGACGTTTGTGTCCGTCGTGGTACAGGAAACGCAGAAATGCCCCATGGAATCGCGATTTACCAGGTACAGGCGGCCCTCCTTGCCACCAGACACCAGCCCAATGCCGCTGGGCCGAACGCCGCTCCCATTCGGTGATCCGGATTTGAGCTGAAATACGACGGCTTCAGAGCGCTTGCCATCGATAAGGCCCAGCGCGCCGATGATCCAGCGGTTGGAACGATCCTCTTCGACACCCGAGTTGATGTTCACACCACTGAAGAACGATTTGGCCATCAAGACTACCGTAGGACGGCGAGGGCAACGAACTGCGGATGGGAAAAGAAGGAATGAAATCCTCCCCAGCCTAACGTCGCCAGGGTGAATTGGACAACGAGGTAAACGACAGAAAGCAAAAACATTCTGAACTTGGTCACGGCAGCTTCTTTCCCGCGAACCGAACCATCCTACGCCCGTCCCCCTACCCCAAGATCTGCTGCCCGGCGACACAATTGCGTAGCGTCCCGCCGGCGCACTGAATGTTTCTCTGTAAACGCGATGACACTCCCGTTGGCGATTTCTTTAAGCCACACACTTACGCTATCGAGTCGAGCTGGTAAGCATTGCGAGCAAACTCCCGGCTTGAGCCAAAGCCCACCCCTGATCCTTCGTGATGACTCCGTTGTAAAAAAACGAGACGTCACCGTATGAGCGCGGGGAAGCAGTTACAAACCACCGTTACACTGCAAGATTAGTTAGTGCTGCTGGAGTTGTTGATAAATCACCTCGGCATTATGGGCAAATGTGGCGTCGTACTTGGGAAACTGCCTGAAATCGGAATATCTCTCCATGTGAATCTCGTGGACTGCTTCCTGTTCTTTTACGCCGCTCTGATAAAGCGAGCGGACCTGAGTGAATAGGTCGTTTAGATAGTCGCGAAAGCGTTGCAGATCAACTTTCGTTCCAAGCTCAAAATGGCCCGGCACTGCTTTATCCAGAGGCCGAGCCAGCACAAGATCGAGGGCCTTGATCCAATTTTCTGCACTGCCTTGGTCCATGGCGGGGGAAGACCTGTTCAAGAAGAGATCTCCCATGGCGATGGCGTGTTGATGCGGGAAGTACACCAAGGCGTCTCCCGACGTGTGAGCTTTTCCGGGAAAGTATACCTCGGCGGAATACGGGTCTAAGTGAATTGTGAGTTTCTGCTGGAAGGTGACGTTGGCCGGCTTGAAATGAAACTGAGGATCAGACTGCATGACCTGCAACGTTCGCTCGCGGGTAAAGTCGGTAGACATTATGGTCGCAGTGGGACCGACGACCGAATTTCCGCCCTGGTGGTCCGGGTGGTAGTGAGTGTTGATTAGATACAAGACTGGAAGCCGGGAAATCCTATGGATTTCACGCAGGAGCTTGTTGCCTTCGGTTGCATTGAGACCACTATCAACGACCAGAATGCCTTCTTTCCCGACCAAGAACGTCGAGTTGGCGCTGGCATCGTTGTCGGAGATGTAAGCGTACAAATCAGGGCCGATTGCGGTGACCTGCGGAGCGGCCAAGGCAGTACTCGCGAGCAGGAGGGCGACCGCGAGCCAACTTTGACGGACGATACGCTTTATAAATCGGCGATGTGTTTCCAAGTGTGCTCCTAACCCTCGAAGCGACAAAACTAGAAACTCAGCTTCACCGCAAACTGAATCAGCCGTGGCCCGCCCGATCCGAGGCCGACGTTATTTTGCGCGGCGTCTGGTGTCTGGAACAGCGTCCCAAAATTCGGCGCCGCCAAAATATTGGCAGGCAGTGCGAACGCAGGGTGATTGGCGATATTGAAGAACTCGGCGCGGAATTGCAGGTTAACATTTTCCCGAATCTTCGTATTCTTCATCAGGGAAAAGTCGAAATCGCGATATCCCGGACCGGTAACGATATTTCGGCCCGCGTTGCCAAAAGTCAGAGACGCATTGGGCACGAAGGCCGCGGTGTTGAACCATTGCTGAACGGTATGAGGGCCGGCATTCGGATCTCCGACCAGATTCGGGCGATCATTGCCCAAGCCGGTGCCGCTGTTGTCCTGACCGGTCAAAACCGAGAAGGGCTGCCCGCTTTGCAGAGTCAAAATCCCGCCTACTTGCCAGCCACCCGCGAGTGTCTTGGGCAGCTTTTGCGTTGTGGGAAGTTCGTAAATGAAGCTCCAACTCAAGCGTTGGCGAATGTCGAAGTCCGACAGACCTCTTTCCGCGCGAAGGTTGTAGTTGTCTTGCGGGAAAATCGTGGTGGCGTTTGCGCCTGAGCCGAAGAACACGGACGCCCCGTCAATTGATTTCGACCACGTGTAGGCAAGCAGAGAGGAGAGACCATGCGAGAAACGCTTGTCTATTTTTGCCTGGAGGCTGTTGTAGTTGGAACTGATGCTGTTTTCCGCCTGGAAAATTTGTGCGTATCCGAAGTATGGCACTCGCGCGATATTGGGAATCAAGTTGATCTGTGTACTCAGGAACTGTGCGACCGGTGCGGGAATACCCATCAACTCCATGCGCGTGACGACGTCAGGTGTCAGCTGATCGATCTGCGCCTGCGTGATATAGGCTTGGTCAATCTGCCGGAAACGCGGAAGCTTTGTGCCTGATGTTCCGACATACGCAACTTCAAGCAGCGTTCTGGAAGGCAGTTCTTGCTGGAGCAGCAGGTTGTAGTGTTGCGCATAGGGCGTCGGCATCTTCTGGTTGGTAACGGTAATGACGGGAAAGCCGGAGGGCGCAAAAGCATTCGGCCACTGGGCAAAGGGGGCGGAATTGAAATAGTCGGGTAGATACGGCGGATTCAGCATTACATTGCCCGGGATATTCCCGATGATGGTTTCGTAGAAAACCCCATAACCCGTACGCAGCACGGTCTTGCCATTACCAAATAAGTCCCAGGCAAGTCCGATACGCGGCGCAAAGTTGTTGTGATCGGGATTGTAGATACCGTCTACCTGCGATTGCGTGACGATGCCCGAAGCCTGCAATGCAGCCACATCAGTCTGATTAACTGTTGGACTCAAGTACGTGGTGAAGTTCTGCGGACGGAACGTGCTCAGTCGACCATGCGCCTCACGCAGCACGGTATTGAGCTCATATCGCAAGCCGTAGTTGAAGGTCAGGTTGCGGGTGAGCTTGAAGCTATCCTGCGCAAATAAACCGTAACTGGTAGTGCGGAAGTTACGGTGCGAATCGCCGATGAACTGCAACGCCCCGGTTGGCAGGCCTTCGGCGAAATCTACCAGCGCATTAGGGATGTTCGTTCCTCCCGGACCGGCGGTGTTGTTTGTGCCGCCGAAAGTAATCTGGCCGCTGAAGGCAAGGTCATACAGGCGATTCAGCTGGGTATAACGGATGTCGGCGCCTACTTTGAAGGAGTGATGGGCTGTGGCGTGCGAGAGATTATCGACCCACTGGAAGGTGTTGATCGCGGTTCGATTGGGTTGGTCAATGCCGCCGCCGAGGTTGGTCACGGATGCGCTGCCCGAAACAAAACCGCCGGAGAAAGCAATCTGCGGGATGTTCCCTAGCCCCAGCGGCGCGTTAGGCGGAATACCAGTGTTGAAGCCGAACTCGGCAGCAGTGGGCCCAGGCTGCGTTGCCAATGTAATGTTCGAACGAGTGAATCCGAAGCGGGCCTCATTCAAGGTCTTTGGCGTGATCACTCTCGTATATGATAGAGCGACCAGATGATCCGTGCCATCATCGTTCACACCCCATCCGGGGATATTGGTTCCGCTTTGTCCTGGCGTGAAGGGGAAGAAGATGTCCTGCTGGGTACGGCTATAGCGAGCGGAGAGGCTGTCACTGCTGCGTAAACGGTGATCAACTTTTATTAAGAACTGGTCTGTTGCATCGTGCTGTGCGGGGGAAGATATGAAATTACCAGCCGGGTCGTTCAGGTTCGGCTGCGGAAACAGATTGAAGATGGCAGCGCTGGTAGGGTTTACCGATACCGTGACCGGATTACCATTCATATCGGTAAAGTGACCGGCGCTCTCGGGAAGCGTGGGCACGTTGGTGATTCGCGTAATGCCAGCGACGCGACGGAATCCTTCGTAGTTCAAGAAAAAAAAAGTCCTATTCCTAGAAATGGGGCCGCCCAAGGTTCCACCAAACTGGTTCAGTCTGAGAGCTGGCTTGGCGAAGCGCTGGTTATTGAAATAGTTACGAGCATCCAGCACATCATTTCGGAAGAATTCGTATGCCGAGCCATGCAGGTCGTTGGTGCCCGACTTCGTGACCAGGTTCACGACAGAACCGCTATTGCGGCCGTATTCTGCGGCGAAGGTGTTGGTCTGAACTTCAAACTCCTGGATGGAATCGATCGATGGCAGCTGCGCGGCTTCACCGGCGAAATAGTTGTTGTTGTCCACTCCATCGACCATGAAGTTGTTAGAGGTGGATCGTTGGCCGTTTGACGAAAAGCCGGATACGTTGCCCTCGCCGCCCTGTTGCCCGCCTCCGCCACCCGAGACGGCAACACCGGGATTCAAGCGCGCCAGCTGCGCAAAGTCGCGCCCGTTCAGCGGCAGGTCTTCGACTTTGCGATTGTCGATGATTTCGCCGACCTTCGAACTCTCCGTCTGCGTAAGGACCGCATTGGCTTCTACGTCGACGATCTCCGCTTTAGCACTGATACGCATCGCCATATCGACGATGCGGGTTTGATCGACGCCGACGTCGATATTTCGTGTCACAGTGACCGCGAACCCCGGCTGCTCGGCCTGAACCTGGTAGATCCCGGTAGGCAGAGCGCCAATCTGAAACGTCCCGTTGTCGGCCGTAGTGGTGGTTCTTTGCAGGCCGGTGGCCGGATTGGTAACCGTGATTTTCGCACTGATCAGAACCCCTCCCTGCTCATCTCGAATCGTGCCCATGATCTCGCCTTGAGTCGTTTGTCCCCACGCACAAGTGGCCAGAATGGTGAAGCAGGTGCTCATTGCGGTCGCGGCGACAATTCCGGTCAGCGTTCGTAGCATTGAATCGCAATGCTTGCTTGCAATCCACCGCACCTTGCGGTTTGTGATTTGCTCATTGTGATGTTGCACTTGCCGTACCCCCATGCGAAATTTCGTCTTTGTATACCGTTCCACCTTTCATCACGAACTGAACATGTTGGAGCAGCCGGACATCAGTCACCGGATTACCAGTTACCGCGACAATATCCGCAAACTTGCCTTTTGTGATCGTGCCCACGCGATCTGACCAGCCAAGAAGGTGGGAGGCATTGGTCGTGCCTGCTTGCAATGCCTGTGTCGGTGTCAGGCCAAGTTCTACCATCGACCAGAATTCGCCGCCGTTCTCGCCGTGTGGATACACACCAGCATCCGTACCTAGCGCTACCTTCACCCCGCTGTGAAACGCATTTGACATATTTTTCTTGGCAGCTGGAATGATGATCGCTGCTTTTTCCCTGACCCATGTCGGAAGGTTCATTTGCGACGCGTGTTCCTCGAACCAGAACAGAGGATACGTGGTAGGGACTAGATAGGTGCCATGATCTTTTAGAAGCTTAATACCCTCATTATCCAGAAATATGCCGTGTTCGACGGAATCGACTCCCGCCGAAATGGCATCTTTGATCGATAGAGCGGAATGGGCATGAGTCGCGACTTTGCGGCCGAGGCGGTGCGCCTCGGTAATCAGCACCTGCATCTCCGTCGAGCTGTATTGTTCAAGCAAGGGATTGTCACCCTTCGAGAAAACACCACCGGAGGCGCAGAACTTGATCACGTCGGCACCATACTTCACGGTTTCGCGGACTTTATGCATGACGGCTTCGACGCCGTCGGCTGCTCCTTCCGCCGAGTAACGGAATTCGAACGGAAGCATGTTGTTGTCGCAGTGTCCGCCGGTGATTCCCAGGGGTGGGCCTGACACCTGCATGCGGGGGCCGATCACGTCGCCGTCGTTGATCGCATCCCGCAACGCCACGTCCGAGTATCCCTCCGCTCCCACGTTGCGCACTGTCGTGAAGCCGGCCAGCAAGGTCAGGCGCGCATTCTTTGCTCCAATGAGAGCCTGCCGTGGTATGGAGATCCCGAGAGATTCGTAGCCCCCACCCGTTGCGTTCGTTGTCAGGTGGGTATGGGCATCAATGAAGCCGGGAAGAATGGTTGCACCACCCAAATCGATCACTCGCGCCCCGGCCGGTGTGTTTATGCTGGCTCCGCTGGTCACCGAGTCAATGCGATCGCCTCGAACGATCACTATGGGTTTATCGATCAGCCGTCCGGATTCAGCATCAAAAAGCTTGGCGGCGCGAATTACGACGGTCTGGGTTGAGAAGTTGATCTGAGCTCCGGCAGAAGCGATTAGAAGGAATAGGAAGCCAAGCGAGTTGATACCATGCGCGCACGATAAAAGCTTGAGAATGTCTTGTGTCGCACGGGTCAGCCGAAATGACATCGTTCTCCTGTGTGCTGCTACTGCTTGCTCGAGGTTGTGCTCAACGGCTTCGAGGTCACCAACAGGTCCAAGTTCTTTTCCAGCAATTTGAGAAGTGCTCTCACATCCTCCAGAGCATTGTACGGGCGAAAGGAAATGCGCAGGCCATCGAGCCGGTGGCAAACGACGAATCCGTTTCCGGCCAAGGTTTTCATCACGGCATCTGCGGAGTGTACGTTAAGAACTACGAGCGGACCTACACTGTCGGCCGTCGTCTTGGCCAACCATGCGCAATCCGTTGTTGCCTTCAATAGTGTGTCTCTGAAATTCCTGCCATGCACTGCGATTTTGGCAACCCCAGCACACAGCAATACGCGGACACCTACACTTGTTCCATACATTGGTGGAGTGGGCGTGGTGCAGTCGATGGTAGCTTCCGATGCTTTCATGGTGAGGCATTCGTTTCGTGCATCGAGGAATGTGACTTCCGCCCGCGAAAGTGGCTTGCGGAAGCCAGGTATCCCATAGCTGGAAACTCAAATTCTCCCAGAAACAAACATTTGGGCTCGACCGAGTGAGAGCGCACTGGCGACGGAATTCAAGCCACCCCGCACTAGCCACCAGAGCAACCTCATAGGCTGGGCAGCAATGAATTTTGCCGAGAGAGCTCGCGCCTCTTAATATTTCTCAACCTATAGATCCACGGCATACCTTGTTCGTGCCAACTCTCCAGAAATCCCGCAGCGCGGCTTCGACGCATTTTGAGGGCGCTTCCGGGAACAGCTATTGAGGTACATGTTGCGTTCGAAGTTAACTCGGATAGGTGCGCACCCTATACCCACTCGAACCTGCATGTCAAGAAGAATCCCAGTAGTATACAATCGGTACACCGAGATAAGTCGGTTCTTCGAGTTAGCCAGTCAATGCATATTTCTTTACATACAAGCGACGATGGGCCAGAATGGCATACGACGAGCGAGCCCAGCCAGCTACCAGCCCGTCTGTTCCGTGAAATCCATGAAAACGAAACTCGTAACGCGCAGCCCGAAGATGAAGGGTGCGTCTTTGCACCAAAAAAGGGACTTGCGAATCAAAAGGACCGCTGTGAATGAAGACTCGAATGGGACGCTGAGTCAGCGAGTCTACCAGGCGCTGAAGCATGACATCATCACCGGCCAGTACCAGCCCGGAGAAGCGCTGAGCGAAAAGGCGTTGGCAAAGCGTTATCGCGGCAGCCGTACGCCGGTGCGGGAGGCGGCGGTCCGCCTTCAGCATGAACACCTGATGAGGATCGTCGCCAATCGCGGATACTTCGTCACCCAGATTTCCATTCAGTGGGTAAATCAGATCTATGAGTTCCGAGCTGCAGCGGAAGGCGCGTCAGCGGAGTTAGCCGCGCAAAAAAACTGGGACCAGGCGAGCTTGGAGCATCTGCTGCAGCTGGCTAATACCGAACATAAGGTTGATGATCGCGCCAGCTATGTGCGGTTCATCGAAGCGGACACAGAATTTCATAACGCCATTGCGAAGCTGACGAGGAACCCACTTTTGATCCGAGCCGTCGCCGATATGCGCTGCCAGATGGAGCGCATAATGTACGCCTCCATTGATGCAGGGTATTACGGAGAACTACCAGTGAGTGAGCATTGTGGAATTGTAGATGCCATTAAGAACCGTGATCCCGTGCTTGCCCGTAAAAGGATGTGCGACCATATCTACATTTCCAAAGACAAAGTTCTAGGTTTAGCGATCGGTAGCTCTAGATTGTAGATTCTTTCCTGAATTTAACGCTCCTCTCTGGCCCTGAATTTTCAGGGGCTGCAGCTCAATGAGCACCACCGCCCTACGTCAATTAACACGCCGAACGGAACGCGAGTTGCTCAGGTTTGAAGCTGAGACGCAGTCGGAAGTGTCGGCTCTGAGCAGGAATTTGTGACACCTCCACATTTTGCGTTTAAGTTGCCGAGATTCGCCATAGAACATGGATGAAAAAAACAGGCCACGAACCCCTGATTTCCATGATTCTGCCGATTGATTCTCCCCCTCCGATGGCATGATCTACTTCCGTATATGTATATCAATGGAGATCCTATGCAGGTGTCGAAATGGGGTAACAGCCTGGCCGTGCGCCTTCCCACTGCCGTCGTCGAAGCTCTCGACCTCAAAGAAGGAGACGAGATCGAAATTTCCGTTGCGGGGCGGGACTTCAAGGTCGCTCGCGATCGATCCAGAGAACGAGCGCTCGAGCAACTACGCGAAATGAAGTGGTCTTTCCCTCGCGACTTCCGATTCAATCGCGAGGCAATCCATGAACGCTAAGCCGTTCTTGGATACGAATGTTGTCCTGTATGCGTTTCGTGAGGGCGACTCCAGTGGCCAAATGGCTGAGGCTCTCCTGGCTAGGGGCGGACTGATATCCGTTCAGGTTCTGAACGAGTTCGCTGCCGTGGCGCGGCGCAAACTGAATAAGGGCTGGGAGGAGGTGCGCCGCGCTCTCGGTATCCTGCGCGTCTTCTGTCTAGAGCCTGCGCCTCTTACCGTCAAGACGCACGAGGCTGCCTTGCAGATTGCCGAACGCTACAAGTATTCAATCTATGACGGCCTGATCATTGCCGCGGCTCTTGAAACGGGGGTGCAACATAGTGAATTCCGACGACCTGCAGGACGGCCAAGTAATCGAGAATGGTCTGACGATTCGAAATCCTTTCAAGAGCTGAACAGGTGGACGGTCGGCCGGCCGGTCGCGCGCCGGATCCCACACAGTGACAAACTTGTCCCCGAGCTTATCGGTTCAGGAGACGTGGGGCTGCGAACATCCGTTGCCGGCTAAGCATTTATCCGATGGATTCTAGCCTAAGCGCGCAGGGCGCGATGTTGACCAGATCCTGTATCTCGATTGGCGCAGTGGGGTTTGAGAGATAGAAAGACCGCGGATGAATATCCGACCCTAGTTTCCTGGTACCGGAGGACAGCCGGGAAAATCGCTCAGGTAGATGTTGCCGACGTAACCCAGGTACTTCATGCCGATTTTGCTGGTGAAGAAGACATCGGCGGTGAACTTCCGCAGCGTGGAGAAAAATTCGACGCCTGGACGAAGCCGGGGGTACTGCTCCGCGTTCTTGCGAAAGGCGATGAGATCCAGGATTTCTTTCTGCTGCTCTGCCGCGCACTCAAGGTAAGTCTGCCTATAGCGCTCCGAGCATGTGGAGTCGAGCCACATGATTCCGCCACCAAGCTGTAGCTGGAGTTGTGTATTCTCGCTGGTGAGGAGGTCGATGAATTCGGGGGCCCCCGCTTCGATCGCCCCACCGCTTTCCTGGTCTGGCGGAATGATCGCTTGGCACAGGGCACGCAACGTCTTGTACTGAGGCGGGGGAAAAAATGCTTCCTCAGCAGAATCTGTGGGCTGATTCCGGTTCTGGGAGTCTTCCGAGGGTGTGATATATGGCGATTTCCATCGCTTCGTAGGTTCGGAAACCGTAAGACCGTCTAGTCACCACTCG
>Ga0066388_100003617_pt1 | contig 10101 bp, 7 predicted proteins | sample PanSoiMetaGPlot6_FD_64539 | JGI IMG/M metagenome (GOLD analysis project Ga0066388, IMG submission 64539) | Tropical forest soil microbial communities from Panama analyzed to predict greenhouse gas emissions - Panama Soil - Plot 6 (Hybrid Assembly) | ecosystem: Environmental > Terrestrial > Soil... | reverse complement strand
ACGGCGCGGCAGTTGGTAGGCCCGGTTGCCGGTCAGCTGCAGGTCCCCGGCCCTGCCGCCGGCGTACCGGCGGGGCTCGGGCCGCCCCGCCGCCGGCAGGACCCTCGCGAGGTACCGGTAGGCCGCTTCCAGCGTCAGCTCCGGCGGGCCGGCCGGGTCCCCGTGCTCGAGCAGGTCCAGCAGCGCACCGCTGAACGCGGTATGCCGGGCGTCCGGCACCGCCAGCGCCGCCTGGTCCCGCGCCGCCGCCGTGAGCAGGTAGCTGTCGCGGACCGCAGCCATCGCGAAGACGTCGTCGCTGCCGGTCACCACCGTGGCCGAGGCACGAGCCGCCCAACAACAGTCCAGCACCACCACAACCGAGGCAGCGCGGCTGTCGGAGACCGCATCCCGCAACGTGCGGTAAGGCAACGCCTGATAATGCGCCGCAGCAGCACCCGGTCGGGACAGGTCCCCGGTCGCGGCGGTGGCCAGGTACAGCTCCCCGCCCGGGTCCTGCAACCCGTGACCGACGTAGTACACCAGCAGCAGCCGGGTCGCCTCGACCGCCGCTTGCCGCACCGCCTCGTCGACCACATGCGGGCCAGCCGGGTCCAGCACGATGCACAGCCCAGCGGCGTCCAATCCGCAGCGTTGCCGCAGCGACTCACCCAGGTCACCCAGAGTCGCCGCAACCGCCTCCACGTCCGGCAAGGCCGAGCCGGGCGCGTGCTGCCCGGTACCGACCAACGCCACCCGGACCCCGCGGCCCGCCAGCCCGCCCATCGCTACCCGCCATCCTGCCCCGGCTCCGAGGTATCCGGCCCAGAGGTATCCAGCATCCGACCGGCACGCTCCACCAACTCCCGCGCAGCACCCGCATCCAGACCCCGCACCCGCCGGGCTTCCAACCGCACACTCGCCCCGTCCGGCCGCTGCACCGTCACCGTCACGTCCGCCCGCTGCGCCCGAACCCACGCCACGGCGACAGCCGCGAGCACCGACGCCGCCCCACCCGGCACCAACGCCACCATCAGCCCATCCGGCACCGGCCCCAACCCACCAGGACACGGCGCCTTCTCGACCAGCCGCACCCTCCCCCGCAGCTCCTCCTCCCGCAGCAGCCACGCGCGTAGCGAACGCACCCGGTCGCCGCCGGCACCCTCCACCCCGACCTGCACGTCCACAAACCCACCTAGTCGCACGCTCCACGACCTCCCCTCAACTGCTGGGCTGCCAAGCATTCTAAGAGGCACGTAATGACCAGACCGCGCAGGTGCCTACGGCCACTCCCACGCCTGACAACCAAATCCTCACCGACACCGGCCACCTCAGGTCGGCTCGGGACACAGCGAAGTACTTGACAGCTAATGCGGGACTGAGCGTCGAGCCAGGATCATCCAGGCCCGTACCGCCGGATGCTCAGCCAGTTCTGCGTCAAAGCGCGTGGACGGGTAGATCCTGACATGGGTTCTCAGCACGACGGCCACCCTCGTGGGCGTGCAAAGCTGCTCGTCTGCGAGCGGCGGAAAGCGTGCGGGTAGGGTCTGCGGACGTGGCTCATGACGCCCCGACAAGTCCAATGGCGACGCCGCGTGTCGCGGCCGGAGCGCTGTTCGTCAACTCAGCCGGCGACATCCTGCTCGTCCGGCCGACGTACAAGTCGTACTGGGATATCCCCGGTGGCTATGTCGAGCCGGACGAGTCGCCACGCGCCGCATGCATTCGCGAGATACGTGAGGAACTGGGCATAGAGCCTCCGGTTGGCCGGCTCCTGGTGGTCGACTGGGCGCCCACCGACGCTGAAGGTGACAAACTCCTGTTCGTCTTCGATGGCGGTACGCTGCCGGTGGAGCTAATCGACCGGATCGCGCTGCAGGCTAGCGAGATCGCAGAGTACGCCTACCATAGTCACGACCGGCTTCCCGAGCTGACGATTCCCAGGCTCGTCCGACGCTTGTCCAAGGCGCTCGCCGCACAGACTGACCACGTAACGCTCTACCTGGAGCATGGAGAGCCGCAGACAGCACGGTCACCACGACCGGACGCAGTCCGGCCCGAGCACTCGGCCGGTGAGGTGCTCGAGAAACGGTCGGCCAACGACGGGGATCACCACCAACCCCGTCGATGATCTCGTAGCGGCGCCCGTCGTCCGGCAGCGCCAGAAGGTCATCGAGCGTCCACACCTGCCTGTCGGGCAGCGTCACGGTGTCGACCGCTTCCGCGGTCATCGGCGGCACCTCCTCCCTACATCCATTCTAAGTCGCACCCGCTTTGCTCAGCCGGCTACGGCACTGCTGGACGACGCCGTGCCCTACCGGCGGAGCCGATCACCCGCGGGGCATCGACGCCCGGGCCGGCGGCGCCCCCCACGCGACGCTGTCCGCTGGCCGCCGAGCCAGCGCACTGCGGTGACGAGTTCGGTCCGCCGGTGACGAGTTGCGCCGGCCGGTGACGGGAAACAAGTCGTCACCGGGGACCCGAAGTCGTCACCGGCCGGCCGAAGTCGTCACCCGCGGGGCCGGGCACCTCCCGGCACGTGACGCACTGGCGCCAGCGCCCTGATCAACACGCTGCGGTGACGAGTTCGGTCCCCGAGTGACGAGTTGTGTCCGCCGGTGACGAGAAACAAGTCGTCACCGGCGAGCCGAAGTCATCACCCGCCGACCGAAGCCGTCACCCGCGGGGCCGGCACCTCCCGGCACCGGATGCGACACCCTGCGCCTGAGCGCTGATCGACGCACCACGGTGACGAGTTCGGCCCATGAGTGACGAGAAGTAGGTCATCACCGGTGAACTCGTCGGCAACCCGGAACGACACCGATTCAGCGGACTCCCTAGGGCTCTATCCAGTCGGCCGGGCGCAGCTCCACCCGGTACGGCGCGTCGAGGGTGGCCGACTCGCCGGCCCGTACTGTCACGACCTCCCGGTAGACGTCGCCGTGCAGCGCATGCACGACGACCAGGGGTGTGCCGGGTCCGTTCAGCTCGACCCGCCAGAACGCCGGGATGCCGGCGGAGGCGAACTGCGCCGGCTTGCTGACCCGGTCGGCGAACACCGACCCCGGCGACATCACCTCCACGACAAGCCGCACGTCGGCCGGCCAGAAGTTCAGCGAGTCGCGACTCGGCCATCTCGCTCCGACGACGATGTCGGGGATCGGCACATGACGTCCGCAGACCAGGCCGACGGCGGGAAGAACCTGGAGATCCTCCGGCGCGGCATCGTCGAGGACGCCGCTGAGCCGGTAGGCGACTCGCTGGTGTATCAGGGCGGGTGCGGGCGACACGTGCAAGCTCCCGTCGACGATCTCGTAACGGTGCCCGTCGTCCGGAATCTGCAGCAGATCCTCGAACGTCCAGTCGCGCCCGACCGGCATGCGCAGCGTGACGTCCTCGACCAACTCGGCAGTCATCGGTGGCACCTCCTCCCGAGACCCATTCTCCTCGGTCATGCCTGGCTCCGTGTCGTTGTCCACAGGGGATTTTCGTTATCCACAGGCCCTGCAGTGTCGTGTTCGGTCACCGGCGCACCGGGGTGAGCGGGAGCAGGGTGCGGCCGGTCGGGCCGACCTGGATCTCGGTGCCCATGCCCGGGCAGACGCCGCAGTCGTAGCACGGCGTCCACCGGCAGTCGTCCAGCTCCTGCTCGGCGAGCGCCTCCTGCCAGTCGGCCCACAGCCACTCGCGGTCCAGTCCGGAGTCCAGGTGGTCCCACGGGAGCACCTCGGTCTCGCCCCGCTCCCGGGTCGTGTACCAGTCCAGCGAGACCCCGTGCGCTGGCAGCACCGACTCGCAGGCCCGCGCCCACCGCTGGTAGGAGAAGTGCTCGCTCCACCCGTCGAACCGGCCGCCGTCCTCCCACACCGCGCGGATCACCGCACCGACCCGCCGGTCCCCCCGGGACAGCAGGCCCTCCACAATAGAGGGTCGACCGTCGTGGTACCGGAAGCCGACCGCCCGCCCGAGCGACCGGTCGGCGTTGATCGCCTCTCGGAGCATCCGCAAGCGACGGTCCACAGTGGAGGCATCGCACTGAGCCGCCCACTGGAACGGAGTGTGCGGCTTCGGGACGAACGCTCCAATCGAGACGGTGCAGCGGACGTCCTTCGAGCCGGCCGCCTCCCGGCCGGCGCGGATCACCTCGTGCGCCATCGACGCGATCTCCAGCACGTCGGCGTCGGTCTCGGTGGGCAGGCCGCACATGAAGTACAGCTTCACCTGCCGCCAGCCGTGCGCGTACGCGGTCGTGACGGTGCGGATCAGGTCGTCCCGGGACACCATCTTGTTGATCACTCGGCGCAGCCGCTCGGAGCCGCCCTCCGGCGCGAACGTCAGCCCGGACCGCCGGCCGTTGCGGGACAGCTCGTTCGCCAGCGTCACGTTGAACGCGTCCACCCGGGTCGAGGGCAGCGACAGGGAGGTGTTGGTCCCCTCGTACCGGTCGGCCAGGCCCTTCGCTATCGCGCCGATCTCGGAGTGGTCGGCCGAGGACAGCGACAGCAGCCCGACCTCGGCGAACCCGCTCGCCCGCAGCCCCCGCTCCACCATCTCGCCGATCCCGGTGATCGACCGCTCCCGGACCGGCCGGGTGATCATCCCGGCCTGGCAGAACCGGCAGCCCCGGGTGCAGCCCCGGAAGATCTCCACCGACATCCGCTCGTGCACCGACTCGGCGAGCGGCACCAGCGGCTGCTTCGGGTACGGCCACTGGTCCAGGTCCATCACCGTGCGCTTCTGCACCCGGAACGGCACGCCGGACCGGGTGGGGACGACCCGCCGGATCCGCCCGTCCGGCAGGTAGTCCACCTGGTAGAACCGCGGCACGTACACGCCGGGGACCCGGGCCAGCCGCAGCAGCACCCCGTCCCGCCCGCCCGGGCGGCCGTCGGCCTTCCACGCCTTGACGACGTCGGAGATCTCCAGCACCGCCTGCTCGCCGTCGCCGAGCACCGCCGCGTCGAGGAAGTCCGCGACCGGCTCCGGGTTGAACGCGGCGTGCCCGCCGGCGACCACCAGCGGCTCCTCGGTGCGGTCGGCCGCAAGCAACGGGATGCCGGCCAGGTCGAGCGCGGTGAGCAGGTTCGTGTAGCCCAGCTCGGTCGAGAACGACACGCCGAGCAGGTCGAACGCGCCGACCGGCCGGTGCGCGTCGACGGTGAACTGCGGCACGCCGTGCTCGCGCATCAGCCGTTCCAGGTCCGGCCAGACCGTGTAGGTCCGCTCGGCGAGCGTGTCAGCCCGCTCGTTGAGCAGCTCGTACAGGATCATCACGCCCTGGTTGGGCAAGCCGACCTCGTACGCGTCCGGGTACATCAGGCACCACCGGACGTCGACGGAGTCCCAGTCCTTGACGGTGCTGTTCAGCTCACCGCCGACGTACTGGATCGGCTTCTGCACCCGCGGCAGCAGCGGCTCCAGCCGGGCGAAGACAGACTCGACGGCCATGGGACCCCAGCCTATCCGGCGCCGCGGCATGCCGACCGAGCCGGCGGGCAACACCGGGTCGACCAGGGATGCCTCGCCGATAACTGGCGCTGCCGGGGTCCCCCGGGAGCGGCGAGCGGTCAGTATGCGCAGCGGCGCTCGTCGTGACGGCCGAGACCGCTCAGGCCCTCGGCTCGTTCCAGGGCGACCGCGATCACTGCCGCCCGGCCCCGTCCGGGCGGCGCGGGCCGTCCGTCCTCGGCCCGGGCCGGCAGCGCCCGGCCGCGGGCCGCGGGGCGCAAGGCGACCCAGCCGACGAGCGCGAGCCCGCCCAGGACGACCAGCAGTCCCACCACGAGCTGCAGGGCCAGCACCGGCACCATGGGCGCCTCCCCGCGATCAATCCCCCCGCCGGGTCGAGATTTCAGCATGGCCGGCCCGCCACCGCCCGTCAACGCCCGCCCTCCGCGTCGCGCTGGCGCATCTGCACGTTCAGCAGCAGCCCGATCGCCATCCAGTTGGCGAACATCGCCGAGCCGCCGTAGGAAACGAACGGGAGCGGCAGGCCGGTGACCGGCATGATGCCGAGCGTCATCCCGATGTTGACGAACGTCTGGAACGCGAACCAGCTCACCACCCCGACCGCGACCAGCCGCCCGAACATGTCCGGCGACCTGCCGGCCACCCGCAGCGCCCGCCAGAGCAGGATCGCGAACAGCAGGATGATGCCGCCGGCGCCGAGGAAGCCGAGTTCCTCGCCGGCCACGGTGAACACGAAGTCGGTCTGCTGCTCGGGCACGAACTTCCCGTTCGTCTGGGTGCCGTGGAACAGGCCGGTGCCGAACAGGCCGCCGGCGCCGATCGCGATCCGGGCCTGGACGACGGTGTATGCGGCACCGCTCGTGTTCGCGTCCGGGTTGGTGAACACCCGGAACCGGTCGAGCTGGTATGCCTGCAGCACGTGCAGCTGCACCGCCAGGACCGCGGCCAGCACGCCGGCGGCCACCAGCCCCGCGATCCACCGTGCCGGCACGCCGGCGACGCTGAGCACGCCGAGGATCGTGAACACGAACACCATCGCGGTGCCGGCATCGGGCTGCAGCATGACCAGCCCGAGGGGCACGGCCGCCAGCGCCAACACCAGCGGCACGTCGGCGGACCGGCGCGCGTTCTCGTGCGTGCGGCGCTCGGCGAGCAGCATCGCCATGCCGACGACGAGTGCCACCTTCGCGAACTCCGAGGGCTGCAGCTGAAAGCCACCGCCGACCACGATCCACGAGTGCGCGCCGTTGATCGTCGTGCCGACCAGCAGGACGGCGACCAGCCCCAGGCAGGAGCCGACATAGACGACCGGTGCGTACGCCCGCAGCATCCGGTAGTCGACGACCGCGACGAGCGCGCCGAGCGCCAGCCCGATGGCCAGGTTCAGCAGGTGGCGCTGCAGGTACGCCTGCGGGTTGGCGCCCGCCTCGAGCAGCCGTGGACGGGTGGCCGACCACACCAGCAGCGAGCCGAGCAGCGACAGGACCAGCGCCGAGCCGAAGATCAACCAGTCGATCCGGCGCCACAGCGGCTCCCGGTCCCGCAGCGGCCCGACCCGAGTGCCGGCGCCGCCCAGGCCACCCCCGGCAATCGACGCACCAGCGCGGGCCGCCACCCGCCCGAGCAGGGTCATCGCGGCCACCACCGGGCATCGGCCCCGGGCGAGCCCGGGCCACCCGGCCCACCACCCGGCCGCCCACTGCCAGGCACCGCCGTAGCCAGTCCCGAGCTGCCCAACCCCGCGCCCAGCCGCGCCCGGCCCGCCGCAGCCAGGCGAGGAACGGCGCCCACGACCGCGGCGGCCCCGGCCCGGCCAGCGCGGGCCGCCGCCCGCCCGAGCAGGGTCATCGCGGCCACCACCGCCACCGCCGGGCATCGGCCCCGGGCGAGCCCGGGCCACCCGGCCCACCACCCGGCAGCGCACCGCCGGACGCCGCCGGGGCCAGTCCCGAACTGCCCGACCCGGCGCCCGCAGGCGCCCGGCCCGCCGCGGCCGGGCTAGGAGGGGCGCCTATGGTCGGGGACCCCGACCCGGCAAGCGCGGACGGTGCCGCGGCGGTGCGGCGGCGGGTAGCCCGGACCCCGGCGACCGCACGGCGGTCGGTCCGGCGCCGCCGGGCCACCCGGGCGTCGGCCAGCGCCATGACCGTCACGGGGGGCACCGGCGTGGCCGGGTCGACGTTGCCGGCCGGGGGGTGCGGGGTCAGCGACGGCGTCGGGAAAGGCGTCGGGGCGAACGTCGTCGGCGTGGCCGTCGGGGTGGCGCCCTTCGGCGTGCCGGTCGGGCCTGGGGAGGCCGGGTGCGGAGCGGCGCCGCCGCCGCGGCTCGCGCCGTACGGCGCAACCGTCGGCACGGCGGTCGGCGGGGCTCCGCGGGGCAGCGCAGGTGACTTGCCGGCCAGCCCGAAGATGCCCTCATAGATCTGGCGCACCATCGGGGCGGCGGCCCGCGCGCCCAACCCGGCCTGCTCGATCATGCCGACCACCACGAACCGCGGCCTGCCGGCCGGCGCCCAGGACGCGAACCAGGAGGTGTCCTGCTTGCCGAACACCTCAGCCGTGCCGGTCTTGCCTCCCACCAGCACCTTGTCCAGCGGGAAGTCGGTGAACGCTACCGCGCCGGAGGCCCCGTTCTCCGGGGTGAACGCGAGCGAGTTGCGGATGTAGGCGAGGGTCTGGCCGCTGACCGGGACCCGGCCGCGCGCCTTCGGCCTGATCTCGCGAACGAGCCGGCCGTCCGGGCCGAGCAGGGCGCGCCCGATCGTCGGCTCCCAGACCGTCCCGCCGTTCACGAGCGCCGCGTACGCGATCGCGAGCTGCAGCGGGGTGACCGTCGTCTCGCCCTGCCCGATGGCCAAGTCGGCGGCATCGCCGACCCGGAACCGCCAGCCGTCGGTGCAGTTCTCCTGCGCCAGCTGGGTCAGGAAGGCGCGCCGGGCGGGGTCGGCCACGTCCGGGTAGCCGCGCCGGCCGTCGACGCAGTACTGGGACTTGTTCGCCTCCCACCGCTTCCGCAGGAACCCGCGGTCGACGATCCGCCCCGAGGACTGCTCGCCCTCCGGCAGGTCGATCTCCGGGGCGCTGCCGAACCCGTACGCCCGGGCGTAGCGCTGCTGCGCCTCGGCCGGCCGCTGCCCCTTGTCCAGCCGCCCCTCGTCGGCGTACCAGTCCTGCATCGCGAACGCGTAGAAGAACGTGTCGCAGGACTTGGACAGCGCGACCGCCATGCTGATCGGTGCGGCGATCCCCCTGCCCTCGAAGTTGGTCTTGGTACGGTTGCCCACCCGCAGCGACCCGGGACACGCGTAGCTGCCCGACTGGCTGGCCCGCCCGGTCGTCAGGTCGGCGGACGCGGAGACCAGCTTGAACGTCGAGCCCGGAGCGAACTGCCCCTGCACGGCCCGGGACACCAGCGGCACGCCGGCGCGGGTGGCGGTCAGCGCGGACAGCTCCCGGTGCGAGATGCCGCCGACGAAGACGGTCGGGTCGTACGTCGGGTAGCTGGCCAGTGCGACGATACGGCCGGTCCGCGGGTCCAGCACGACCGCCGCCCCGGACGGCGCCGCGTACAGCTGCCCGGTGTTCTTGTCGCGCTCCGTGCGGCGCTTGGCGATCTCGCCGGCCAGCGCCTTCTCCGCGATGGCCTGGACGTCGCGGTCGATGCTCGTGACCAGCGTGTCGCCCTGCACCGACGGCGTCTCGGCCTGGGTGCCGAGCACGGTGCCGCGGTTGTCGACCGACACGTAGCGGACGCCGTCCTTGCCGCGCAGCTCCCCGTCGTAGGACGCCTCCAGGCCGCTGCGGCCGACCAGGTCGATCTGGTGCAGGTCGGTGAGGCTGGCGCTCGCGCGCCCCGGCGCCGCCTGGCTGGCGGCCGCGGCGTTGTCGAGCTCCTCCTGGGTGACCGGGCCGACGTAGCCGAGCGTGTGCGCGGCCAGGGTCCTGCCTGGGTACTGGCGCAGCGTCTGCGCCTCCGCGCTCACCCCGGGGAAGTCCTCCCGGTGCTCGGCGATGCGCAGCAAGATCTCCGGCGTGGTGTCGGTGACGATCGGCACCGGCTGGTACGGCGAGCCGTTCCAGCAGGGTTTCGGCACGCCGCGCTCGCACGGCGTGATCCGCTTGCCCAGCTCGGCGACCGGGATGCCGACCAGCGGGGCCAGCCGGTGCAGCACGGCCACCCCCCGGTCTGGCTCGGCGAGCAGCTCGCTGCGGTTGACCGACACCACGAGGGAGACTCGGTTGCCGACCAGCGGGCGACCGCGGTCGTCGACGATCGCACCGCGGGGCGCGGGGAGCAGAACCTCCCTGGTGTGCTGCTTGGTCGCCGTCTGGGTGAGCTTCTGCCGGTCGAGGAGCTGCAGGTAGTACAGGCGGGCGCCGAGGGTGAGGACGAGGGAGAACACGACCACGCGGAGGACGACGAGTCGCAGTCCGAGGTTAGCCGGCACTACTGCTCCGTCACCGTCGAGGTTCCGCGTCGAGCCGGCTCGTCACCGCCGCGACGGCCGGGAGCACGAACGGGGCCAGCATCACATCGTAGACAACGGCGCCAGGCAGGCCGCCGAGCCCACCGGCCGGCGGCTCGCCCAGCACCGCGAGCAGGCCGAGGTAGAGCAGGAACGTTGCCGCCGCGCCGACCGCGACGACGAGCAG
>Ga0066388_100003616_pt1 | contig 10104 bp, 9 predicted proteins | sample PanSoiMetaGPlot6_FD_64539 | JGI IMG/M metagenome (GOLD analysis project Ga0066388, IMG submission 64539) | Tropical forest soil microbial communities from Panama analyzed to predict greenhouse gas emissions - Panama Soil - Plot 6 (Hybrid Assembly) | ecosystem: Environmental > Terrestrial > Soil... | reverse complement strand
GCGCGCCATCGCCGCGTCGGCGTCGGCCAACCAGACCGCCATCATCTGCGGTCCGGCGATCGGCGGCTTCCTCTACCTGTCCGGCCCGGCGGCCGTCTACCTGACCTGCATGACGATCTTCGTCGCCGCGGCGGTGCTGATGATCACGGTCGCGATCAAGCCGAAGCCGATGGACAAGCAGCCGGTCACGCTCGCCACCCTGCTCGCTGGCTTCTCCTACATCTGGAGCCGGCCGGTGCTGCTCGGCGCCATCTCGCTCGACCTGTTCGCCGTGCTGCTCGGCGGGGTCACCGCGCTCCTACCGATCTTCGCGCGCGACATTCTCGCAACCGGGCCGTGGGGCCTCGGGCTCCTGCGCTCGGCGCCGGCGGTCGGCGCACTGACCATGTCGATCGCGCTCGCGCACCTCTCGCTCGACCGCCGCGTCGGCCACATTCTGTTCCTGTCGGTCGGCGTGTTCGGCCTCGCCATCGTGGTGTTCGCGGTTTCGACGTCGCTCGTCCTGTCGATGGCTGCGCTCGCCGTCTACGGCGCGTCGGATGCGATCAGCGTCGTGATCCGCCATTCGCTGGTGCAGACGCGCACGCCGAGCGAGATGCTCGGACGCGTCGCGGCGGTCAACTCGATGTGCACCGGCACGTCGACAACGCTCGGCGAGTTCGAGTCGGGCGTCATCGCCGCCTGGTTCGGCGTAGTCGCTTCGGCGCTGGTCGGCGGCTTCGGCGCGATCGTGATCACGCTGCTATGGTGGCGGCTGTTTCCGCAGATCGCGCGCATCGACAACCTAGTGCGCGATCACTGAGAGCGTGTGAAGCTTTTGCGTCCGTAGGATGGGTTGAACGGAGTGAAACCCATCAGCGTCTGAGCAGTGATGGGTTTCACTCCGTTCAACCCATCCTACGCACTGACCTCATCCTGAAGGGTGCACGCCGAACGGCAGACCGCTTTGTTCTACACCGCGATCGAGTGGCGCGCGCGATTGGCCGGCAGGTAGGCGTCGAACGCGGCGGCGACGAGCCGCAGGAACGGACGTCCGGCATCGGTGATGGCGATGCGGCGTCCGGCTACCTCGACAACGCCCTTTGCCGCGAGGTCATTGACCGACTCGAGCTCGGCGCTGAAATCCTCCCCCGGCGCAATGCGGTCGAGGTCGACGGCGAGATCGCACATCAGCCGCTCGATGATGGCGCCGCGCAGCCGGTCGTCGGCGCTCAGCGCGATGCCCTTCACCGTTGCGAAGCGCCGGGCTTCGACCGCGCGCGAATAGCCGGCGATGTCCGGCGCGTTCTGGACGAAGCCCTGCGGCAGCCGACCGATGGCCGAGGCACCGAGACCGATCAGCGCGTCGGACGCATCGGTCGTATAGCCCTGGAAATTGCGGCGGAGCGTGCCGGCGCGCGCGGCCTCCGCAAGACTGTCGCCCGGCCGCGCGAAGTGATCGAGGCCGATCGCGACATACCCGTTGGCGCACAGCACATCTTCAGCGACACGCGCCTGCGCCAGCCGCTCCGACGCACCGGGCAGCGAGGCTTCGTCGATCAGCCGCTGATGTGTCTTGAGCCATGGCACATGGGCGTAGCCGAACAGGGCGAGCCGCTGTGGCGCGAGCGATGCCGCCAGCTCGGCGCTGCGCGCGGCGTCGGCGACGGTCTGGTGCGGCAATCCATACATCAGGTCGATATTGATGCGGTCGATGCCGGCCTCACGCAGCCAGTCGACCGCATGCTCGACCTGTCCGAACGGCTGGATGCGGCCGATCGCCTGCTGCACGTGCGGCGAGAAATCCTGCACCCCGAGGCTGACGCGATTGACGCCGATCACCGCGAGCGTGCGCGCCAGCTGCTTCGACATGCGGCGCGGATCGAGCTCGATCGCGTGCTCGTCGATTGCGGCGAGGTCGAAAGCCTCCGCGAGCCGCTCCGCGATGCCGACGAGCCACGCCTCGCCCAGGATTGACGGCGTGCCGCCGCCCCAATGCAGGTGGGTAACCGGCCGGCGGCCGAGGGCGTGCTCGAGCAGCCAGATCTCGTCGAGCAGCCGGCAAGCGTAGCGATCGATCGGATCGCGCTGGCGCGCCGCTTTGGTGTTGCATCCGCAATAGAGACAGATGTGCGTGCAGTACGGCACGTGCAGGTAGAGTGAGAGACGCGCGTCCGGCGGCAGCTTCGCGAGCCAGTCCGCATATATGTTCGCATCGACGGCGGACGTGAAGTGCGGCGCGGTCGGATACGACGTGTAGCGCGGAACACTTCGCTCCGCGAGCGGCAGGATGTCCTTCATTTATTGAAGAATAGGAAAGCCGCTCCCCGGATACCTTGATCAGGGTCAAGACTTTCCGACGGCGCCGCCCTGCCCGCGATACCAGTCGAGGATCTTTGCGCCGTCCCAGCAGGCGACGCCCTGCCGAGCCAGCATGTCCTCGAACGCACGCTCGACATGACCGATGCGGTGCGGCACGCCCGACAGATACGCATGCATGGCGACCGAGAGGAATTTCGGGCGCTCCGCGGACTCCGCATAGAGGCAGGCGAACTGGTCCATGACGCGGCGATACATCATGTCGGACGGATGGTGCTGCAGCGCCATCAGCACGATGTCGTGCAGCTCGAAATTGTACGGCAGCGCGACCACCGGCTTGTGCGTGGTCTTGAGCGTCACCGGCTCGTCGTCGAGCACCCAGTCGCCGATATATTCGACGCCGGCGGCCGACAGATAATCGAGCGTGTCGAAGGTCTGCGTCAGGCCGGGCCCGAACCAGCCGCGCGGCCGCCTGCCGGCGAACCTCTCGATCATGTCCATCGATTTCTCGATCACCGCTTTCTGGTCGTCGAGCTTGTGCATCGGCACCTGATCGTAGCCGTGACAGTTGAGCTCCCAGCCCGCGTCGACGCAGGCCTGCGCGACCTCGGGATAGGTCTCGGTGACGCGTCCGTTGAGCGTGACGGTCGGCGTCAGCTTAAGGCGCTCGAACATGCGCTTGAGACGCCAGAACCCGACGCGCATCCCGTATTCGTGCCAGCTCCAGTTCGGGTGGTCGGGCAGCATCGGCTGGCCCTGCGGCGGTGAGATCACCATGCGCGCCATCGGGCGCGACATGTCCCACTCCTCGAGCGCGAACACCGGCCAGACGATCAGCCGCAGCCCGTCGGGCAGCTTCAGCGGCGGCCGTTTTTCGATTGCCGAATAAGCGATGCGTTCGCGCGGATGCATGGTCGATCCATGGTTGTGAGGAGATCCGAAGGGCCGCCAGCGTGTCGGGGGAGCGAAGCGAAGTCAATTCGCCGCAACGGACCTCACCGCCCATACTGGCCGCCCTGCAGGCGAGCCGTTAGTGTCGGGCCGAGAAACGGAGGAAACGCATGGCAGCACACGGCTCCACGGGGGTTTGGTTGCGTGGGACGCTCACGGCGCTCGCGCTGGCGACGATCGCAACCCTGCCGTCCGGTCTCCATGCGCAGGACTTCCCGACACGTCCAGTCAAGATCGTGGTGCCCTTCCCGGCCGGCGGCACGGCCGACGTGATGCCGCGCATCGTCGGCGACTGGCTGTCGCGCAAATGGGGCGAGCCGGTCATCATCGAGAACAAGCCCGGCGCCGCCGGCAATATCGGCGCCGAGGTGGTCGCGAATTCCGAGCCGGACGGCTACACGCTTCTCTCCGCGCCGCCGCCGCCGCTGGTGATCAACCAGAACCTCTATCCGAAGCTGCCGTTCGATCCGACGCAGTTCGTGCCGATCTCGGTGATGGGCATCGTGCCAAACGCACTGGTGGTCAATCCGCAGAAGATCGCGGCGACGACGGTCGCCGACTTCATCGCCTACGCCAAGGCCAATCCGGGCAAGGTCTCCTCGGCGACGCAGGGCAACGGCACGACCTCGCATCTGACATCCGAGATGTTCCAGATGATGGCCGACGTGAAGTTCGTGCACGTTCCTTATCGCGGCTCGGCGCCCGCGTTGCAGGGATTGCTGGCCGGCGACGTCGACATCATGTTCGACAATCTCGGCGTCTCGCTGTCCCTGGTCGAGGGCGGCAAGCTGAAGCTGGTCGCGGTCGGCACCGAGAAGCGCATGGCATCGCTGCCGAAGGTGCCGACCATCGCCGAGGCGCTGCCGGGCTTCACCTCGTCGGCCTGGTTCGCCGTGGTGGCGCCGCGCGGCACGCCGGCGAGAATTGCCGAGCGGATCAGCGCCGACATCAGCGAGGCGCTCAGGCAGCCGGACGTCATCAAGAAGATGGACAGCCTGTCCGCGGAAGTGGTCGGCAGCGATCCGCAGGCGACCGCCAAGTTCATGCTCGAGGAGGTCGAGCGCTGGAACAAGGTGATCAAGGCTGCAGGCGTCAAGCTGGAGTGATAGGTTTGGGATAATGCCAGCCGCGCCCGATCGTCAGGAGACTGCCGCAATGAATATCCACACCGCCCCGCGCCAATGGCCGGCCGAAGGCCTCACGCGGGTGCCCTACTGGGTCTATTCCGACCGCGATCTTTACGAAGAGGAGATGGCGCGCGTGTTCCGCGGCAACACGTGGCATTTCCTCTGCCTGGAAGCCGAGCTGCCCAAGCCGAACACGTTCCGCACCTCCCACGTGGGCGACATGCCGGTCGTGGTCACGCGCGACGCCGATGGCAACATCCACGCATTCGAGAACCGCTGCGCGCACCGTGGCTCCCTTCTCTGTCTCAGGGAGCGTGGCGAGGCGCGCGAGATCGTCTGCTGCTACCATAACTGGACCTACAATCTCGAAGGCACGCTGACCGGCATCGCGTTCCGCCGCGGCATCGCCGGCAAGGGCGGCATGCAGCCGGACGCCAAGCCGGAGTCGCACGCGCCGCGCAAGCTCAAGGTCGAGGTGTTCGCCGGGCTGGTGTTCGGCACGCTCGGCAAGGAGACGCCCCCGTTCGAGAGCTACCTGGGCGCTGAGGTCGCGCAGCGTATTCGCCGCGTCATGCGTTCGCCGGTGCGCGTGCTCGGCGGCTACAGCCAGATGCTGCCGAGCAACTGGAAGCTCTACATGGAGAACGTGAAGGACTCCTACCACGCGAGCCTCCTGCACATGTTCTTCACGACGTTCCGCCTCAACCGGCTGTCGCAGAAGGGCGGCCTGGTGGTGAGCGAGACCGGCGCCAATCACATCAGTTATTCGATGAGCGCCGACGTCGCCGGCAAGGAATACGAGCAGGCCGGCATGCGCTCCGCGCACGACGAGTATCGCCTGGAAGCGCCGGAGCTGCTCCAGTCGGTCGACGAATTCGGCGACGGCATCGGCCTGCAGATCCTCACCGTATTTCCCGGCTTCGTGCTGCAGCAGGTGCGCAACAGTCTCGCGGTGCGCCGCATCGTTCCGATCGGGCTCGAGAAGACCGAGCTGGTGTGGACCCTGTTCGGCTTCGAAACCGACGACGCGGCGATGACCGAGCTGCGGCTACGCCAATCCAACCTGGTGGGCCCGGCCGGCTTCATCTCGATGGAGGACGGCGCGGCGACCGGCTTTGTGCAGCGCGGCGTGCGCGGCGCGCCGGACGAGCAGTCGGTCGTGGAGATGGGCGGCAGCGGCACCTCGTCGGAGGAAAGCCGGGTCAGCGAGGCGGCGGTGCGCGGCTTCTGGAAGAGCTACCGCCAGCAGATGGGGTTCTGAGCCATGCTCGCAGAGTCAAGCCTGTCGCGAAGTCTCGAGCATCAGATCACGGTGCAGGACCTCAACGCGCGTTACGTCGAGGCGATCGACGACGACAAGCTGGAAGCCTGGCCGGATTTCTTCACCGACGACGGCGGCTACCTGATCACCACGGCGGAGAACGTCGCGCAGAACCTGCCGCTCGGCATGATGTACGCGACGTCGCGCAAGATGTTGCGCGACCGCGTGCGCGCGCTGCGCGAGGCCAATGTCTACGAAACGCAGCGCTATCGCCACATCCTCGGCGCGCCGCGCGTCATCGGAGCCGACGGCGGCGTCATCCGCGCGCGCTCAAGCTTCATCGTCGCGCGCATCATGCATACCGGCGAGATGACCATTTTCGCGACCGGGAGCTACGAGGACCGCGTCCTGCTTGACGCGGGAGGCACGGCGCGGTTCGCGGACAAGACGGTGGTACTCGACAGCCGCTCCGTCGACACCTTGCTCGCTATCCCGCTGTAGCGGAGCGCATCGAGACTATTCATTCAGTTGTATCGCTGCGGGGCGACACCCTCCTTCGTCATCGCTGGGTTTGACCCGGCGATCCATCTTTATGCGCAAAATGGATCACCGGTCGCGCGCCACAAGGGCGTTCACGCCCGTCTTCGACGGGCTATGGGCGCGGCCCCGGTGATGACGCTGTGCCAGCCTGATCGCCCTCAGCTTCCCGCCCGGTCGTGCATCGCGGCGATGAAATAGTCCTTCCAGTCGGCCGGCTTCTTCTTGAGCAACCCGGCGCGCGCCATGTACTCGGCGTAGATCATGGTGCGCTTCGGCACCGCTGAGAAAATGCCGCCCGGCTCGGTGATCATGGCGACGAGGTCGTCGGCCGACACTTTCTCGCGCGTCGCCGCCAGGTAGACCTCGGCGGCGGCCTTCGGATCCTTGGCGATCATCTCGCTCGCCTCGTCGAACGCGGCGATGAAGGCCTTGGTGACCAGCGGATTGGCGTCGACGAACTTCTGCGTGCCGAACGCGACCGTCACGGTCGCCGGCCCGCCGAGCACGTCGGTCGACTTGAGCACCGCGTGCACGCCGGGCGACTTGAGCGCGATCTGCTGGAACGGCGGCGCCGAGAAGTGGCTGTTGATCTCGTGGTTGGGATTGAGCAGCGCCTGCGTCGCGTCGGGATGGCCGATCTGCACCTGGATCGACTCGAGCTTGTTGGAGTTGCCCGGCCCGTAGAGCTTCTCGAGCTCGATGCCGAGGATGGTCGCCTGCATCGAGACCTTGATGGTCGGCAGTGCGATGCGGTCGTTCGGTCCGAAATCCTTGATGGTCTTGATCGCCGGATTGCGCGTCACCAGCAGCATCGGCAAGCCAGCGACGCCGAGGATGCCCTTCACGCTACCCTGGGTGCGGTCCCAGAGCAGCAGCATGTTGGAGACGCCGCTGGTCACAACGTCGACACTGCCTGAAAGCAGTGCCTCGGTCGCAACGCCGCCGCTCGTGATGTTGACCCAGCTCACCTTGAGGTCCTTCACACCGAGCGCCGCGGCGTGCTTCTCGATCAGCTTCTTCTCCTCCATCAGCACCTCCTGCAGATAGAGGATGCTGGGCTGGCGGGTGATACGGAATTCCGTGGTTTCGGCCACAGCCTGCGGATGCGCAGCGACAAGTGCAATCGCGACGGCGGCAAAGCCGGCAAGCATCCTCGATGCAGGCGACATGAGTCCCCTCCCGTTTTGAATTTTCCGGCTCTTCGAGTATGAGCCTTTGCGGCAGTATAGACGATGACCACGCCCGACCAACCATCCGGCGATCCGACCGACACAGCGGCCGGCGCGACCTATTCCTACAAGCCGTCGCTGATGGGTGCGGCGTTCGAGGCGCGTCTCGAGCCGGACGCGCTGGGCTGGCAGGCGGGCGGCCGCACCGGGCGCATTCCCTATGGCGACATCCGGCGGCTGCGCCTGTCGTTTCGCCCGGTGACCATGCAGAGCCAGCGATTCCTCACCGAGATCTGGCCGGCGTACGGGCCCAAGATCGTGCTCGCGTCGTGCTCGTGGCGCAGCATGTTCGAGCAGGAGCGACGCGACGCCCCCTACGCGGCTTTCGTCACCGAGTTGCATCGCCGCCTCGCGGCCGCGCAATCGTCGGCGCGTTTCGACGCCGGCTCGCCGCCCCTGCTCTACTGGCCGGCCGTCACCCTGTTCGCCGGCGTGTCGCTGTCGATTGCGGCGCTGTTCGTGCGCGCGCTGCAGCTTGGAGCGCTCGGCGGCGCGGCATTCATCGCCGCATTTCTCGCGCTGTTCCTGTGGCAGGCCGGGACGTTCTTTCGCCGCAACCGGCCGAGCACCTATACGCCCGACAATCCGCCGCGCGAGCTTATCCCGACCGGCAAGTAAAGCTCACGCGCGCACCACCAGCACCGAACACTTGGCGTAGCGCACCACGTGGCCGGCATTCGATCCGAGGAAGTAGGTCTTCATCGCCGGACGATGCGAGCTCATGACGATGAGATCGGCGGTGATCGCCTTCGCCTCTTCAAGGATCTCGTGATAAATGCCGCCCTGGCGCACCACTGACGTCACGCGGCCGGCATCCAGCTTGCACTCGGTCGCGATGATCGACAGCGCCTCCTCGGCCGACTGGCGCTGCTGCACGTCGAAATCCGGCGGTACGTATTCCGCCAGCATCACCGGCGTCATCGGCAGCACGTTGATGAGGCGGACGGTCCCTCCGGACGCACGTGCGAGTTCGATCGCGTTGCCAATGGCAGGCTTGGCGAGTTCGGCGTCCGCAATATCGACGGGCACCAGAATGTGCTTGAACATGGCGCGTTCCCCCTTCGCAAACCATATCCCGACTCATCATGCCACGAACACGGCTGTTTGAGGGCCGGAATCTTGCTGTCCGATGCCTCAATCGGTCGCAGCTTCGAGCATGCGCGGAACCACGAACCGATCGAGCCGGCCCGAATCGGGATGGACCTTGTCCCAGGAACCGAATGCGAAATCGATCACCGCGAGGCCCGCGGTCGGCAGCTTCTCGCCCAGACGCTCGCGGGCATCGAGATCGCCCGTGGCGACCAGCAGGTTGGCCGCCTCGTGCAGTCCGGGGTTGTGGCCGAGCACGAGCAGCGAGTGGACGCCCTTGGGCGTCGCCTGGATGACGTCGATGATGTCGTCTGGATCGGCGTCGTAGAGGGCGTCCTCGAACGTCGCCGCAGGCGCCTTGGGCAGCGCCGCCGCGACCAGATCCCAGGTCTGCCGCGTGCGCAGCGCGGTAGAACAGATCACCCCGTCGGGCACAAGCTTGTGGCGCGCCATATAGGTGCCGATCTGCGGGGCCGCGCTGCGGCCGCGGGGCGCCAGCGCCCGGTCGCGGTCGCGCTGACCGGGCTTCGACCAGTCGGATTTCGCGTGGCGGAGCAGCATCAGGCGCAGCATGGCGGTCAAGCTTCTTTCCACATCGTGAAATTGTCCAGGCCGTTCCCTTGATACGTCAAGGCCGCTACGGTACCCGCTACTAGTGTCCCCCTTCCAACGTTCGCTTCACTTGCAGCACACTCGGGAGCGAACGTCGGAAGCAAAGGGACACTAGCAAGTTAATGATTCTAGTGCGGTTTGGCTCTGACGTTCCGATGATGGAGCTTGCCGCGAGACTGATCGGAACGTCAGAGCCACCGCATTAGCCCAGAGCGAAAGAGGCCCAATGAACGCGACGGATACCGCCGTCTACGGAAACAGCTGGTTTGCCGCGCAGGCGGACGCCGGCGCGGAGCGTGCGAGCCTGACGCACGACGCCGACGTCGACGTCTGCGTGGTCGGCGGGGGACTTGCCGGCCTCACCGTCGCACGGGAGGTGGCGCGCAGCGGCTGGTCGGTCGCGGTCCTGGAGGCGAAGCGCATCGGCTGGAACGCCTCGGGTCGCAATTGCGGCTTCGTCGCGCCGGGCTTCGCCGAGGACATCCGCAAGATCGTCGAGCGCGTCGGGCTGGATCACGCGCGCGAGCTGTGGACGCTGTCGGAGGACGGCGTCGAGTACGTCCGTGCGACCATTCGCGACGCCGACATGCCGGGCGTCGACCCGGTCGACGGCTGGCTCAACGTATCGAAGAGCGACGACGCCGACGCCTTCGTGTGGCTGGTAACGCTGCTCGGCCAGGAGCTCGGCGCCGAGATCGAAGGCTGGCCGGCCGACCGCGTCCGTGAGGTGCTCAACAGTCCAGGCTACCGTCACGCCATTCATTTTCCGAAAGCGTTCCACATCGATCCCCTCGCCTACGTGCTCGGCCTCGCCGCCATCACCGAGCAGGCAGGCGTGCGCATCTTCGAGAACACGCCGGCGCTGCAGATCGATCCGGCCGGCGTGCGCAAGCGCATCGTGACGCCGCAGGCGCGGCTGCGCGCCGGCCACGTCGTGCTGGCCGGCAACACGCATCTCGGCGGGCTGATGCCGGAGATTTCCGAGACGCTGATCCCG
>Ga0066388_100003615_pt1 | contig 10106 bp, 9 predicted proteins | sample PanSoiMetaGPlot6_FD_64539 | JGI IMG/M metagenome (GOLD analysis project Ga0066388, IMG submission 64539) | Tropical forest soil microbial communities from Panama analyzed to predict greenhouse gas emissions - Panama Soil - Plot 6 (Hybrid Assembly) | ecosystem: Environmental > Terrestrial > Soil... | reverse complement strand
TCCCAATCCGCGCAGCACCGATACCGCGATGATTGCGCCCGCAAACGACATCGCGCGGCTTTGTCGCGTGGTGCGCGGCGCTCCAAGATAGGCGAACGTGATCACCAGGAACGCGAGCGGATAAAGCGGCGCGGTGATCCGGTTGTGAAGTTCGGAGCGGAATTGACCCGGCTGATCCTTGTACAGCGGGTCATCGGCGGGCGGGTTCAGGAGCTCCCAGAGGAAGCGCTCCTGAACGCTGTAGCGGATGAGCGACGTGGCGGGGGCGAGACTCGAGAGATCGAAGGCATGGTCACGGAATTCGACGAAGTTCGGGTCGCGATCACTGGCGGCGTGCCGCTGCATGTAGCCGTTCTCGAGCACGAGATAGGCGCCGCGATCGTTGGTGAGGACATCGCCCTTCTCGGCGATGATCGTGATGCGCTCCTTGGGGTCGCGACGGTCGTCGACCATGACGCCCAGCAACTGGCCGTTGGGCGCACGGCTGCGAATGTGAAGGGTCAGTTGCCCGTCGATCGACACGAAACGACCGTGTTGAACGGTGTTGGTCACGATCTCTGTGCGGACCTCGGTCGCCCATAGCCGCAGCTCACGCAGACTTTTGGGCGACACGTAAACGCTGATTGCTCCGACCAGGATCGCAACCACGATGCCGGCCGCGAGAAACGGCCGGAAGATTCGCCATGGCCGCATCCCCGCAGCGTTCATGACGATCAGTTCCGAATCGTTGCCGAGCTTGTTGAGGTTATGGGCGACCGCGATCATCAGGGCGATCGGCGCAATCAGCAGGACAAGCAGCGGTATGATGAGCCCGGTGATGCCGACGAAGACCAGCACGGTTGCGCCCTGGCTGGTCATCAGGTCGATGCTGCGCAATGCCTGCGTGATCCACATCAGCGTGGTCACGCTGACAAGCACCACCAGGAACGCACTCAATGTGGTGCGAAAGATATAACGCCCGACCAGCCCCATTCGCGTGCGTTGCCCCGATCTCGGTCTGGTCGTTGCTTGCGCCGGGCTCCCCAAAGCCCCCGAGGGCGCAACCGCCAGCCTACCACCCCACCCAGAGGTTAACGTGATCGGCCAACAAAATGGCCTCGCCAAGGCAAAGCCTTTGAGCCCGCACAACAAAACCGAAGGAAGTAGGTATCCCTCTCGCGGCCATTGGTTAATTTTTTTGGGGTGTTGCCGCGCTGCACCGGAGGGCTTTGCAGGCGGCGGCAAGCCGCGTCATATCAGTAACCAGTTCGGGGTTTTAATCCGGTTCAGCCTTCGCCCGATTTGATAGGACCCAACCTGTATGCCCACCACCTTGAAGCTCGAATTCGAACGGTTTTCGACCCCCGCCCGGGGTGTTCTCATTGTGTTCTGCGACGATGGGTTGAAATTCGGGGCTGCTACGCGCAAAGCGCTCGAGCCAGCCGGCGACCTTGTCACCCGCGCCGCCGCGGCCGAGCGCTTCAAGGGCAAGAACGCGACGACCTTGGACATCGTGGCCCCAGCCGGGCTTGCGGTTGACCGCCTCGTCATCGTCGGCGCCGGGAAGGTTCGTGCCCTCAAGGAGAGCGATTTCGTCAAACTCGGCGGCGTGGCGATGGGCAAGATCCCGTCCGCGGCCGCCGATGCCACCATCATCGCCGACCTGCCCGGGGGCGGGGTGAAGCCGGACCGCGCCGCCGACCTCGCGCTTGGCGTCCGGCTGCGGACCTATGCGTTCGACCGCTACAAGACCAAGCCCAAAGAGGACGAGAGCCCCAAGGAGATACGCGTCGCGATCGCGGTCGCGAGCGTGGCGGCGGCGGAGAAGGCCTATGGATCGCGTGCGGCGGTGGCGGACGGCGTGACGCTGGCGCGCGATCTGGTCAATGAGCCGGCCAACGTCCTCTACCCGGAGGAATTTGCGCACCGCGTCCTCGGCCTGAAGAAGCTTGGCGTCTCGGTCGAGGTGCTCGACGTCCCGGCCATGCGGAAGCTCGGCATGAACGCGCTGCTTGGCGTCGGACAGGGCTCGGAGCACGAGAGTCGATGCGTGATCATGCGCTGGAACGGCGGCAAGAAGGGCGTCGATCCGGTCGCTTTCATCGGCAAGGGCGTGTGCTTCGACACCGGCGGCATCTCGATCAAGCCCGCCGCCAACATGGAGGATATGAAGGGCGACATGGCAGGCGCTGCCTGCGTCGTCGGACTGATGCAGACGCTCGCCGCGCGCGAGGCCAAGGTGAATGCAGTCGGCGCCATCGGCATCGTCGAGAACATGCCCGACGGCAAGGCGCAGCGTCCGGGTGACATCGTCAAGACGATGTCCGGTCAAACCATCGAAGTCATCAATACCGACGCCGAAGGCAGGCTCGTGCTCGCCGATGTGCTGCACTACGTGAACAAGCGCTTCAAGCCGAAGTTCATGATCGATCTCGCGACGCTGACCGGCGCCATCATCATCGCGCTCGGCAGTGAATATGCCGGATTGTTTTCAAACGATGACCGCCTCGCAGAGCGCCTCGTCAAGGTCGGCAGGTTGACCGGCGAGAAGGTGTGGCGCATGCCGGTCGGCCCCGAATACGACAAGCAGATCGAGTCCAAGTTCGCCGACATGAAGAACGTCGGCGGCCGGCCCGCCGGGTCCATCACCGCGGCGCTGATCCTCTCGCGCTTCGTCGACAAGACGCCCTGGGCGCATCTCGACATCGCCGGCACTGGCATTGGCTCGCCGCAGAACGACATCAACAAAAGCTGGGGCTCGGGCTTCGGCGTGCGCCTGCTGGACCGGCTGGTGGCGGACTATTACGAGAAGTAGGATAGCCGGCCTGTCGGACCGCGTTTGCCGCAAGGGTGACAATGCCGAAAATCACCGTGTCCTACCGCCGCGACGATTCGGAGGCGATCACCGGGCGCATCTTCGATCGGCTGGTCGCGCACTACGGCAAGACGGCGGTGTTCCGCGACATCGACAACATTCCGCCCGGAGTCGATTTCCGTAAGCACATCGATGAGGCGCTGCAGGAGACCGATGTCCTGATCGTCGTGATCGGACGCCGGTGGGTCGGCTCGGCCAAGCCCGGCAATGCTCGCATCCACGACGAGGCCGATCCGGTCCGGATCGAAGTCGAGACTGCGCTCAAGCGCAGCATTGCCATCATCCCGGTTCTGGTCGGCGACACGAGGATGCCGACCGTGGCGCAACTGCCGCCCTCCTTGAAGGAGTTCACGTTTCGCAACGCCGTGCGCATCGATTCCGGACAGGATTTCGACCACCACACCGACCGTCTGTTGCGCGCGATGGATCGCGCGCTGCAGCGGGAGTCGAATCCGCCGCCGGCGGCCGAGCCCGCCGCGATCGAGGCCAGAACCGCGGCCCCGAATGAACCGGTACGGCGCGAAGAGGCGCGGTCGCGCGCGCCCGGATTGGTCAGCGGCGGCAGCGAGAAAGCGCGTCCCGAATGGGGCGGCTACAGTAAAAGCGCGGTCGAGCACCTCATCGGGAGCTATCTCGTCCTGCGGGCCGCCTTCAAGACGCCGGGCAACGTCGTGGCCTATGCGACCGATATGTTCTGGGATGACGCGGAGGGCGGCCTGATCTTCCAGGAGCGCGACCGGCTGGACGCCAGACACTCGCATCGGGGGCACGTCCGGCTCCCCAACATGTCGATGTACATGTATCTCGTCTCCGGCGAGAACGGGTGGTTGCGTTCGGTCATCCTGTCCGTTCTCGACGTTTCAAGCGAGATGCACGGTGTCCTCTCGACCCTGCACAACGTCGCCGGGGCGATGTACGTGCCGGTCGCGACGCCCGTCGTCTATCTCAAGTGCGAAAGCTTCGAGCAGGTGACCTTCGGTGAGGTCACGCCCGCCGACCCCAATCATGCGCGCTATTCCGACATGCTGCGGCAGACGATCGACAATACCTACGTGAAGATCGTCGTGCCGCCATGACCGAAGTCCTGTTCTATCACCTGCACCGCCAGCCGATCGAGCGCGTGCTGCCGGCGCTCCTGGAGAAATCGCTCGAGCGCGGCTGGCGTGTGGTGGTGCAGGCGTCCTCGGAGGAACGGGTCGAGGCGCTCGACGCGCAGCTGTGGACCTATGCCGACGACAGCTTTCTGCCGCACGGTACCTGGCGCGACAGTGAGGCCCGCGAACAGCCGATCCTGTTGACCATCGATGAGGCCAATCCCAACAGCGCCACGGTGCGTTTCCTCGTCGAGGGCGCACCCGTTCCTGCCGATGCAGCGAACTATGCCCGCATCGTGCTCCTGTTCGACGGCGAAGATCCCGATGCGGTCGCAGCAGCGCGCGCGCGTTGGAGCGAGGCCAAACGCGAGGGGTTCGACGTCACCTATTGGCAGCCGGATGAGTCCGGGCGCTGGCAACGCAAAGGCTGACGGGGGAGCGTCCTACCATCGCGGCTCTGCCGCGCCGCCGCCACAAATTGATCAGTTAATGACGCTTCGCGGTGTGCGGCAAAATCGGAGGGCGGACGACGCCGGTAGGGGCATGCTGCGGTTTGATCGAAGACTCATGAGTGCGGTGGCGCTGATGGCCGGGCTTCCGGTCCTCGGTGCCTGCTCGGGCGACGGCTTCGGCAGCGTCAACCTGATCCCGACCACCACTCTGCGGCCGGACTGGCTCAGCTATTCCGGCCATAAGGAGGAGTTCACGCTGCGGCCAGCGAGCGCCAACGACCTCGTCGGACCTGACGGCCAATGCGCCGCGGTGGCGGAGGCGGCCCAGCCGACCGCCGATGCCGCGGCGGTAGAGCAGAGCGGGATCGCCCTGCAGATGACGGAGTGCGACGTGGTACGTCGCGCGGGCGCACCTGACCGAGTCGAATTGGGGGCCAACGAACGCGGCGAGCGTTCGGCGGTCGTGACCTATCTCCGCGGCGCCCACCCTGGCATCTACCGTTTCGTCTCCGGACGCCTAGTCTCGATCGAGCGCGCTCCGGAACCGGCCGCGCCGGCGCGGCCGCAGAAGGCCCAGACCAAGAAACGGGCCTGATCAATTACGCCATCGCGGTCTCAAGCTCGGTGCTGGCCGCAAGCCAGTCGTCTTCGGCGCGCGCGAGCGCACTGACGGCGTCGGCGCGCGCCTTGGCAAGGGATGCCGCCTGCTTCGGCTCGCGTGTGAACAGTCCGGGCGCCGCCAGTGCCGCATCGATGCGCGTGATTTCCGCGGTCAGCCGTCCGATCGCTTGCTCGGCTTGCGCGAGGCGCCGACGCAAGGGGGCGAGTTCGACCCGCTTCTCGGCGGCCGCGCGCCGGGCCTCGGCGCGGCTGGTACGCGGCGCCTCGACGGTTGGCCCACGCGTTGGCGAACTTGCGCCGCGATCGCTGAGCACGAGCCGCCGGTAATCGTCGAGGTCGCCGTCGAACGCGACGACGCCGGCATCGGCGACCAGCCAAAGCCGTTCTACGCAGGCCTCAATCAGATAACGATCGTGCGAGACCAGGATGACGGCGCCCGCAAAGGCATTGATCGCCTCGATCAGCGCGGCGCGGCTGTCGATGTCGAGATGATTGGTCGGCTCGTCCAGGATCAGCAGGTGCGCCCCGCCGAAGGTCGCCAGTCCGAGCAGCAGCCGCGACTTCTCTCCGCCCGACAGTTTGCCGACTGCGGTGTCGGCCATGTCGCCCGGAAACCCAATGGTGCCGGCGCGCGCGCGCACCCTCGCCTCCGATGCATCCGGCATGAGTCGGCGGATGTGATCGTAAGGGCTTGCAGAGGGTTCGAGCTCGTCGAGCTGATGCTGGGCGAAATAGGCGACCCTGAGCCGCTCGGCGAGCGTCAGCTTGCCTTCCATTGGCGCGAGCCGGCCGGCGATCAACTTGACGAATGTCGACTTGCCGTTGCCGTTGGCGCCCAGGAGCGCAATGCGATCGTCAGTGTCGATCGAGAGTGACAACCGCCGCAGCACCGCGCGGTCCGGTTCGTAGCCGACCGAGACCTGATCGAGCGCGACGATCGGAGGCGATAGCGGCTTCTCGGGCGGCGGAAAGTCGAATTCCCGCACCTCATCGGCAACTCGCGCGGCGATCGGTTCGAGCTTGGCGAGGAGCTTGAGCCGCGACTGCGCCTGGCGCGCTTTCGTTGCCTTGGCCCGAAAGCGGTCGACGAAGGCTTGCAGCCGCTTGCGCTGGGCTTCCTGCGCCTTGGCAAGCTTGAGGTCGAGCGCTTGGCGTTCGCGGCGCTGTCGCTCGAACGAGGAGTAATCGCCGCGATAGACCGCGAGCCTGCCGCCGTCGATGTGCAGAATCGTATCGACCGCCTTGTCGAGCAGGTCGCGGTCGTGACTGATCACGACCACGGTGCGCGGGTAACGCGCGATATGGTCCTCGAGCCAGAGCGTTCCTTCGAGATCGAGGTAGTTGGTCGGCTCATCGAGCAAGAGGAGATCGGGCTCGGCGAACAGCGTGGCGGCGAGCGCGACCCGCATGCGCCAGCCGCCGGAGAATTCCGCACAGGGACGCTGCTGGTCGGCGTGGGAAAACCCGAGACCGGAGAGGATTTCAGCCGCGCGTGCGGGCGCCGCATGGGCGCCGATATCGGCGAGCCGCGTCTGGATTTCAGCGATGCGGTGGGGGTCGCTTGCGGTCTCGGCCTCTGCGAGCAGGGCATTGCGCTCCGCATCGGCTTCGAGCACGACGGCCAGCAGGCTCTCGGGGCCGTCCGGCGCTTCCTGCGCGAGCCGCCCGACCCGCGCGCGTGGTGGCAGCACGATCTCGCCGTGCTCGAGCGCGACATCGCCGGCAATCGCGCGGAACAGCGTGGTCTTGCCGACGCCGTTGCGGCCGACGAGACCGACCCGCGCGCCGGCGGGAATGCGCGCCGACGCCCTATCGAGCAGCAGCTTGCCCGCCACGCGGACCGAGATGTTGTCGATCACCAGCATGTGGCGCTTTTTGGCTGACAGGCCCGTACGATGCAATCCCGGCGCCGACTGCGGTCGCCGACGACGTGTTGCGTCGGGCGGCCGACGAGGACCATCATCGCGGCGGCGCGCGCAATCCCATCGCGATCGAAGGAGGACCATCATGTGCGTTCCCGGGTGCCAGGAAACGATACGACAGGCGCTGTCGCGGCGCGGTTTCTTCAAGGGCGCGGCGGCAACCTTTGCCGCGACGGCGGTCGCTTCGGACGCGGCGCAGGCGCGGACACAGCGGTTCACCCGCGCCGTGGATCTGACCCACACCATGTCGCCGGACTTCCCGACGTTCTTCGGCGTTCCCGGCATCGAGTACCAGAAGGCCTTCGACTTCAAGAAGGATGGCTTCAACCTTTATTGGTGGCGTCTCATCGAGCATGCCGGGACCCACCTCGATGCGCCGATCCATTTCTCCGAGGAAGGTATCAGCGCCGACCGGATTCCGGCGGACGCTCTCGTGGTGCCGCTTGTCGTCATCGACGTCGTGGCCAAGGCGGCGGGCAATGCCGACTATCAGGTCTCGCGCGATGATCTTGCAGCCTGGGAGCGCCGGCACGGCCGGTTGCCGGCGAATTGCTGTGTCGCCATGCATTCGGGCTGGGGAGCCTATGTCGGGGACGCCGCCAAATTCACCGGCAAGGATGCGGGCGGCGTCTTCCATTTCCCCGGCATCGGCCCCGAGGCGGCCGAGTGGCTGCTCAAGCAGCGCCAGGTCGCCGGCATTGCGGTCGACACGATCTCGCTCGACCACGGGCCGTCGAAGGATTTCAAGACTCATCTGCTCTGGCTGCCGGCGGGCCGCTGGGGACTTGAAGGCGTCGCCAACCTCGACAAGGTGCCCGCATCGGGCGCGACGCTAGTGGTGGGCCTCGCTAAGGTGCGAGGCGCGACCGGGGGCCCTGCGCGCTTGATCGCGCTGGTGTGAATGGAGAAGCCTCGGCCCGCGAGCCGAGGCTCCTCGCGCAAGTCAACCACTGCGAATGTTTCAATAGGCGCAGACATTCACGAGAACCCGGTGCAAGCCGAATTTCGTTTCGACCCACCGGTAGCGGTAGCAACTGGCGACGAGGCCCGTGCCGACGACGCCAAGGCCGATGACGCCGACGCGAAAGCCGCGGCCATGATGATGGCCACCCTTGGCCGACGCGACGCTCGGCAATGCGGCGACGGCAACGGTGGCGATCGTGGCGAGCGCGATGAGGGACTTACGAAACATGGTCTGCTCTCCTTCGAGTGGATGTGGTGTCCCATCCTCGGATCGTCAGTCGCGCCGCACCTGGATCGAGGTTCAACGGCATCGCGCCAAATCCTGTTTCGTCGCCGCCACGGCGAAGAAACATTTGGCGCCCGACCCGGTAACCATTGTCCATCCCGGCACGCATTCGATCGACGTGCGACATCGCTTCGCCGAGCCTTGCCGCGCCCTGTCATGGCCGCTATAAGCCGCCGCGATCCGATCGCGAGACCTGTCGATGGCAACCGAGCGCACCTTTTCGATTATCAAGCCCGACGCAACGGCGCATAATTTGACCGGCGCGATCAACGCGTTGATTGAGCAGGCTGGGCTTCGCATCGTGGCGCAGAAGCGCGTGCGCATCAGCCGCGAGCAGGCCGAGACCTTCTACGCGGTCCACCGCCAGCGTCCGTTCTTCGGCGAACTGGTCGATTTCATGATTTCCGGTCCGGTGGTGGTGCAGGTGCTGGAAGGCGAGAACGCAATCGCACATTATCGCGACATCATGGGCGCGACCGACCCGGCCAAGGCTGCCGCCGGCACGATCCGCAAGCTCCACGCCCGCTCGATCGGGGAGAATTCGGTCCATGGTTCCGACGCGCCCGACACGGCAGCCAGAGAGATCGCTCAGTTCTTCTCCGAGAACGAAATCGTCGGTTGACGATGGCGCTCCGGCTGGCCAAGAACGCTCCAGATACGGTAGGCTAATCCGGGTTGGTGCACGCCGCGGAAGGGAAGGTTCCGCCGGCGAGCGCGTATAGAGAAACAGGGGTCGGTTGTGGATTTCTTATGGCAGGACGTCACGCACGCGCCGTTCTGGGTCGGAGTGTTCCAGATCATCTTCGTCAATATTATCCTGTCCGGCGATAACGCCGTCGTCATCGCGCTGGCCTGCCTGACACTGCCGCCCAAGCAACGATTGTGGGGCATGATTCTTGGCGCCGGCGTCGCCGTGCTGCTGCGCGTCATTTTCACGTTGGTCATCGCGCAGGCGATGGAATATCCGTATCTGAAGTTGGTCGGCGGCGCGCTGCTGTTCTATGTGGCGATCAAGCTCGTGACCGAGGATGCCGGTGGCGAAGACGAAAGCGTCGAATCTGCGCAGACGCTTTGGCGCGCGGTCCGTATCGTCGCCATTGCCGACATCGTGATGAGCCTTGACAACGTGATCGCGATCGCGGCGGCAGCTGAGACCGCCGCGGCGCTGGTCGACCCTGGCCACGCCTCAGCCATGAAGGCAGCTCTCATCATCTTTGGTCTTGCGACCAGTGTGCCGCTGATCGTCGCCGGCAGCGCAATCCTGATGGCGCTCCTGGAGCGCTACCGAGTCCTGGTGTGGGGCGGGGGCGCGTTGCTCGGTTGGATTGCCGGCGATGTGATGGTCAAGGATGCCGTATTGGCTGGCTGGGTCGACGAGCCGGTCTTGCACCTGCTCCACACCTGGGGCGGTCCGATCGGCGCGATCATCGTCATGGGCATGGGTTATCTCTTGGTCGGAAGGCACCGTCGGCTGATCCTGGATGAAATTCTTGCCGGCGTTGCGGTGCTGATCTGGATCGCTGTCGAAAGGGTCAACGACAGCCTGTTCGGCGGTGCCAATCCGGACCTCTTGAAGCTCTGGAGTGTCCGCGCCGGCCTGTTGGCCGTGATGATCGTCGCCTATGCGTTCTGCCGTAGCCAGTGGCACGTGGAGCAGGAGAAGGTCTGATCGGCAAAGGACCTCCACGACCGTTACCGAGGGTCGATGAGCGGGCTGGCGCGTGGTGACCGCGTCACGCCGTTGGGATCGGTAAGGCGACCACCAGCATTCCTTCGATCATCGTGCGCAACGCATAAGCTACGCTCGCCGACGCCTACGCGTTGAAGCGGTTGCGGGTGCGAGGTTTGGTCGGGTTCGCGCTTGCAATCGGCTATGTGGTCGTTGCCGAGCGACGCAAATTCGCGATTCGGGAG
>Ga0066388_100003614_pt1 | contig 10107 bp, 10 predicted proteins | sample PanSoiMetaGPlot6_FD_64539 | JGI IMG/M metagenome (GOLD analysis project Ga0066388, IMG submission 64539) | Tropical forest soil microbial communities from Panama analyzed to predict greenhouse gas emissions - Panama Soil - Plot 6 (Hybrid Assembly) | ecosystem: Environmental > Terrestrial >... | reverse complement strand
GTCGAGGTGCGGCCGCTGCGCCAGATCACCGGCGAGGCCGAGTTCAACGAGATCTTTCTCGAGGAGGCCGAGGTGCCCGAGGAGAACGTGATCGGGGAGGTGGGCGGCGGCTGGCAGGTCGCGATCACCACCCTGATGTTCGAGCGGGCAGGCCTGGGCGCGGCGGCGGTGATGGGCTTGAAGAAGACGATGGAGGACCTGCTGGCGGTGATCCGCGAGCGGGGCCTCGAGAGCGACCCGCTGATCCGCCAGCGGATCGCCCAGCTCCAGATCGGAATCGAGTCCATGCGGCTCGGCTCCCTGCGCGCACTCACCCAGACGATGAAGACCGGGATCCCCGGACCCGAAGGGTCGCTCAGCAAGTGGCAATGGGCCGACTACAACCAGGCGCTCACCGAGCTGGGCAACGAGGTCCTCGGTCCCGAGGGAATGCGGCTCGGCACGGATTGGAGCTATCGCTTCCTGCGCTCCCGGGCCAACTCGATCGAGGGCGGGACCACAGAGGTGCTGAAGAACATCATCGCGGAGCGCGTGCTCGGCCTCCCGCGCCTGAGATAGCCATGAACTTCGATCTGAACGACGAGCAGCAGGAGATCAAGCGAACCGCCCGCGAGTTCCTCGGCTCTCGCTTCAAGCCCGAGAAGGTGCGCGAGCTGGCCGAGAGGCGGTCCTACGACGACGGCCTCTGGAATCAGGTCGCCGAGCTCGGCTGGCCGGGGATCGCGATCACCGAGGAGCACGAGGGGCATGGACTTGGGATGGTCGGCCTCGCGGTCCTGATGGAGGAGGTCGGATACGCCTGCGCACCGATTCCGCTGCTCGGCAGCGCCGGCGCGGCGCTCGTGATCTCCTGCGCGGGCTCGGATGAGCAGCGCGCCGAGTGGCTTCCGAAGCTCGCAAGCGGTGAGGCGACCGGGTCCTTCGGCGGGTTTGCCGACGGAACCAGCACGCTCTTCTGCGATCTGCCCACCGCGGACGTCGTCGTCACATTTGATGGAGAGGGAGCGCTGGTCGCGCCGGCCTCCGAGGTCGAGTTCGAGCCGTTCGAGGCGATCGACGCCACGCGCTCGTACGGCCTGGTGGCCGACGCGGCCGGCGAGCGCCTTGCGGGCGACGTCGAGGTGGGCAGGGACCGGCTGGCGGTCGCAATCGGGGCGGAGCTAACCGGGATTGCGCAGCGAACCCAGGAGATGGCCGTCGAGTACGCGCGCGAACGCCAGCAGTTCGGTCGCCCGATCGGCGCTTACCAGGCGGTCGGTCACCGCTGCGCCGCGATGCTCCTCGCGACCGAGGAGTCGCGGTCGCTCACCTACTACGCGGCGTGGGCGGCGGACGCGGAGCCGGAGTCGCTTCCCCTCGCGGCCGCGATGGCCGCGGCGCGTGCCGGCGACGCGGGTTGGGAGGTGCCGGCATCGGCCCTCCAGGTGTTCGGTGGGATCGGGTTCACCTGGGAGCACGACCTCCAGTTCTGGCTCAAACGCGGCCGGGTCGCCGGCCGCATGCTCGGCTCTCCCCGCGATCATCGCGAGCGAGTTGCCGAGCTCTCCGGGCTCGGGTTAGAAGCAGCCGTCCCGGCCTAGCCGGCCAGCTCAGCGATCAGATCGACCCCGTCGAGGTCGTCGTGCATGAGGTACTGGAGCATCAGCCGCTCCACCCCTGCGTCCTCCAGCTCCTCGATCCTCCTGGCCACCTCGGCGACGGTGCCGGCCAGGACCTGGGGCGGCTGCTGGCGCAGATACGCATCCGGATCCCTCGCGTCCTCGCCGCGGATCTCCGCGTAGCGATGGATGCGCTCGAGCAGATCCACGCGGTCCGACCCGACGATGGCCGGAGTCATCAGCGAGATGATCGGCGATTCGCGCTTCGCCCTCTTCCAGGCCTCGTTGATCAGCGGCACCTTCGCCCGGCACTCGTCGGCCGAAAGCATCACGAGGTTGTACTCGTCGGCCCAGCGCGCTGCGAGTCGTAGGCCACGGGGCTTCGCCTGCCCCCCGACGATCAGGTGCGGCTTGGAGATCGGCTTCGGCAGGGCGTCAAGCAGCTCGACCCGGTAGTGGCGTCCGTCGAAGTCGAGCGTCCCCTCCTCCCACTGGCGGCTGATGATCTCGATCTGCTCCTCGAGCATCTCGAGTCGCTGCCCGGTGGGCGGGAAGGGAAAGCCGTAGGCCCGGTGCTCGGCCTCGTGCCATCCGGCACCCAGCCCGAGCTCGATGCGGCCGCCGCCCGCGATCTGATCGGCGGTGACCACGCTCTTCGCCAAGACCGAGGGGTGGCGGAAGGTGACGGGCGAGACCAGCGTGCCGAGCCTGAGTGTGGTGGTCGCGGCGGCGAGCGCGCTGATCGTGCTCCAGGCATCGAGCGAGCCTCGCTCCACCCGGCCCATGACCGAGAGGTAGTGATCGGACCTGAAGAGCGCCTCGATCTCGTTCTCCTCGCAGGCGTTTGCGAGGCCGAGCCAGTTCTCCCAGTCGACGGACTCCTGACCCTCGATCATCAGGCAGATGCGCATCAGCCCGGCAGCACCTTGGCGTCCGAGAGCACCTTGGTCTCGCCGCCGCGGCGAAAGTGGATGTCGACGGATTCGTTCTTGCCGTAGCTGCCGAACAGCCCCAGCGTCATCGCGAGCCAGCGGCCGCTGGACACCTTCTCCTTCATCAGGGGACGCGAGAAGACGATCTCGTTTCCATGGATCGAGTAGTCCGATCCCTCCTTCTGCTCGACCCCGTTGACGAACACCCGGATCGGCCGCTCGGCCGCGTTCGGCAGCTTCACCCGCCGCCCCGCTTCCACGCTCTCGGCCATCGGCGCCAGCTTAGTGGCGCGGGAGAAGCGCTTTCGGCTAGGCGCAGTAGCCGAGCGATCCGAGCTGCCCGGCGACCGACGAGAGGTTGACGGCGCTCACCTGCCAGCTGCCTCCGACCGGGCTCGATCCCTGGATGAGGGCAAGGGACCCACCTGACACGGCCGGCGAGTTGTTGAACCCTCCGCTCAGCAGCGCCTTGCCCTTGGGACAGGGAGACGTGGTCGCGGTTCCAGTGACATAGGACGGGCCCGATGCGGCGAGCGTGGCGTTTCCGCTCACCTCGGTGATCTTCAAGCCGGCGGCGCAATAGGCGTAGCTCGTCATCGTCTCGGGGCCGGAAGCGCCGCTCGTAAATCCGGAGCGCCAGGTAGTCGGACTCGACCTGTAGCTCGCCCAGGGAATTAGCAAGGTCGGGGTGGGGATAGGCGGCGGAGAGATGGAGAACCCTCCCGACAGAGCCTGCGTGCCTGCCGGGCATGCAGCTGAGGACTCCGCCAGGTCGGGAGCGGTTGCAGCGGTTTGAGCAGCGCTCACCTCGCTGACCTTGATCTTCTTCTTTTTCTTCTTGGCGGTGGCCGCGGACTTCTTGGACTTCTTCTTCGACGTCAGATTGGGGGTGCGGCAGTCGACGCTGGCGGTGACCGGGAGCGTATTCCCGGGGGTGCTCGAGTCGTAGCGCACCACGCTTGACTGCCAGGCGGTGTTGCTCGCTCGACGAGATTCGAAGACGAAGTTGAGATCGCTAATCGTCGGGCCGACGATCACGGGCGCGGTGCTGAATCCGCCGCCGACCGCGATCTTGCCGGCCGGGCAGGAGGCGGTGACCGTGAGCACCTGGTTGCTGCCCACGGTCGACTGCGTGTTGCTCACCACGGTCACCGGCGGCGACTTCGGCTTCTTCTTTTTCTTCGCGTCGGCCGCGGACGGAACCGCGACCAGCGCGACCAGCGCGGTCAGTACCAATATGAGTCGGATCCCCTGGCGACCCATCATGCGGAACCTATTCGACGGCCTGGCCCGAAGGCAAGTCAAGTCCCCGGCGCGAGGCTCCGGCTGAGCGCCTGGAACGCCGCATCTACGGTGTCCGCCTCGATCGGCTCCTTCCGGATCGTGCCTGTGTAGGCGATCAGCGACCCGTCGCCCATCACGTCGATGCCCGCCTCGGGCGAGCGGATCAGTCCCGGGCCCGAGATCTCGATCCGGGCCGCGACCCGCTGGTCGGGCGTGAAATCGCGCAGGGTGTGGATGGTCGGGAGGCGATCCTCGCGGCGGATCTCGTCGACCCGGGCGCGCGCCTCGGCGATCGCCTCGTCGAGGCTCCCGAACTTCTCGCGGCCGACCTTCGATCCGTGCCGGACCGTGACCTTCCAGGAGGCCACCGGTGCGCGTTGCGCCGGGTTGTGATTACGCCCCGCGTCGGGGGCGCTTCGGGCGGCGCGCCGGCGGGCCGGTGATCTTCTCCGGCCCCTCGCGCTGCTCGATCGGCGCGTAGGGAGCGTCGCGCTTGCCCGTGTAGATCTGGCGCGGGCGGGCGATCTTCTGCTCGGAGTCCCCGTTCAGCTCCATCCACTGTGCGACCCATCCCGAGGTCCGCGGAATCGCGAAGATCACCGTGAACATGTCGGTCGGAATCCCCATCGCCTCGTAGATCAGGCCCGAGTAGAAGTCGACGTTGGGGTAGAGCTTGCGCGAGGTGAAGAAGTCGTCGTCGAGCGCGTGCTTCTCGAGCTCGGTGGCGATGTCGAGGAGCGGGTTCTCGCCGGTCGCCTCGAGCACCTCCTCGACGTGCTTCTTGATGATCCGGGCCCGGGGGTCGTAGTTCTTGTAGACCCGGTGGCCGAAGCCCATCAGCTTCTCGTCGCGGTTCTTCACGCCCTCGAGAAAGCTCGGGATGTTGTCGGTGGTCTCGATCCGGCGGAGCATCCGCAGCACCGCCTCGTTCGCCCCGCCGTGAAGCGGGCCGTAGAGGGCGGCGACGCCGGCCGCAACGGCCGAGTAGGGATCGACGCCCGATGAGCCGACCGAGCGCACCGCGTTGGTCGAGCAGTTCTGCTCGTGGTCGGCATGGAGGATGAAGAGAACGTCGAGCGCCTTCGCGAGTCGCGGATCCGCCTGATAGGCGTTCTCCATCTTGAACAGCATGGAGAGGAAGTTCTCCGAGTAGCTGAGCTCGTTGTCCGGATAGACGTACGGAAGCCCCATGCTGTGCCGGTAGGCCCAGGCGGCGAGGGTCGGGATCTTGGCGATCATCCGAATCGCCGCCATGTAGCGCTCCTCGGGATCGTCGATGTGCTTCGCGTCGGGGTAGAAGGTGGAGAGCGCCCCGACCGAGGCGAGGAGCATCCCCATCGGGTGCGCGTCGTGGCGGAAGCCCTCGTTGAACTTCTTGATGTCCTCGTGGGCGAAGGTGTGGTGGGTGACGTCGAAGACCCAGCGTTCGAGTTGGGGCTTGGTGGGGAGCTCGCCGAAGATCAGGAGATAGGCGACCTCGAGATAGCTCGACCTGTCGCACAGGTCCTCGATCGGGATCCCGCGGTGCTGGAGGATTCCCGCCTCGCCGTCGATGTAGGTGATCGCGGAGCGGCATGACGCCGTGTTGAGGAAGGCGGGGTCGTAGCCCATGAGGCCGAAGTCGTCGTCATCCACCTTGATCTGGCGGAGGTCCATCGTGCGGATGGTCCCGTCACTGATCTCTATCTCGTAGTTCTGGCCCGTTCGGTTATCGGTGACGCTGAGGGTGTCGTTTGCGGAGGCGCCGTCTGGGGACGGTTCCGCCGCCGGCTTCGCCTGGGACTCCTGCTTGGTCGCCATCGGCATCTCCTCGGATCTGGGGAATTGCGGCTCACAGCCAGTATCTCACGGCGCCGATTTGGGCAAACTGCGGAAACTCTCAGGCGGACGCTTCGATCGCGGCGGTGAGCGTGGCGGCGTCGTATGAGCCCGCATGCAGCCTGCCTGCGATGAAGAAGGCGGGCGTGCCCAGGACGCCGCTCACGACGCCGCTGTCGACGTCCCTCTGCACCCGCGGCGCGTGGGCTGACGAGTCGAGCTCCGCCGCGACCCGCGCCGAGTCGAGGCCGAGCTCGACGGCGTCGGCCACAAGGTCATCCCGGCCGAGCGCCCCGGGGGACTCGAAGAGAAGGTCGTGCATCTCCCAGAACGCACCCTGGGCCGATGCGGCCTCGGCGGCCTCGGCGGCCCGCGCGGCGTCGGGATGGATGTCCCGCTGCGGGAAGTGCCGGAAAGCAAAGAGAAGGCGGGCGTCGTAGCGGTCACGAACCCGGCGCACGATCGGATAGGCGGCAGCGGTGTAGGGGCACTGGAAGTCCCCGTACATGACCAGCGAAAGGGGTGCCCTGTCGGCACCGTCGATGTGGTCCTCGGCGGAGAGTGGCGGGGTTAGGTCCATCGGCGGCCGGAGCTTAGACTCGGGAGATGGGAGACATCGAGACCCTGATCGCGCTGGTCGCCGTGGCGATCGTCCTGGTGCGGCTCGCCGACATCGTCTCGATCCCGTATCCGATCGTCCTGGTGCTGGGCGGCCTCGGCATCGGGTTCATACCGGGCGGTCCGACCCTCGAGCTCGAGCCGGACACCGTCTTCCTGGTTTTCCTGCCCCCGCTGCTCCAATCGGCGGGCTACGTGGCCTCGCCGCGCGAGGCACGCGCAGAGCTCGGCCCGCTGATCTGGCTGGTGCTGGGGCTCACGCTGGTGACGATGACGGTGGTCGCCGTCGTGGCGGAGACGGTGATCCCGAGCATCAACTGGGCGGAGGCCTTCGTGCTCGGAGCGATCGTCGCACCGACGGACCCTGTGTCCGCGATCGCCACCTTCGAAAGGGTCGGGGTCCCCGAGCGCGTCGGGAAGCTCGTCGAGTTCGAGAGCATGGTCAACGACGCCGTCGCCCTGGTCTCGTACAAGGTGGCCGTGGCGGCCGTAGTCAGCGGTGCCTTCAGCACCAACGAGGCCGTCGACGACCTGGTCGTTGGTGTCATCGGGGGGATCGCGATCGGCGTCGCGATCGCCTGGATCGTCGCCATCGCGCTCCGGCGCCTGGACGATCCCCCACTCTCGATCCTGCTGACCGTGCTCTCGGCGTATGCCGCGTTCGCGCTGGCCGACGGCATCGGCGCCTCCGGTGTGCTCGCCGCCGTGGCCAGCGGCGCATACTCCGGGTGGCGCTCGCACGAGATCTACGACGCGGATGTCCGGCTCAACGCGCAGGCCTTCTGGCAGGTCCTCGTCTTCGCCCTGAACGCGATTCTCTTCGTCCTCGTCGGGCTCCAGTTCCCGGGGATCCTCCGCACGGTCGGCGAGCAGTTCTCCCCCGGCGAGATCATCGGCTACGGACTGCTGATCTCGGGTGTGGTCGTGGCGGTGCGGCTGGTCTGGCAGTTCATCCCGGGCGTTGTCGGGGCGTTAGCGCAGCCTGCGCGGTGGTTTGCGCCAGGCCGGAACTGGCGCGAGAACCTCCTGATCGGCTGGAGCGGCATGCGCGGGGCGGTCTCGCTCGCTGCGGCGCTCGCCCTGCCGTTCGCGCTCGACTCGGGGGAACCGTTCGGCTCACGCGACCTGATCATCTACCTCACCGTTGCCGTCATTTTCGTGACCCTGGTCGGGCAGGGGCTGACGCTTCCCTTCGTGATCCGGCGGCTGGGGCTCAGTGAGGAAGAGCCGTGGGCTCCGGAGGAGGCGGTCGCGCGGCTGGCGGCCGCGCAGGCGGCACTGGATCGGCTGGAGGAGGTGGAGGCCACCGAGTCAGGCGTTCCCGAGAAGGCGGTGGAGCGGCTGCGCGAGGTCTACCAGGCGAGATTCGCGCGCTGCGTCGCCGCGCTTTCACATGAGGACGGGCCCGTTCAGGTGGAGGATCCTCTGACCGGCTTCCGCAGGCTGCGAACGGAGTTGCTCGAGACCGAGCGCCACGCGCTCATCACGCTGCGAAACGAAGGGCGCGTCAGGCAGGACGTGTTCCGCCGCATCCAGCGCGACCTGGACCTGGAGGAGGCGCGTCTCCGCACCCAGACCGGCGAGGCGTAGCGGACTAGACCTTCGGTGTCGGCGCCGGTTCGGCCTCGAAGTCCGTGATCCGCTTGAAGTCCCGCAGCCGCTGGTCGACCTCGTCCCGACTCAGCTCCTGGACCCGCTCGGTCCCGAAGTCCTCGACGTTGAAGGAGGCGAGAACGGAGCCATACGCCATCGCCTGGCGCAGGACCGCGTGATCGAGGACCGAGTCACCGGCCGACCGGCGGCTGTCGAGATAGCCGAGAAAGCCGCCGGCGAAGCTGTCACCGGCGCCCGTCGGGTCGCGGACGTCCTCGAGCAGATAGCCGGGGATGGCGAAGAACTCGTCCGGCGTGAACAGCGCTGCGCCGTATTCGCCCCGCTTGGCGACGATTACGCGCGGTCCCATCTCCATCAGGCTGCGGGCCGCGCGCGCCAGATTCGGCTGCCCGGTCAGCTCCCTGATCTCGGCATCGTTCAGCAGGACGCAGTCGACCTCACCGATCGCAGCGACCAGCGAGTCCCGCTCCTCCTCGATCCAGAGGTTCATCGAGTCGAGAGCGGCGAACTCGGCCTCGCGGCAGACGGCCCGCACCTTCCGCTGCAGATCGGGCTGGATGTTTCCCAGGAACAGCATCTGTGCCCCGCGTGACGCGTCCGAGAGCTTCGGGTCGAAGTCGCCGAAGACGTTCAGCTGGGTGTCGTCGGTGTGGGCGACGTTCATGTCGTACTCGTAATGGCCCCGCCAGAAGAAGGTCTCCCCGCCGTTGACGCGCTCGATGTCGTCGGTCACCACGCCGCGCTGATCAAGGGTGGCGAGCTCATCGTCGCCGAAGTCGTCGCCCACCGGGCCGACCACACGGACGTCCGTGAAGAAGCGTGCGGCCAGGGCGAAGTGGACGGCAGAGCCGCCCAGCATCCGGTCGCGCTCCCCGAAGGGAGTGCGGACGGAGTCGAAGGCAATGGACCCGACAACAGTTAGCGCCATATCCTGGGGCCGTGAAGGCTATTCAGATTGAGGAATTCGGCGGGCCCGAGATGCTTCGCCTGGTCGAGGTGCCGGATCCGGAGCCCGGCGACGGAATGGTCGTAGTCGACGTCGCCCGGTCAGGGATCAACTTCGCCGACACGCACGCGATCCGCAACGACTACATCGCGGATCAGGCCCTGCCGCTGATCCCGGGTGGGGAGATCAGCGGCACCGATCCCGACGGGCGCCGGGTCGCCGCGATCATCTCGACGGGCGGCTATGCCCAGAAGGCCGTCGTTCCGGAGGCCTGGCTGGTGCCGATCCCGGACGAGGTGAACGACGATCAGGCCGCCGGGATCCTGCTGCAGGGGATCACCGCCCACTCCCTGCTGCATTACTGCGCACATGTCCGCGAGGGGGAGACGGTCGTGGTCGAGGCTGCGGGCGGAGGGACCGGCAGCCTCGCCGTCCAGCTCGCCAAGCGGGCCGGCGCGAAGGTGATCGCTCTCGCCTCGAGCGACGAGAAGCGGGAGCTCGCGACGCGGCTGGGTGCCGATGCAACGGCCGACTCCCGTGCCGATGACCTGAAGGAGGCGATCCTCGAGGCGAACGGAGGCGAGAAGGTCGATGTCGTCCTACACATGAGCGGGACCGGATTCGAGGCCGAGCTCGGGGCTCTCGACATGCTCGGCCGCATCGTCGTCTTCGGCAACGCGGCCCGCCACCCGAACGAGGTTCCCACCAACTACCTGCTGAGCAACTCGAAGTCGGTGCTCGGCTTCTGGCTCGTGCCCCTGGTGATCAAGCGACGGGACGTCGTCGCGAACGCGGTCGAGGAGCTCCTCGGCGCGGTCGCCTCCGGCGAGCTCGAGGTCGTGATCGGCGGCATCTATCCGCTGAGCGATGCGGCGCGGGCCCACGTCGACATGCAGGAGCGACGGACGAGCGGCAAGCTCCTCCTCGACCCCGCCGCGTGATGAATGACGGGGGCGCCACCAAGACCGCGACCAAGTTCTCGGATCTCGGTCTCTCCGAGGGATTGCTTCAGACCCTCGACGAGCTCGGCTACGTGGAGCCGACGCCGATCCAGGCGCAGGCGATCCCCGAACTTCTCGGCGGCCACGACGTGATCGGGCAGGCCCAGACCGGCAGCGGCAAGACCGCGGCGTTCGGCCTGCCGATGCTCGAGTACCTCGATCCCTCGAACCCCGAGACGCAGGCGATCGTCCTCACCCCGACCCGCGAGCTGTGCATCCAGGTGACCCAGGCCCTGCGCGCCTATGCAGAGCACCTCGATGTCAACGTGGTCGCCGTCTTCGGCGGGGCGCCGATC
>Ga0066388_100003613_pt1 | contig 10107 bp, 9 predicted proteins | sample PanSoiMetaGPlot6_FD_64539 | JGI IMG/M metagenome (GOLD analysis project Ga0066388, IMG submission 64539) | Tropical forest soil microbial communities from Panama analyzed to predict greenhouse gas emissions - Panama Soil - Plot 6 (Hybrid Assembly) | ecosystem: Environmental > Terrestrial > Soil... | reverse complement strand
GCCGATCCCCGGACTGTGATGGGCGTCGCGGCAGCGAGGATGGCCACCTCGCCTGAGCCTGTGCCAAGCGCCGCGACCAGATCGCCGAGCCGGTCAAGCACGCCGGGCCCGATGCTTACCTCGCTTATCTGCAATGGCTGCAGCGACCCCGGAGTCCCGTCCGGTCGGCGTCCCGTCGAATCGAGGGAGCTGCGAAGCGCGTCGAGGTCGAGGGGCACCGGGGCCCACGACCCGGGGGTCTGGCGTGCCTGCGAATCGCTCATGCGAGCGCGCCCTCGGCGCCGTCGTAAAGCGCGCGGTACTGCGCGTACCGCTCGGTGTAGACGTCGCGGGTCAGCGGATTGGGCAGGTAGCACCGCGGCGCCAGCCTGACCGTTCGCGCGACAGCCTCTGCCGCGTCGGCGAACGTGCCCGCCGCCATTCCGGCCAGGATGGCCGCTCCGGCGGCGGTCGGCTCGGCCGAGAGCACCGGCTGCACCCGGCGGCCGGTGACGTCGGCCTTGATCTGCAGCCAGAGCTCGCTGCGCGCACCGCCGCCGACCACCCTGATCTCCTCTCCGGACAGGCCGAGCGCATCCATCCGGCCGAGCACGTCCTGCAGCGCATACGTGCAGCCCTCGATGACGGCCCGGGCAAGCTCGGCCCGGCCGTGGTTCATCGATAGGCCAGCGAAGACGCCGCGCATCCTGTCGTTCCACCTCGGCACCGTCGCGCCGGACATGGCCGGCAGGAACAGCACGCCGTCTGAGCCCGGCGGCGCCTGCGCGGCCTGTACGAACAATCCCGCCTGATCGGTACCCAGAATGGTCTCGCCGCACCAGAGCGTGCAGCCGCCGGATACGAAGCCCGGGTTCTCCACGAGGAGCAGGCCGGTGATCGCATGCGCATGCGTCTCGACAACGCGCTCCGCGTCGAACACGGGTCCCGGCGCGGTGACGGCGACCGGCTCGGCGGTCCCGGTCACGTCCGCGACCAGGCCGGGCACGATGGCGCCGGCGCCGACGCAGGCACCATGCTCGTCGCCCGTGCCCACGACGACGGCGCAGCGGCGGTCAAGCCCGAGGGCTTCGGCTGCTTCCGTGGTCAGGGTGCCGGCGACCTCGTCGGCCGGCCTGATCGGCGCGAGCGTGACCGGATCAATGCCTGACGCCTCGAGCATGGCATCGTCCCAGGCACCCGAGCTGACGTCGTAGAGCAGCGTCGACGAGGCGTTGGCGTGGTCCTGGGCGATCGTGCCGGTGAGCCATCCCAGCAGGTACCCGCCCGCTGGCGGGAAGGAGACGGCCATCTGGTACGTCTGCGGCTCGTGCTCGCGCAGCCACATGATCTTGGGCGCGATGTGCGAGGAGTCGGCGACCAAGCCGGTGGTCGCGAAGATGGCGTCGGCGCCGAGCTTGGCAGCGAGCGCGTCCGCCTGGTCAGACGCCCGCCGGTCAAGCCAGATGATCGCCGGCCTGATCGGCCTGAGCGACCGGTCGACCGGCACGACGCCGTCCACCTGAGCGGCCAGCCCCAGATGGGTGACCTCGGCGGGGGCGATGCCCGAGGCGGCGATCAGCTGCCGGACGGCCACCGCGAGGCCGTCCCGCCACTGGGCCGGGTCCTGCTCGGCCCACCCGCTCGCCGGATGGCTCATCGTGCAGCCATGGCCGGCGGAGCCGACCTCGCGGCCATCCGGATCGACCAGCACGGCCTTGACGCTCTGCGAGCCGATGTCCGCGCCGATCAGGTAGCCCATGTCAATGTCCCCCCGCAGGCCGTCGCTGTGGCTCCGGCCGGCAAGCCGGCCGGAGCCACAGCCCGGGCACTACAGCCCTTCGTTGATGAGCCGCCCGGCGGACTCGTATTTCTCGCGGTTACTCGACTTGAGGTAGAAGGCGTAGATCACGCCGACGCCCACGACGAGCAGGTCGATCGGCCCGAGCCAGTTCGCGTAGCCATAACCGCTGCCGAGGAACTTGATGTTGTCGAACAGCAAGTACACGACGAAGGCCTGCGAGATAAACGAGACCGCTGGTGCGAGCCTCGTCTTCCACCAGTGCCCGCTCAGGTCCGGGTGCCGTTCGAAGTAGATGAAGATGGACAACGAAACCAGAGCCTGGACCGACAGGATGACGATCACGCCCATCACCGCCATCAGGCCGTAAAGCTGCAGGTACGCCTGGCTAGCCGGATCATCGGTGCCGGTGAACAGCGCAAAGCCGCCGACGATCAGCGCCGCGATGACGGTCTGGGTGATCGAGGCGACGAACGGGCTCTTGTACCTGGGATGCGTCTTGCCGAGCGCGCGGGGGAGCAGGCCCTCGCGGCCGAGCGAGTACCCGTACCTGGCGGTGGTGTTGTGGAACGCCATCCCGCAGGCGAACGATCCCGTGATGATCAGGTAGCTGAGAAGGGAGCTGACCCAGTGGCCGGCGATGTTGTGCGCCGGGTCCAGGTAGTAGTTCGCCGCATGCGTCTGGGCCTGGTGCGCCGCCGCGTTCACCGAGGAGTACCCGGCGAACGGCGCCCATGACGTCAAGATGTAGAAGATGCCCAGCCCGATCACCGAGATGTACATCGCCCGGGGCACGTTCCGCTTCGGGTCCTTGGATTCCTCGCCGTAGTTCGGGGCCATCTCGAACCCAACCCAGGACCAGAACGCGAAGAACAGCCCGACCCCGATCGCGCCGGCCAGGATCGCGGTGCTTCCCGAGCCGCTCGCCGGCAGCGCCTTGAACGCGTTCACGGGGTTGATCGCGGCCGCCGGGATGTGTCCGTGGGCGAACATGAAGCCGTCGAAGATGACCAGCATCACGACCTCGGTGATCAGGCCGGCAGCAAGCACAATGGTCGACAGCCTAACGTCGAAGTAAGTCAGGATCGAGATCAGCAGCACCATGCCAAGCGCGAGCCAGGGCCAGCCCACATGCACGTCGAAAGCGGCGAGCTTGGCGTTGAGGAAGAACGCGAATCCGCCGGCCAGCGAGGCCTCGAAGACCGAGTAGGCCAGCACCGAGCCATAGCCAGCGCCGATGCCGACCTCTCGGCCCAGGCCGTAGCTGATATAGGAGTAGAAGCCTCCAGCCGTGGTCTTCACCCTGGCCATCGCGACGTAGCCAACCGAGAAGATGGTGAGCACGACGGTGGCGAAGAGGAACGCCGCAGGGGCGCCGACGCCATTGCCGTAGCCGACGACGATCGGCGTATTGAACAGCATCGCCGAGATCGGCGCCGATCCGGTCACGGTCAAGAACAGCACTCCGGCCAGGCCGACAGCGTGCTTCCTGAGCTTAGGGACATCCTCGCGGGCGGAAATGTCGACGCTCTCGGCCAAGCCGGTCGTCGTGTTGACAAAACCCGGCCCGGCGGACTCGCCACCGGATCCGGGCCGTGCTTGGGTATCTGACATACAGCCAGCCTCCCGTCAGGGGTTAGCCAAGTGCCGAGCGCCGATTGGCGGGCACCAGGTGCCGGTGCCGGGCCGCGGGCGACCCGGGGATCGGCGGGATGGACTGACGAGGGGTCGCACCAGTGCGGCGATGCGGGCCTGCCCGGCCCGGGACGTGACGGGCGATGCTTCTGGTCGGACCATGACGACGGCCGTACCCCTCCTAGACACACCAAAAGCGGTGGCATGTCCCGGCCGGGCGATCGTGCGAACGGCCTGAAGCCGCGCACCGGAGCGGCATCATCGGCGCTGAACCTCGCCTCGCCGGACCCCGACCGTAACATGCTTAAATCGAGCATGACAATAGGTCTGCTCCGGTTCGCTGGCCCTCTTGACTAATGGGTCAGACCGATACATGATTCGGTCTGGTATGGGTTCGGCGAGTGGCCCCCCGGGCTCGTGCCGTGCGGTGTGGCGCAGGGCGAAGGCAGGACGATGCACGACTACGACGTGTTCAGTGTGGAGTCCAAGGCCGAGGTCCTAGAGAAGTCCAGGGAGTTCTGGAACCCGGGGAAGACTGACTTCTGGAGCGAGACCGGCGTCGACCTGGTCATCGACCGGCGCGAGGGCTATTTCATCTGGGACATGTCCGGGCTGCGCCTGATCGACGTGCACCTCAATGGCGGCACCTTTAATCTCGGGCACCGCAACGCCGAGCTCGTCGAGGCCATCACGACGGGCATGCGCTCGTTCGACATCGGCAATCATCACTTCCCGTCCAGCGCACGAGCGGCACTGGCGGAGGCGCTGATCAGGACTGCGCCGCCGAACCTGACCAAGGTGGTGTACGGCAGCGGGGGCGGCGAGGCCATCGATATCGCGCTGAAGACCGCCAGGCACGCGACCCAGCGCCGCAAGATCGTCTCGATCATCAAGGCGTATCACGGTCATACCGGCCTGGCCGTGGCGACGGGGGACGATCGGTTCGCCCGGATCTTCCTCGCCGACCGCCCCGAGGAGTTCAGCCAGGTTCCGTTCAATGACCTGGACGCGATGGCCGCGGCGCTGGCCGGCGGGGATGTCGCAGCAGTGATCATGGAGACGATCCCGGCGACCTACGGGTTCCCGCTGCCCGAACCCGGCTACCTGGAGTCGGTCAAGGCGCTGTGCGAACGCCACGGCACCTTGTACATCGCCGACGAGGTGCAGACGGGGCTGATGCGGACCGGCGAAATGTGGGCCGTCACCAAGCACGGGATCGAGCCGGACATCCTCGTCACCGGCAAGGGGCTCTCCGGCGGGATGTACCCGATCGCCGCCGTCCTGGTCAGCGAGGAGAACGCGGGCTGGCTGACCGAGGACGGGTTCGCGCACATATCCAGCTTCGGCGGAGCCGAGCTCGGCTGCGTCGCCGCGCTGAAGACGCTCGAGATCTGCGGACGACCGGAGACCAGGTCGATGGTGCACTACATCGCCGACCTGATCGGCGCCGGGCTGCGCGAGATCCAGGCCAGCTACCCGGACTGGTTCGTCGGGATCAGGCAGAACGGCGTGGTGATGGGCCTGGAGTTCGACCATCCGGAAGGGGCAAAGTATGTGATGCGCCACCTGTACCGGACCGGGGTCTGGGCGATCTTCTCCACCCTGGATCCGCGGGTGCTCCAGTACAAGCCGGGCGTGCTGATGACGCCGGAGCTGTGCGAGGAGCTGCTGGACCGGACCGAGGCCGGCATCGCCCGGGCCTACGCCGAGGTAAAGCGCGGCTCCCGAGCTGGGGGTTCCCGCCGGGCCAGCGCTGCAGGAACCCGCCGATGACCGGGCAATCCAGGCCAGCCAAGGCCGGCGCGGCGCGAGCGGCGCGCACTTCCGCTCCGGCGACGGCAAGCGCGTCGGGCACCGGGACCGAGGCGCGGACAGCGGGCGAGCTCGCGAGCGCGGCGCACCAGGCGCGGCAGATGCTCGCCAGGGCGAACTGGGCCGCGGGAGCGTTCGCCGGCTACGACCGCGACACCGTGCTGCGCATCGCCGAGGCGGTCGCTACCGCTGCACATGCCGAGTCGGCCCGGTATGCCGACTGGGCGGTCAAGGAGACCGGCTTTGGCGTCGTAGAGCACAAGATCATCAAGAACCAGGCCTGCTCGCTCGGCCTGCTCAAGCGGTACAGGAACGAGAACCTGGTCAGCCCGCGCATTGATCCGGCCGCCAAGATCGTCTCGATTCCCCGGCCGGCCGGCGTCATCCTGGCGCTGACTCCGTCGACCAATCCGGTCTGCAGCGTCTACTTCAAGGTGATCCTGGCCCTCCTGACCAGGAACGCGATCGTGGTCAGCCCGCACCCGATGGCGAGGGCCTGCTGCGCGGACGCGGCCAGGCTGCTCGCCGAGGTGGCCGAGTCGGCGGGCGCCCCCGACGGCACCATTCAGGTCGTCGAGCAACCCACCGTCGCCCTCGTCGAGACGCTGATGTCAGATCCGGTCACGGACGTGATCGTGGCGACCGGCGGCACGGCGATGGTCCGCGCCGCATACCGGTCCGGCAACCCGGCGCTCGGCGTCGGGCCCGGCAATGTGCCCGTCCTGGTCGATCAGACCGCTGACGTCGCCGTCGCCGCGCGGCAGATCACCGACAGCAAGGCCTTCGACAACTCCGTGCTTTGCACCAACGAGTCCGTGCTCGTCGTCGTCGACAGCGTGCGCGAGCGGCTACTGCGCGAAATGCAACGTCATGGCGCTGTCGTGCTGGATAACGCCGGCCGGGACCGGCTCCGTGCCTATCTGTTCCCCGATGGCCTGCTGAACGGCGACGCCATCGGCAAGGACGCGGGCTGGATTGCCGACCAGGCGGGGATCAGGGTTCCGCCTCGGACCCGGCTGCTGCTCGCGCCGGCCGAGCTCGTGGTGCCGGAGGAACCGTTCTGCCGGGAGAAGCTGTCGCCTGTGCTCGGCGTGGTCAGCGTGCCGACCGCGGAGCGCGGGATCGAGGCTGCGCGCGCGGTCGTCCGAATCGGCGGCGCGGGGCACTCGGCGGCCATTCACAGCCAGGACCCGGAGATCATCACGCGGTATGGCGTGCGGGTGCCTGTGCTCCGGGTGGCGGTCAACGCAGGGAACAGCACGGGCAGCGCGGGCATCGATACGAATCTGGCCCTGTCGATGACGCTGGGCACCGGCTTCGCCGGGCGGAGCTCGATCGGCGAGAACCTGGAGCCGCGGCACCTGGTCAACTGGGTCAGGGTCGCCTACAACTCCGATCCCGGCGTGCCGTTCGCTGACTTCGCGGGCGTCGAACCCTGGCATCGCCCGCCTGCCCGGGTACCCGCCTACCCGCGTGCGTCCAACCTGCCCCCCGAGAGCTCGGACCAGCCGACTGCCGAACCGCGGGCAGCGGGTCAGGTCGGAGCTGGCTCGGCGGGGGGCGGCGCGCCCGGCACACCATCGGCCAGCCCGAGGCTGCCCGACTCGGTTCGCGACCAGCTGCGGGCGATGATCATCGAAGAGCTCTCCCAGCTGATAGGCGGCTAGCCAATGGCCGAACTGCGCTCCTTCATCTTCCTCGATCAGCTTCAGCCGCAGACCATGTGCTACCTGGGCACCTGGGTACGCGGCAGGCTGCCAAGGCTGAACGTCGCGGCCCAGGTCATCGAGATCGCGCCGGGGCTGGACATCGAGCCGCTGACCGACGTCGCGCTCAAGGAGGCCGACGTACAGGCCGGCATCCTGGTCGTCGAGCGGCAGTTCGGTTACCTGCTCCTGCACGGCGGGACCGCGGCGGTCAAGGCCGCGAGCAGCGCAGTCCTGGCCGCGCTCGGCGTCGATGCCACCTCTGCGACCGCGCCGCAGGTGCTGGCGTCACGAATCATCACGAGCGTCGATGGACAGCACGCGTTCCTGGTGAACAGGAACAAGCTCGGGTCGATGGTGCTGCCGGGCGAGTCGTTGTTCGTGCTCGAGCTCCAGCCGGCGTCGTACGCGATCCTGGCCACGAACGAGGCGGAGAAGGCTGCTCAGATCAAGCTCGTCGACTACCGGATGATCGGCGCGACCGGCCGGGTCTACCTGTCCGGGCGTGAGGATGACGTGCGTCAGGCGGCCGAGGCAGTCACCGCTCTGCTTGGCGAGCCGGAGTGAGCGTCGTGCTGGAGGCGCGCAGATGAGCCCAGTGGATGCCGGACTCGAGACGGTCACCGCTGACCAGCTCAGGCTGTTGGTCAGGGAGGTTCTGGCCGACGTGGTCGGAAAGGTGCGGCCGGCTGATTCTGCCCGGCCGAACGGCTGGGCCGCAGCCGGCGACTCCGGCGGCGACTCCGGGACGTGGACCGTCCGGATCGACACGGACGACGACCTGCACGCGTTCGCGCTGCGGGTGCTCAAGCTCGCCGACAACCCCAAGCTGCGGCGGGACCTGATCGGCGGCCGGATCAGGTTCGCCCTGGCCGGGCCGGCCGCGGGCGGTCCAGCAGCTACCCACCGGGTCGACAAGGGCGCGGTCACCGAGCGGGCGGTCGCCGCTGCCGCGAAGGCGGGCGCCCGCCTCGTACTCGGACCGCGCGCCGTGCTGACTCCGCTGGCCAGGGACAAGGCCAGGGCGCTAGGAGTCCCGATCGAAAAGGAGCGGTGATGCTGCAAGGAACGGTCGTCGGCAACATCTGGTCAACCAAGCGGATCGACGGCCTGCCGAATGGTGCGTTCCTCGAGATCGAGGTCGCCGGCTCGGGTGATCGCCTGGTCGCATTCGACGTGCTGGGCAGCGGTCCCGGCGAGCGGGTGCTGATCGCCCAAGGCTCGGTGGCATCCGGCTGGCTGCCGGACCGGCCGCCGGTCGACGCGCTGATCATCGGCTCGATCGACGAGCCGACCACGCCAGCCGGCCCAGCCCGTCTCGCCTCAAGGAAATCCGCGGGCGGCAAATCCAAGAAGGAGCCGGGATCGGCCCGTGCGTCCCGTTAAGCCAAATCAGAAGAGAGGATATTGTCATGGCACAGAACGCACTCGGCATGATCGAGACCAAGGGCTACGTCGCCGCCCTCGCAGCCGCCGACGCCATGGTGAAGGCGGCGAACGTCGTGATTGTCGGGCGTCAGGAGGTCGGCGACGGGCTCGTGGCGGTGATCATCAACGGCGACGTCGGCGCGGTGAAGGCTGCGACCGAGGCGGGCGCCGAGACCGCGGCTAGCGTCGGCGAGCTGATCTCCGTGCACGTGATTCCGCGCCCGCACGGGGAGCTCGGCAAGCACTTCGTGGTCTCGGAGTGACCTCGACCACCGAACTGAGGGTTTACCTGCCGATCGCGGGCCTGCGGCGGCAGTTCGCGGCTTACCTGGGCACGCCGACCAGAGCGCGCGGCTACCCGGCGGCCGAAGGTGATCACGCGCTGATCGTCGAGGTCGCACCGGGCCTCGCGATCGAGCGGGTCACTGACCTCGCGCTGCGGGCCGAGCCGTCGGTCGAGCCCGGGATCCTCTTCGTCGAGCGTCAGTTCGGCGTGCTCGAGGTGCACTCGCCGGAGGCGGCGGCCGTGCAGCGGGCCGGGCAGGCAATCCTGGCAGGCATCGGCCGGAGCGCGTCCGATCAGCTCAGGCCGGCCTTGCAGTTCATCGACGTCATCACCGAGGTCACCGACCAGCAGGCCGTGATCATCAATAGATCGCGACAGGCGTCGATGCTGCTGCCAGGTCAATCGCTGCTGGTATGCGAGATGACGCCGGCCCTGTTCGCGGCCGTGGCAGCGAACGAGGCCGAGACCGCCGCGCCGGAGAACATTCTCGTAGACGTGACCATGATCGGCGCGTCCGGCCGGCTCTACATCGCGGGAACCACGGCGGGCGTGGCCACCGCCGCGGCCGAAATCGAGCGGCTGCTCGGCAGCATCGAAGGGCGGGACCATCCGGAGGTCCTCGCGGGCAGGGGGAAGAGCCGGTGAGCGTCACCGACAACTCGCAGGAGGCCGTGCTCCGCGGCTATGACCCGTTTGCCAGGGCGGCGCTCGAGCCGTTCGGGTTCCCCGCCGATGCCCACATCGCGCTGCTTAGCCTGTCCGAGAACGCCACCTACCGGATCGACGACCCGGCCACCAGCCGCACCGCCGTGCTGCGCGTGCACCGCACCGGCTATCACCCGCCGGGTGCGGTCGCCTCCGAGCTTGCCTGGCTCCAGGCGCTGCGCCGGGATGAGGGCCTGCTCACTCCGGCCGTCTACCCGGCTGCCGATGGGCGCGAGGTCGTCGACATCACCATCGGCGATCTGACCAGGCAGACCGTCCTGTTTGAGTGGCTGCCGGGCGCCGAGCCGGCCGAGGACAAGCTCACCGAGAAGTTCGAGCTGCTCGGCGAGATCTGTGCCCGCATGCACCGGCATTCCCGCGCCTGGCAGCGGCCGTCGCGGTTCGTCCGGTTCGACTGGGACTTTGACTGCTGCATTGGTGACACCCCGCGCTGGGGCCGATGGCAGGACGGCATCGGAGTCGGTCCGGAGGAGCTGAACACGCTCGCGAAGGCCGCGGCGCTCATGCGGCAGCGGCTCGCCAGCTACGGTCGCGGCGAGGACCGGTTCGGCCTGATCCACGCCGATGTCCGCCTCGCCAACCTGCTCGTAGACGGCGACGACATCCAGGTGATCGACTTCGACGACTGCGGCTTCGGCTGGTTCATGTTCGATCTGGCGACGGCGGTGAGCTTCATGGAGCATGACCCGCGCGTGCCCGAGCTGTGCGATGCGTGGGCGCGCGGCTACCGGCGCGTG
>Ga0066388_100003612_pt1 | contig 10108 bp, 11 predicted proteins | sample PanSoiMetaGPlot6_FD_64539 | JGI IMG/M metagenome (GOLD analysis project Ga0066388, IMG submission 64539) | Tropical forest soil microbial communities from Panama analyzed to predict greenhouse gas emissions - Panama Soil - Plot 6 (Hybrid Assembly) | ecosystem: Environmental > Terrestrial >... | reverse complement strand
TCCGCCAGAGGACGCCGACGGGCCGCGCCGCGATGGTCAGAGGTCCTTTTCAGCGAGCTCGCGAAACTCATCGGGAACGGAGCGAGAGAGTCCCAGCGCGACCAATCCGTACCCGACCGCCTCCCATCCGAAGCGATCGCGGATCATGTCGACAGCGCGATCGGCGGTCCAGCGCGCCATGCCTCTTTTGGTGCCCGGCCGGCACGCCTCATCGGCAAGCCCGAGCGGTAGTTCGAGCTGTACGTCCCACTGTTGTTCGAGCTGCGAGACGGAGATCCCAAGCAGCGAGATCGCTTTCTGGTCGCCATGATCGGCGAGCGCCGTGCGCACAAGCTCCTCGGCGATTTCGGCAAGGATCGTCGTCGCTGAAATCGGCGTATCGAGTGTGACAGAGCGAGTGACCGACTGGAGGTCGGCGAAGCGAACGCGGACAGTCACGGTCCGGCCGGGCCGCGATTTCGCGCGCAGGCGGGTGGCGACCCGGTCGGCAAGATGACGCAACGTAGGCCGGAAAACGCCCTCGTGAGCGGGCTTCCTGCCCAGCGCCGACTGGGCTCCAGCCGATCGAGCCCTGCGATGCGTCTTGATGTCCCGTGGATCGCGATTCCAAGCCAGCGCCGTCAGTTTCTCCCCGGCGGCGCGACCGAGCAGCCGCTCGAGCGACCACCCCGGCATCGTCGCGAGCTGCCCAATCGTGGTGACCCCGATCTCGGCCAGCCGCCCCCTGGTGACCGGCCCTACTCCCCACATCAGCTCGACCGGCAGGTCGTGAAGGAAAGCCAGCTCGGCGCCGGGATCGACAACCACCAGACCGTCGGGCTTGGCCACCTGGGAGGCGATCTTCGCCAGGTGTTTGGTGCGCGCAACGCCGATCGAGATCGGGAGACCAAGTTCCGTCTGCACACGGCGCCGTATCGCTTTCGCAATCTCGGCCGGCGGGCCAAAGAGATGAGTGCACCCCGCGACGTCTGCAAAGGCCTCGTCGATGGAAATCCGCTCCACGAGTGGCGTGAAATCATTGAGCACGTTGACAGCAGCGTCGCCGAGCCGCTGGTAGTCCTTGAAGTGGCCGTCGACAAAGATCAACTGCGGACAAAGCTCGCGCGCCCGCCATCCTGACATTCCGCCGCTCACCCCAAAAGCCTTTGCTTCGTAGGAGGAGGCCAGCACCACCCCGCCGCCGACCGCAATCGGCTTGCCGCGCAACGAAGGGTCGAGCAACTGCTCGACCGAGGCATAGAATGCGTCCAGGTCCGCATGGAGGATGGTGGCTGTCGTTTCCATCCTGACCTGACCGTTCTTCTGCGAAGGTTTTGCTCTCGCAAGCTGGGCAGGCAGTCCGGCCATCAGAACAAAATGAGAACACTTAGTCAATAGTGCAGGTGACAGGCGGGGGACAGGGTTGCCCGCTGGACGAACGCCATCTTGTCGATCGGAGTCACCGCAAAATTCTGAAGCGGTATTAGAATGAGCTTTGCGTGCCAAGCGAGTGATCGAACTGCGCCGACGCGATCATCTTCTGCGTACCCATTATCGTCTCAGCGCTGCTCGCCGCGATGTGATGCATCGCCGCCAAGTGCAACACGCGTCTCTGCGCAGAGCCCGAGAACGACGCTGTCTCAATTCTGTTTCGTGTCCGCAAAGCAATTGAGGTGAATGAGGCGACTGTTTTCTCGCGCGTTCGCGGTGTGCGAGAGTGCGCGTTTCCCGGCCACGCTTTGAAGCTTTCGATCCGATTGCGATTCGGCGTGTCGTCGATCTGTTATAATCATGGCCGGCATTCAACGGTCTTTCGCCTCAAATGGAATGCGCCCCGTTCACTGAAAATTCCTCACGACAGACATTCTTGGCAACGAGATCGCGGGATTGGGGTAAACCGCCGGGCACGAGGCTGGCCCAATCGTTCGCCTCGCAGCACGGAGATGTCACCATGAAGATGTTGCTTGCAACGGTGGCGCTGGCGACGCTCCTAACTTCGCCCGCGCTGTCCCAATCGCGGTCGCCATATCGCTCCTACGGTTTGTACCGGGCGCCCTCGGCCTATGCACTGTCCGGCCCGTACGGGTACTACACCTATGGTCGGCGGCCGCTGATCCAGGGCTGGACCGTGTACGACATCACCGGTCGTTACGTCGGGCGGGATCCGGATCCGAACGTTCGCTCTCAATTGGCGCGCGATCCAGAACAGGGCGACTGACGCTCCAGCACTGGCTGTCGCCCCGCATCATCGGCCGCCTGGCACGCGGCGGGCTGGCACGTTGCCCGCGCAGCGAGGAAGTTTCGGTGATGATTTGGTAGCTAGGGCTCCGCTCCGGCGGGTCGAAAATCAACGCCGGTGCGGTGTTTGGGTTCTTTGCCCCGCCAGAGCTTGGTCAACGCCGAGTAGCCTCATCCCTTATCCGGAGCACATAGAATGAGGTGGCTCACCTTCGGCGCGCCCTCGATCTGAAAACGGTTGACCGATTCCTGCAATTCGCGGTCAGCGTGGGTCACCCGTTCATGCTGGCGCAGATGCTCGATCCATGAATCCAGCATGAATGTTTCGACGAAGCGACCCTCCTGGGCGAGATCCTCGAATACACCACAGTCGTAGGCTCCATCCCGCCGTCGTTCGTCCGCAAGCTTAGCGATGGCATGCAGGAAAGCGCCGCGATCCTTTGGCCTGATCTTATATTCGACCGTCACCAGGACTGGTCCTTGGTCGGCCTCGACGTCACGCCAGAGAGCGGGCTCGGGCCAATGCAGTGACGGCGTCAGATCGAGGTTGGTGTCGCTCTGGAGGGGCCAGCGCCGCAACAACGGGATCGCAATCACGATGCCGAGCGCGGCGATCAGGTGGGCCGCGGGCAGACTCGTCAAGGCGGCGAGTTTGCCCCATGCCGCGCTTCCGACCGTCAAGGCGCCGAACATCGTGGCGCCGAAGATCGACAGACCTCGGCCGCGCACCCAGCCCGGCAAGGCAACCTGCGCCGAGACGTTGATGGTTGCCAGCACGGCGATCCACGATACGCCGGCGATCAGACTGGCGGCGAGCGCCAGAGCAGGCTCTTTCGCCAACGCAAACAGAACAAGCGCGACCGCGGTGCCGAGCGTGCCCGCGACCACCAGCCCGTTGGCGCCAAGACGACGCTTGAGCCAAGGCAAAGCAAAAGCACCCCCTACCGCACCGGCGCCGATCGCGCCCAGCAATATGCCGTAGAGTGCCGGGCCGCCCGCGACCTGGTCGCGCGCCACGAGCGGCAGCAACGCCCAATAGGTGCTGGCAAAGATGAAGAATCCCGCGGCGCGAATGAGCGTCGCGCGCAAGTGCGGATTGTGTCGGGTGTGCCGCAGACCGGCGCCGATCGCACGGTAGAAGCGCTCCGGGGGAAGCCGACGAGCACCGCCATCGTCGTGCGGATGCCACCAGGCGAGCGCGGCGATGACGCCGGCAGTGGTCAGCGCGTTGACCCAGAAGGGCGCGGCCAACCCCCACGTTGCGATGACAAGGCCGGCGAGCGCTGGTCCGACCGCGCGGCTGACATTGATACCGACGCTGTTCAGGGCAACAGCCGGCTGGAGGTCTCGCCGTGGCACCAGTTGCGGAACAATCGACTGCCAGGCCGGCACAATGAGTGCCGCCGCGGTCGCCGCTAGGAACGCGAAGCCAAGGAGCAGGGCCGGAGTGACCCACGCGAGCCATACCAGAAGTCCGAAGACCGTGACCAAGATGACGAGCGCGACCTGAATGGCGATGAGGAGCCGCCGGCGATTGACAATGTCGGCGAGCGCACCGGCCGGAAGCGCAAACAGGAGCATAGGAAGCGATCCCGCAACCTGAACCAGCGAGACCACGAACGGGTCGGGATTGAGCGTTGTCATCAACCAGCCCGACGCGGCGTTCTGCATCCAGGTGCCGATATTGGAAACGACGGTCGCGACCCACAGCACGGCGAAGGCCGTATGATGAAACGGGGCCAGCGACGAGGTGTCGCCCAACGCCGTCTGCGATGGGGCGTGCGGCGGTTTGAGGTCGGCGGTCGCCATCTCGCCTCTTATCAACTGGAGTGCAGGCACACAGCCTCGTGTGGCCGATCGAGCATGTCGTCGTGCCGCCGATCTTGCGCACATGCTCGGCGATTGCGTCGGTGGTAGCGACGATTTGATCGGCCTGTTCGTCCAGCAGGAGGCTATCCCGAAAGTGCGGCCCGGACACGTGCCAGTGAAAATTCTTCGTTTTCAAGTACAACCCGAACATGTCCGCAAGCGGAATATTAAGGGCACCGGAAACTTCCTGAACCACCCTGGAATTGAGGTCCGTGGGGTCTTAAGCGGGGCGAGGCGCAAATGCCTATGCGGTCATGCGCGCTGGACCGCTAGCCATGCAACAACGATGAGGACAGGCGACCCAGGCCATCGCGCACAGGCCCCAGGCGCTCGGCGCTCGGTCCGGCGATCAGACGCAGCATGTCGACGACGTCGCGCTTTTCCTCCGGACTGCATCGGGCTTCGATCGGCGCGACGAGCTGATGCAGGCGTGAATTGAGGTCGCCGCGAAGGCCTCTGGCCAGGCGCTTGCCGCCCGTGAGGCACGTTCGGGCCAGGTCAGGCCCAAGCCCGACCCTGGAGGTAAGCTGCGAAAGGATGCGCCGTTCCTTCTCAACACTCAGCGGGCCCTCCTCGGTTGCCACCGCATACATCATGGCAGCCACCGCCACGCGCGGGTCGTTGCTACCGGTCGATCCCCAGTCTTGGCCGGTGCGCGGCAGGCGCGGGATGCGGTTAAAGAAGAAGTGGTAGACGATGAGTGCCAAAACCAGGGCGATGAAAAAGGCAAAGATTAAAGGCACGGCGCTGATCCCCCCATTCTGGCATGAAGCGCGTGGCGTTCATAGGAGATCAAAATGGCAAGGCGAGGCAAGCATGACACGCCTTTACAATGGTCCCTGGGTAAAGCGAGCCTCCGGGCCGCGGAGCAACTTGCCCGCGCGTTTCGATTGCTTCAAGCGCACCGGCGGCAATCGCCAAGGTCCTACAGGAGCGCAAGCACGGCATCCATAAGGCCACGGCCTGGTAGCAGCAGAGACAATCACGGCGGACGGGAGCGTGACCTTTGAATGAACCCGCACCGCTCGCAGCGCATGGCCTATCGAACGCGCGCGGATCGGACCACGTCACGGGGCGGTACTGTGATGCTGCGGGATTGCGACTGCAAGACCGAGCGAGTCAGCGCCTCGCGCGTTGATCATTCCGGATCTGGCGCACGTGCCGTACTGGACGCCGGCCGGTTGCTGCCGGGTGCCGGCAGCGCAAGCGTTACGGTCTGCCCATCCTTCTGCAGTATCACCTCGCGCCCCATGACCTTGTGCAGCATCCATCCCTGATGGCCATCGCCCAGCTTGAGCCTGACGATCTTGTTCGTGGTCTGATCGAGAAAGACTCCGAGACCTTCGTTATCGCCGGCGACAGTGCCAACGAGGGAGAGCTGGGGGCGCTCCGGCTCGCGCGACGCAGGCGGAGGCGGAGGCGGAACATAGGGTGCGGCGACGACCGCTGGCGCCGGCGGTCGCCGCGACGGCGAAAAGATCGGCCGCTCGCGCGTCACCGCCAGCTCCTTGAGCGGGACCGCCCAGAGCGGATTGCCGGTCGGGACTTCGCTCTCCGCTCGCTTGACGCCGAGCTGCTCGAAGCTGGTCTCGATGTCGATGGCACCGAGCCTGGGGTCTGTGCCAACCCGCTCAGTGATCGCGGTCGGGACCGCCGCCAGTCCGGCAGCCGTGCCAAACATCACCCATCCAGCCGCAAATGCAATCCGTGCCCGACGCGAGATCATGGTCCACCTTGCCATTGGCCATAGACGGCGAGCAGGACGCGCATGCGACCTCCCTCCTGGCCCGCCGACACCGCTGGAGCCTGCACGACGAGCTGTTCGATGAACAAGTACGGCATCCCCGCTTCCAGATCGTACAGCAGCTGCTGCAGCGCCGGCTGTTCGAGCTCGCAACTGGTGATGACGCCAATGAGGCCCGACTTTGATTGGGTGCCCCGCAGTTCCACCTGCGAGGACAACATGCTGCCTCCAACCTTCGTGACGGCGCTGGCAACGCGCTGCAACAGTGCGGCGCCAGCCACGGTCACGCTCGGTCCTTCGAGCAACGCCGAGCCGACGGGCGCGATCTCGCCCTCGCGGGAGGCGGTCGCCGTTCCCGATCCGCGCCCCAGCAATCGTGCTGCGATGTCGCGGGCGGCGGCCACCTCGGAACGATGCTCCAGCATGTCGGCAACCGCCCCCCAGATCGCGCCGACGAACGCCAACACGCAGCCGACGTAGACGGCCGCCGCAATCCATGGATAGCGCGCGACATGGCGCTCGATCAAATCCTTGCCTGTCATGTCCCCACCCTGAATACGGGTTTGATCCGCGCTTCGATATGGAAGCGCTCGGCCGGGTCGGTGGGCGACCGCGTCGTCGGGGCAAAGAACGTGGCGCGCGCGAAATGCGGAGATTGCTCGATCAACCGGATCAATGACGGCGCATCGCGCGTGACCCCGATCACCTGCAGCTTGTCGCCTTCGATGCGGAGTTCCGTCACGTAGGTATGGTCGGGCAGGACCTGCGACAGCGCTTCGAGAACGATTACGCTTGACGGCGTCTCGTGCTTACGGCGCTCGAGCGTGCGCAGCTCGGACGGCGCGCCCGATCCGTCGCGCCGCAACGCACTACGGTAGTCGGAGATGCGGCGGGAGAGCTCCTGGCTTTCCGTCTCCAGGGCGTTGCCGACAAGCTGGCCGGCCGGGACCGCGATCCCGGCCGAGATCGCCAATACAACGAAGACGGCGGCCAGCGCGTGACGAAGATGCCACACTCCGATGTTGCGGTGTCCGTCGTGTTCGAGCAGTGCGACCGGGACAGCGTCGGCAGGGGCCGGCTGCGGGATGGTCGAGACCACGATAGAGCTGGCGCCAAGCTTGGCCAGTGCCTGCAGATAAGGCGTGATCAGCGCCCGGGCGGTCGCCACTACTGTCACCCGGATTCGGTCCTGCGCAGGTTCGGTCGGCGGCGTCCAGCCGAAGATCGCTTCACTCGCGCTCCACGGCGTCAGCCGGTCGATCTGGGCGCGGACGATGCCCTGCAGGAATTCCGTCGCGCGCTTGGGCAATTCGAGCGGCCGCGCGAGGCAGCGGCCGGGCTGCAGGATGACCTCGACCCGGCTGCCTCGGATGGCAGCCGCAAGCCCGGGAGACAGCACGCCGTCGACACTGCCGTGCGCGAACCGAACCTGATCCGGCAGCGGCTCAGCGGCTCCCCGCCCGCGCTCGATCTCAGCCCGGAAGACGCCACCCTCCTCTTCGATCAGCCGCACGGATCGCAGCGAACGGCTTCGTGCGACCATCGCCAGCAGCGTTCGCGCCACGAGGTCGATCCAGGCCGAGAAGGTTTCGGCAATGGCGTGCAGGTTCATGGTCGCATCCCCGGCCGAAAAGCGCTCGGCTGCCCATCGATATCCGCCCGCCAGGATAGCACGCGGAACGGCTCGTCCCCCCCATCGACAAGGATGACCGCCTCGGAGTTGATTCGCCGTCCGTTGTCTAAAGCGATACGGACGGTCACGCGCGTCGCCTTGCTACCCTCGATGGTGGCGTTAGCCCGGCCGGGCCCGAGCCGCGCCAAATCCGATGGCTTGCCACCGCGCGCCAGCAAGCCCCGCTCGCCAAGGAAAGCGCTCAGCCGCTCCGAGGTCATTTCCGGGAGGGCGGCAATGACCTCGGGCGCGGCATCAAGCACGTTGATCTCCGGGCGTCCGCTGTAGACGGTGACATAGGACATTGCGCGTTCGACCATCGACGGCGGCAGGCCCAGCACCAACCAGAGTTCGTCCACATGCTCGAATGGCGCTGCGCGCGGAGCGTAGCTCAGGCCGGCCGCGCCGTAGAGGGAGGCCTCCTTGTCCTGGGCATTGTCGCTCGGAGTCGTGCGCCAGCCGATGATCCGGTCGGCGTATTGCGCGGCATCGTTGGGGTGGGCTCCGAGCGCGCCGAACAAACCGGAGAACAGTTCCTTGGGCGCTGCGTTGAGGTCGATCCGAGCGGCTTCCGAGCAGAACTCCACCGCAATCTGGGCGCTTCGCATGCGGAAGGTGAATGCCCCGCGCGTCGGTCGATGGTCTTCGGGCACCTTGAGCAGTTCAAAGGCGGCAAGCTCAACCGCAGCCGATGCCAACGCGTTCGCCTTGACCGCGTCATCGTCTACCGCCACGGCCATCGCCGTGTTGGCGATGTACAGCGCATAAATCGACGCCAAAGCCGCGAGCGCGCCCAGAACCCAGAGCACGGCCACGAGAATAAAGCCGTCGGACGCGGTTCGATCGTGTCGGCGAGCGGTCATGATCAGCGCTCCCGGCCCGGCTGGGCTGCGGTGAGATCAGACGCCGCCTCGGGCGAAGGCGGCCGGGCGGGCCTGCCACAGCGACGATCGTCCTTCGAAGCCACGCACGCTGCCGGCACCTGAGCATGGACCACGGCCGTCGTCGAAACCGAGAGCGTTTGCTCGGTTCCCGCGTCGCGGACTGTCAGGCGCACGATCGACGGCAGTCCTCCCTGCTGCATCCAGGTGTCCCTCCACACCCGATCCGGCCCGGCATAGGCGAACGTCACCCGGTACGGCATGCGCAAGAGAACGACCGGATCGGCGAAATAGACTTGATCAGCAGCAACGTTCGGCACGAACGGCGCGCGCGCACGTACCAGCACCGGCCCCAGGCGATCAGCCGTTTCGGCAATGCGGACGATCTCGAGGCCGGGCCGCGTATTGGGTCCCCAGGCCGAACGCACGAACGTGACGGAGAGCTCCGACCCTTCGAACAGGGGACGCATCGTCCTGCGGCCGGCCGTGATGAACTCGGCGGCCGCGAGATCCGCCACCATGCGATCGAGGGCGATGTCCAGCAGTTCGGTCCGTTGCACGCGACCGAACCCGCGGCTCCAATTCGGCAGCCACTGCGCCGAGACGATCGCGAGCGCGCCGAGGATGATCCCCATCAGCACGGTCGCAGCCAGGGCCTCGACCAGCGTGAAGCCTCCTTCGCCACCGTGCGTCTGCCGCAGCGCGTTGTTCATCCGCCGGGCCTCCGCACGAGACGCACCGTATCGATCTGAAGCGTGGCGCCGGACGGCGACCGCACCGTGATGGCGACGAGCTGCGGCAGCCACGCGGCTTCGTTCGCCGTCGGCCCGGCCGCACCGGACAGGGGCGAAATGTCTACTCGCCAGCGATGGCCCATGGACTCGCCGGTGAAGCCGCCCACCGCAAGCTCGTCCCGTTTCGGCAGGCCGCTTGCCACGGCCCGCGTGGTCTCGACGAGCGCAACGTGCTGCTCGAGCGAGCGCACGCCGCGAACCGAGGTCGCGATCACGGCGCCAATGGCGGCGAGCGATGCGGCTACCACGGCCAGCGCGACCAGCGCCTCGATGATGGTGAAACCGGCGCAGTTGCGTCGCTCAGAAGGTATTGCGGGCGACAATTTCGACTCCTCCAGTCAGCCAGTTGACGCGTATCTCATAGCCCGCTCCGAATCGGGTCAGCGCGATCGCACCGCCGCATGACATCCCAGAGGGGAAGAAGCTGATTTCCGAAAACGCCGGCCGCTGGTTGCAGCGTTCGGGCAGCACGGCATCGAACACCACATCATTCGGGATCCGGACGAGGCGGCCGGTCGCGCCGGAACGGACGAAACGCGACGGCGCGCTGACATCACTGACGACCTCGACGCGGCGCCTGATCGCCGCGCTGCGGTCGGTCTTGAGCACGCTCGCGACCTCCAGCGCGTACGCTTCGAGGCGAGGTCGCGATGTGCCACCCGGAAGCCTCGGCAGCAACACCGCCGCCAACAGCGCGACGATCGCGAGCACACAAACGATTTCGAGCAGGGTGAACCCATGTTCACCGCTCGCTCCGTCAGGGCGCCCAGCTTGTGATGTCGGCAGCCGTCCCCGTCCCACCTTCCTGACCGTCCGACCCGTAGGAGACAAGATCATAGGCACCATGTTCGCCCGGCGATCGATACACATAGGGCTTCCCCCAGGGATCATTGGGCACGTTTGCGCCCTTCAGATAGGGACCATTCCAGCC
>Ga0066388_100003611_pt1 | contig 10108 bp, 12 predicted proteins | sample PanSoiMetaGPlot6_FD_64539 | JGI IMG/M metagenome (GOLD analysis project Ga0066388, IMG submission 64539) | Tropical forest soil microbial communities from Panama analyzed to predict greenhouse gas emissions - Panama Soil - Plot 6 (Hybrid Assembly) | ecosystem: Environmental > Terrestrial >... | reverse complement strand
GCGACCGCCGGGACACTGCCGCCTGTGGCTATCCCGGCGACCGTGGCGGGAATAGCGCTCGTGGCCAATTCCGAGCCTCCGCGAGTGATCTTTCCAGCAATCGAAGGATCGAGGCCGGCTCGGGCCGCAAGTCGGGCCCTGGTCTCTTCATCTACCGCCTGACTGGAGTACAGCTCGGGAATTTGTTCGATTCTTTGCTGGCGCTGTTGAGTCAGTCTGGCTATCGGCTCGGCCTGGGCCGCGCGCTCGAGCATGAAAGCGCCGGGCGCGGTTTGTGGATTCGCCGCCGCCGCAACGAACGGGGCCGCGCCGCGTCCAACCACCTCCGCCAACTGTTTTAACGGCTCGAAGTCGCCCGAAGCCGCCGCGCTTACCGCTTCGTTGAGTACGCGGCCCGCGTCCGCCGCGCTCAAGACCGCCCTTTGCGCGCCGATTCCGATATTCTCGAAGAAGCCTGGAGGCTCCTCCAGAGCGGGAGAGGGCGAGGCGGGAGGCGCGGCCGGCTGAAGCGGTTCGAGAGCGTCGAAGGGATTTTTCGACTTTCGCCTTCTCGCCACGGGCGCAGTTCCAGGTGTCGCCAATTTGTCGAATGGATTCTGAGGCATTAAAACTTACCGCTCTCCTTCGCCAGCTTGAGCAACTGAAGATCGTTCAAGCCTTTCTGCCTTTGGTCCCTGACAATCGCGGCGAAGGCTGGATCGGAATCCACGCGCTGTAGGAAGCGGTCATATTCCTGTAGGTTTCCGCCGAGTCTTTCGACCGCCGCTCTCCTACCTGCGTTCGTAGCCTTTAGGATCGCTTCCTGGTTGAGGTCTCCTCCTGCCGTCTGTTCGAGGACCGGCTTCAACGCCTCCTTGACGCTGAAATCGAAGACCTCCTGTACTTTCTTATTCGACGCCGGGTTGAGTTCTTCGAGGTCTTTTCGATTGAGAACTCCGATCCTTCCGATCTCCGCCTTTAACTGGCTCGCCCGTAGTGGCAGTAATTGAGCCTCCGCCCGAGTCTTCGCCGTCTCGGCCTCCGCCCTGGCCAGATCCGCGCGAGCCTTCGCCGGGACTGTCGCGTTGTAGACTTGTAACAGCTCGGGCGTCCACACTCGAAGACCGGAAAGCGCCTCCGCGATCGGCTGGACGGCCTCCGCCGGAACTCCTAATTCTCCGAGCTTTGCCGCCCGGTTGCCGATGAGCGTTAATCGGGCTTCGTTGAGCTTCGCCGCCTCTCTTGTGTTGAGGCCTTCTTGCTGCAATTGCTCCAGGCTTAATTGCCGCTCGGCGCCATAGGTTGCCAGTTCGCGCGCTTGTTGCTGCGCGCCGCGCCGGGAGATGACGCCGGGGATTATGTCGGCAATGAGCGCGTCACGACGAGCCTGAGCCTCCCTCGCCGGTCGTTCCCGTTCGGCCTTGAGCGCTGCGAGGAACTGCGGACCCTGTCCCTGGACTCCGGCCCCGAAGCCTTGCAGGCCGAGCGCTATCTTTTGCAGTAAGCCGAGCGGCTTAGGCGGCGGCGGCACCGCGCCTATTCCCAATCCCTGGAGCATGCTAAGAACGTTGCCGACTTCGTCCGCTATCGGCGGCAATGGCTGGAACGTCGGAACGGAAGTAGTCGTTCCCATAGGGATTGTTCCACCGGTGTCAATCGGAACCGACGAGGCCTGCGGTTGAAACAACGCCTTCAAGGTGTCCAGTCCTAATGGGTCGGGATTCGTGAAGGTCGGCCCCGTGGACGCCGGCGTAAACGGACCCGGACCAGCGCTTTGAAGGAGCGCCGCTAGCGCCTGTTGTACGTCTATCGAATTGCCTGCCATCTCTATACCCTCCCTACGCCTATAGCGCCGAGGCCGGTTCCTACGCCGGAGGCGGCCTTGCCGAAGTTGCCGATAATTTCGGAGATTTTGAGTATCTTATCGAGCGAGCTTCGTGACTGGGCTAATTGTAGGTCAGCGTTTTGCTGGCCTAGTTCAAAGCCTTGATTTGCCTGCCTGATCGCTTCTAGTAACTTTTGATAGTCGAGATTCAGGCCGCCCGTGGCGATGTCGCGCTGGGTTTGCTGGCCGGTTAGGTTCTGCAGTAGGTCGCTTTGAGTGTTCGCGCCCCCGAGCAGTCCCTGGAGCGCGGCCTGGAGGCCTTGCTGGCCGGTCTGAGTCAGGAATTGCCTGGTCGCCAATTCCCGGCCCGCGCCCTGCGCGAGCGCGTCCGAGGTCACAAGGCCTTGCTGTTTGAGCAGTTGGCCAAGCGCGTTCGTGGCGATTGAACTCGATTGAACTCGATTGCCGAAAAGGCTCGCAAGCTGCGCCGACTGATCCTGTTGAAACTGATCCCGAAGGCGTCCAAGCGCGGCGTCCGTGATCGCCTGGAGCGCCGCCTGTGTCTGGGGGTCAAGCGGCGCAAGCGTGGCGGGTTGCGCCAACTGCCCGGCGAGGCCTCGAATCTTTTCGATGTCGGAGAGTACGCCTTGCGGGCCGGTCAATTGATTGACTATGTTCTGTTGGCCCTGCGAAGGCGGCAGGATCGCCGGGCGATTCGTATTGTCTCGCCACTGGCCCGCGTTCGGGTCTCGGCCATCGAGTGAGCGCGTCGCCGTGTGTGTGTAGCCGTCGGGGTCCATCCATTTGACCGTTACGGCGTCCTGGTAGGTTATTTGACTGCCCGGCGGAACCGGCGCCGGGCCGAAGACCTGGTCGGCTATGCGGCCCAAAACGTCGGCCGAGACGCCCGCGAGCGCGTTCTTGCCTTTGCCGACGACGCTTTGAATGGCCAGTGTGTACGGTGAGAGGTTTGAGACTGCCATATTATCTCCTGTTTGCTTTTGCCAAGTCTCGCGCGAATAGGGCTAGCAATACAAAAATGGTTAGAAGAATTCCGCAGATTATTAAAGTGTCCATTTAGACGCTCCCTTTCAAAACAATAAATCCGAACTGCTGCATGTCGTTCGCGCTGGCGGTTCCGTTTTGCCCTGTTGATTTAAGAATATTAGTGGTAGCGAAATTTTGACTTCCAACATCGGTAAATTGAACTCCAGTGCTGGCGCCTGCGGCAGTCGCAATGCTTCCTATAAAGCCCGATAAAGACGTGGAACTTCTTCGGTATAAATATCCCATGACAATTAAATTGGTACCATTGAACGCCGCTGGACCGGCTGTGTATACATTGTTTCCCGCAAAAGAAATTCTATATGTCTTATTATTGGCATTGGCGGCAAAGTTAACCCCTGTCAGGATAACTAAACAATCTCCATCGTTCGCTAATGTATTAGCGGCCAGAGTTCTACTGCTAAAATCAGTTTCAGTTGTACTCGCCGGGGTCGCCCTGACTGTTGGATCGATAAAATATGTTCCGAAATTACTTATAAAATCAGTTGAGATAGAGGTAGGAGTTGAGCCGATTCCCGCAGGAAGCAGCAATTTCCCGAGCGCCGATAGGCTGGCTCTTGCGGTTCCGTTGTTTAGCCATTGTTGGATTAGTCCGGCCCCGAGCTGGTCCACGCGCAGAACCGGATTTGATCCGTCCGAGAACTTGAGGAGCGTGTCTTTGCTCGTCGAAACGCCGCTCAGTAAATTGACGAGCTGGTTCAGCTCATCGTCCATTTCCTGGGACTTGATGAGTGTGCTGGGAACGAAATCTGTGACTCTGGTCAGGACAGACATGGTTTTCTCACTCTATAAATACAGGCGACGAATCAAATAGCTTGCCGTGCGGAGGCAGGCTTTAGCCGACCCAGACAGGCGGCGGATCATGCGTTGCGACTTCAAGTCTGAGGTTTGAAATAGTCGCGGTCACGCTAGCGGTAGCCGAGCCGCCTCCGGTAGTTGTCGCGTTTGCGTGAAGTCGGTCCCTGATCTGTATCTGCCCTATCGCCGGTATCGAAGAAATATCAAATGACACCGATCCACTTTCGATAAGGCTTACGTCGTTGTTCCCGCTGATACTGGCGCTGCGACTCAACAAGCTCGTGGGAAACGTTGCGCCGCCGTCAACGGAAAGCGTCACGTCAAAGGAAGCGTCGGCGTTAGCCGTCCCGCCCAAAGTTATATCGGTGTCAACGCCGCCGGGGTTAATTGCCCAGTCGAACTTTACAGTAAATTTCTTCACCAGGCCGACTAGCGCATAGGCGCTCCATCTGGCTGACTTGTTTTGCGGCGCTCCCGGCCCGGTGTCTATTACCTGCGAAGCGGCATGGCCTCCCGCCGTCTGCGTCGTAACCGCGCCGTCTGTCCCGAAGTTCGGGTCGGGACTCTGAAGCGTCACTGCCTGTACCGTAAAAACGGACATTTATTTTTATCTGCCCCTTTCATTACCGCGCCGCTTCGTCTGGAAATATTCCTTGTCCAGATAAGTCGCCAGGTCTTGAGCCATCCCTAGCAACGAGGAGCCTGTTTCAACTGAAAGCCTGAATCGCCGATGCGCGTCCATGATCAATACAGCGCAGGCGTAACCTTTCGGCTTTCCCTCGACGGTTATCCGCGTCGTGGCTACAGTAATATCGTAATCGCCGCGCCGGGTGGTGATGGCAAGGCGAAGCCGGTTAAATTCCTCCCGAAGCCTATCGTTAAACTCTAGATCGCTCGCGCTGGGGTTCTCAGCCGCAAGCGCGAGCGAGACGCGAACCGGCTCGATGGCCTTTTGAGCGAAGACCGGAACTGACAAAAGAGAAAGTAAAAGTAAAATTCTCATGACACGGTTTGAAACCCTCTAAAAGAACACCAAACGGACTTTTGCAAAGGCGACGAAGTGGCGCTTATGACCACGTATACCCAATCAAGCGCGGTGAAATTGTGATCGGCGATATCTACCTCGACCCCCGTATCGAGTGTCCCCGGATTAAAAGTGATCGAACCTAGAAGTGTTGGACCTGTGGCGCCTTGTGGCCTTTTAGCAAATTGCAGCGTAAACGACCCGCTAGCCGAGCCGGCTGTCCACTTGGCCCCGATATGAGTACATGTGAAAGCCGACGAGGGTATCCATGCGCCCTGCACGTTGGATAAATCGCCGTCGACCCCCCTAGCGGCCACGTCGGGAATGACAAAGCTCGCGGTCCAAAGCGTGCGTTTGCCGTCAACGTAGTCCTTATTGGCTGCGTCTGCGCCTGCCACTGGCGCGCCGGCCTGGATTTTAACCACGCCCGTCCCTTTCGGGATTATGTCTATTCCGATGTTGGCGTCGCCGCCAGTCGCGCTTATCTTCGGCCTTCCGGTTGTCGCCGCGTTCGTAAGGGTAAGCTCGTTGACCGCTGAAGCCGTAGCCACAAAAAGCAATTCTTCATTGTCGTTGGAATCGTAAATGCCGGGAGTTCTAAACGAGCCGTCATTGCGGACGCGGGCCTTTTCGACCCCGGCTTGAGACCACTTCTGTATCGGCCCGACGCCAAGCTGATTAAGTTCAAGCGGCGGATCGCCAGCATCGGAAACTTTAAAGACTGCCTTAATGCTGGAACTGGAACCGGCCAGCAAGTTGACCAGTGCGTTAAGCTCCGAGTTCATATCGTTGGATAGAATCGGAGTCGCGGGGACGAAGGTTGTAAATCTACTAATTACGGCTGCCATTTATATTTCCGTAACTTTAAGCTCTGACAACATGCTGTAAATCAACAGAAAGTCTTTTATCGTGTAGGCCTCGCCGTTCTGAGAGTTCGAGACCTCGAAGGTTATGGATTGACTCCTTTGTCCGGATGAATTGGTTAAGAGCTTCCGCACTATATCAACCGGGCCTTCGACGGCTGTGTCCCATGAATCCACGTCCCATATCGCCTGATCCCAAAGGGCGCCGAGCGTCGAAGCGTTCAGCGTGAAAGAATAATTTCCACCTTTAGTGATGTTGCCATCGAGGAAATACTTGATTGAGACCTGGGCCGAGTTCGTCTCCAGGTCGAACGCGAAGCCCCATTTTCGCCAATGCTTGCGGATTAACGGCAAGTTCGCCACGTAGGCCTTAGTTCTCAGAAGTTTCGAGTAGGCCGTCCCGTTATCGGTGAACGTTCCGCCCGAGGTCTTCGGCTTGTAGGTGTAAATCTGATAGGTTCCGCCGGCGTTCTTGGCGCCGATTACGTAGATTCTCCCGGTTCCGCCGATGAAGGATGTGGCGGCCGTGAAAGCGGCGAGGCCGCTGAACCGTGTCCAGCGCGCAGCGTCTATTCCGCGCTGAATATTCAGATAATCCAGCACATAAACTTCGTCAATCTGTCTGGTCGAAATCGCGGCCGGAATCGAGAGCCAATATTGATTGACGTTCGGGAGGAGTAAGGATGGAATCTCTTCCGTGGTTTTATTGATTTTCGCTATCTCGGCGACGTTCCGCGAATAAGTAGCGGTGCGGAAGTCTTCGACCACATCGGACAGTTTCAAGGAGGCCAGGCCTTGCTCGGAGAGATATACAACGTCATCAAGTATCGGCTGAATTGAGTAGGGGCTTACGCATCCTATAGTCTGGGAATGAATCGCAACCTTGAGATTTGTTTGATCGGTAATCGACTTATTCTGATCGATCCTGACTATCTTGTAGATTCGCTTAGTTTTCTTGATGTAAAGCGAGTCTCGCGTGGCGAATAGCCCGCTGATCGTGTCGCCGTCGTCAAGTTCGACATCGAGAGTTATTGCGTCCGCCGCGCTAGCTCCGACAGTCCAGTTTTCGGGATCGCCGAGCTTTGAGCCCCACAATTGATTCGGTTCCGTGGCCGAGACTATCCAGACCCGATTCTCCCAAAGGGCGATATATTTGCCTTTCGGTGGAGAGCCGCCAAGCGCCGCCGCGACGGAGCCGGTCGAAACCTTAACCGGATTGTCTCCTGACGCGGCCTTATTGACTCCTATTGCAAGGTCTTTATATGTAATCCACTGCCAAAAAGTGTTGTTCGGCAGAGTCAAGGCCCCGGTCAGATTCGTGTCGCCGGTCCCGTTCGTCTCAACGATTCGGAGCTGCGCGCCGGTGGTGTAAAGGATTCCGATCTCTCCGGCGCCGGAAGTGAAGTAGTAGAGCGAGGTGAAGCGGTTGGCGAACGTGGTGGAGAAAAGCTGCGTAAGCCCGTTGCGACAGGATAGGTTATCGCTGTCGTCGAACTCCATGTTGAGGATGTCTTGCGCGGCGTCGTCGGGAATTTCTGTGGCGGGAAAGCTGGTTATGATTCCACGGCCCCAGCCGGGAACGATAAGCGGCGGTAAATCAAGAAGGTCTTTGTTCTCGTCGGCCATTTACGCATTACCATCTGTCGTCGTAATTGCCTGGCAGGCGCGGCCCTCGGCGCCTGCGGACGTTGACTATGTCCACTTCCTTTAACACGATCTTTTGCGCCGGCTTCTGATGTTCGCGGTCGACAAGTCTTTCCAGGTTCTTGTCGTATTGCCGCTGGATCAATGAGGCGGCCGTGTACTTGCCGTCATTTATGAGCATGGCGATTTGAACGCGAAGCCTGACGCACACCAAAAACGAATCCGGAACTTCGAGATTCGAGGCGGAGGCCGTGTCCGTAGGGTCGAAATAATGCTCCTCCTCGACGTTCTCGATTGCGATCGGGACCGGGACCAGGCGGATTTTTACCAGGTTGTTTCCGCCGGATTGAGCCACGCCGTCTTCAATCCAGCACTGAGGCCGGCCGGTATCTTCGAGCCGCAATCCGAGCCTGCTCAATTCTTGAACCGTCCGCATCGGAATCGGAACGCCGTCGACGGTAAAGCGAAGCTGGATGATCTGGCTCGCCTTCGCAGGAAGATTGTAAGTAGGCGTGGCGGCGGCGGTGGCGAAAGTTGAACGGGCGCGAAATGGGTTAAAGTTCGCGGCCAGGCCGATCTCTTGCAGGGCTTCGTTGACGCGCTTCTCAATCTTCGTCACGAAACCGGCGTCGTCGGTGGACTCCTCCGCTTCCGTTATTAGTGATAAAGCTATCGCGTTTACCGTGGCCATTTACATCGCCCGCTTTTTCGCCGCCCGGCGCCGCCCGGCCGCCGCGAGGCCTTGAAATTTCGCCTTTCCGTATTTCTCGCGGCCGGCCTTCGCCATGATCGCGTCGGCCGAAGCCTTGCTAAGACCTTCCTTTTTCTGGATCGCCTTCGATCCCGCCGCGAAACGCTTTCCGCTTCCTAGCTTCGCCTTTCTAGTCATACCGCTACCTCGCGCCTTTGAGAAAATCCCCCTTGACGCTATTGCCTACCGACCATTGTCGCTTGTGAAGTTCGGCCGCCGTGATTATGTGGCTATCGTCCGGCCGGACGACATGGGCGGTTTGTTTATGATAGTCCCGCATCTCGATCAGTCTTTCGCCGAATGTCTTACCGTCCGACATCGGCTGATCCACGGGCGCTTCGCTCCAGCCTGCGCATCCGGCCTCAATCGCCGCGTCGAAAGGGCAATTGCGAACGTCGCACATGGAAGGAGTTAGTTCGACGTAGCGCCTCAGGGTATTAAAGACGTCGATCTTGACCTCTTGATGAACCATGAGGCGATTATCTTCCGGGATGGCTTGCTCTTTGATTCGCGCTTCAGCCTCGGCCAGCTTGCGGGCATATTCCATTTCCGCAAGATCCTCGGCGTCGAGGCCTGTTTTCACGTCCACAGCGCCGCGCTCCCGTTCGCGCCTTGCCGCATTCGAGGCCTTCTGTTTGGCGATAGATTCGGGGCTCCGCTTTCGCTTCAGAGCCCCTGAGTCTTCAGCCTTTGGAAAAGTGAGCGTCTCAGACATATTTCCCCTTAATAAGATTTGCCGCCTCTTCCCTTGGCGGTTCCCATGGCCTTACCTCGACCTGTCGGCCTTCCGCCGACTCCCATCGTCTCGGCGGTTACGCCGTGGCTCTGAGAGCCCCGGACAAAGCCTTTCGGGATATTGCTTTTCGAGGCGTCTGGGACTTTGGAGTTAGTGTTGAAGCCCTTGCCTCCGTAGTCGGCCTTTTTCATTTTTTTCATCGATGGCATGTTTCCTCCGATTATCTCAAAAGAACAAAAGACAGGTTCGCCGCCGGAGTTCCGGTAGCGGACATCGCGATGGCGGTTCTGCCCACAGCCTGCGCCGATGTGACAGTGGTTAAATCGGTCAAGCCGCCCGCCGCCGCCGTGCCCTGCGCCGTGCCGGCTGTAGTCGCGGCAGTTAGGGCCGTGGCCAGCCCGTAGGTAGTCATCCAGAAAAACTGACCGGTAGTAACGTTCACCAGCGTACAATCGGCCACGCCGTCGAAGCTTCCGGCGCCGGCGGTTACAATCATCGTCGCATGACGCTGAGCCGCTGTGGCGAATGTCACGTCGGCTTTGACCGCGCTGTTCGGTGGTATGGTTCCATTGGCGCGGCAGTATTTGATCTTATTGCCGGAGAACGCGCCCTGACGCGGGTCATCCATTTCGTACCCGACTGGATACTGCGCCACCGTGTCTATTCTCGTTACATCAATTCCTGATTGTGGCATAGCTCCTCCTTATGCGGTCTTGAAGTTAATGCGGCCCTGGCGGCGCCGGTTATTCATGATCATGTTTCCGTGCATAATCATCTGGATAGTGTCCGCCATCTGATTGAACGGCCTGATCGGATCGCTCATAACGAAGTCAAAATTCTCCATCATCACGAATTTCAGATAACGAAGGTTGAGCGCGAGGAATCCGTGGCCGGTTGTGGCGCCGGACGCGCCAAGCGTGTTGGGGAAGATCAAATCATCAAAGACCATCACCCCGCCCTTGAAGATGTAGTTCTGGAATCCGCTCCTAACCATGTCGTCGTCGAAGGCTTCGCGGATGTAACGCTCATTCGTGATAAGCGTCTTTTCCCATACCTCGTGGACTTCGCGCGACGTGATATACATCGTCGGCCATTCGTTTTGGCTGGAGCATTGATTGGCAAGTCGGCGCATCGCCTGGACGCCCGCAAGCTCGTCAGCCGCGAGGCCCGAGAGTATTGAGTTCCCCGGAGAGGCAACCGTCTGATTTCGCCAGTTCGTGAAGACGGCGGAATCGATGTTGCCGTAAACGCTGTTTGTTCCAGCGAAGTCGAGGCCGATCTGCAGCCCGGTCAGGTCCGCGCCGCCGTCGCCCGTGCCGTCGAGGAAAAGCTGACGGTTGACTTCGATTCTCATCGAGAGCGCGAGCCGGTTAATGATCGCGTCCCAAAGGTCCACGGGCGCCGTCGCCGAATTCGAGTTCTT
>Ga0066388_100003610_pt1 | contig 10109 bp, 11 predicted proteins | sample PanSoiMetaGPlot6_FD_64539 | JGI IMG/M metagenome (GOLD analysis project Ga0066388, IMG submission 64539) | Tropical forest soil microbial communities from Panama analyzed to predict greenhouse gas emissions - Panama Soil - Plot 6 (Hybrid Assembly) | ecosystem: Environmental > Terrestrial >... | reverse complement strand
AGGTCTGCCTTGTAGAACGGCTGGATCGAAGGGTCTGTGTGACCTTGTCAGAGCGATCAGGAGGAGAGTATTCTTTTAAACCCCAAAGGCTTGTGGTCTTCTCCCGACGCGAATGGGCTCTCCCACGGATGAATCATCGACTCGTTGGTGCTCTGTAATGAATGACGAATTTTCCGGTCGGCCCTTGTTAGGAGCAATCCTCGAAGACAAGTTTGGCTTGACCGAAGCCAAATTGCTTGAGGCGGTAAATGTCCAAGGGACCAAAGGGGGGCGTCTCGGCGAAATCTTGATCCGACTGAGGTCAGTCACCGAAGATCAACTACTCCAGGCACTTGCCATTCAATTTGATCTTCCCTGGCTCCCGAATCTTGATGTGAGCCAGGTTGATCATGAATGGGTGAAGAAAGTTCCTATCCATTTCGCCCGGCGCTATCACGTGCTCCCCCTGAGGGCCGAGAATGGATCTGTGCTCGTGGCGACGACCGATCCCACCGAGACGGCTGCATTGGACGACCTTCGGTTGTTGCTCGGCCTTCCGATCAAACCGATGTTGACGAGCAGCTTGTCGCTCATGGCCTGCCTCAATCGCGTATATGACGAAGCGGCAAGCCCTGCGGGCGCCGAGGAAGTCATGGAGGATATTGCAGCCAGTGAGAGCCTGGACCAAATTGCTCACGAGTTGGATGAACCGCAGGACCTCCTCGATGCCACAGATGAAGCCCCGATCATTCGGTTAGTCAACTCCGTGCTCTTTCAGGCAGTGCGGCAGCGAGCGAGCGATATTCATTTCGAATCGTTCGAACGGGGGCTGGTCGTTCGATATCGCATCGACGGGGTGCTCTATCCCGTGCTAACCCCGCCCAAGCATCTGCAGGCCAGCATTATCGCGCGATTGAAAATCATGGCGGGTCTGAACATTGCCGAGAAGCGATTGCCGCAGGATGGGCGATTTAGGATTCGAACGGCAGGAAAGGATGTCGATCTGCGTGTCTCGGTTCTGCCGACCTCACATGGAGAACGGGTCGTCCTGCGTCTGTTGGAGAAAGAGAATCGACTGCTGAATCTGTCCGAAATGGGTTTTTCACAGGATCGGTTGGGCATCATCCAGCAATTGATCCAACTGTCACACGGCATCATTCTCGTGACCGGGCCGACCGGGAGCGGGAAGACGACCACGCTCTACGCGGCGTTGACTCACATCAATGCACCTGACAAGAACATCATTACCGTTGAGGATCCGGTCGAATATCAGCTGCTCGGCGTGGGCCAGATGCAAGTCAATCCCAAGATCAACCTGACGTTTGCCGCTGGGCTGCGGTCGATTCTCAGGCAAGACCCCGATGTCATTATGATCGGCGAAATTCGCGATCGTGAAACCGCTGAAATCGCCATTCATGCCTCACTGACGGGACATTTGGTCTTCTCTACGCTCCACACCAACGATGCAGCAAGCGCCGCCACCAGATTGATCGACATGGGCATCGAACCATTTCTCGTTGCCTCGTCGGTGGTGGCCGTTCTAGCGCAAAGGCTGCTGCGGAAGGCTTGTGCGGACTGTAAGCAGCCTTATCAGCCGGCCGATGAAGAACTGATCAGGCTCGGTATCGTCCCGCCAAAGGTGCGTCCCACCTTCTATAGAGGGGTTGGGTGCCCAGCGTGTTCCCAAACCGGCTATCGAGGCCGAACGGGGATATTTGAACTTCTCGTGCTGGATGATGAGATTCGCCGCCTCATCGGTAACAAGGCGGACTCGTCGTCGATTCGTCAAGCAGCGATGGCGAAGGGGATGGTGACGTTGAAAGATGAAGGGGCGGAAAAAGTCTTTCACGGGGTGACAACGACCGAGGAATTGATGCGGATTACCCAGCAGGAAGTCGAGATCTAGCAGGATGCCTGTCTATCACTATAAGGGTTATCGGAATGACGGCGGAGCGGCGACCGGCATCATCGATGCCGAGAGCCCAAAGATTGCGCGGGTTAAATTGCGGAAGGTCGGGGTGTTTCCCACCGATATGGTGGAACAGGGATCAGCCGCGGCGGGCGCGATCACGGGCGTTTCCGGCAAATCCGCTGCTGGAATCGGACGCTCCCCTGCCCTCACCACGACCGACGTGGCGATGATGACCCGGCAGTTGGCAACATTGCTGGTTGCAGGGCTGCCGCTTGTCGAAGCGCTCGGGGTGATGGTGGATCAAACCGAGAAAAAAGCCGTCAAGAGCCTTATGGCCGATATTCGCGAGGAGATCCGTGGAGGCTCTTCTTTTAGCGCGGTGCTCGAACGCTATCCTCGTGAGTTTTCCCAAATCTATGTGCACATGGTCCGAGCTGGTGAAGCCAGCGGGGCGTTGGATCAGATTTTATTCCGTCTTGCAGAGTTTCTTGAAAAGCAGTTGGCACTTAAGCATAAAGTGACGAATGCCGTTCTCTATCCTGCCGTCATGTTGATCGTCGGCGTCTCAGTGCTGTTTTTCCTCATGACCTTTGTCGTGCCAAAAATCACCGCCGTCTTTACGAGTTTGAAGCAGGCCCTCCCCTGGCCGACAGTGGTGCTGATGAGCATCAGTCATTTTCTCGCCGACTATTGGGCGGTGATGCTTGGTGGGATTGGCTTGATTGTATGGGCTGGGCGGCGCGCGATGAAGACGGAAGCCGGCCAGTTCACGGCTGACCGATGGCTGTTGAAGATTCCACTCATGGGCGAGGTCGCCCGCATGGTTGCGATCTCGCGGCTCACGAGCACCTTGGCCACCATGTTGGCAAGCGGTGTGCAATTGTTGGACGCCATGGATGTTGCGAAGCGTGTCATGAATAATCGTGTGTTGGAGCAGGCGGTCGAGGGGGCCAGACAAAATATCCGGGAAGGAGAAACGATTGCTGAACCATTGAAGCGCAGCGGAGAATTTCCCGCGTTGGTCACCCACATGATTGCGGTCGGTGAACGGAGCGGTGAAATGGAAGAAATGCTGCGTCGCATCGGAAACATTTATGATGGGGAAGTGGATCGGGTCATTACGCGGTTCACGTCGCTCCTGGAACCCATTATGATCTTGGTCATGGGTGTTTTGGTGTTCTGTATCGTGGTGGCTATCTTATTACCCATCTTTGAAATGGGACAAATGGTCCGCTAGCGGGAGGCTCTAGATGTCTACAGCAGTGTGCTCGCATCGGTCAGACCTCCGACGTATCCCAGAGAATACGCAGGTGTCTCAACTCATTGCTGTCTTGCTTGGGGAAGGCCGCGTCCTGGCGCACCGGGGTTGGGAGGGTGAGACATCGAACATGTATAAGCTTCTTTCAGAATATTCTGGCGATCGGTGACGCGATCGCACTTGTGAGGGTCTTGTATCGTGAATATGGTCTTTCTGAAGCCTGCGAGAGGCAGTGTACTGTGATGGGGATGAGTCTAACGGGAGGTCTTTGATGACTGACAGAGAGCAGGTCGAGAGGATGTGGACGATGCGCGGCAGCAAAAGCCGATTCCGAGGCTTCCTCGTCTCGCGAGCCACGCTTCGCGCCGGCGGTGGAACCGCCGGCTTTACGTTCATCGAGATTATGGTTGTGGTGGCGATTCTTGCGATCCTCGCGGCCTTAGTCGTCCCTCGCATCATGGGGCGGACGGACGAGGCCAAACGTACGGCGGCCAAGGTTCAAATTCGAAATATCGAAGGAGCCTTGCAGCTCTACAAGCTCGACAACGGTGTCTACCCTACGACTGAACAAGGATTGAAGGCCTTGATAGAAAAACCTTCAGTCGGGGTGATCCCAAAGAAGTGGAAAATCGGCGGATACCTACCAAAACTTCCGGAAGATCCATGGGGGAATCCTTACAAGTATATGAGTCCTAGCCAGGGTTCCATTCAGATCCCCGGTCAGAGTCCCAGTCTGAAAGGTGAGTACGAGATTATTTCTCTTGGGACAGATGGCGAAGTGGGTGGCGAAGGAGTCAATGCAGATATCACCAATTGGAATCTGGACAAGGAATGAACGATGGGACAAGGGATCAGAGACAAGGAGGAATGGATGTGGGAACCGAGACAGTTGTCTGCCATCCCTTCACGCTTTGCGTCTCACGCCTTACGTTCTTCACATGGGTTCACCATTTTGGAAATCATCATTGTATTGTTCTTACTTGTCGGTTTGCTCGGAATCATCCTGCCTAAAATTTCACTCGAAGACAATCTGGCTTCTGTCGGCCGGAGGATGATCGGAACCTTGCGATCACTCCAGAGCATGGCCATGTCGACCCAGAAGACGGTCCGGCTCTACATCGATATCGACCGAGGAGTCTACTGGCCAGTAATTCTGGATGGGAATCAAGAAAAGGTTCCGAACGATGTCGCCTGGGCTACCCCGTTTAACCTTCCTACCGCCATTCGCATTACAGATATTTTGACAGCTCAGGGGAAAAAGGAATTAGGTCGTGTCGATCTGTTCTTCTACCCCACAGGAAGGATCGATCCGGCGACAATGCATCTGGTGGATGCGCGCAACAACATTCTGGCTATCGCAATTGAGCCGGTTACAGGAGCGATCCGCACGAGCGATGAGCGAATTGAGCCTCCCAAGGCCCTCACAATTCCCGATCGTATAAGATCGTTGCTGAAAACTACAGTGGTAAGCGGGTAAGCCCGCCGCCACCGAGAAGGCTGGGTCATCGTAGAGTGTATAGCTATGGGAAGTGAACGGGGTTTCACCTTATTAGAAGTATTGATCTCGCTTGGCATTCTCGCTCTGGCGCTACCGATCTTATTGGGGCTTCGGAATTGGGATCTCGACCTCCATGCAAGAGCAAATGAACTCACGACCGCCACGATTCTCGCGCAGGAGAAGTTGATCGAGACGGAGTTAGGGATAGTCTTACCTCTCGGTGAAACAGGCGGAGAATTCCTTCCGATCCCCCTGGGAACGCAAGCCACCCCTGACATTGCGAATCGCCCGTCGAATTATCGATGGAAGCGGATTGTATTGACTACGCCTTTGCCGACCGTGCGGGAAATAAAGATTCAGGTTCTCTGGCCCCGGGGGAAAACAGATGAGATGGTCGAGGTGAGCACCTATGTCTTTTCGACAAGCCCCACGGGATTGTGAGGGCGGCTTTACTCTGGTCGAGGTCTTGCTGGCGGTGTCGTTGGTCGCCATGATGGCCACCTTGGTCTTAGGGTCACTCTATGTCACGCTGGGTGCAATTGACGCTGCGCGGGCGAACTCGGTCAATGAGCAGATCGTTCGGAGTACCTTACGTGTCATGACCGATGAGCTGTCGGTCAGCGTGGCCCGCCCGACAGGTCCTTGGATGGGTATCAACGGCCAGTTCGACGGTCGACCTGCCGACTCGGTAGCCTTTCTGACTATGGGCCAATTTCGAGGGGCAGAATCGGCCAAAGATTCCGAGCTCGTTCGTATCGTGTATACCAGAGAAGGCGATCGCCTCCTTCGGTTCGTGCGGAGAAATCTCTACAGTCTGACAGACGAATCCGTCGAGCAAATCGAGCTGGCCACCAAGGTCAAAGGATTCAATATCAGGTATTACGACGGCAAAGGTAATGTTTGGCTTGATGAATGGGACGGCAAAGGTCGACCAGGGATCCCGAAAGCAATCTTAATTGAATTAACGCTGGTCCAAGAGAAATCAGACCTCCTGACCTTTCGCCAGTGGGTAACGGTGGGGGCCTCATGACGACCTGGCAGTTTGCCTGGCCTGAGATTCTGACGCGTAAAGGCCCCCTCGGATGGGGACTGGCGTCCCTAGCCTGCTTCATCGTATTTTTGTTCCTGACTTTTCCCTATGGCCCACTCCAGAAAAGGCTCTTGACTGAACTGAATCGAGTGAGCGGATGGGAGGTTCGAGCTGGGGATTGGTCGGTGGGTTTTCCGGCAGCGATCGAGTGGCGCGACCTGGTCTTTACCGGACCCGCACGCGAAGCCATTTCCGTTGAAGCCGTACGGGCAACAGTTGGCGTCTTTCAGGCAATCTTAGGGCAGTTGGTGATAGATTACGCGGTTCAGCTGTCTGGAGTGGCGCAAGCAGGAGCTGGTCGAGCCGCGGGATCTCTCTCTGCGGCCTCATGGTCCTTGGAGGGCCCGATTGCCGTCAAAGGCCGGCTCCAGGATATGGATCTTGCGAAAGTCCTGAGACCCTACGTGAGTCGAGGGACAATCCAGGGAGATTTCATCCATCGATGGAACAACGCACAAGGGACCGACGCTGTCCTCAAAGGGGAAGGAACCGTGAAGGTCGAAATCAAGGATCTCGTCGTCGAACCAAAGGCTGCCGGGGCCTCAGGGACTTCCTCGCTCGCGTTCGGCAGGATCCAAGCGTCGCTCGCCTGTAGAGACGGGGCATGCGATGTCACAGAATTGAAGGGCGACGGTGACGATGGATCCTTTACTGTTCAGGGGCGCATGATGTTGCGTCAACCGGTGATGCAAAGCGTCCTGGATCTCACGGTCACCGTGATTCCCGGTCCAGGATTTGCGCAAAAAGCAGCCAGCCTTTCGTTGCCACCGTTCCAGCCAGGGACCCCTTTGACGTTCAAACTAGTGGGACCGATCATGAATACGAGCGTGGCGCTCTAGCGGGAGAAAACTGTTATTTGGTTTATTTGGTTTGTCTCGTTTGTTTGGTTAAACGAAACTAACCAGATAAACAAAACAAACCAGATGAACCAGACAAACCGGGCTCGTAAACAGGGCTGACGATGATTGCTGAATGTATCGGGCTTGATATCGGACAGACGGCATTCAAAGCCGTGCGGTTCCGCCGCCGTCTGACAGGGAATGAATCGGTGGAATATTTCCATCTACCCGTCCCCTATATGCGACAGGAACAGTCGGAGCCGGCGTATCGCGCGGCCATGCTCAGAAATTTTCTTTGGCAGCATGGTTTGTATGGCAGTGGGGAAATTGTCACCGCACTCCCCTGCCAGGATGTGTTCGTCAGAACCCTCTCCTTCCCTTTTCGGGATGCCTCTAAACTTGCGCAGATCGTTCCTTTCGAAATGGAAAATCTGATTCCCATGCCTCTGGAAGACGTTACGGTCGGCAGTCTCTTGCTGCCAGCGCGCGAATCGACGGCAGGGACCGAGAAAACCAAAGGGTCCGACGTCCTCGTCACAGCAGCGCCCAAGGCAAAAATCACTGAGCATTTGCGATTTATGGCTTCAGCCGATCTGAACCCCGCCGCAATCACAATCGACGGAATGGCCTTATTTTCTGTCAGCCAATTTCTGAAAGAAGAAGGGGCCCAGGTCCCAGGCGACATGGCGATCATTGATGTTGGAGCGTCAAAGACGACCTTATGTCTCGTGCATGAAGGCCGTCCCGTTCTCTTGCGGACTCTGTTGTGGGGTGGAAATCATCTCACCCATGCGCTCGCCGTGCGCTATGCCTGCAGTTTCGCTGAGGCGGAACGACGAAAACGAGCCATGACTGTACAGGAAATCGATGCGTGGCTCGACCCGGTCCTTAAAGAGTTACGCGTCTCTCTCCATGCCTACGAAGGTACCGTCCATCAACGGCTGACTCATTGTTGGGTTTCTGGCGGCGGCTCTAAGCTGAAAGAACTGAGCGGGTATATGGCGCATCAGCTTGGCTTACTACCGGTCGGCCCGCGGCAGGGATTTGGAGCGAGTTGTCCCCGCGCGTTTTCCATTGCATTCGGATTGTCGATCCATCCGAACATTGTTCGTCCCCGGCGGAGGTCAAGATCGGCAGGATCGGGCCTCGCGCTGGATTTCAAGGCGAGCACCGAGGCTGCGTCGGCCACAACAGGGGTCTCGAAACAGGATCGTCGGTTGGCCCTCTGGGGCGGTCTGATCCTAGCCGTTCTGGCTCTAGTGGATCTTTCAGTTCGTGTCGTTCTCAAAGATTCAACGGTCAAGGATCTCAAGCGCGGACTCCAAGCGCAATACGAGCAAACATTCGGTCCAGGCGCCGGGCCCGGCGAGGAATTGGACCAGGCGCGTTATCGAGTTTCACAGCTGGAGAAAGGGCTCTCGATTATCGACGGCACACATTATAACGTCCTCGCCGACCTGGCAGAGTTGGTGAAACATGTGCCGCCCGGCGTACCGATGAAAGTACGAGAACTGACAATCGATGGGAGCAGCATCCATCTGGAGGGAGAGACCTCGACCTTCGACGCAGTTGAAAAGATTAAGCAGGCCTTCGCCTCAGCACAGACCTTTCAAGATGTGTCCATCGGCGATACCCGTGTCGGGGCTGCGCCGAACCAAGTCGTGTTTCGCCTTACCTATACGGTGCAACGGCCATGAGGCAGATGCTGAAAGAACGATGGCAGCATTTCTCGCAACGCGAGCGCATCATCGTGGCTGCAGGTGGAGCCGTGGTCGCAGCAACGCTTGTCTTTCTGCTGGTCATCGATCCACTTATGGCGTCGATCGACAAACTTGATCGGCAAGCGCTACGGAAAGCGAAAGACAGCCAGGAACTTGCCGCCGTGGCACAGGAATATGTGGTCAAGCAGGCGCGTCTCGCCAAGCTCGAACAGCGCATGCCGATCCCGCCGGCCCAGTTTTCACTGCTGGCGTTCATGGAAGAAGCGACGACGACGGCGCACATTCGCGACCGCATCGCCGGTATGCAGCCACAGGCCCCCATCGTCGTCCAAGGCTATGAGGAGACCGCGGTCGATCTTCGGCTCGACGGAGTGACGCTTCCCCAGCTCCTCGCGCTGCTGGTTGCCATTCAACAGGCACCCTATGATGTCCAGGTGCATCATCTGCAGATGAAACCCAAATACGATAACCCTATCAATCTCGACGCCACGCTAAAAATCGTGACTTATGCGAAGGTCTGATGAACGTGGCATCGCCCTTCTCCTCACTCTGCTGGTTCTCACTCTCCTCGTTGCACTGATTCTTGAGTTCGACGCCGAGGCGAGGCGGGAATACCGCGATGCCGCCGCCTTTCGCGATAATTTTAAGGCGACTGTGCTCGCGCGTGCGGCAGTGCAAGCTGCCCGAGGCACCTTGCAGCAGGACTTCTTGAAAGACAAGAAGGCGGGGCAGTCCTTCGACGCCCTCACAGACTTGTGGGCCCTTCCTATCACGAACTATGCCATTGGCGACGGCCTGCTGACGGCTCAGATTGAGGATGAACGGGGCAAGCTGAACCTTAATGACTTGGCAACCGGGGGAGACCCCATTGCCAAAAAAGCCAAGGTTCAGAGGGTCAAGCGGCTTTTCGAACTCTTGCAGATCAATCCGGATTTGGTGGATGCCATTGTCGACTGGGTGGATCAGGACGAGACGCCGGAACCGGCCGGCGCAGAGAGCCTCTACTATCAAACGCTGCGTCCTTCTTACCGCGCGGCCAATGCTCCTCTGCAGACACTTTTAGATCTGCGCTTGATTAAGGGAATGACACCCGACATCATCGCGAAGCTCTCAAATCTGGTGACCGTCTATCCGCAGGAAGGACAAGGCAAGGTGAATCTGAACACCGCTCCCTCTCTTGTGCTTCAGGCACTCGATCCTGGTATCACACAAAGCGTGGCTGGGGATATCGTCCAAGCCCGCCCCTTCAAAACAATTCAAGATTTGGATCGCGTAAGTAGTTTTGAAGATATTGGAAAGGCGCTCCGTGCTCAAAACCTCTACGATATCAAGAGTGACCTATTCTTAGCCCGTATGATGGTACGTGTGAACGAAGTGGCTAGGAATGTGATCGTCGTACTCCAGCGCGACCCGAACACGGGGATGGGCACAGTCCAGTACTACCGCGTCCTCTAACCTGTGTCATTCTGATTCCATAGCCCCAGCCGAAGAGATCTCTGGCCAGTCAGTACAACGATCTCAGCTTCCCCCTCAGGTCGCACCATCTGCAACCAAACTGCGGCGTTGAAAGACGATTCCTTGGTGACAAATACGACAGACTGCGCAAATGACTTTCGCTTTCAAATCCGAGAACGCTCCAATACCAATCGCGTTGTATTTCTCGAGTGAATGAACTGCTGGTTACCATCTCGAAACTACAAGCCGATCACGGGTGAGCCCGCAACGGAATAAAAAGCGGATCGTGCGCCCTTCCCATAAACGTACGCTCTCTCGCAACTGGATCCCGCCGAAATAGTTTACACATCGCTAATA
>Ga0066388_100003609_pt1 | contig 10109 bp, 6 predicted proteins | sample PanSoiMetaGPlot6_FD_64539 | JGI IMG/M metagenome (GOLD analysis project Ga0066388, IMG submission 64539) | Tropical forest soil microbial communities from Panama analyzed to predict greenhouse gas emissions - Panama Soil - Plot 6 (Hybrid Assembly) | ecosystem: Environmental > Terrestrial > Soil... | reverse complement strand
GACGGCGTGATCCAGCCCGGCGAGCACCGCCTCACGCGCGCGCTCGTCGGCGAACGTGAGCCACGCGTGGCTCACGCCGACGAGCGCGCGCGCCTGCCAGAAGCTCTCGCCGGTCGCCGACGTGATCCCGCTCGCGTTGCGCGTGCCCTCCCAGTCGTAGACGAAGTTGATCCACCGACCATCGGGTTCCTGCATCCACAGGCAGAACTCGAGCAACCCACGGGCCCACCTTTCGGCCCACGGCTGCTTCGAGCGTGTCCACACGTCGCAGAGGACGTCGAGCAGGCGCGCGGCGTCGTCCACGCACGCGACCCCTTCGAATCCGGACTCGCGGGCCATCCGGGGCTCGTCGTCCGAACCGGCGTAGACGGCTACGGCGAGGGCGTCCGGACCGGCGACCGGGATCGGGCGCGTCAGACGGGCGAGCTGGCGCAACATGGGAGCGGAGTCTCGCAGGAACCGGCGACGTTCGGCTAGACGGGCTCGAGCGCCTCGAGGACGTCGTCGATCGAAAGGTCGGCCGCACACACGGACGTGTCGGCGGCCCCGTAGTAGACGCGGATGTCGCCGTCCCCGAGGTCGACGTGCCCGGTGGGGAACACGACGTCGGTGAGGAAGCCGTCGTGCTCGTACTCGGTCTCGGGGACCATCAGGGGGCGGTCGGTCCGGGCGAGGACCTTGGTCGGGTCGCCGGCGTCCAGGAGCAACGCGCCCATCCCGTAGCGGTTGTCGCGATCCGCGCCGTGGTACAGCTCCAGCCACCCGCCGTCCACGCGGATCGGCACCAGGGAGGCGCCGATCCGCATCTCGTCCCACATCCCGGCCCGTGGCTGCGCCACGGGCCGGTGGTTCCCCCAGTGGACCAGGTCGTCGCTGTCCGCCAGCCAGATCCCGAGCACCCGTCCGAACGACCCCGGCATCGGTCGGGTGAACGCCAGGTGGGTCCCGCCGACCTTCTCGGGGAACAGCACGACGTCCTTCTGGTCGGGGTGGAAGATCGTCCCGCGGCGCTCGAACGTCCGGAAGTCCTTCGTGGTCAAGCGCGCGCTCGTGATCCCGAGCCTGCTCACCCCGACGTACGTGATGTGGAACGTATCGCCGATCTTCGTGATCCGAGGGTCCTCGACGCCGTACTCCTCGAGCGCGGTCGCCGAGACGATCGTCGGTTCGGGGTCGATCGTGAACCGCAGACCGTCGGTGCTCCGCGCCACACGCAGGTGGGAGATGTGGGCGAGGTAGTCGGTGAACTCGGCCTGACCCATCGTGAACCCGCCGGCGGTGTCCCGGTACCGGATCGTGCGGGGATCCGAAAGATCCAGACCGGGGAGATCCCGCGGCACGTACCCGATCACGACACGGGGCGGCTCCTGCGTATGGTCGAAGAACGCCATCCCGATCAGCTGCTCGTGCGTGAGTCCGCCCGGCAGCGGGACGGGGCGCGGCTCGGGCCCCGACAGATCCACCATCACGGCGTCCGGAGCGGGCGCGACGTCGTGGCGGGGGCGCTCGGTGACCCGGACGAGCAGCACCGTCTCGTCGCCGACCTTCGCGACACCGGGGTTGATCGTCGAGATCACCTCGAAGCCCGGCTGCGACGGCTCGACGTCCGCCGGCGTGATCAACGGGTTGCCGTGGACCCGGTGCGCGACCTCCAGCGGCTTCTCGCGCTTCTGCTTGGCCGCCGGTGGGTGCTCCTCGGCCAGCTGCCCCATCACGTCGAGGAAGCGTTGCCCGGTCTTCGGCCACGTCGCCTGGTTCGCGTAGCGGTACGCGTTCTTCTCCAGCCGCCGCTTGAGCTTGGGGTCGTCCAGGATCCGGTTCACCGCTTCGGCGAGCTCGTCGGCCGCCCGGAACTCGACGAGGAGCCCGCGCTCCTCCGCGAGCGCTTCCTTCGCGTGCAGGTACGGCGTCGAGACGACCGCCTTCCCCGCCCCGAGCGCGTAGGACAACGTCCCGCTCGTGATCTGGTTCGGGTCGAGGTACGGCGTCACGTAGACGTCGGAGGCGAGCAGGTACTCGATGATGTCCTTCTGCTCGAGGTACTGGTTCACGAACAGCACGTTGTCGGTGAGGTCGAGCTCTTCGACGAGTGCCGTCAGCTTGTTCCGGTACTCCTCACCGCGTTGCTTGAGCAGCTCGGGGTGCGTCTGCCCGGCGATCAGGTACAGGGCGTCGGGGTGCCGTGCGACGACCGCCGGCATCGCCTCGATCACGTACTCCAGGCCCTTCCCCGGCCCGACCAGCCCGAACGTCGAGACGATCAGCCGGTGGTCCAGGCCGAGCTTTGCCTTCAGTCGGCGCCGTCCCTGCGGCTCGATGTGCGGCATGCCGTGGGGGATCACGGTTGGACGCTGATCGATCCCGTAGACGTCCCGGAGGATGTCGACCGCGGTCTCCGCCATCACCGTCAGCCCGTGCGCGAGCTCGGCGATGTTGCGGACCGTCTCGCGGATCGCCGGCGACGGCTCCGGCAGCACCGTGTGAAGCGTGACGAGCGACGGCTTCTTGAGCTCGTCCAGGAACGGCGCCAGGTGATCCTCGTAGGTCCCCTCGATCCAGTGGTCGCCGACCCAGCCGCCGCCCTTCCACAGGCCGTAGAGCCCGAACTCGTGCTGGACGCAGACGACGTCGGCGTTCGACCGGTCGATCTCACGCGCGGCGGCGCGGTACGGGAGAGCGCTGCCCTGGCGGATCCGCCATCGGACCTCGGAACCGTACGCCCGCACCGAGTTCCGCTCGTCGATCGCCGCGATCCGGGCGCGCGTCGACGGGTCCGCCTGTTTGATCGCGTGGATCAGATCCGACGTGAAGGTCGCGATCCCGCACCGGCGGGGGGGATAGGTGGAGACGAAGGCGATCCGCATACCTCTCCAGGGTAGCGGGGTTGGAAGAGGTCGCTCCGTGAGGGTCGAGCCGCGTGGTGAAGTGCCGGGTCGCGGTCACAGCTCGATCTCGGATGCGACCTCCTGGAGTCCCTCGATCGAGACGGTGAGGAACTCGTCGAGCGGGAGCCCGATGCTCTCCTCTACGTCGTAGACCTCGTCCCGGTTGACGCCCGGGGCGAAGGACCTCTCCTTCAGCTTCTTCTTCACGCTCGAGACCTTCATCCCCGCGGCCTTTTCGGGCCGGACGAGAGCGGCGGCGACGAGCAGACCGGCGACCGCGTCCGCGTGCACCACCGCCTTCGCCATCAGGTCGGTGCGGTACTCCGGATAAGCGTGCGCGAGGACACCGTTCACGACGCGCTCGTCGACGCCGGCCTCGCGGAGCCATCCGGCGGCCAAGATCGCGTGTTGCGAGCCGTCGTCGCCGGTCTGGTCCTGGTCGAGGTCGTGGAACAACCCGGTCAGGCCCCAGAGCTCCTGATCCTCGTCGAAGCGCCGCGCGAGCGATCGCATCACTCCCTCGACCGAGATCAGGTGTCGGTAGGTGGTCTCCTTCTCGCACCGCTCGTGCGCGAACGCGTGCGCCGCCACCCGATCCATGCGGGGATGATAGGCGGCCTCACACGAACGTCCTGCGCTCCATCTTGGGGCCGAAAGCCGGCGCGGTGACCCCGGAGGCCTCCAGCAGGACCTCGACCCGCCCGCGCTGACCGCGGTACGGCTCGAGCAGCTCGAGCATGCGTTCGTCGGTGCCGCGTGGCTCGCCGGCGAGGGCCCACGACACGATGTGCGGCAGGTGGTAGTCGCCGACGGAGATCGCGTCGGGGTCGCCGAGCGCGAGCCGGCACACCTCCGCGGTCGTCCAGGGTCCGACCCCGGGGAGCTTCATCAGGAATCCGTTCGCTTCCTCCGGTGTCGCGTTCGAGAGGGCACCGATCTTCTTCGGGTGCCGCGCCACCTCCCGGAGCGTCGAGGCGCGGCGGTGGACGACGCCGAGCTTCGTCAGCTGCCATGACGGGATCGACGCGATGCGCTCCGCATCCGGTGGGAGTTGGAGGTCCGCTTCACCGGGTGCCGGATCGGACGTCGCGAGGACGATCGAGCGCCAGGCGCCTCGAGCCTCGTGACCCGTGACCTTCTGCTCGAGGATCGCCGCGATCAGGACCGGGAACGGGTCGGTCCGGGTGAGGAGGACGCCCCGGTGATCCCGCCAGATCGCCGCGATGAGGTCGTCCTTGGGCTCGAACGCCTCCGGATCGTCGAGCGCGCCGACCAACCCCGGTGCGGCCTCGCGGATCGCGCGATCCGCGCCCGGCCCCCACGCCTCCGCCTCGATGTCACGCCGGTCGAGCTGCGTCAGCCGGAGCGTCGCGGGTCCGTCGAGGGTGCGCAGGCTTCGCCACACCGCCGCTCCGTCGACACACGTCGTGGGGTCGCCGGAGCCGCGGACCAAGGGGAACAGCGTGCGGCGGAGGTCTATCGGGTGCTCCAACCTGATCCGGTCGACCGTCATCGAGGCTCCGTCACGAGGGCGACGAGAACCTACGCTGAGGGCGTGCCGACCGTCTACGACCTCACGAAGGAGCAGCTCGGCGAGCGACTGACGGCGTGGGGCGAACCTCCCTTCCGTGCCGAACAGGTGTGGTCGCAGCTGTGGAAGCGCGCGTCGACCTACGAGGACATGTCGGACGTCTCGCCGAGACTCCGCGAACGGCTCGCCGCCGAGCTCCCGATCGGGGTCGATGTCCTCGACGAGCGGACGGCAGATCGCGGTGCGACACGGAAGGCGCTGATCCGGCTCGGCGGCGCGCACGTGATCGAGGTGGTCCTGATGGGGTACCGGGACCGCGTGACGGTGTGTGTCTCGTCGCAGGCGGGCTGCGCGATGGGATGCACCTTCTGCGCGACCGGCCAGATGGGTCTCCGGAACAACCTCAGCCCGGGTGAGATCGCAGCGCAGGTCGTCTGGGCCCGGCGCGAGGCAACGAAGCTGCCCGCGTCCACGCCCCGACGTCTCGGCAACGTCGTGTTCATGGGGATGGGCGAGCCTCTCGCGAACGAGCGGCACGTCTTCTCGGCGATCGGGAAGCTGACGGATCCGGCGGGGTTCGGGATGGGCGCGCGACACGTCACGGTCTCGACGGTCGGCATCGTCCCGGGCATCGCGCGGCTGGCGGGTGCACATCCCCAGGTCGGACTCGCCGTCAGCTTCCACGCCGCGAGCGACGAGCTCCGCGACCAGCTGGTGCCGCCGAACACGCGCTATCCGTTGGCCGAGCTCGAGGAGGCGATCGCCGGCTGGCGCGCCGCGACCCGCCGCCGCCCGTCGATCGAATGGGCCCTGATCGACCACGTGAACGACACCGACGAGCAGGCCGAGCTGCTGGCGCCGATCGCACGCCGGCTGGGCGCGCACGTCAACCTGATCCCCCTCAACCCGACCCCCGGATACCCGGTCCTCGGATCGCCGCGGGCGAGGATCCGTCGGTTCGTCGCGGCGCTGGAACGCGCACGGGTCAACGTGACCGTCCGGGACACCCGCGGCAGGAACATCGACGCCGCCTGTGGTCAGCTGGCGCTCTCGGCGTCCGTTCGTTAGGCGGCGGTCTCCCTCGCCGTTTCTAGTGACCGAAGGTCAGATGGGGACGTTCTCCGTGATCCCAGGTGGCTGTTATACACGAGCGATGCAAACCGGATGGGCGCCTGACCAGTGGTCATCAGACGGCGGACCGTCCGCGGACGGTCCGACCGAGACCGAGCTCCTCCGCACCCTGCCCGCCGTCGTGTACCGGTCGCCGGAGTGGTTCGCGCGCGAGGTCGAGGCGATCTTCCATCGCGAGTGGTTCCTCGTCGGGCGAGCGGAGGCGCTGGCCGCTCCCGGCGACTACCTCCACGTCGACGTCGCGGGTGAGCGTCTGCTCCTTCTGCGGACCAGGACGGGTGAGCTCCGGGCCTTCCACGATGTGTGCCGGCACCGCGGGTCGCGGCTGGTCGTGGATGCACCGCCGTCGAACGCCGCGGTTGGGGTGGCGCACGGGCGGTTCAAAGGAGCGATCCGCTGTCCGTACCACGCGTGGACCTACGGGCTCGAGGGCGAGCTCCGTGTCGCGCCCTTCCTCACCGAGAGCGACGGACTCCGGAAGGAGCGGCTCTCCTTGCACCCGGCGTCCGCCGACACGTGGGGCGGCTTCGTCTTCGTGAACCTCTCAGCCGACGCGAGGCCGCTCGCGGAACAGCTCGGCGACATCCCACGGCGGACCAGCAACTATCGACTCGACGATCTGCGCGCGGCGCGGCATCTCTCCTACGACGTCCACGCGAACTGGAAGGTCGTCGTGGAGAACTACAACGAGTGCTACCACTGCGGCCCCGTGCACCCGGAGCTCTGCGAGGTCGTGCCGGCGTTCAAGGACGGCGGTCGCGAGCTCGATTGGAACGCGGGGGTCCCGCATCGCGTGGGCGCCACCACGTTCACGCGCGCGGGGACGACGACGCGGGCTCCTTTCCCCGGCCTCAGCGAGGACGAGCGCACCCGGCACAAGGGCGAGCTCCTGTACCCGAACCTGATGCTCAGCCTTTCGAGCGACCACGTCGCCGTCTTCACCCTGTGGCCGCTCGACGCGGGTCGCACGCGGATCGACTGTGACTTCCTCTTCCACCCCGACGAGATCGCACGACCCGCCTTCGATCCATCGGACGCGGTCGAGTTCTGGGACCTCGTGAACCGGCAGGACTGGCGGATCTGCGAGTCGGTCCAGGACGGGATGGGGGCGCGCGTGTTCGACCGGGGCTTCTACGCGCCGATGGAGGATCAGGGTCTCGACATCCGCCGGTACCTCGCCGACCGGCTCGGGGACGTCTCGATCGATCGGTAGCGGGCGGGGCGCCTCAGGAGGACAGCGCTGCCGGGCGGGCCGTGCCGGGGCGCTCGGGCTCGCGTTGCGCCGACGTCAGGTCGATCGGCTCCGGCTCGGCGAGCACCACGTCTCCAACGGTCACCGTCTCCGCGGGCGGCTCGCGCCGGCGCTCGAACGAGTCGCCGAGGGCCGGTTCGTCGGTCTCCTCGTCGAGCGGCGTGCCACGCCGGAGCCGGCGGACGAGGTCGTAGCCCACCCAGACGCACACCGCGATCGCGATCGGGTGGCCGAACGGCAGCTTGACGGTCCGCAGGAACGCCGGCAGCCGCGAGGTCTCCGTGACGAGCTGCGTCACGACGAAGAACGCCGACAGGATCACCATCCCGCGCCGCGCGATCCTCGGCATCACCCACGCGAGCGGGAGCGCCCACACGAGGTACCAGGTGAACAGCACGGGCGACGGGAGCGTGATCGCGAGGAACGCCCAGCCCCACGCGGCGGCCAGTCCCTCGGGCGTTCGCGCCCGCGCGGAGGTCCAGATGCGATGCCCGATCGCGAGGACGGCGGCGAGCGACAGCGCGAACAGCGCGAGTCGTGCCCCGGTCGCGAAGGGGGCACGGAGGACGTTGCCGCCGATCAGACCGCCGAGCCCCGAGGCCCCTCGGACGATCAGCTGTCCCGGGGCCATCCACGAGTCGTGCGTCGAGACCTCGAGCAAGCCGGAGATCGGGTTGCCACCCCGCATGAAGGGGAGGGCCAACGCGAGCCAGACGCCGGAGACGACACCGCCGTACATCGCGAGCACCCGACGCCGCCGCTCGGGTGCGGCGTTCGCCACGATCGCCACGATCAGGAGCGCGAGCGGGACCACCGCGCTCGCTTTCACCGACATGCCGAGGGCGAGCGCGACCGCGGACAGGAGCTCGCGCCGGGCGAACAGCAACGAGACCGCGCACGCGACGAAGAACGCGACGAGGATGTCGTTGTGGCCGCCGCCGACCACGTGGTAGATCACGATCGGGTTGCAGCCGATCATCGCGATCGCGAACGCGGTGCGCTCGGGGCGGATCCGCTGCACGAGCCGGCCCACGACCGCGATCGTCCCGAGGCTGGCGGCAGCCGCCAGCAGCTGGAAGCTCGTGACGACCACGCTCGGCTTCTTCACGACGCTCGTCATCAGCGCGGACACCCACGTGAACAGGGGGCCGTACACCGACGTCGTCCCACGCCACCCGGGCCAGGTGAACGGGAAGAGGCTGTTCAGCGGGAAGTCACTCGGCGTGGAGCCGTAGGGGTTGGCGTGATAGGTGCTCACGATCCGCCCGTAGAACGCGTAGCTGTAGACGTCGCGAGAGAACAGCAGCGGCAGCATGAGGACGATCGCGTGGAACACGATCACCAGGAGCACGACGGTCCGGACCGGGATCCGGCCGGCCCAGGCTTCGCGGATCAACAACACGAACCCGATCGCGGCGCTGATCGTGGCGATCAGGCCCACGAACATCAAGGCGGTGATGTCGAGATGCCCCAGACCCAGCACCCCGGAGAGCCATCGGAGCGGGTTCGCCGCTTCCATCCCGGTGGGGAGGACCGGATAGAAGGGAGAGTTCGGGGTCGCCGAGACGATCGCGACGAAGACCATCCCGATGATCGAGGCGGCGACCGCTCGCTTCGCGTTGGGGACGAGCGAGGAGGGGCGTTCGACGGAGACCTGCACGGTGCTCCGGAATCTACCCGAGCCGTTCGGACCGAGGGTCTGGACGACGAGGCCAGGGGCTCTTCGTGACCGTATCTCCACGCCTCGAACCCCTCCCCCCGTACGAAGCAAGGTACCCAGCGCCGCAACGAAGCGCAACCGTTGGGCCGCAGGGCCCGTATGCTGCGGCGTTGCGATGGCCGTCATCGAGCTGAGCGACGTTTCGTACGCGCTACCGGGAGGGTGGACCCTCTTCGAGGGTGTGTCCTTCCGCGTCCCCGACGGCGAGCACGCGGCGCTGATCGGTGCGAACGGGATCGGCAAGTCGACGCTCCTCCGGATCATCGCCGCCGAAGACCGACCGACGACCGGTTCCGTGCGCGCCGACGGGCGGGTCGGGTTGATGCGGCAGTTCATCGGCTCGGACGCCCGCCCGACGACGGTCCGCGAGTTCCTGCTCGCCTACAGCGACGCCGACGTGCGCGCAGCGGCCGATCGCCTGCTGCGGGCCGAGCGACGTCTCGTCGAGGATCCCGATGAGCGGGCGCAGATCGCCTACGCCGACGCGCTCGCCGCGTGGGACTCGGCGGGCGGCTACCGGGCGGAGGTCGTGTGGGACAAGGCCGCGCACGCCGCGTTCGGCGGCGGCTACCCGGAGAGCGCCGACCGGTCGATCGAGACGCTCTCGGGCGGAGAACGCAAACGGCTCGCGCTGGAGGCGATCTTCGCGGGGCCGTTCGACGCGCTCATGCTCGACGAGCCGGACAACACGCTCGACATCGCCGGGAAGACGTGGCTCGAGGAGCAGATCCGCGCGGAGGCTCGGACGGTGCTGTTCGTCTCCCACGACCGGACCGTGCTGGACCGGGCGGCGACGCGGATCGTGACGCTCGAGGGCCGGGCGACCTGGACGCATCACGGGCCGTTCGCCACCTACGCGGAGTCCCGTGACGCGCGGGTCGACCGGCTCGACGAGCAACATCGGCGGTTCGAAGAGGAACGGCAGCGGCTGAGCGACATGGTGAAGGAGATGAAGCGGAAGGCCGCGTACAACGACGGCTGGGCGTCGAAAGCGCGGTCGGCCGAGCATCGGCTCGAGCGGTTCGAGGAGCGCGAGATCCCGCCCGAGAAGGCCGCCGTCCAGAACGTGCGGATGGCGATCGACGGCGGCCGCACCGGCAAGGTCGCGTTCCGCGCGCGCGAGCTGGAGATCGCCGGGATCGTGCGGCCCTTCGACGCCGAGTTCCGTTTCGGCGAGCGATGGGGCGTGATCGGTCCGAACGGCACGGGGAAGACCCACTTCCTGCGGCTGCTGGCCGGGGACGACGTGGCGCACACGGGTGAGTGGAAGCTCGGGGCGAGGGTCGAGCCGGCGTTGTTCGCGCAGCTCCACGAGCGCCCCGACGTCGGCGACCAGCCGATCCTCGATGTCGTGCTGAAGAAGGGCTTCGAGCGGTCGCGTGCGTTCTCGACGCTGCGGCGCTACGAGCTCGACCATGTGGCGGGGAACCCGTTCGAGCTGCTATCGGGCGGGCAGCAAGCGCGATTCCAGATCCTGCTGATGGAGATCGACTCGCCGACGATGCTGTTGCTCGACGAACCGACCGACAACCTCGACGTCGCTTCGGCCGATGCGCTCGAGGACGCGCTCGCGCGGTACGAGGGGACGGT
>Ga0066388_100003608_pt1 | contig 10110 bp, 6 predicted proteins | sample PanSoiMetaGPlot6_FD_64539 | JGI IMG/M metagenome (GOLD analysis project Ga0066388, IMG submission 64539) | Tropical forest soil microbial communities from Panama analyzed to predict greenhouse gas emissions - Panama Soil - Plot 6 (Hybrid Assembly) | ecosystem: Environmental > Terrestrial > Soil... | reverse complement strand
CCTTGCCCTTCACGCCGTCAGCACGCTTCCACTGTCCGATACAGGGGCCACAGGAGTTCGACAACACGGTGCCGCCCAGCTTCTCGAATGTGTCCAAAAACCCGTCGCGCTTCATCGTGTAATAGATGCGCTCAGATCCCGGCGAGATGAGGAACGGGGTTTTCGCCTTCAGCCCCGCCTTCAACCCTTGCCGCGCGATATGAGCAGATCGGCTGATATCTTCGTACGATGAGTTCGTGCAGCTGCCGATCAACGCTGCTTTCAATTCAACCGGATAGCCCTTCTCTTGCGCCTCCGCCGCCAGTTTGGAGACGGGCCGAGCCAGGTCCGGCGTGTGCGGACCCACCACATGCGGCTCCAGCTTCGAGAGGTCAATCTCAACGATTTGGTCGTAATATTTCTCCGGTGATTGGTACACCTCTGGATCGGCTACCAGGAGTTCCTTGTGGGACTGCGCCAGATTCGCCAAGTCCGCTCGATCGGTGATGTTCATATAGGCGATCATCTTCTGATCGAAGGGGAACACTGACGTGGTCGCGCCGAGCTCCGCCCCCATGTTGCAGATCGTCCCTTTTCCGGTCGCGCTGATTGTTTCCGCTCCGGGCCCGAAGTATTCGACGATCTTATTGGTCCCGCCCTTTACGGTGAGCAAACCGCAGAGATACAGAATCACGTCTTTTGGCGAAGCCCAGCCGCTCAACTTGCCGGTGAGCCGCACGCCGATGAGTTTCGGATGGAGCACTTCCCACGGCAATCCCGCCATCACTTCGCCCGCATCTGCACCACCGACCCCGATCGCCAACATCCCCAGTCCGCCGCCGTTGGGCGTATGCGAGTCCGTCCCGATGATCAACCCACCAGGAAACGCATAGTTTTCCAGCACGACTTGATGAATGATTCCCGCCCCCGGTTTCCAGAAGCCAATCCCGTATTTTTTCGCCGCCGAGGCCAGGAAGTTGTAAACCTCCTTGTTTTCGTCCATCGCACGAAGCAGATCCTTCTCGGACCCCATTTCCGCGCGAATCAGGTGGTCACAGTGGATCGTGCTCGGCACAGCCGCTTTCTTCTTGCCCGCCTGCATGAACTGCAGCATGGCCATCTGCGCCGTCGCGTCCTGCATCGCCACTCGATCCGGACGCAGCGCTAACATGGCTTTGCCGCGCTCCCAGGTTTGTGTATCGATATTGTCCGCGTGGGCCACAAGAATTTTGTCCGTGAGCGTCAGGCCACGGTCGAATTTCTTTCTGGCCTTAGCAAATACGTCAGGCATCTTGGCGTAAAGCTTCTTTGCAAGTTCTAGTGACATTGTGTCGCTCCTTCTAAAATCTCGGCTGGAGGCAAAGGGCTCGGGGCCTAGGGCTTTCGGACCTCTAGCCTCGCGCCGGCTCGCCTCGTACCTTCTCTACTCATTTCAACGGCGGGACTTCTCTCCGCTTCGGCGCTGCGTAATTCACCAGATAATCGAACAGGCGGATCAAGCGGCTATCCTGGCGCTTCTGGTCCACCCAATGGCCGATCAACCCGATCGTGCGCGAGAGAATGAAGAACCCGTTCAGGCTGTCGACCGGAAACCCGATGTCGACCAGCACCGCCGCCATGGTCCCGTCGACGTTGAGAATGAGGTTATCTTTCTTGGCTGCCGTGACCTTCTCCACTCCCAAAGCAAAATCGAGACATGGTGTCTTAATGTTCAAGCTCTTCACATATCCTACCAACTCCTTCACCCGCTTATCCGGATTGCGGAGGCTCTTCACGCGATGGCCGATCCCCGGCACCGGTCCCACATTTTTCTTCATGTAGGCCAGGAAGTCATCGACGGACATCTTATTGTCGATCGCATACTTGAAGTATCGACCGGCATCCGTAACGGCGCCGCCGAAGCGAGGACCGATCATAATCAAACCGGCTGCCACCGACTGTGACAACCCGATCCCGGCGCAAGCCGCCAAGATGGTCGCATAGGCGCCGCTGACGCAAGGGCCATGATCGGCAGAGAGCATCATGATGCGCTTGATGATTTCGGCTTCCTGCTTGGAGATCAGACGCTTGTCCCACAGCAGTCCGATGACGTGGGGGATCTCGTAGCCCTTGTTGATCAGCTCGGATGCCGGGTAGCCGTCATAACAGGGTTCGTCGCCCCGATCGTCACTGATGGTCGTGCGGATCAACGGCGCCACCGTGACTTCGTCCGCCCTCATCGCTTCTTCCACCGACTTCGGCAACTTCGGCAGAACAGTCGGCTCAACCACTTCTTTGACCTGACCGGACTTCAACAGGTCTTGATAGGTTTCCTTGATGGCTGGACCGAGCGCGCCGAACGTCGGGGGCACGAGCGCACCGGCCTTCTTGAGCGCATCGGATTTCGACCGTGCCGAGCCCTCGCCTTTCATGCCTTCCTTCGCACCCGCATGCCCGAACTTCATTCCCTTAGGCAAACTCTCCTGACAGAAGCCGGACACCACCGCGATCAATTTGATCCGCCGCTTCTTGGCACCGTACCACTCGGCCGCGCGCTCTTCGAGATCGCCGCCCATTTCACCGACGATGACAACGGCCTTCGTCTGTGGATCGTCCTCGAACATTTCAAGATAGCTGACATAATCGGTGCCGGGATAGGCATCGCCGCCGATGCCGATGGCCGTCGTGATGCCGTCGGCGAACTGCGAGCAGATCCAGATGATTTCGTTTGAGAGTCCGCCGGATTTGGTGATGACACCGAATGATCCTTCGCGATGGAGTTTCGAGAGCACTAAGTTGTCGAACGCTCCGCCGATCACGCCGAGACGGCAGGAACCGGCCGAAATGACGCCGATGGACGAAGGACCGTTGAAGACCTTACCCAGCTTCCGTGCCTGCGCGCCAAGCAGCTTGGCGTCTTTCTCCGGTACGCCTTCGGTGATCATGGACACGACCTTGATATGCGGATCGTCGAGCGCTTCCATGCCACCCCTCATCGCACGATCCGCCCCGATGTAGACAAGGCTGGTATTAATGGTTGGGTGGGTTTTCGTCGCATCAGCAATGGATCTGTACACGGGAATGGCGATCAACCCGCTACCGTACGGAACCTCGTTCGTCTTGCCCGCGTCGGGTGGATAGACGAAGGCCTCGACGTTGAGCGGGCGTTTAATGAGATAACAGAACTCCGCCATGCGGCGAGCAGCGTTGACTCCTGCTTGGCCACCCTGAATCACCACACGGGTGTCTTTGTTTGCCAGAATACTCATCGGGATCTCCCTCTTAAAAGATCGTGACGGGTGACCAGTGACGAGAAGGGTGACTCCTCGTCGTCACATGTCACGCGTCACTGCTTTTGAAGCGCCTTGTCGACTATGTCGGTGAGCGGCGTGTTGCGGTCAAAGACCTGGATATCGAAGCCTTCGTCTTTCAGCGCGCGCATCGCATCGAGGCCTTCCTTTTCGCGGGGGCCACCGCGACGCACCCAGATCCTGACGCCGTTCAGTTTGCCTTCGGACTTGGCCTTGCGGAAGCCGTTGATAATGCCGCCGAATGTTTTCTTCACGTCTGTAAAGTTCGCAATGGCGCCGCCAACGATGATGTTCCTGATCCCTGGCAATGAGCAGACCTTGTCGGTTAGAACTTCAACCGCCCAATCGGGTGGATCGCCTGAATATTCAGCATAGTTAGCAAGCTTGCCGCCACGCGCGACGACTGCGTCTGAATAGTACACACTGGCGCCACCACCAGCTGGCAGCATCGCCGTGTCGCCACCTGGAATTTCGATGAATTTCACCGAGCCCTTGATCTTGGAATCGACCGCCATGACTTCCATCTCGTGCTCGGAGTAGGCACGGCCGAACTCCGCCGCGAACGCAAAGTTCCAATCCGGATGGCGGAACTTGGCGTCGCCATCAAGCAAAGTGACCGCATCTAACGAGACCAGTTCGCGATCGCTCTCGCGCATGACCACCGGGTTGACCTCCAGATACTGTGCATCCTCATTGTCGAAGCAGACAAACATCTTGCTCGCAAAGTCGGCCATCTTCTTGACGAGCGAACCGGTGAAGCCTGCATCCTTGACCAGCTTGTCCAGTCCCTCCGGAGTGGGGCTTTGACCGACGTCGAGCGCGAGCCGCTTAACGCGGTCCCAATTCGATTCGACTTCAATGCCACCGCAATTGGCGACGAGAATCTCAGACCCTTCGCGGGTTGACTTCACCGCACAATAATATTCTTCTTTGTGTGGAATCATCTCGGATACAATCACCTGAGAAACGGTGATGCTCCCGACCTGGCGACCAATCATTTCCTTAGTCGCGGCCTCTGCACCCTTGAAATCTAGATCAACTTTGACAAGACCGAGTTTGAATCGAGAGCCTAACGCTTCATGCGCTTTCGCAACCAGCTTGGAATTCTTCAGCCAATCATTGGCTTGCCCGAGTTTGGTGAGTTCATCAGCTGAGGTGACCACCACATAATGAGGGACGTGAATCCCCCACTTTTTCATCATCCCCATTCCGGGACCTTCCAGCACCTTTGCCATAACGTTGCTCCTTGCGTGTGTGATCGCTACGAAGGGGAGTGGAATTCTAGCGAAATCGACACGATGACTCAATACACCAGAGGGACTAAGCGTAGAGGTTCAAAAGGCCTACCGGAGAAAAAGCCATGCGCTTCATCACCTAACCACCTGAAAACATAAACATATTTTTTCACAACACTAAAAAATCGTTGCAGGGGATCGAGGCAATTATTGTGAAGACCGGAGTGATTGGCAGGCAGGACAGAAAAATGAACTTCGCTCACTTTGAAGGCGCCGGATTACCCGGCCACAAGAATTCGGACAGGGTTGGCCGTCCTTCCCATACACGAGGTGGTGGTGCTTGTAGCGACCTTCAGTTCCATCGGGTGCGAAGAAGTCCCTGACACTCGATCCGCCACAGGCAATCGCGGCCTGAAGAACCACTTGCATCGTGTCGTATAACTTAAATCTCGCGGCCTCACGCAGGTGACCGACGTTCCGATTCGGATGCAGCCCGGCGCGAAACAGAATCTCGTTCGCATAGATATTCCCGATACCTGCAATGACCTGTTGACGCATGAGCAAGGACTTGAGTCGTCCGCGCCGACCTTGCAACATCCGGACAAACTCTTCCCGTGAGACGGAAAGTGGGTCGTACCCAAACCGCCGGCTTATATATCGATTAAGGCCCACCTGATCCACCAACGAGAGGCGCCCAAATCGGCGAGGATTCCAGTAGCGCAATTCCGGCTCCTGTCCCCCCGCAAACGACATTCTGACATGCACATGTTGCGGAAATTTGGTCTGGACGGATCGAAAAAGGAGAAGGCCCGTCATGCCGAGTTCAGCCACAACATACCTGAGTTCATCGTCCTTCAAAAACCCCATTGCGACACTCTTGCCATACCGCTCGATTCGCTGAAGGGTTGCACCGACATACCAGGGAAGCGTGTGACTGCCCTGCCGGATGATGTCCTGTCGTCCAACCCAGCAATCGGTCAGTCGAGATCCGAGGAGACACTGGCGGAGATGTTCAGTAACAACCTCGGCTTCGGGTAATTCGGGCATGCACACCTTCTTCGGGTGGATGGGGGCGCATCAGTCGGGATGAACGGGCAATTAGGCCACGACTGAGAGGAGAAAGGCAACGGCTGTCGCGGTTGGGGCGTTGAGTTCAGCCGCACAAGCGGCTTTCAGCGACGAGGCGAATTATTAGTGCGTCTGTGAACGGAATTGCGAAGACGGCGAACCTCTTGAATTGTCTCTTCGAGCTTCGGCAGCGGCGTTGCACCGGGACGACGTGCCGACACTAAGCTCAGCACATCGGCGTAAGCCATTCCTTCGACACAACAGAGATAGGCCATAACGACGGACACCGACCGACCCATTCCTACACGGCAACAGACCATCACCCGATTGTCTGCCACGAGGCGTTCGATCCAATGAACCGCACTGGCCAATGTCAGTGAATGAGCCTCACCAAACTCCTTCAATGGAATACGGGCATAGACCACGCCTCCAGGTGCATCGATTTCATATTCCTGAGCCACTAGCAGTACAGCGCTCACCTGCGAAGCTGGCTGCCTGGCCTCGTCAATGTTCCCGACAAACAATCTGTCCGTGATCTGATACATGATGGCCTCAGTATAAGCAGCCTTTTGAGATGGTCAAGGAAATCCGTCTTCAATCCGGTTGCAGTCTCTTCTGCGGCAACGCTATACTCACATATACGAACGCAGCACCACCCAGCACACGCACATCATGCCGAACCCAACCGTCGAAACCGTCGAAACCAGGCTGGCCACGGTCCAGTGCGCCATCTGCAAAGGCAGCAGTTTCGGAATCGATCAGCGGTTTATGCAAAATGATGGCGAATGGCGGGGCGTCTGCAAGAAATGTTTCTACAGCTTCCCGGTCTACACCGATATGGAATTCTATCTCCGCACCCAACCGGACGTGCCCTATCGGTTACGGGAGATTTCCTGTACCGCTTGCAACAATCGGGGGGTTACGTTGGATTTCCGCATCACGATGTCAGTGCGGGAAGCGATCTATTTCGTGACCTGTAACAATTGCAAGAGGACCTTTCCTGAGCAGTCCTCGCTGGAAGCCTTTGAATAAAGACCCGTTGCCACGTCGCTTTGGTGTATACTAGTCACTATGAATGAGAAACCTCACACACCAAAGTCGTCAGGAGAGCCGAAGTCGAAGCCGGCTGAACCCGACCCGAAGGTTCGAAAAGAAATTCCTCTTATTTCAGTTCCGAACGACCGAGAGATGATCGCGGAGGAAATGGAAGAGCTGTTCGACGAGGACCGAGTCAGTCACCAACACGGAAGTTCTGAGCCGGAGGCAGATTAGTTAGCCCACCCCGTACCAACCTCAACTTTTTATGAGGTTAGCACAGCAGCACTGATCGCTCCCGCTCTGCTCAGACCCTTCGGCGAGCTGCGATGAGTTGATCACCTAAATAGAGCGGGTCCTGTCGCCGATCAACCCGTTACCCGTTTCTCCGGATGAGAGGCAAAGCACGGTGTGGCATGGCCACTCGCTCCCACGCCTCCCGCGGCACCCCTTCCACGGCGCTCTCAAGCGGAAGCCTTCTGGAATTCCTTCGGCCGTGATCTGATGATCACGTGGCCTCAATCAGTTCCAGCTTTCCTTCTTCAGACGCCGGGTGGGGACCCCGCCGCTTCCGGCGGACGTTCGCTCAAGCCACCCCACACCTCCTAAACTGAACTCGCACCAATAAAAAAGAAATCAGGCGACGGATCGCTACAAACCTTTCACCTAACTCGTCGCGGTGAACTACAATTCCTCCACGCGATTCGCGAAGCAGAACCGGTCAGTGCTGTTCTAAAGAAAGTATAAAGGCGACGAGTCGCTCACAGACCCGTCGCCTTAACAGAAATAGCTCCAGCCTCTTATTGAATTTTAGGTAGCCCTCTCGATGAAAGATTTCGAAGGCATTTAGAGCGCGAGATCTCGCAATAGCCCTTTTGCCTGCGCTTTCTGCTTCTTCTTTCGTCCGATCGGATAGGCTGTCCGAACCCAGAATTCATCTTCTTGCACACCCGGCTGCTGACTCCGAATGAACTTGAGAGGTAGAACCAACCAACGATCAGCCGATTTCGCATGTCCAACAAGCCGGAATACCTGTGGGTATTGTTGCGGTAATAACAAATAGCGCGCATTCGCAAAGGCCTCGGCAATTCGTTGAGCAACTAGCTCCGAATCTATCTTACTTGAGATTGCACGTCTCGCGATTGCGTGCCGCTGCGTTTGCGCACTAATGAGCACGCGCCTGACCGTTGTCTGAAGGCCAAGACTCTGTACCAATTGCTCTGAGAGGTAACCTACTAAACGATCTGCAAGTTCAAGGAGTGCTGCATTACGCGCGATTTGGGCTGAAGACTGCACTGCAGCATGAGCCGTCGCATGATGCATCGTGTGGCTAGTGTGTAAGGTAGCGAGGTTTGACTGCGTTCCAGGGAGCACAATTCCGTCCAGTATAGTGTGTAGATTTCGTGGGGCAACTCTGACGTAATTCTTGCGAACGCTCAACTGCTTGTCAATGCTTTACTCCGAGAACCGGACCAGTTTACCAGCGGCCGGTCCCGGTTCCACGCCCCCATAGAGGAAGGATGCAGCATTAGTGTGATGTATTCAATTCAATGGCGAAGTTTTCAGTGAACACGCTCTTCCAGGGCCAGGAGCGCACGCTTTTTCGCCAAGCCGCCAGCGTAGCCGGTGAGCGCGCCATTCGAGCCGACGATGCGGTGGCAGGGTACGATGATGCCGATCGGGTTTCGTCCGGTGGCCGCGCCCACCGCGCGCGCACTGCCAGGACGACCAGCGCGCCGCGCAAGTTCTGCATAGGGAATGGTCTGGCTGAAGCCGACGCCGGCGATCGCCTTCCACACCGCACGCTGGAACGGTGTGCCGTCCGGCGCGATCTTGACCGTAAAGTGTTTGCGCGTGCCATGGAAATATTCCGCGAGCTCGCGCTTCGCCTGGCGCAGCAGCGCATGCCGCGTATTCCTCATCCAGTCGCCTTTGATGTGCGGCTGATGCCTCTGCCCGGTAAAATAGACGCCAGTTAACGCCTTGTCATCGGCAACCAACAACATACGCCCGCGGGGACTTTTGTAGTAGTCGTAGTAGGGCATGATCACTCCTTTGTTAGTGAATTCCAGAGATGCATCACGGCGTACGCGCGCCATGGCCGCCAGGCTTCACCCGCTTCGAGGACGCGGGGCGGATTCTTCTCGCCCAGTGCGTTCATGACGCCGAGATCGGTATGAAGAAACGCATCCGGCCACGCGAGCGCTCGCATGGCGATGTACTGCACGGTCCACTCGCCCACGCCCGGCAGCGTGCGCAGGCGCTCCAGCGTCGCATCGATATCGGTATGAGGCGTCAGCACAAGGTCGCCGTCCGCCACGCCACGCGCCAGCGCGACCACCGTGCGGGCGCGCGCACCCGGCATACCCAGGCGTGCGATGAGGTCTGGCGCGGTGTCGGCCACGCGCGTCGCAGTAGGAAACACTGTCGTGAGCGCACCATACGGCGTATCAACCGGATCGCCAAGCGCGGCAGCGAAGCGGCCTGCGATGGTCCGTGCCGCCGCAACCGTCACTTGCTGGCCGAGAATCGCGCGCACCGCAACCTCGAATCCATCGAACGCGCCTGGGACGCGCATACCAGGACGGCGCTGCGCCAACCCACCCAGCGCCTCTGCCACTTCGGTCGGATTGCAGGACAGGTCCATGAGCGCCTTGACGCGCGAGAGCACTGGCGGAAGCACCCGGGCAAGGGACGCAGAGACAGCGACACGCAGCGCAGGCTTCTTCGGCGACAACCCAATCTCGACCCAACCGAGATGGTCCTTGCCCCCCGACGTCACGCGCACCGTGCGGCGGTAGCAGGCGCCCTGAAGCATTTCGACACCGGCAATCGCCCGCGCGCCGAGAAAGGTGCTGATTGCCGGCCAGTCATAGGGGGGCCGGAAGCTCAGTTCGAAGGTCAGGCCGTCGGCGACAGGCACCACCTCGTCGTGCATACGCCGGCGCAACTCTCCGGGCTGCAAGCGATAGCGCTGCTTGAACAGTGCGTTGAAGCGCCGCAGGCTACGGAAACCGCTGGCGAACGCAATTTCGGTAACCGGCAAGCAAGTATCGGTGAGCAGGCGCTTGGCAAGGAGCAAGCGCTGCGTCTGCGCAAACTCCACGGGCGAGACACCAAACTCGGCGCCGAACACGCGGCGCAAGTGCCGGTCGGTAATGCCGAGTCGCAACGCGACGGTCGCCAGTCCTTCCGCGTCGAGTGCCCGGTCTTCGATCAGGCTCGCCGCGGCCTGCGCTACGCGCGTGGTCGCGTCCACGCTCGCATTGCCCGGTGCGAGTTCAGGTCGGCAACGAAGACACGGCCGGTAGCCTGCCACTTCGGCCGCGGCGGCGCTAGGATAGAAGCGGCAGTTCTCGAGCCGAGGCGGCTTCACCGTGCACACTGGACGGCAGTAGATGCGTGTCGACGACACGGCGACGAAAAAGCGCCCGTCGAAGCGCGCATCGCGCGCCCGCAGCGCGCGGTAACAGGTCGAGGGATTGAGCGTCATGGACACCATT
>Ga0066388_100003607_pt1 | contig 10110 bp, 4 predicted proteins | sample PanSoiMetaGPlot6_FD_64539 | JGI IMG/M metagenome (GOLD analysis project Ga0066388, IMG submission 64539) | Tropical forest soil microbial communities from Panama analyzed to predict greenhouse gas emissions - Panama Soil - Plot 6 (Hybrid Assembly) | ecosystem: Environmental > Terrestrial > Soil... | reverse complement strand
GGCGCGGTCCGCGCTCGAGTGCCGGAAGGTCATCAAATTCGCGCCACGTCTTCGGCAAGTTCACCATCGCCAAGGCGAAATGACGAAGGGGCTGGTGCGCCCGCGGCGCAACCAGCCCCTTCCGGTGGTTCGTGAGTTCTGTTTTCGCTTTGTCGCGGCCGCTTACTCCTTGTATTTGAACCGATCGCGATCCTTCTTCTTCTTGCCATTGGTGGTGCCGGTGGCCTTGAACCTGAGATTGGCCCGTCGGAATCCGCTCGGGAGGCTGATGTCGACTTTCCGCGTACATCCGGGCGCTACCGGCGAGAATGCAGGGATGAGGTCCTGCGAGATATTCCCTGACTGCTTCAACTTCGCATACAGCAAGGTGAGATCTGGTGTGCCCGCATAGTTGATCACCAGCCGGCAGCTCCCCGCTAGCTGGTTGCAGTCACTGTCGGTGAGGCACGGATCGCTGACCTTGCCGGTCATGCAGAAGCCCAAAACGCACACACCGGCCGTGGTCGTGCAGCTCGGATCCGTGGCCGGATTCACCGTTAAGCCGCTCGGCGCCCGGAACGTCAGGAGGATCTCGCCGCCGCTATTATGTTTGCCTCCGGAATATACGTTGGCCTGAGGCGGAATCTCGGCGGAGTCGTTCGGGTTACACCCGGCCTGTATCTCCTGACCGTCGCAGTACCCGTCGCCGTCGGAATCGGCACCGCCGGTACCAACGCACATGCCGTTCTGGCACGTATCGCCGGGCGTGCAGACGTTCCCGTCGGTACATCCGAAGCCGTTGACCTTCGGCGTTACCACGCAGGTCCCGCTGGGCTCGGTGCAGGCTGCATCGTTGCACTGATCGACGAGTGAAGTGCAGTTGACGGGCGTTCCCGCCGCGCAGCTCCCGGCATTGCAGGTCTCCGTACCGCTACAGCTCAGACCGTCGTCGCAGTCTGCATTCTGAGTGCAGTTCACGCATGGCGGTGCCGCCGCCAGGAACGGCGTGAAGTCGACGTTGCCGGTCACCGAGTCGCACCCGGCGTTGCCGGGCCCGGCGACGCATCCCCACCAATTGTTCTCGGCATTCATGGTCGCCGCGGTCGGATTGTCGGCTCCGTTAGTGTTGCCCTTGATGCTGTTGTTGTGCGCGGTCAGCGTTGGGATGTTGCCATCGGCGAGCTGCGCATCGATCAGCGCGATCCCATTTCCCGTGCCGGTGATGCGATTGCAGGTGAGGGTACCGGCGGAATTGCCGGTGCTGCCATCGAAGGAAATGGCCAGGACCCCGTAATTGCCGGACTGGATGTCGTTCAGGTTGACCGTGGCATCGCCCTGGTCGAGGGCGATGCCTACGAAGCGGTTGCTGTGCACCGTGTTACCACTGATGCTCGTCGGCCCATCAGCCCAGTTGTAGATTCCGATGTCGTTGCTCGAGGCGGTGTTGTTGGACACGATCGTCCCACTCGCGGCCTCGATCAGCAAGATGCCGGCGGACTGAAAGTCGTTGACGACATCCGGACCGCAGGTGGGATGGTTGCACTCGTTTCCACTCACCTGGTTGCCGTCGATCGAAGCGACCGCTCCGTCGCTGACCTGAATACCGTTCTGGGCGATGAGCGTGGTAGGGCCAACTCCGGTGACCACGTTATCGCTGATGGTGGCGTTGGTACCGGCGTGGCGAACGACCATGCCGTTCTTCTGATAGTTCGTCAGTGTATTGTTCGTGATCGTCGCCGCGGCGCTGTTGCTCGACGAGCCGACGATGATGCCGACGCCGTTCTGACAACCGCTGAGCGGATTATCACGGATGTCCGCGATCGTGTTGTCGTGGATGTTCGCGGTTGCCCCATCGAGGACCTCGACGCCGGCCCGGATACTGCCGCAGCCCGAGGGCCCCGGTCCGCTCACCGTGCAGCCAGTGAGCTCCACGTTCACGCTGTTCCCCTGGATCGTCACGATGTCCTGGTTGCCGGCCAGCACCGCCGGCGCCTGGATGGTCGTGCTCCCCGCGCCCACCCCGATCACATGGACGGACTTGGGGATACTCACCTGCTCGGTATATGTCCCCGCCCCAACCATGATCGTGTCGCTGTCGCAGGCCACGTCGACCGCGTGCTGCACCGTCCTGCACGGCGATCCGCTGTCGCGACAGTCGTTGTAGCTGTCGTCGCCGGTGGTGGCGACAAAGCGGGTCGCTGCCAGGCAGGCGCCACTCGTGTAGGTCAGGTCGTCGAAGTAGAAACCGTCGCCAGCGTTGCCCTCTCCCGTGCCCCCGGTGCGGAACAGGATCGAGTCGACCGTCGCCGTGTGGTTCGGCGGGTTGCTGTTGTTCTCGAAAAAGTCCTCCCACGAGGTTCCGCGAAATGGGGTGCCGCCATCGACCGTCACGCGCACGACGTCGTTCCCCTTACCGAAGTAGAATTCCATCTCCACGTCGATCCGGTGCCACGTGCTGCGGTCCAGGTTGGTCGCCAGGGTATGGAAGACGAAGCATTTGCCTTCGGAGTCGACCTGCGAGGGGCCGCCATCACAATCGCTCGCATTCGCCGGCAGCGGGTAATCGAAGAAGCTGACCGACAGGCCCTGGCGTGTGTCGTTGGTGAACTCTGAGGGGTCGGTGAGGTTGTCGCTGACGCGAATCCAGCTCATCCGGGCACCATCGCCGCGATCGGGACTCAGGGTGACGTGCGAATCCTGGGCAACGGCGGTGACGGATTTGAAGTAGACGGTGGCGGTGAAGCGCGCCTGCAGGGTCCCACCGCTGAAGCCGCCATCGGAGGCTCCCGGTTCGCCGGCTCCATCGACGAGCGACGGGGAGAAGGGCCAGTCGCTGAACGACCCCGTCGCGTAGACCCCGGACATGCGGAAGCTCTGCGAACCCGAGTGCGCGTCAGCGTTCGTCACTTCCTGATCGATGGATGGGTCGATGGAGAATCCCGGCGGTGTCTGTCCCGCCCAGGTGTCTTGGCCATCGATGCTGCCGAGCATGTACGGCGGGTTCTCGAACCCGACCGTGCGCGTGTCCGCGTACGCGACGCGGCCGCTGCAGAGCATGCAGGCCACGCTGACCGCGAGCAGCGTTGCGAAGCGTCGATTGCGCCGCACACACACGTCTGAGTGTGTCTCAACCTTCCTGTCTGTCGAAGCGTGCATTTTCCCCTCCTGGTAGGTTTTGAAGATGACCAACGGATGTTCGGACACCACCGACATCCAACTGAATGCGGCGAGAGTTCCCCTGAGTTGGATGTCCGGAGACGTGTGATGTCGCATGCGTCGCATGCGTCGCATGCGCGCTGTTAGACTGTCAATTTGGGGATTTCGCTACCTGGATTAGGGTAAACCCTAACGCGGGTCTGGCACGACTCAGATCAAAACCGTACGTAGACGGCAATTTCGGAAATCGCATTCCTTCCGGCGTCACCGCCACGACAGCGCCCTGCGCATGCTGCGGCCGAGCACGTTCGCGAGCCCGACGGCAGCGGCGCGCTGTGGACCGCGACCCAGGGATCGATCACCGACGCCGCCGCGGTTGCACCAACACGTATCCCGTGCCGGGCCTGGTCTGGGCCAACGGCACGCCGAGCGGCTACACGGTCGGGCCCTTGCCGGCCGCGGGAGAGGTGATGGCCTTCGACGTCGACATCGCGCCGTGAGGCCGTGGCTTCGCATCACTTGCGCTGGATGATAGGGCCGCGATGCGGGCGATAGTTGCGATGCGCGTGCTCCCACCTGCGATACTTCTGGACATAGGCACGCATCACATTGGGCCCGCGAGAACCTAGCGCCGCCCGAAGGCAGTTCGACACACACGATAAACGGCGTTGAGAAACGGGGGGATTCATACGAAGACTCGGGGGAAACAGATGATCGTGGAGCGACACCCGTCCAGCAGGGCGAAAAGTGTGCACTGGAGAGCGGCGTTCCTCGTCGTGCACGGTGTGCTGTTCGCGCTGCTCGTTTCAGCGTGCTCGGACGGACCGACCGTGGGAAAGACGGCGACGGCGACAGCGACAGCCACCGTGCCCTCAACACCGTCGGACACCCCGACAGCCAGGGCGACGGCGACGCCTCGCGATACGGATACCCCGCTGCCGACGGCGACGCCTACGGCGACGCCAACGGCTACCGTTCGCGAACGGCCCGCCGGGCCGGCTGCCGACGTGTCGGAAGAGCTCACCGGCGGCAACGGCATCTTCATGGGTGAAGCGGACTCGTTCGTTCCACCGGACAGCTACAGGTTTGTCCCACCGGACGGCTACGTCGATCACGAGTACGTCGCTGCGGGAACGGCGACGGCGTACGGCGTCGTCGGGGGAACGGCTGCCCTCACCGATGACGGGCACTGGAGTTTCGTACCGAGCACCACGGCGGCGTATCGCACGCGAGTCATCGTGCGACGTCCCGCCGACCCCGCAGACGCGAGCGGCACCGTGATCGTGGAGTGGCTCAACGTCAGCGGCGGAATCGACGCCAATCCCGACTACGTGAGCTTCCAGGAGGAAATCGTCCGCCAGCACCATATCTGGGTGGGCGTGTCAGCGCAGCTCATCGGCGTCGAGGGCGGCCCAGTGCTAGTGGCAGCGCCTGGCGGCGAAGCCTTCGCGGGCAAGGGACTCAAAGGGATAGACCCCGCCCGCTACGGCTCACTCACGCATCCCGGCGATGGGTACTCGTTCGACATTTTCACGCAGGTCGCGCGCGCGCTGCTCCAAGGCGGGCCGCTGCTGGGCGGAGCGGAGCCGCGGTATGTGCTCGCCGTTGGGGAGTCGCAGTCGGCGATCGCGCTCACGACCTACTACGATGGGGTGCAGCCACTCACGCTCATGTTCGATGGTTTCTTGATACACAGCCGTGGAGCGGTCAGCCTTCCGCTTGTCGGGCCCGGTGAGTATGCCGACATCGTCAGCGCATTAGTCGCGGGCGTGCTCCCGGTTTTCCGTGACGACCTCGACGCGCCAGTAATGGACATCCAAACCGAGAGCGACGTCGCGGGAATCCTCAATTCGGGCGCCGTCCGCCAGCCAGACACCGACCGATTCCGGCTCTGGGAGGTGGCGGGCACCGCACACGCGGACGCCCACTTGGTCGGATTCGTCGCGAACAGGCTCGACTGCGGCGCGCCCATCAACAACGGGCCCATGCACCTGGTGGCCAAGGCAGCGTTTAGGCATCTCGACACCTGGGTACGAACAGGTGAGCTGCCTCGCCTCGCGCCGCGCCTCGAGCTCACCAGCGCAGCCATGCCGGAGGTACAGCGGGATAGCGACGGCATCGCGATTGGTGGCATTCGCACGCCACCGGTCGATGTTCCGGTCGACGTGCTCTCCGCCGTGCCCGGCCCTAACCCCCAGGTCATTTGTCTCCTCCTGGGTTCGACGCAGCCGCTGCCGGACGCTCGGCTCGCCGAGCTCTACCCGAGCCGCGACGCTTATGTGCAGCAGTACGATGCCGCGACCGACCAAGTCATCGAGTCCGGATTCGTCCTCGAGCCTGACCGCGGCGCGCTGCTCGCGTTTGCTCAGCCCTCTCGTATTGAGCCGTAGCGCTGCAGCGCTGCTTGGCAGTCGTGATGATGATGATCCCTGCCTGGCTTGCGTGCACTCAGCGATCTCGCCCGGTTGGAGCGCCGCACTCTGGCGCGAGTTCCGTGAAGCCGGCGCCCAGTCAAGGGCTGTAGGTCGCAACAAGGGACACGCCGGAATACTCGTCGTACCCGTCAACCATCACGTACCAGGTGCCGGACTGGGGGTCCGTGACCGACACCGACTCGTTGTTGCCCAACAGGAACGGCCGGGCGTACCACGCGGTAAAGGTCGGAGGGACCCCGAACCTGACGTACAGGTCGGCATCCCCGGTGCCGCCGCCCATCTGAATTGTGAGGAACTGGGTGCCGGCGGGAACCGTGATCTGGAAAGAGATCTGGCTCCCCAACGCACCCGACAGGCCGGTCACGGGGACGTTCTTCTCGAGAACGATCGTTCCCGCCGGCGGCGGAGGCGGTTCCGTGAACACGGCTCTCAGGGTGACGCCCGCGTACGCCTCGTATCCGCGCACCATCACGTACCAGGTCCCGGGGACCGGGTTGCTCCACTGGACGGATTCATTGTTGCCATTGAGGTAGGGGCGGGCATCCCACGAGGTCGTGGTGGGTGGGCTGCCGAGCTTGACGTAGAGGTCCGCGTCGCCGGTACCGCCACTCATGACGAAGTCGAGGTCGGCGGCGCCCGGCGGGACCTCGATGTGGAACCGCCTCATGCTGCCCGCGATGCCGTCGATGAAGACCGGTACGCCGTTCTCGAGGGCCGTGCTCCCCGACACCGCGTTGGAGATGAGATCCGAATAGGAGGTCCGGCCGGTCGCGAGGTCCACGGCCTCCATTGTTGCCGTCACGTCGACGCAAGCGCTCGAAGCCTCGGGGGGCGTGGGTTCGCCGTCGACGACGGCACGGAACAGACGTCGCGACCCTCTCGTCGACTGGAACGCAATCGAGGGGGAGAGTTCCAGCGCGGCGGATTCCCCGGCTGCGAGCGCGACCTGTTGGCTCACGGCCCCGCGACCCCCCTGGATGAAGGGGTTCCCCGATTCGTCCACGAAGCTCATGGTGACGAGACACGCTCCGCCAGGATCGCCGCGCCCCACTCGCCCGAGGTTGGCAACGGTCACCCGCCCAGCCTGGAGCCGCGTGAGGCCGGCCAGTCCGAACTGCCGCGCCGGCAGCCCGGGCGCCACCCGCTTGTCCGCGCGGCCGTCATCGTCGGCATGCTGGAGCCCGCGCCCGGCCGGCTCCGGCGAGCCCAGGTTCACGAGGTGTGTGGTCCGTCCGGTGAGGCTCTCGTAGACCTCGACCGTTGCGACGAGCCCCGCGCACGGGTCCTCGGAGGATTCCCGGTCCGGCACGACGACCGCCCGGAACGCCCCGCGGAGCGCGCCGGCCTGAAGGACCACCGAGGACGGCAGCTCGAGGGAAGCGAAGCTGCCGGGGTCCAGGCGAGCCTCGCTCGCCACTGGACGGCCCATGCGATCGCGGAAGGGGGCGCCGGACAGGTCGCGGAAGCCGAGCGCGGCCACGCACGGCGTCGAGGGATGCTCGCGGAGCACGGGCCGGAGGTCCACGACGTTCAGCCGGGCCGTCTGGAGGACGGCCAGGGTGATGAGGCCGCTCTCCGTCGCCGCCACCGGCGCGTCGAGGGATGTGAGCAACACCACAAGGACGACCAAGGCAAACCCGTGCGTCGATCTCATCGGCTCGGACTCTCCTCCCTTGTCGACTCGCCTCCTGCCCTATCTCCTCAGATATCAGACCTGCGCGCCGGCTCCCCTCTCCCCCCGGCGCGCGCGCGCTCACCCGCTGGCGGTTGCCGTATACGAGGCGGATAACCGCAGTCAACGGCAGATATAGGGCGCTCACCCCCAGCGGACGCCGGCCGGCGCCGCCGTTGCCGGCGTCTGCCGCTGTCCCTGCTGCGGAGGTGAGCGCTGAGGTGGGCAGCCAGAGCCGTAGCCGGCTTCGGGATTGACCGTCGCCCGCGGCGTATTCTATCCGGCTTGCTGGCGGGGGGATTCGGGTCGCGAACAAGGTCGAGCGACAAGCTGAGCTGCGGCCGAGACCGCGTTGGGAGACCGCCGCGTGGTCGCCACCGGTGGGGTCGCGTCCGGCCGCCGCCCTCCCAATGCCGACTACGGTGGTCGCGCGCGTTCTGCTCGTCGTGCTCTGGCTCGCCGTATCGGTCCCCGCCGCGGCCTGCACCGGGGACTGCGACGGCACAGGCACGATCACCATCCAGGAGCTCGTCCGCGGCGTGAACCTGGCGCTCGGCGCGGCGTCGGTCGAGGAGTGTCCGCGCTTCGATGCGAACCGTGACCGGCGGGTGTCGATCGACGAGTTGGTCGCAGCGGTGGGCGCCGCGCTGTCGAGCTGTGTCGTGGCGATCCCGAACGTCCTCGTCAACGACCGCAGCGATCAGCCGTGTGGCAGCGGGTGCGTGCAGAGCGAGACCAGCATCGCGCTGCTCGGGCCGAACATCGTCATCGGGTACAACGACACGGAGGGCCGAACCGATCGCACCCAAGGGCTCTCCAGCTATTCATACTCCACCGACGGCGGCATGACCTGGATCGATGGGGGTGGGCTGCCGCTGCGCGGGCCGGACGATTCCTCATTGGGCGATCCATCGGTGGTGGCGTGCGGCGACGCCGTCTACTACGGCAGTCTCTACCAGGGCCCGCAGTGCGCCACCGAAGTGACCGTGCTCGAGTCGGAGCCGAACGACGTCGCAACAGACGCCGACCTCGTCGGCTTGGGCGACAACTACGTAGGCGCGCTGGACTCAGCCGACGACGTCGATGTCATCCGCTTCGATGCGCCGGCCAACACGGTGGTCGCAGCCGCGATCGCGTCGCCGGCCGCCGGTCCACGCGACAAGCTGCTCGAGCTTCGATCCGGGGATGGAATGGAGCTGCTCGCGGTGGGGGCGGAAGGTCTACTCCTCCACACGATCGAGACCGACGGGTCGTACAGCCTGGTCGTGCGGGCCGCCGGCCAGCTTTCGCAAGAGGCATATACCGTGCTCCTGCGCGGCTGCCCGGGGGCTGGGGTCGCCGCGCTCAGAGGTATCAGCGTGTCGCGTGGGACGTTCGTCGACGGTGAATTGGTCTGGGAGCTGCCGGTCGCGACTCCCATCGACGTCGAGACCTCGCCCGGGTTTCTCGACAAGGACTACCTCGCCTGCGACGAGGAGACTGGCGCCCTCTACGTGGCTTACACGAACTTCCTGCTGCGCGACCAAGCACTGCAGGGCCAGATCGAGCTGGTCCGCTCCACCGATCGCGGCCAGAGCTGGTCACTGCCGACGGTCGTCGCGCCGTACGATCCGACCCTCTGCCGGCATCCAGCCTATCCCGCAGTCGGACCCGGCGGCGAAGTGTACGTGCTGTTCGAGCAGAGCACGCAGCTGTGTAACATCACACCGCGCGGGCGCCCCGCCTTTCGGCTGCGCAAGTCGGTCGACGGTGGCGCGACGTTCCCGCTCGACACCGAGGTGGCAACGTTCTCCGAGTCCACCTTCCGCGGCATCGCGGGATACAACCGAGGCCACGAGAACTTACCGGCGATCGCCGTCGACCGCAGCGACGGGCCGCACCGAGGCGCCGTGTACGTGGTCTTCGTCGACGCTGCCGGCGAAGGGCTCGACGTCATGCTGGCCCGCTCCGCCGATGGCGGAGCGAGCTTCGAGCCGCCGGTTCGCATCAATGACGACCCGCCGGGCGCGGATCACTTCTTTCCCTGGGTGACCGTCGACTCGAGCGACGGCACGGTCAGCGTGATCTGGTACGATCGCCGCTTCGACGCGCCGACTGAGGCGTTTCCGATCGGCTGGACGGACGTGTACCTGGCGCAGTCGACCGATGGCGGCGTGACCTGGTCGCCGAATCGGCTGATCACGGACACTCCGAGCCGCTGGGTAAGCGTCGAGTCCGATGGTAGCCCAAACTTCGGCGACTACATCAATGCCGTCGCCGCCGACGGCGTGCTCTACGCGGCTTGGGCTGACGCCCGTTTCGGCAACCCCGATGTGTTCTTCGCCCGAGTGTCGCCGCTTGCCCGGTGAAGGCAGAACTGGACCGCGCGCGCGCCTCGCGGCGTATGATCTGCTGCCTGCATATCCGGGCCCGGGAGCCTCGCGGCGTTACCGGGAAACCGGATGATCAATGCTGAGGTTGAAAGGGGGATCGATGCAGCTGCTCACCGGTCGTTGTCTTTGCGAGGGGGTCGCTTATCAGATCGAAGGCGAGCTGGGCCCCATCTTTCATTGCCACTGTTCCAAGTGTCGCCGGTGGCACGGTGCGGCGTTCCGAACCCGTGCAACGATCAAGGCTTCACAGTTCAAATGGACTAGGGGTGAGGACCTGGTCGTTGGTTACCACTCTTCGGAGTTTGTGGTGAAGCACTTCTGCTCCGTGTGTGGCTCGAATCTGATCAGCACTTACGACAATGATCCAAACAAGATCGGAATTCCCTTGGGAGGCCTGGATCAAGCGCCGAACAACAAGCCTGAAGGGCACTTCTTTGTCGACTCAAAGGCCCCGTGGTTCGAGATCACGGACGGTCTGCCACAGTACGAGACGTGG
>Ga0066388_100003606_pt1 | contig 10111 bp, 8 predicted proteins | sample PanSoiMetaGPlot6_FD_64539 | JGI IMG/M metagenome (GOLD analysis project Ga0066388, IMG submission 64539) | Tropical forest soil microbial communities from Panama analyzed to predict greenhouse gas emissions - Panama Soil - Plot 6 (Hybrid Assembly) | ecosystem: Environmental > Terrestrial > Soil... | reverse complement strand
ATGAACGTGATCGGCGAGGTCGAGGGCCGCACCTGCATCCTGGTCGACGACATCGTCGACTCGGGCGGCACCCTGGTGAACGCCGCCGACGCGCTGCTCGAGCAGGGCGCCACCGCGGTCGCGGCCTACATCACCCACGGCGTGCTGTCGGGCGGCGCAGTGGCGCGGGTCACCGCCTCGCGGCTCAAGGAGCTGGTGATCACCGACTCGATCCAGCCGACCGAGGCGGTGCGGGTGGCCGAGAACATCCGGGTGCTGTCGATCGCGACCCTGATCGGCGAGGCGATCGCCCGCACCGCGGCCGAGGAGTCGGTGTCGAGCCTGTTCGACTGAACGCGAACAGCGAGCCGACATCGGCGGATGGGTACGAACCCACCGCGCACGCTCTTTCCGAGTCAACTTGTCGCAGGAATGTTTGTGGACGGCCGCAAACGGCGCGTTGCGCGATTCAGGCGAATCCTCGATCACTCCCCAACGTCACGCCGTTTTGGCGACGGGAGTCCGAGCGGTTATAGTCGGTCCGCTAGGTGATTCGGGCTGGACAGGTCAACGGGCCGAGGGGCGCGCGACCTGCGTCATAGTAGCCCGGTTCGGCTTCGGGGCGGCCGTACCGTTGCGTCGCGTGAGCGTGGATGCGTGCGCATCCCACTATCAAGCGGCACAGGGTGAAACGGCATGGCACTGACCGATTTTGCAAACGAGCCTTACGTCAATCCGGTCGACGTGGTCGAGCGCATGGCGACGACCCACGACTGGTCGTTCGCGCGCGCCAGCGAGGACGAGGTCACGCTCGTGGTCGCCGGCAAATGGGCCGAGTACCAGGTCTCGTTCACCTGGATGAGCGACATCGAGGCGCTGCATCTCGCCTGCGCGTTCGAGCTGCGCGTGCCACAGGCGCGGCGCAACGAGGTGATCGAGCTCGTCGCCAAGGTCAACGAGCAGCTGTGGGTCGGCCATTTCGACGTCTGGTTCGCCGACGGGCTGGTGATGTACCGCCACGCGCTGCTGCTCACCGGTGGGATCGCTGCCTCACGGCTGCAATGCGAGTCGGCGCTCGGCACCGCGCTCGACGCATGCGAGCGCTACTTCCAGGCATTCCAGTACGTCGTCTGGGCCGGCAAGAGCGCGACCGAGGCGCTCGAGGCGATCCTGTTCGAGACCTCCGGCGAGGCGTAGTTCCACGCACGCAAGCGAATTGCGAGTAGCGAACAGCCAATAGATCGACCACTATTCGCTGTTCGCCATTCGCTATTCGCCTGGAGCACCCGCGATGGACGCCTCGCTCAAGGATTTCGACGGCACCCTCGTCCTGGTCGGCGCCGGCCGGATGGGCGGCGCCATGCTGGAGGGTTGGCACCGCCTCGGCCTGAAGTTCGACCAGGTGATCGCGCTCGAGCCGGAGCCGGCGCCGGAGATCATCACGCTCGGCCAGCGCGGGCTGCGCATCAATCCGTCGCTCGACCTGGTCGCGGCAAGCGCGATCGTCGTCGCGGTCAAGCCGCAGATCGCCCCGCAAGTGCTGCCGACGCTCAAGCGGCTGGTGCGCGACGACACGGTGGTGATCTCGATCATGGCGGGCCGCACGCTCGGCTTCCTCGAGCAGGCGCTGCCGGCGCGTGCCGCCGTGGTGCGCGCGATGCCCAACACGCCGGCCTCGATCGGCCGCGGCATCACGGTCGCGGTGCCCAATGCGCGGGTGAGCAAGCCGCAGCGCGAGCTCGCTGACCAGCTGCTGCGCGCGACCGGCGCGGTCGAATGGGTGGCGGACGAAGACCTCATGGATGCGGTAACCGCGGTCTCCGGCTCGGGGCCGGCCTACGTCTTTCTGCTCGCCGAGAGCCTCGCGCGCGCCGGTGCCGCCGCCGGGCTGCCGGCCGAGCTGTCGGCACGGCTGGCGCGCGCGACGGTGGCGGGCGCCGGCGAGCTCCTGCACCGCTCGTCGCTCGACGCCGCAACCTTGCGTAAAAACGTCACCTCGCCAGGCGGGACCACGGCGGCGGCGCTCGACGTACTGATGAGCCCGGACGGGCTGGATCCGGTGATGGAGCGGGCGATCGCGGCGGCGACGCGGCGTGGGCGCGAGTTGGCGGGCTGACCCCCTCCCCTGGAACTGCCGCAGACGGCGGCCTACATTCCGGGAGAGTGAGTAGCGCAGGAGGCAGCCATGGCCCGCAAGCCTTCCCGTCCGAAATCCGGTACGCCCGAGTCGCCACCCCTGCCCCTCGAAAGCGAGCCGGACCGCATCGTCGCCGCCTTCCTGGCGCTGCTGGCGGAAAAATCCTTCGAGCGCATCGAGCTTTCCGAGATCGCAACGCGCGCCGGCGTCTCGCTCGGCGGGCTGCGCACCGAGTTCTCCTCGACGCTCGCGATCTACGCGGCGCATGTGAAATCGATCGACCGCGCGGTGCTCGCCGGCGGCGACGGCGACATGGCCGAGGAGCCGCCGCGCGAGCGGCTGTTCGACGTGCTGATGCGCCGCATCGAGGCGCTGGCGCCGCACAAGGAGGCGGTGCGCTCGCTGCTGCGCTCGACCTCGTGCAATCCTTCGCTCGCGCTCGCGCTCAACTGCCTCGCGGTGCGCTCGATGCAATGGATGCTGACCGCCGCCGACATCCACGCCTCGGGCCCGCGCGGCATGCTGCGCGCGCAAGGGCTCGCGATGCTGTGGGTGCGCGTGCTGCGCACCTTCGTCAACGACGAGGACGAGGGCCGCGCCCGCACCATGGCGCAGCTCGACCGCGCGCTTGGCCGCGGCGCGCGCCTGGTCGGCCTGCTCGACGACCTGTGCCGCTTCGTGCCGCGCCCGGGGCGCCGGCGCCGCCATCGCGACGAGGACGGCCGCCGCTGGCGCGACGACGACGAAGGCGGCGACTTCGTGCGGGCGTGACAGCCATCATCGCAGAAGTTGCATGATGCGACGTCGTGCTCTAGGCTGGAGCGCCGGCGGGTTGCAACTATTGATTTCGTGACCATCGAGGTCCCGGTCGGCGGCCGAGGTGCAGCATGCCGACAGGATCGAGGCGCGGGCGGACGCCGTCCGGAATGGCTGTCAGATCCGTCTCGGTGGCACTGCTGTGCACTGGCCTGGCTGCGATCGCGCCAGCGCGAGCGCAGGACGGGGATCCCGCCAGCCGTCACGTCTACTATACCGGCGGGGTTCACAACGATAAGGACTGCGTGCCGGAATCGACCTGCATCTACCGGCGCCAGCCGTCCGAGCCGACCGACCCGCTCTATCCCGCGTGGTGGACCAGCGAGTGGGTCATGTACCGGGTCTTCCAGAACTACGACAAGTTCCCGCCGCCCTATGCGTCGCCGCCCGCCGGGCTGACGCCGGCCGACTACCAGGCGTCCTACGGCGCGTCGTACTACGACTCGACCTACGTGCCCGCGGACAACGACGGCACCGGCGCGATGATGGAGCACTACGACAAGTTCTGCCTGCCGATCTTTCCGATGGCGAACAACTACTCCTGCGCGTTCGTCTCGCTCGGCAACAAGGCATACTTCCTGCGCTACGACGACCGGCCGCCCGGCACGCCGCAGTGCTGCCAGTTCTCGCTGCGCAACCATCCGCCGCGCCGCGATTTCATCAAGCATCTGCCGTACAACGCCGGCGAAAGCGGGCATCTGGGCGGCGCGATCCAGGCCTATTCGCGCCTCGTCCAGCCCGGCAATATCCTGTTCGGCTACGCCTTCTACAAGGACGCCACCCCCGACGCCGCCGATCCCGGCGCCGCGCCCTATCGCCACCCGCAGTCGTTCTACTTCGCCGGCTACCCGTTCGATCCGCCGAACGCGCCGATCGTGAGCCAGAACTACAGCAATTTCCGCAGCGAGAAGCCCGACCCGGCGAAGACCTGGGATCAGGTCGCAAGAATGTGCCCGGCGAAGCCGCAATGGTGCTGCCTGTTCTCCGACGATTGTCCCGACGCGCGCGCCGGCGCCGCGCCCGCGGCGACGCAATGGTCGCGCGGCAGCCGCTGAAGGAGGCGAGCGATGAGCTATCTCGACGTTCCGCGGCTCACCTTCACCGGGTTCTTCCAGGCGGACGTGTCCACCATCAACAACGGCACCGGCTACTACGACAACGACGCGTTCAAGCCCGAATTCCAGCAGCTCGGCTTCGACGGCAGCTGGAACCCGGAGGGCACCGCGATCTTCCGCCTGGTCGAGTGCACAGTCACCGGCGCGCGCCTCGGCGACCGCGACATCACCGACCGGGCGCAGGACCCGGTGATCGGCATGGCGCTGGAGAATGCCGACGACCGGGTGTTCGGCAAGCTGGTGGACCTCGATCCGCAGCAGCAGATGGTGTCGCAGATCTGGGGCATGCGGCTGCGCCTCACCGACGGCGTCGAGCGGGCGCTGTTCGCCGGTGACTATGCGCCGGCGGCGTTCATCAACCTGTGGCGCCGCCAGCAGCGCGGCGTCCAGGGCGACCAGACGCTGGCCGCCGTCTACCAGTCGGTGCTGCGCAACGTCGTCTGGCAGGGGCGCTCGCCCTCGAAGGTGCTCGAGGCGCTGCAGCGGGCGAGCGAGCAGGACGCGCTCTCGATCAACATGAATGTCTACGGGTTCGGCCGCAATCCGGCGATTCCGCGCTACACCATGGGCCGCGTCGCCGGCGTGATCGGTCCCTATCGGGCCGGCGAGCCGAAGCACTTCGTGCTCGGCCGGCAGATTGTCGCGCAGCAGATCTTCGATTCGAGCGCGCCGCTGGCGGCTAAGAACGGCGTCTTCACGTTCCAGTGCAAGGTGCATGCGGATCGCAAGACGGTGACGGCCGATTTCGGCAACTGCCTGCGGATCGTCGACGCCGACGGCGCGCTCGTCGACGTCGGGCCGCTCGTGCTCGCGGTATCGAAAGTGCCGGTCGACAGCGTGCTGACCAGCGTCGCCGCCGACCAGGTCGCAGTGCTCGGCAACGTGAGCTACCGCGACGCGTACTGGTACAAGTCCACGGCGGGCGTGCAGGAGTTCGATTATTCGGCCGATCCGTGGAGCGTGGCGCATATCGGCGAGCGGCCGCTGCTGCTGCTCAGCCCGCAGCCCGACAACGCGTACAAGGTGCTGGTGCAGGAATCGCTCGGCGGGCTCTACGTGCGCGCGGACGAGTACGTCTACCGGCTCGAGCCCGATGCGACCGGCGAGGTCGCGCTCCATGTCACGAGCTTCGGCGCGCCGCTGGAAACGGAGATCGCGCTGTCGGCCAACGTCGGCGCGATGGGCGGCGGCGGCGGTCCTCCGCCACCGCCGAACGTGACGATTCCGGACATCGCGACGCCCGACAGCGGCGTGAGCTATCCCGACTCGATCAAGAGCGGACCCGACGGCAAGGCCGTGCTCAAGGTGAAGGCCGGCCGCTTCGATCCGCCAAAACCGCGCGGCTACATCGCCGGGCAGCTCTACGGCATCGGCTATCAGCTTGCGCAGCAACCGGCGCAGACGATCAGCAACTTCTGGAACTTCATCACCGTCTTCGTCTACAGCCCGACCCGGCCGGCGCCGCAGCCGACCTGGTTAGCAGACATCCAGCCGATCCTGCTGCAGTACGGCAACCTTTACCCGATCATGAGCAAGCACCTGGTGCGCCTCGGCGACTACGACTCGGTCGTCGCGCACCTCGACATCCTGCGGCTCGCCTTCGCGCTGCCGATCGGCGATCCCAATCACATGCCGGTCACGCGCGACCTCTCCGACGGCGATCGCGCGCTGATCCTGACATGGATGGCGACGCGCGGCGCCGACGGCCTGCCGCTCAAGGGGCAGCCGCCTTCCCCCGCGGCCCTCGAAGCCGTGCGGCCGCAGCCTGCCGCGGCGGTGCCGCCAGTCGCCGTCGACCTCGCACCGGAGCTGCGGCGCGGCAAGACCGGGGTGATCACCGAGTACCTCGCGCGCCGCCAGATGAAGGGGAAGCCATGATCAAGCTCCCGCGCAGCATCATCGAGGGCGTCCAGGCCGCCAAGCAGCCGGAAGATCTCTATTGGTATCTGCAGAACGCGGTCGAGCTCGAGCACAGCACGATCCCGCCCTACCTGACCGCGATGTTCTCGCTCAAGCCCGGCACCAACGACGAGATCGGCCGCCTGATCCATTCGATCGTGATGCAGGAGATGCTGCACATGGCGATCGCCGGCAACATCCTGATCGCGATCGGCGGCCAGCCGCAGATCAACACGGACAAATTCATCCCCAAGTATCCGGGCCACCTGCCGATGTCGATCGGCGGCTCGGATTTCAAGGTCGGCATCGAGGCGTTTTCCAAGCCGCTGGTGGAAAAGATCTTCATGGTCATCGAGGAGCCGGAGCATCCGATTCCGGTGAAGGTGCTCGAGGCGGCCGAGCCCGAGTTCGCGACCATCGGCGAGTTCTACGACGCGGTGAAGAAGAAGATCGTCGAGCTGGGCAACTCGATCTTCACCCAGCCGAAGGAGAAGCAGGTGCTGAGCTGGTTTTCGCCCGAGCGCCTGTTTCCCATCGTCGACGTCCCGAGCGCGGTGCGCGGGATCAACCTGATCGTGATCGAGGGCGAAGGCACCAGCACGGATCCGTTCCAGACGCCGGGCGATCCGGCGCACTTCTACAAGTTCGGCGAGATCCTGCACGGCCGCAAGGTCGTGCCGGACCCGGCCGGCGGGTTCGCCTATGCGGGCGATCCGATCCCGTTCGATCCGGCCGGCGTCTGGCCGCTGAAGCCGAACTGCAAGATCGCCGATTTCCCGCGCGGCACCCAGGCGCACACCCGCATCGCGGAATATGCCTACGCCTACAGCAACCTGCTCAACGCGCTGCACACCGCGTTCAACGGCGAGCCCGGCCGCATCGATACCGCGATCGGCCTGATGTACGAGCTCAAGATGCTGGCGGTGAGCCTGATGCAGACGCCGCTCAACGACGGCAGCGGCATGACGGCGGGGCCGAGCTACGAGTACATCGACCGGCTGCCGGTCTAGGCCGTGTACGCATAAATCCGAGGCGCCGGGATCAGGCGGTTCTGATGTCCGCTATGCCCTGATAGCACCGCGAAAGCGGACATCGCCGGAGGTCCGCTAAACGCCAATTCGGGAATTGCGCATGGCCGCAAGCTGGATTGTACGGACGTGCAATCGAGCGAGCCAGGGCATGTTTCTCTCGACGACGACTTCCCCACTCTCCGCAGGCTCTAACGTCGCAGAGGTTATCATGCCTAACCCGCTCCGCGGGAGAGAGGTCGCGGAGAGGGAAGTGCTCCTAATCTCTCCTCGGATTCGCCTAACGGGGATTGGAATGTCGTAGCTGGTGTGCTCAGCAGAATTGACTCGCGTTAAATCCGTTCAATTTTCGCGTTGGCGACTACTGATGTCCACTTGGCAATATCGGACGCAAGACGGGACTTGAACTTGTCTGGACTCGAAGGGGCCGGTTCATTGCCGATTGCGCGGATGCGTTCGGCGACCGCCGGCTCGTTGAGAACTGCTGCTGTTTCAGAGTTCAGGCGCTGCACGACCGCTTCCGAAAGGCCGGCCGGGCCCACAAGGCCAACCCAGCCCGCCACATCAAAACCAGGGAATCCCGCTTCCGCGATCGTCGGTATTTCGGGTAGCGCCGACGAACGTGCGCCGGTGCTCACGGCAAGAATACGAACCTTACCGGCCTTGACCTGCTCCACCAATATTGTCGGCGGGTCGAGCATCAGATCGATGCGTTTCCCAAGGAGCTCAGTGAGAGCCTGAGCACCGCCTCGATACGGCACATGTTGAAACTTGACGTTCGCCAACTGTGCCAAAAGTTCCATTGAGAGGTGGGAAACCGAGCCCAACCCAGATGTGCCGTAGAGCAAGGGGGTACTTGCAGTGCGCGCGGCGCTGATGAGGCTGGTGATGTTGCGCACCTGATGCTCGGAATAAGTTGCGACGACATACGGAAATTCCGTGACCATGCTGACCATCGAAAAGTCGTCAACTGATCGAAACGACAGTGACTTGTACATGGCTGCCGCCGTCCCGTAGGTGCTGCTGAATAACGAAAGTGCATATCCATCAGCTGTCGCGCGGGCGAGTTGTGCTGCGGCAAGTGTTGTGCCGGCTCCGGGCTTTGATTCAACGATCACTTGTTGGCGAAGTCGTCGCGATAGACCCTCCGCGAGGATTCGCGCGGTTGCGTCTACGCCTCCGCCCGCAGCAAACCCATGTGTGAGCGTGATTGGTCGGTCGGGCCAGCCGGCTTGTGCCCTCACGATCCACGGCATGGCTGGCAATGCGGTAGCGCTCGCGGCCAGATGCAGGAAATTTCTACGGTGTGGTAGTTTCATTGGTCGCCCTCCCAATTGCAATCGACTGTGCGAAGGAACAGATCACCAAACTCTATCAGATGTGAAGACGAAGAATGACGCTGCCGCTGAAACGGATCGTCTTTGATAAAAATCAAACCAGCCCCGCAAGTTTCGAGACCAGCCTCGCCATGAGGCCGGGTCCGGGCCGTCATGAGCGCCTTGAACCGGTTATCTCTTTGCCGGATGCTCGCGCCCGCGCGCCGCTCTGGGCGCCTGGTTCGAAGGGAGAACGAGATGAAACGAGGTCCCGCACTGACACTGTGCACGCTCGCACTCGTTTGTCTGGCGTCATCGGGCGCCGCGGCCCAGACCGCTCCGCCAAGCCACCAGGGCGACCCCGACGTCTACAAGGTGATATTCGAGGATCAGAACTATCGCGTCATCGAAGCGGTCCGGAAGAAAGGGGTCCATGACAAGACGCATGGTCACCCGGTCCCCTCAGTCGTATATAACGTCACGGATTGCAGCGCAAAGCTGTACGCCGCAGATGGGAAAACGACGGAGTCCAATACCAAGGCTGGAACCGCAAGCGCGGTGCCCATCATCGGTTCGCACTCGGCTGAAAATATTGGACCAGCCGATTGCAGGCAAATTTTCGTTGAGCGCAAATAGGCTGGTCGCAAACGGTGCCGCGTAGCTCGGCGAGAAGCCGCTGAGCTGGCCCTCGCCTTTAATTTGGCGGCGGAGCCACGCATTAGCCCATGCAAGTGATCGACCTGGAAGTCCGCAATGGGTCAGGAGCCGAAAGGCTCACGCTGGCTCACGCTGAGCAAATTTGGTCGGTTTCCGGCGGAAGCGGACATCGCCCATTGATGAAGTGCACGCCCTAGCCTGGCCGGCAGCTGCCCGGCTTTGGTCGGCGAAACTTTTTCTCCAATGCGCCAGATGGTCGTGGTGCTGGCCGGTCAGCAGGAATGACGGGAGCGCTTTTTTCTCTCGCTTGCCTTTGCCCGCAAAATCGGCGATGGCTGAAATCCTGGTCGCGGATTTTTGCCACAAGCGCGCCCGGACGCCCGGCAACGGCGGCCGGGCGTTTGCATTTTGGCCGTCCTATCCTGGCCGCCGCTATGCGAAAAAGCGAAAAGCCGATTCCCTGTAAATCGCCTTTAAATCGCCTGCATTTGCAGGAGCGCCAAAATCGCACTTAGCCGGGAATCTTCATCCATCTCGCGAAGCCGGGGAGCACCGCACCCGACACAATCGACAACGTGGCTTGTGCGGCGCCGTCACGTGCCGGCGATGACGCGCTGCGCCGCCAGCGTGGCGGCGCAGCCGAGCACGGCCAGCCCCGCCGCGGCGGGCACGCCGGCGCCGGCGAGAAAAGCCGCGTCCACCAGCGAGATGCCGGCGATCAGCCACGACACCGCGCGCGAGACCGCGCCGGCGGCGGGACGCCGCATCAGCAGGTACACGGCAGCCGACGTCCATGCCGCCAGGAGCAGGACGCCGATGATCGCCAGCGCGCTGGTCGGAAGTGCGCCAATCGCCACCACGACCGGCGCATAGAGCGCCGCCAGCGGCCAGAGGCTCCCGATGCGGTCGTAGCTCTCCTGCTGCGCCGCGTAGGTGATGCCCGCCACGTAGGCGAGCATGGCGAGCGCGGCCAGCACCACGATCGGCGGCACGCCGCCCATGACGGCGGCCGCCGCGCCGGCGTAGACGAGCGCGCGGCACAGCCCCATGACGACGGGTCCGGCCGGGTTTCCCTTGTGCCAGACGTCATAGCCGACGACCGTCAGCGCGAGCGCCCAGCCGGCCAGCAGCGCCGCGCCGCCGAGCGGCGCCAGCGCGGCAACG
>Ga0066388_100003605_pt1 | contig 10111 bp, 3 predicted proteins | sample PanSoiMetaGPlot6_FD_64539 | JGI IMG/M metagenome (GOLD analysis project Ga0066388, IMG submission 64539) | Tropical forest soil microbial communities from Panama analyzed to predict greenhouse gas emissions - Panama Soil - Plot 6 (Hybrid Assembly) | ecosystem: Environmental > Terrestrial > Soil... | reverse complement strand
CGTCATGTTCATGTTCCAGAACCAGAGCTCATTTGTGTGGAAGAGAATCTGCTTTCGAAGCGCCTCTGCCTTCAGGGACTCTCCATAATAGTGCTGCACATAAACCACAACTGCGCCAACGACGACACCGAACAAGAGCGGCACAGCCAACAGAATGAGCCCCTTGTGGATAATTCGTGGTTGAAATCTTTGAAGCATCCCAGTTGGCTTTTAGCGCGTGTTGGTCAGTCGAAGCACCGGCCACTATCGGGATTATAGTCCTCGAGTCATCCGTTGAGTCGACTTTTGCCCTCGCCGCATGGACTGGTATCTGCGAATGTGGGCAGCAGAAAGCAGCGCAACTACAAACAACATGGCTAGCCGCTTATTTATCGAAAGCTCCTGGTACCATACAAAAAGCCTGTGACTGCTGAAGGACCCGCTCACAGACGCGGTGACCAAGGTATGGCTCCGCTCTCATGCCCATTTCTGAGGCCGGCAAGATTGTAAACCTCTGTATTGATGGCATAAGCACCGTGCGCGCCTGTGACCTGCGCAAGACAGGCCGCCATTTTTGTCACTCTGTCCTTGATGTGGCGCTCTCCACTGGTGATGTTTAGGCTGCACAGAAGTGCATTCCTTAGCATCAGCGACACCAGGGAGACTTCACTGCGAACGATAGTCCGGCCGTCTTCTGCAACGAGCCCACTGACTTGCCTTCGTCCGACGCGATCGTTTTCTATAACCCTTCTAACCGACTTGGTGTCCAAACCGTAGATTGCCTCGGCGCCGGCCGCAAGGCTGAGCCGCTGGCCATGGAAGAGAACATACACCGATCTGGCGCATCGGTCATACAGGCTGCGTACAGTGACGACATTATCCTCCCTGGAGATCAGCACTGCTGCACCTGACTTGACGGAGATTGACAGATCTCCGCAGTCGATCCTGATCGTGCGCGTGGCCGCCACCAGGGCTTCTCCACTTGTGAAGATCAAGCATCCTGGTCCCTTTTCACAGATGGCAGCTTGTGCAGTATGCTTGATCAAGGCGCCGGCCAAATATACGGTTTGCATACCAGCACTTGCCGGCCATGAACACGTCGCGGATGGTCTGAAGGCTATCAACTCCAATGGGGCCCTACTCTCGTCTTCATGCGGCGCCAGCGTTTCAGCCCTCAGTTCAGCGTCTGAGCCAGTCTCAGCTTGCTGAGTGTGATTGATCGCAGTGCGGCACCAGATCAAATCACCGGCATTGACGGTTCCACTGAGACCCGGCAACGGAATCAGCACAGGTATATCCGGGCTTGTGGCGGCCGCAGCCATGCCTATGTTTGGGACCGGTTCGTACTGCACTGGCAGACTGCTTAGCCCTCTATGAGCTTCTCCTCCAGGGAATACGGGATCTGCGGTAATCGTGACCCCACCTGCAAGCGCGATTGCCGACTTCGGCAGCGCACCCGTGTTGAAAACGATGTTTTGTTTGATCGCGCTCAAGGTATTCGTGGGTCCTGCTGCAGTTATGCCATTGGCACCTAAGAATACCAGGCCAGGTTTGACAACCTTCACGACTACATTGGTTACCTTTGGTCCTTTCGCCGGCGTCTGGGGAACCGCTCCTATGACGATGCCAATCATCCCCGTAGACTTCGTAACGGAGAAAGTTGAGACGACGGCTCCAGCACCGATTTGGATTGAACCGCCGGCAGTGTCCTGATTCTGGATTAAGAGATTGCCTTGATTGACGGCTATCCTTGTTGCTGGGGCAACCGAGAGGACTCCCGCATTGGTGATCAGGTTGGCTGCCCCATTGGCTGTGGTGAGGGTACCGCTTACGCTCAATCCCCCTGTCGCCGTGAAGTTGAAGGAAGCCCCTGACATAGACTGACTGAGGATGGCCAGGCCAGTGTGGTGGATGAAGACGTTGCCGTTGCCACCACTATTGGCACTGACAGTGCTTGCGGCCGCCATATTGGCTTCGGTCTCCACGGGGGCAACCACCGAGCTCCCAATATTGCCGGTCGAGGAAGTAAGGCCAATTGAGTCTGCAATCAGCGTGCCCCCAGAGGCTGAAATAGACCCGCTACCTCCGGCTGTGAGGATGATGGCGCCGGCTGTAACATTGCCATTTATATTGATGGAGCCGTTGCTTGCCGGACTCGTCGCGAGACTGAAAGTCTGCGCGTCTCCCGCATTAGAACCTGACGGGTCCAGAACCACGTTGCCCGTCTGTCTTACAAACACGCTGCCATTGGTGTTTACTTTGACAGTGCCTGCTGCCGTGAAAACTTGAGTACCAGCCGCAGCCGCGCCAATATTGCCAGTGCCGGCACCGATTACCCCAAACGAATCAGCCGACAGATTTACCTGGGTGGCTGTCAATGTTCCCGCTGCCCTGCTGATGCCGCCAGCACCGTCTGATGCCAGAGTTATCGTGCCACCGGTGATGTCTCCGGATACTGTAATTGAGCCACCACTACCGGCGCGCGTGCGCAGGTTGAAGTCACCGCCCGCAGCTGATGGACCCACAGTTACCGAGTGCAGGGCCTCCAGATTCACGTTGCCAGCGGTCAAGGCAGTAACATTGGTGGCAGCGATGTTCCCATTTATATTGCCTGAGCCCGTCGAAAGACCAACATTGGCTGCTGTCAGCGTGTTAATGCCTGTCTTAATGTTCCCGGCACCATCGGCCGCGAGCACTAACGTACCAATAATGCCTTCTGTAGCCTGTATGTCGCGATTGACGGTTATACCACCACCGCTTCCAGGCGCTAACTCTATATCGAACAGTTTTCCGTCGCCTGCCGATGATGCACCAATAGACACAGAGCCTCCTGAACTCTGAACAAAAGCATTGCCTTTCGTGTTCACAGTCAAAAACGGGGTAAGGGAAGGTGAGCTCACGACGGTAGCGCTGATGTCCCCTCTTCCTGCACCAAGCACCCCACCACTGTCAGAAGATAAATTTACGCCAGTCGCAGTAAGCGTGCCTGCACCGGCGATGAGTCCCGGCCCGTCGGACCTCAAGGTGATGGTGCCAATGGTGCCAGTTGTCGCTGCAATATTGCCGAGGACATTCACAGAGCTACGGCTTCCAGGGGCAGCCGTGATGCTAAATGTCATCCCGTCGCCTGCTGAAGAAGCGTTGATTCCAAAAGTTCCGGATTGTTGAATAAACACATTGCCCTTTGTCTGGGCTGTTATAAATTTTGCCTGGGTGAACACGTTGTTCGCCGGATCAGAAGTTCCTATATTGCCGCTGCCGGCACCTGCGCCTGCGGCGTCTGATGAGAGTGTGATGCCGGTGGCGGTCAGCGTGCCGGCTGTCCTGGCTACGCCGCCGACGCCGTCGCCTGCCAGTCTGATGGTGGCGAGCGTTCCGGCTGTGGCTGCCACGTCGCCGGCAACAGTGATGCTGCCGTTGCTGCCCGATTTCGTTTGCAGATCGAAGCTCTTCCCGTTGCCAGCAGAAGATACGCCGAGGATAAGGGAACGCGAATTCTCCAGAAATACGTCGCCACCACCTGTATTTGCCGTGACTATGTTTGCGTCTGTGAGAATTCTGGCGGTAGACGTGCCAATCGAACCTGTCCCGGATCGCAAATTGACTGTACCTGCTGTCACAACTCTTGCGACTGGATTGACAATGTTGCCGGCACCGTCGGCCGACAGGTTTACTGTGCCGCCCGGCGCGCTAATGCCACTGAAGTTGAGAATGGCGATGGTGCCATTGGTGCCCGCAGCCGATTGAAAATCAAAGGTCTGCCCTGCTCCGGCGCCTCCGAATACACTGGTCGTTGCTGAGGAACGCCCTTCCAAAAAAACGTTACCGGTGGTGCTGGAGGCCTGAACAATACTGGAGCTCGTGCCAATGCGGGTCAAGGCCGAGCCAAAGTCGCCAGTGCCGAACAACGTTATACTTCCGCCGGTCAGTGTACTGGCGCCACTGATTGAGCCGCCACCCTCGACGCTGACTGCGCCGGAACCGGCGTTTATCGGACCATTGAGAACGATGTTTCCTGGTCGGAGCGAAAAACCGGCTAGAAAATTACTGCTAGTGATATTACCGTGACTATCGACAACAACCGGTCCGCCCGGGAACGTTGTAGGCAACGCCGCATTCAGACTGGCCGCCCCGCCGCCCGTGACGATATTGCCGGCCGTGATTGCCGTACCCGTCTGTGCACCGGCAAAAATGGTGACCTTGCCGCCCGCACCAGATCCAAAACCACTGGTGACGATGGGGGAGAAGCTAGGAAGAGTCACGTGTCCCCCGGTAGATCCACTGGCTACGGCCACAAGGGTAACGTTGCCACCGGCACCGTTGCCGGACAGTCCAGAGGCGTTAATGACATTAGTTCGCAGACTGCTGCTGAGATCGATGTCGCCACCGGGCCCCGCGCCAAGGTCAACGCTTACAGTCTGTGGAGAGGGGATGGGCGCGCCTGGCGGTAAGCTGCTTGTGGTGTTGCCGGTGGTGCTGTAGGTCAGCTTGGCACCGGCAATCAGCAGAACGTCAAATCCCCGAGTGCCGTCACTAACCAAGATTTCGGCCAACGGCGTAGTGGCAGTGATGTTGCCTTGAGCGAGTATGGCCACGTTCTCGCTTGCTGTCACGATATCGGTGATGGCAATGTCTCCTGTATTGTAGTAAGTCGGGTCACCGCTGACGCAGTTGTGTCCGAGTGAGAGGACCTTGGAATCAGCCGTCACGTGGGACTCGCCGGCCTGTATGTTCAGCGTACCGGACACCTGTCCCACATTTACATTGACCATTCCATCGCCAGAATACAATTTGAGCGTTTTTGAGAGGAAGTCACCGCCGATCAGCGAGATATTTGCATTTCCGGCAAAGTTCGGCTCTCGAAAACTGATTGCTCCCGACAGTGCCTGAAGTAGACCGCCGGTATTATTGACAGCGATGTCCTGCACCGTCTGCGTCGTGATGTTTATGTTGTTGAAAAGGCTGGCAATCTGCCCGCTGTTAACAATGTTGGCCGCCGCAAGATTGACATCGCTGTTCGCCTGCATGACCGGTTTCATAGCTGTTACGCCAGAGGGAAGCGCGTTGACGATAGAGCCGCCAGCGGTAAGGGTCAGCTTGCCGCCGCTGGAAAGCGTGCCGGCATTGACAATGTCATTGAGCGCGCTGATGCTCAAACTGAGGTTTGGCACCGCCGAGGCTGGTCCCGGCTGACCGGCAGGAAGCACAGTCGAAATCACCGCCCCGGCGTTGTTGTATATGTTGCTTGCCGATATTTGCGCCGTCGTAACACGCGGATTGCTGGAGAAAGCGTAGATGGTGCCTGCGTTAGTAAGGTTGTTGGACAGGTGCACAGCTCCTCCCGTCCCAACGTCATAGAGAAGGGTTACCGCCTGCGGTATCACCAGTTGGCTCAGGTGCGCAGGCGAGCCACGCAGAGAAGATAGGTCGTTGAGCTTTACGCTCCCGCCCACTGCCCGTCCGGCCGGATCGAGCACAAGGTCCTGACTGCCTCCGTGCAATACCTGTCCCAGTGCCAAAAACTCCGCAGGTGTCAATAAATCGGAGACCTTGACCGGCTTAAGTACATCCGCTACTTCAATCGCTGCCGACCGATCCCTTGGCAAGACATTGCGGGACACGCGGACTGATGCTGTATTTGATGTGAGGTCGAGGCCGAGCCCACTCACCCGTGATTGCCCCGTGAATGCATTCCTCGATATGTCGTGCGCCATCGCTGGCGTCGTAGCAGACATGAATACAACTGATAGTAAGCCCAGTGTAATGCGCTGGAAGTTCAACTTAGCGGGAAGTCGTAACATTGTTTTGTACCTCGAATTTGTTCGGGCCTATCACATCAGTGACAGGCGCCAGTCCCTCCCCTTTGCGGCGTACCACCAGGTTTTGCGCCGCACAAATTGCTCTCACCTATCAGCGAGGATACAAAGAGCTTGTGACCGCTTAGGGACGCGTTTGTGACCAACGTGTGACACGGCACATGCAGTGGGTTGGCAGCCGCGGCATGAGCGAGAGCCGATGGTGTAACCGGGCTCAGGCAAGCCAGCAGAACTCAGCCTGGCGGCACACATTGCAGTATCATTAAGAATGCTTGGGCTTCACTATTCGAGTCTCACGGGGATGAGAACATATGGCCAAGATTCTGGTGATAGAAGATGACGTTGAGTACGCAGAGACACTGCACCGTTGGCTATCACACGAGCACCACTCCGCGGAGATTGTCCACAACGGGCAGGACGCTCGGAGCAGGCTCCAGGTCTTCGAGTATGACCTCATCATTCTGGACTGGCTGCTCCCCGGATTGAGTGGAAAGGACCTGTGTGAGGAATTTCGCTCGCATGGCGGACTCACGCCTATTCTCATGCTGACTGGAAAATCTGCCATTGTAGAAACGGAAGCTGGATTAGATGCCGGGGCGGATGACTACCTGACCAAGCCGTGCCACATGAAGGAATTGTCTGCTCGCATTCGGGCGCTTCTTCGCAGATCATCTGGTCTCACTTCCAACATTCTTACATCCGGTGGTCTGGTTTTGGATCCAGGCAAGTGGCGAGTTACCAAAGATGGGGAGGAACTTCACCTGCAGAGGCGGGAGTTTTCGCTTCTCGAATTTTTGATGCGTAATCCGGATACTGTTTTTAGCGCTGATGCGTTACTAGAGCGAGTATGGGCTCCTGACGTAGATGCGACACCCGATGCGATTCGTAAGTGCATAATGCGCCTGCGAAGAAAAATTGATGTGGGTACAGAGTTTCCAACAATTCAGACCGTGCATGGGGTGGGCTACAAGCTACAGACATCATAGTTCACGCGCGCCCCGCTTATCCTCAGTGCCGCTAGCCAGAGCGAACAGGCCTGCTGCGGACGACCAGTAAATCGTTAGGGAGATATGACAGATCCCAGCTGTCTGACATTTCGCACGCGCGCGGATTACAATTCAGACCGGCCCAAATAGATCCATCGTTGTGACACAACTTCGTTTATTGGCCTCGCGAAGCAAATACCGAAACTGATTGTTAAGGTTCCCATCCTGGCCAACACAGACGAACCCAGCAAAGTCTGCAACATTTCGGTGTTCAAGCGGGGAATTAATCTCCAATTGCGATAGCCTATGTGCTTATGGTCTTTAGCGTATTCAAGAAGGAGAACCACAGTATGCTCCCTAGATACGATACCTTTGTTCTGTTCACTGGTACCTACCCCAACGTAGAAGATGCAGTGCACGACTTTGAAGCCGTGAAGAGTCTCTACCACGATCTCAAGATCATCGACACATTTGACGCCGCTGTTCTTGAGAAGCAGCCGAACGGCAAAGTAAGGATAGTTAAGAAGCATGAGCAGCCAACTCGTGAAGGGTTCAAGCTAGGAGCTGGTCTGGGCCTGGCAACTGGTCTTGCGATTGCATTATTCCCCGCTGCGGCCATAGGCGCAGGACTTCTCGCTGCCACTACCGGTGCTGGCGCTGTCATTGGTGCACTCGCCGGGCACGTTATGGGCGGACTATCTCGCAGCGATCTCAAGGAGCTGGGCGAAACACTAGACACCGGCAAGGCTGGGCTTATTGTCATCGCTGCTTCGGATATCGAAGAAAAAGTCCGGAATACTTTGAAGAAGGCTGTCAAAACCATACGGAAGCAGGTCAAAGCCGATTCAAAAGAATTGGAGAAAGAGTTGGAACACGCGGCCAAGGAAGAGGCAGTGCTCGCGAAGCGCTAGAGTCTCATCCTGGTTCAAGCACTTCGATGGGGTGGTTCCGGCCGAGCGCCGGAGCCACCCCACTTGACGGAAGAACTGGCATTTTAGACAGCTACACGAGGCGCTTCGCTTGAGCCTGGGCCGGACGCATTCTCTCTTTGAGAGTCTCGAATCCAGCATAGAAGACAGGAGTTACGTACAGAGTAACCAGCTGGGAAACCAGGAGACCACCCAAGACGGCGAGGCCTAGCGGCTGGCGTGACTCGCCACCAGCTCCCCAGCCGAGGGCCAGAGGGATACTGCTCATGATCGCTGCCATGGTGGTCATCATAATTGGCCGAAATCTAACCATGCAGGCTTCGTAAATCGCCTCATGAGGCGTTTTTCCCTGGTTGCGCTGAGCATCAAGGGCAAAATCCACCATCATGATGGCGTTTTTCTTGACGATTCCAATAAGCAGGACTATCCCAAGAAATGCATAGATGTTCAAGTCGATGTGACACAGAGACAGAGTGATAAGCGCGCCCAGTCCTGCCGGAGGCAAGCCGGCAAGAATAGTTATCGGATGAATGAAGCTCTCATACAAAATGCCGAGCACAATGTAGATCACAATGATCGAGAGAGCCAGCATCGACCACATGCCCTTCAATGATGACTGGAAAGCTTCTGCGCTGCCCTGGAAGCGGTAGCTGACGCTGTCAGGTAGTACTTGCTTGGCCGTGGCTTCCACTTTTTTGACCGCATCTCCGAGAGATGCTCCGGGCCTTATGTTGAACGACACTGTCGCGGCCGGCATCTGTCCGACGTGGTTGACGAGAAGCGGGCCGATGGACGGAACCAATTTCGCCACAGCACTCAGTGGAACGAGGTCGCCGCTCTTAGAACGCACGTACAGGAGAGGCAGAGAATTGGGCTGAACACGGAATTCGGGCTCCAGTTCGACTATCACGCGATACTGGTTGGTGGGTGCGTAAATGGTCGAAATCATTCTGTTACCGTAGGCGCTGGATAGAGCATCCTCAACTTGCTCGGCAGTCAACCCAAGAGCAGCAGCCTTGTCCCGATCGATGCGAACATCAATTTGCGGGCTGCTTATCTGCAGGTCTGTAGTGACATCCTGGAAATCAGGCAATTCTTTCAACCGATTTTCCATTTCGATCGTGCTCTTATACAGTTGCTCGGTATCCGAGCTTTGCAGCGAGACCTGGTAGAGGCTCTTAGTGAGCTGACCGCCTATTCGGATCGCTGGCGGCACTTGCAAAAATATCTTGATGCCTGGCACCTTGGCAAATTTCGGTCTGAGATCTTTGATGATCTCGTCGGCGGATTGCCGTCTGGTCGCCCGAGGTTTCAGACGCATAAAGATGCGCCCGGTATTGCCGGCGACGTTGGGCCCACCGGCACCTACTGTCGACATTATGCACGCCACATTCGGATTGTTGAGGGCTATTTCCGCCAGTTCCTTCTGGTGACGAACCAAATCATTGAAAGAAATTCCTTGCACGCCTTCAGTCATTCCAAAAATCTGATCAATATCTTCCGTGGGCATAAAGCCTTTGGGAATGGTGACGAACAGCCAGGCGGTAAGGGCAGTCATTGCAACAAATGCGGCGATGGTCCCTCGCGGATGTTCAATCACGAAGCTCAATGATCTCTCATAAAAGCGTGTCCAGCGGTTGAAAGCACTGTGAGTAACCGATAGCACTTTGGCTTGGTGCCGGCTCGAGTGGCTTCTCAGAATGCGACTGCACAGAAGCGGAGTCAGGGTCAGAGACACAATTCCCGATATCAAAATGGCACAGCTAATAGTGACGGCAAACTCATTGAACAGACGGCCGACAATACCTCCCATGAACAATATTGGGATGAAGACGGCCACCAGAGATAAGGTCATCGAGACAATCGTGAAGACAATCTCGCGCGAGCCCTGGAGCGCCGCCTCCATCCGAGATTCGCCGTCCTCCTGGTGGCGCACGATATTCTCCAGGACCACAATTGCATCGTCGACTACAAAGCCCACGGACAGTGTCATCGCCATCAACGACAGGTTGTTTATGCTGAACCCCAGAAGGCTCATGGCGCCACAGGTCCCGATCAGCGAGAACGGCAACGCCAGGCTTGGAATTAGCGTGGCTGAGACGTTTTGCAAGAACAGAAATATGACGATCACAACCAGAACAATCGAAAGCGCTAGCGTCAACTCTACATCTCTTACCGATTCACGAATTGATTGCGACCGATCGTATAGAGTATCGATTGCCACAGCTTGGGGTATCTGCGCGCGCAATGAGGGCATAACCCGATTGATTTCATCGACAATTTCGACGGTGTTGCTGCCGGGCTGCCTCTGCACACCCAAAACGATCGCACGAGTGCGATTAAACCAGCTGGCGACCTTGTCATTTTCGACGCTGTCGATCGCTTTGCCGATTTCCTTGAG
>Ga0066388_100003603_pt1 | contig 10112 bp, 9 predicted proteins | sample PanSoiMetaGPlot6_FD_64539 | JGI IMG/M metagenome (GOLD analysis project Ga0066388, IMG submission 64539) | Tropical forest soil microbial communities from Panama analyzed to predict greenhouse gas emissions - Panama Soil - Plot 6 (Hybrid Assembly) | ecosystem: Environmental > Terrestrial > Soil... | reverse complement strand
AGGGTCAACCGTAGGGGAATCCCCGATTGACCGGCGGCGCCGCGCTCCGGCAACAGGAAGCGCAAAGGAGCCACCGATGCGCCGGAAGAACGCGACACTCATCTGCCTGACGGCTGCGCTGCTGCTGCGCGCCGGCACCGCATTCGCATGGGGAAACGAGGGACACGAAGTCCTGTGTGAGATCGCCTGGCAGGAGACGGGTGACCCGGCGAAAACGATGGTCAAAGGCATCCTGAAGAACGACCCCGACCAACCGTCGCGCACGCTGCGCGGCGCCTGCACGTGGCCGGACCGCAAGCGTGGCGACCCCAACTTCAACTGGGTCGAGCCGCAACACTACGTGAACATCGAGCACGGCAAGACCTTCGACGCGACCGACAACTGTGGCCCGGAGGGCTGTGTGCTGCGCGCGATCGGTCAGAGTGCGCGGGTGGTCGCTGACCCCGCCGCGCCGGCCGAGGAACGCCGCCAAGCGCTCAAGCTGCTGGCGCACTTCGTCGGCGACATCCACCAACCCCTGCACGTCAGCTATCCAAAGGACCGCGGCGGCAACTCGATCATGGTCGCGGTCTGTGATCCGGGCTGCAAGGCGGCGCACACCTGCGACAGTGATTGCGAGACCCTGAAGCTGCACAAGGTCTGGGACGTTCAGATCATCGGCTCGCACCATCAGGCCGACTCGGTCGCGCTCGCGCACCAACTGCGCAACGGCATCAGCGCGCAACAGCGCCAGACCTGGCGCGTGCTCGACGTCGGCACGTGGACGACCGAAAGCTTCGCGCTCGCCGAGGACGTGGCGTACCACCCGGTGCAGAACGGCGCGGTCGCGCCCGGATACCTGGGCGACATCGCCACGCCCCAGCATCCCGCCCAGCTGCCCGCCGACTACGACGGCGTCATGCGGCCCACCGTCGACGAGCAGTTGCAGAAGGGAGCCGTCCGCTTGGCGGCCGTGCTGGACGCGTTGGCTGCCGGACAAGTGCCGGCCGGGCTCGTCGCCGTCGCCCCGCTGCACGTCACGCCGTCGAACGCGGTGACCTCGAAGCTGGTGGTGCGCAAGCGGCCCACCACGAGCAGTCCCAAGGTCGGCCAGCTGCTACCCGGCAAGACCGCCGAGCTGATCGGCGCCCAGCAAACGTCGCCGAACAGCGCCGTCTGGTACCGGGTGCGCCTGACGAACGGCAGGGAGGGGTTCGTCAAGAAGAGCCTCGCGACGCAGACGAGTTGAGAGGGGAACGGCAAATACAAACCACAGATGGAGACAGCGTGGCGATGCCCGCGCTGTGTTCATCTGTCTTGATTTGTGGTTCCAATCTTCCCGACACGAAAGGACCACCGCGGACATGGCCAAGGTGTACTACGACGCGGACGCCGACCTCGCCGTCCTGCGCGGCGAGACGGTGGCCATCATCGGCTACGGTATCCAGGGTCGGGCACAGAGCCTCAACCTGCGCGACGGCGGGATCACCGTCGTCGTCGGCAATCGCGACGACGAGTACCGGCGGCGTGCGGTCGCGGACGGCTTCGAGGTCTGCGACGTGGACGCCGCTGCACGGCGCGGCGACGTCGTGGTCCTGCTGGTTCCCGACGAAGCCCAGCCACGCCTCTACCGCGAGCAGATCGCGCCGCAGCTATCGGCGGGCAACGCGCTCGTGTTCGCGCATGGCTTCGCCATCCGGTACGGGCTCATCGCGCCGCCCCCCGAGGTCGACTGCCTGCTCGTCGCTCCGCGTATGCCTGGCGGCTACGTACGCGATCTCTATCTGCGCGGCGGCGGCGTGCCGGCGTTCGTCGACGTGCATCAGGACGCCACCGGTCGCGCCTGGCCGCGCACGCTGGCGCTGGCGAAGGCGATCGGCGCCACCCGGGCCGGCGCCATGGCCATCTCATTCGACGAGGAGACCGAGCTCGACCACTTCTCCGAGCACTTCGTCTACCCGCTGGTCATCGGCGCGCTCGAGCTCTCATACGAGATCCTGGTCGAGCACGGCTATACGCCGGAAGCCGCGGTCATGGAGCTGTACGGCTCGCGCGAGCTCGGCGAGGTGCTGATCGAGGCGGCGCGGATCGGCCTCTATGCGATGGTGGAGAAGCACGCCTCGCCGGCCTGTCAGTACGGCATTCATTCTTACGTCCGCACCCTCTTCGACGACGACACACGCGCGCGCGTACGCGAGATCATCCGCGAGATCAAAGATGGTAGCTTCGCCGCCGAGCTGGTCGCCGACCAGGAGGCCGGGCATGCACGGCTCCGGCAACTGGTCGCTGAAAAGCGTCGCAGCGCGGTGAGCGAGGCCGAGACCCGCCTGCGCGACCTCATCCGCTTCAGCGAGCACTAGTGTCGGCGACCAGCCTCGGCGGGTAGTCGGCCAATTTTGGGCCTTGCCCGCCAATTCGCGAATGAACGTCGCAAGCAGGATCTTGGAGGGCCGCGCGCCGCGCGGCCGTAACGCCGCGGAGCGGCGCTCAAAACAGTTCGGCTGAGGTGTCGCATGCGTGAGCCGCGCTTCGCGCGGCTACGGCGCCGCGCGGAGCGGCGCCCTCCAACACGGCGAGAATCGTGCTCCTCGAATTGGCGGGCAAAGCCCCGATTTTGATTCACCACGGAGAGCACAGCGCTGGCTGACGCCCTGCATTCTTCCGTACACGTACACGTACTCGTACCCGTACTCGTACACGGGTCTCGTCACTCGTGCGGCGGCTTTCCGCGTACGCGTACGTGTACGAGTACGTGTACGGAAGGAACATCGCGCACAGAGGCCGCGGGGGCGCGTGCGCGTCCGACGGCGGCTACTGCGCCGGCGGCTGGTCGGGCTGCAGGAAGGTGTTCAGCGGCTGCTTGGCTTCGGTCTGGCGCACGCTCTGTTGATAGACGATCTTCGCCTCGGCTTCGCGGCAGATCCGCTTGATGGTCGGGTGCGGCTCGGTGCGCTCGAGGTTCTGCAGGAACTCGAGCGAGCTGGGGTCGCCGATGTCGCCGAGCGCGTAGATCGCGGTGCCGCGCGTGGCGTGGTCGAGATCGCGGCCGAGGAATTCCTCGATCGGCTTGGCCGCCCGCGGGTCGCCGATCTTGCCGAGCGCGGCGAGGATGCGCTGCTTCACCTCCGGATCGGTGGCGCGCAGGAACAGCTGCTGGATGAGCACCGGTGTGGCGTCGGTGGCGCGCAGGTTGCCGCAGGCGTCGATCGCCTTCGCCTTGACCCGCATGTCGGGATCGCCGAGCGCCTGCACGAGGTACTCGACCGCTTTGGGATCGGACGACTCGCTCATCGACTTGACGCCTTTGAGGCGCTCGGCGGCGTCTTCGCTGTCCATCTTGCGCGCGAAATCGTCGATGCTGCTGCCCTTGGTCTGGCGGTCGTAGCGCTGCCGCAACTGATCGGCCGAGACCTGGCCGCGCGCGGCGGGCGCGCCCAACAGCGCCAGCGCGGAAACGGCGGCGGCGAGGATCGGGGAGCTACGCCTCATGACGCCAACCTAGAGACCTGCTGCGCGCCCTTCAACTCGCGCGGTGCGCCCACGGGATGCTTGGCGGATTGATCGGCTTGATGCGCACTACCACCCAATCGGCCATCGGGTAGACGGTGTACTCGGGCAGCTCGTTGCCGGCCAGGTCGAGCACGACGCGCAGCCCGTTCATGTGGCGCGCAACGCCGACATGGGTGATGAGCGTATCGCCACCGGGAAACGTCTCCCAGGGCGAATCCGCCCCGGTCGGACCCTGGATGTCGACGATGATCCGCACCGGATTGCTCTCCGCAGTGGCCGACACCCCGGTGGGCAGGCGCGACAGCTTGAGGAACACGCCGCGGTACCCACCCTCGGCCGCTTCGACCTCGAATTCGCGCAGATCGAGCGGCTCAGAATAGTTGGCGATGCTCGGCGGCACAGCCGCTTCCTTCGCGCCGAGCTCGTCGGAGGACCGGCGCTTGGTGGCGCATCCACCGACCAACGCTGCGACCGCCAGCCCGCAGCCGAGCAGCGCTCGAAGATGATCCATCTCTTTCGGGATACTCCAAGCCGCGGGGCGCGGCAACCTTGACTCCCCCAGGACCCGCCGGTACACCTGCGCGTTAACCAATGTCGGAGGTGGTGATGCGTAGAGCACGGGCGGCAGCGCTGGCAGTCTTGTGCGGTGCGGTCGGATGCAGCACGGCCCGGCATGCCAAGCCGACCCCTCCACCCGCCACACCGGTGGTGACCGAGGTGCCCACCCCGGTCGTCGTGCCGACCGTTCCACCCAGCACGCCGGCGCCGTCGGGGGCTGCTCCCTTGCCGACGCGTCCGGTGAAAAATCCCGAGGCCGAGGCGGAAAAGCGCGCCGGCAAAGCCATCGGACCGGTCGTCACCTTCGCCGGCATCGCGCGCGCTGACGGGCAGCACACCGAGCCGGTGGGCAAGAACGCGCAAGGCGAGACGATCTTCCGCAACCCGGTCGGCTCCGGATTCATCCTCGTCGTCGAAGGCAAGCCGGGCATCAGCAACCTCGAGGTCGGCCGCAGCATCATGCGTCAGGATCCGAACGACCCCAAGGCACGCCCGGATCTCGAGATCGAGGTCGACCGGCCGCTCGGCGATGGCAGCCCGGCGGTGTGCGACGCGCGACGGCCAAACATCGGCGGCGTGCCGGCGATCAATCCGCCCAGCTTCGCCGACACCCCGCAGGTCGCCGCGACGCTGAACGACTTGGCCTGCCGTTTCGAAACCTTCATCGAGTCGAACGCGTCGTGCACAGTCAACAAGCAGGGTGACTTCTCCTTCATCGATCCCAAGCAATCGAAGGTGCAGTTCTGCATGGTCGTGGCGCGAGCGTGGAACTTCGCCGACGGCGAGACGTTGGTGAGCGTCCGGCTGCGCGACATCGAGGGCAATCCCGGTCCGACCACGCGCTTCGTCCTGCAGCGCAAGCCGCTTCCCACCCTAGCGCCACAACTGAAACCGACCGCAACGCCGACCGCGCCGAGGCGCCGGCCATGAGGCACTCGACGCTCGGCTGGTTGGTGCTGCTCGCCGCCGGTTCACTGGCGGGCTGCGGCGGATGCAATCAGGAGAAGCCCGCGCCGCCTGCCGGCAGCGCGGCCGCCCCGACGGCCGCCGCACCGGCAGCCGCACCGCCCAAGGCGGCAGCCGGCGCCGCGGCGGCCACGCCGCAGGGAAACGAACCGGACTGCTTCGTCATCGTCGACGCCGAGCCCGACTTCGGGGCACCGCCGCTGACCGTGCACTTCAGCACCGAGACGGACTGCACCGGCTCGCCGGTGACGTTCAACTGGGATTTCGGCGACGGCAGCAAAGGCGGCAACGATCCCAAGCCCTCGCACAAGTACGAGCGAGCCGGTGACTACATCGCCACCGTCAACACGACCGCCCCCGACGGCGGCACCGGCTCGGACGAGATCGACATCACTGTCGACGAGGACTTGGCGGAGTAGGCGGCGCTGCGCGCCGCGCTGCCCACGTTGAGCGTTTGGCGTTCAGCGTCTGTTCCTACGACGCCGAGGGCTTCTGGCTCCAAACAGTCGGCGCCCTTCCGAGGCGCTGGACGCGCCGCACCGCTGAACGGCACCGGCGAAGCAGGCCCCTCCGCGGCGCTCAACGCGAAACGCGAAACGCCGAACGGCACCTCACAGGCAGCGTTCCGCGGGTCCGCGGCATCATTTGTCTCAACCGGTCACCTCCGTTAGCGTGACGATCTCGACGCCGCTCGCATGCCGGGACGCGCTCCCTTCACGATGATCGCCGGCGCCCGCTCCCTCGCGGCGCACGGGTTGCTCACCCTGGTGGCCATCGCGGCCACCGCTGCCACCGGCTTCGCTCAAGGCCTGCGCGACGCAGATTGCAACGGCGTCGTCGACGAGGGGGATCGCGCCGCGCTGGTGCACGCGCTGTTCGCCCCCGGGCCGCCGAGCTGTGCGGCGGCCGACGTCAACCGCGATCACGTGATCAGCGCCGCCGATCTGACCGCCTTCGGCTCCGGACCGACCATCTCGTACCTCGGTATCGCCAGCCCGGATGGCCAGCCGGCGCCGCCGCTCGGCACGCTCCCAGATGGCGCCGTGGTGTACTTCCGCAACGCCGGTTTCGGATTCCTCCTGGTCGTCGAGGCCGCCTTGCCGGCGGACGGAGCGGCGATCGGTACCAGCACGTTCGACAGCGACCCGCGCAACCCGTTCCGGCGGCCGGACTTCCAGATCCTCGTCGACCACCGCCTCGGCGACGGCAGCCGCGCGGTGTGCGACGAGTTCGGCGTGCCGTCCGTCGATCCACCGGACTTTGTGCTCACGCAGTCGGTCTCCGACTCGATCAACGATCTGGCTTGCCGGTTCGAAGTGGCCACCACGCGCGGCGGCACCTGCACGACAGACGAATTCGGCCAGACCAACTTCATCGCTCCGAGCAGCCGCGCCCAATTCTGCGTCGCGATCACCTCGCAGATGGCGTTCGCGTCCGGCGACACACGCGTCAGCGTCCAGATCCGCGACCTCACCGGCTTGGTCGGCCCCATGCGCCAAATGGTGCTGCGCGTCGAAAACGGCCCCATGCCGCCGACCTTCACGCCGGTGCCCCCTACCCCCACGCGCACCGCCACCGAGACGCCGTCGCCCACCTCGACCGAGACCGCGACCCCGACGCCGAGCAACACGCACACGGTGACGGTCACGCGTACCTCGACCATCACGCGCACACCGACCGCGACCGGCACCCGCACGCGCACCGCCACCCGAACCGTTACCGCATCGACCACTCCGACCTCGGCATCCACGAACACACCGACCCGCACGCGCACCCGCACCGCGACCATTCCCACCGCCACCGTCACCCGCACCCCGAGCGGGCCGACCCGGACGGCCACCCGTACGACCAGCGGCGGCACGAGCACGCCGACCCGCACGCGCACGGCCACGACCCCGACCCGCACGGCGACGCGCACCGCCAGCGGTCCGACGCCGACGCGCACACGCACCGCGACGAGAACCCCTTCGCCGGGACCGAGCCCGACGATCACCCGCTCCCGCACTGTGACGCAGACGCCGACGCCCACCGTGCAGGCCGGCGGTCCGGTGATCACGTTCCTCGGCCTGACCCGCGCCGACGACATGCTGCAACAGCCGAGCGGCTCGTTGGGCGATATTCCGATCTATCAGCCCCTGTTCGGCTACGGCTTCTCGATCATCGTCGAGGTCAAGGCCGGCTCCTCGCACGCACGCCCGGGCACCTCGACCTTCGACAGCTTCGGCGCCCCCGACTTGCAGATCCAGGTGACTCGCGCGCTCGGCGACGGCAGCGCCGCGGTCTGCGACGACACGCCGCCCATCATCGGCGGCGTGCCCGCCATCAATCCGCCCAACTTCGGCAGCGATCAGACCGTCATCGACCGCCTCAACGATCTCGGCTGCCGGTTCATCGATGGGGTGGGCAGAAAGATCGGACGCAACTGCGGTGACGAAACCGCGTGCGTGCTCGGCTTGGACGGTCAGTTCACCTGCGTCGCACCGGACACCACCCTGCAGTTCTGCGGCTTCATCGGGCAGATTCTCTCGTTCCCGTCCGGCGACACCACGGTCACCGTGCGCGCGCGCGACATCCAGGGAAACCTCGGCCCGGCGAAGCAACTGATCATCCGCGTCCAGTGACCGTGAGCGAGAACGCCTCTTGAGGTTCTCCGCGCGTATGTAGCGCCGGCGTCCCCGCCGGCATTGGCGGCCCGCAGGGCCGCCGCGTCCGCGCGTGCTCGCGCGCCGGCGCGAGCGTTCAGAACCTTGTGCTCGAAAGCCGCGGACTCAGTGCACGGTCGGCAACGCCGTGTCCGCCCGCTGGTCGAGCTCTTCCATCACCCGGCGCGCGATCTGCACAAAGGCCTGGCTCTCGGCGCTGTCCGGCGCGGCGGCGACGATCGGTTCGCCGGCATCCATGCTCTCGCGCAGCCGGCGCTCGAGCGGGATCTCGCCGAGGAACGGGATGCCCATCTCCGCCGCCATCCGCGCGCCGCCGCCATGGCCGAAGATGTCGGCGCGCGCGCCGCAGCCGCTGCAGACGTGATAGCTCATGTTCTCGATCACCCCGAGCACCGGCGTGTTGACCTGGTTGAACATGGTGACACCGCGCTGGACGTCGAGCAGCGCGACGTCCTGCGGCGTGGTGACGATGAGGCCGCCCGACAGCGGCGCCTGCTGCGCGATGGTGAGCTGCGCGTCGCCGGTGCCGGGCGGCAGATCGAGCACCAAGACATCGAGCTGACCCCAGTCGACCTCGCGCAGGAACTGCGTCAGCAGCTTGGTGATCATCGGCCCGCGCCAGATCACCGGCTGCCCCTCGCCGATGAACAATCCCAACGAAATGGCCTTGATGCCGTGGCGTTCGATCGGCTGGATGCGATCGTCGGCGCCGGTGCCGGGGCGGTCGCGCAGGCCGAGCATCAGCGGCACGCTGGGACCGTACACGTCAGCGTCGAGCAGACCCACCGAGTAGCCGAGCGCGCGCAGCGCTAGAGCAAAGTTCACCGCCACGGTCGATTTGCCGACGCCGCCCTTGCCGCTGGCGACGGCGATGATGCGGCGGACGCCGGGGATGTCGGCCCGCCGACCCGGCGCGGCCGGCCGCGGCCGCTCCGGCTGTTGGACGACGATCTCCACCTGCTGCACGCCGCTGAACGCACGCACGCGTTCGCGCACCGCCGCGCTGATCTCCTCCACCACCTCCGGCCGCGCGCCGCCCGGCGACAGCGTCACCGTGATCCCGGCAGTGGCGATCTCGATGTCGCGGACGATGCCGAACGACACGATGTCGCGCGTGTAGCCGGGATACTTGATCTGCTTGAGGTCCTCGAGAATTTCCTGCGGCGTCGCCATCTCCTGCGGTACCTAGCCGCTCTCGTGCCGCGAAGCGAGAACCCGAAGAAGAGAACCACAGATGAACACGGATCCCCGCCCCCGCCCCAAAATCGCCTGGGGGCGGCGCTCGGTGTGCATCAGTGGTCATCGGTCTTCATCTGTGGTTTCTCTTATGTATGGGCGCACCGATTCGTTTCGGCCTGTTCGTGCCCCAGGGCGACATCGACGCCGGCGTGCTGCGCGAGATCGCACAGACCGCGGAGCGCAGTGGGTTCCACTCGCTGTGGGTCTACGATCACCTCTACAACTACCCTTCGGTCGAGCATCCGGCGGTGCTGGAGGGGTTCGTGCTGATGAGTCTGCTGGCCGGCTGGACGCGGAGCATCCGCATCGGGACGCTGGTGCTCTGCGACGCCTACCGCAACCCGGCGCTGACGGCGAAGATGGCGGCAACGCTCGACGCGCTGAGCGGCGGCCGGCTCGAGTTCGGCTACGGCGCCGGCTGGCACGAGGCGGAGTACCGGGGATACGGATACGCGTTCCCGCCCGCGGCAACGCGGATCGCGATGATGGAGGAGGGACTCGCGATCATCAAGGCGCTGTGGGAGGGCGGACCGGCGACGTTCGCCGGCACGCACTATCACATCGCCGACGCGTTCTGTCGCCCGCGACCGGCGCAACAGCCGCATCCGCCGATCACCATCGGCGGCGGCGGTGAAAAGCTACTGCTGCGCGCCGTCGCTCGCCACGCCGACGTCTGGAACTACTTTCCGATTCCGCTCGCCGACTACGAGCGGAAGCGCGCCGTGCTGCACCAGCACTGCGCGCGCATCGGCCGCGATCCGGCGACGCTCGATCAATCGCTGATGATCCCGTTGGCCACCGCGGCGTGGGAAAAGGAGGTGCGCGACCAGCTCGAGGCGGCGCGCCGGCGCGGCGGGGTCTGGGCCTACGACGACCAACTCGTCCAGGGCACACCCGACATCATCGGCCCCCGCCTGCGCGACTATCACCGCCGCGGCGTGACCTTCTTCATCCTGGTGCTGCCCGACCCCACCGATCTGCGGCAGATCGAGTTCGTCGCCAAAGAAGTCGTGGCCGAGTTGAGTTGATCGAAATCGACACCACCACGACACTACGAGCACAAAGACGAAAGTTGCGCTTGGCTTCCTCGGTCCTCGTGGTGTCGTGCTGGTGAAACGCTCTCTACGCATCGAGCAACGCCGCGAGCTTGGCGCGCTGATAGACGGCGTCGCCGAACAGCATCTGGTTGTGCAGCTG
>Ga0066388_100003602_pt1 | contig 10112 bp, 10 predicted proteins | sample PanSoiMetaGPlot6_FD_64539 | JGI IMG/M metagenome (GOLD analysis project Ga0066388, IMG submission 64539) | Tropical forest soil microbial communities from Panama analyzed to predict greenhouse gas emissions - Panama Soil - Plot 6 (Hybrid Assembly) | ecosystem: Environmental > Terrestrial >... | reverse complement strand
CCGCCGCGGCGACCCGAGCTGGCCAAGGAAGTCGAGGCTGACCTGGACATCAGCAACTGGACCCGCCCGCTGGCGCGGTTCGGATTCGAGCCGTTGATCCTGCTCGATGACGTACCAGCCCTGATAGCCGGCGGACTCGAGGGCACGGATCGTCGCCGCTATGTTCGCCGCTCCTGTGCCGAGGCGAACGTACATGCCGCTACGGACACCCTCCGCGTAGCCGAGATCGCCTTGGCGGACCTTGCCGGCGAGACCAGGTTCGGTGTCCTTGAGGTGGACGTGGGCGATCCGATCAGCTGCAGCGCCCGCAAGTGCCGCCGGTGAGCCGCCCCCGACGAAGTAGTGGCCCGTGTCGAGGCAAAGCGGGATCGCTGCGCCGTCGAGGACGCGCTCGACGTCCTCCGGTCTTTCCACGGCAGTGCCCATATGCGGATGGAGGACGGCCTTCACGCCGTGATCGTCCGCTGCTCTGGCCGCGTGATCAAGATTCTCCAGCAGCCGCCGCCACTGCGCGCCATCGAGCGCGGTGTGACCGTCGTAGCCCTCACGCCCGTACTCCGCAGCGAGGACCAGCAGGGTCGCGCCTGCCGCGGCGAATGCCTCGGCCACCCGCGCGACCACTGGAATGGGGTCGACGCGGGCGTCGTGCAGGACGACCGGAACGAACCCACCGATCCCGGTGATTCCGTACCCGCGCAGCAACTGGCTGCGGGTGACCGGGTCGTCAGGCAGGAAACCGTCGGGACCGAACTCCATGGCCGATAGCCCGAGCTCGCGTACCTCGGCGAGCACCCGCTGCCGGCTCATCTGGTGACCCCAGCCGGGGACCTCGCTGACTCCCCAGGAAATCGGCGCGGCGGCCACACGTGCCCGGATTCCTGTCATGTGGCCCTGCGTTGGGTCGTCGATGGCTGCAGCTGGGACAGTGACCTGACCCACCTGGCAGATCGCGCGCCTTTGGGGGTCATCCGCCGATCTCCGCGATTTCGACCGGGCGCGCTTCCCGGCGTGACAGCTCTGCCGCCTCTGCTACCAGCAATGCGGCAAGCGCGTCGTCGGCTGAGCATGGGCTGTCGATCGACCCGCGGGCATAGTCGAGGAAGGCCGACAGCTCGGCCTCGTAGGCGCCCGCGAACCGGTCAAGGAATGTCCGGTACGGAGCGTGGCGAGGCCACGGAATGTCCGCGTCCGCGGAGCGCAGCGGACTGCGGTCGTCGAGGCCGACGGCCAGTGTCCCGCGCGTGCCGGCGAGTTCCAGCCGGACGTCGCAGCCCGCGCCGTTGTAGCGGGTGCCGGTGACAACGGCAAGCGAGCCGTCGTCCATGACGAGGATGGCTGCCGTCGTGTCGACATCACCGGCGTCCCTGATGAACGCGGCTCCAGTGTTCGCACCTACCGCCTGCACCGAGGAGACCTCACGACCGGTGACGAAGCGGATCGCATCAAAGTCGTGGATGTGCATGTCCCGAAACTGCCCGCCGGAGGTCGGTATGTAGTCCGGATGCGGCGGTGCGGGATCGGCCGTAATGGCTCGCAGGGTGTGGACCTGGCCAAGGGCACCGCCCTGGTAGTCGCGGCGGGCCGCCCGGTAACCGGCGTCGAAGCGACGTTGGAAACCGACTTGGAGCGGGACCTGAGCCGCCGAGACCTCCGCGATCACCGAGCGAGTGGTGGCGAGGTCCAGCGCGATAGGCTTCTCGCAGAAGACCGGGACCCTGGCATCGACGGCGGCCCGAATAAGGCCGGCGTGAGTCGCGGTCGGGGTCGCAATGACCACGCCGTCCAGCGGACCGTTCGCCGCCGCGGCAAAGTCGTCCACCTGACGAGCGCCGATCTTCTCCGCGAGTGCCTTAGCTCTGGCGAGGTCGGCATCGGCCACCAGCACCGTGGACACAGCCGAGTGCCTGGCTAGCAGAGCGGCGTGGAACGCGCCTATCCGGCCCGCGCCGAGCACCACTATCCGCATCTCGGCCTCCGCGCTTGGCAGCGCTGGGCGGGTGTGTCCCACTCGCCTCGCCAGGGTTTCTAGTCGCCGAACTTTGTCCTGTCAATGGTTTGTACTGACAAAGTGAGTAAAGTGTTAGCCGTGGTCGAGGCGCCAGTCTCCATAGCGGTGGACCGCAGCAGCCCGGTGCCGCTCTATTTTCAGGTTGCGGAACAACTCGAACGGGCGATAGAGAACGGCTCACTCCCGGCCGGCGTCCGCCTGGGCAACGAGGTACAGCTCGCCGAGCACTACGGCCTGTCGCGCCCGACGATGCGGCGGGCGATCCAGTATCTGGTCGACAAGGGGCTCTTGGTTCGTAAGCGAGGGGTCGGCACCCAGGTCTTGCATACCAAGGTCAGGCGGCCGATCGAGCTCACGAGCCTGTACGACGATCTCGTCGGTGCCGGACAAGCGCCGACGACGCAGGTGCTGCAGAACACGGTCGTCTCGGCTGACGCCACGGTGGCGGTCGTGCTCGGCGTCGAGCCCGAGTCACCGGTGGTGTTTCTGGAGCGCCTGCGCTCGGCGGGCGACGAACCGCTGGCGCTGATGCGAAACTACCTGCCCGTAGATCTCATCGAGTTGACGACGGCTGCACTCGAGGCCAACGGTCTCTACCAACTCCTGCGGGCCGCCGGCATTAATCCACGGGTCGCGCTGCAGTCGATCGGGGCCCGTGCAGCACGCGGCACGGAGGCACGCCTGCTCACCGAGCCCCGTGGTGCCCCACTGCTCACCATGACCAGGACCACGTACGACGACTCCGGCAAGGCTGTCGAGTTCGGATCCCATGTCTACCGAGCCTCCCGGTACGCCTTCGAGCACACCCTCGTCGGCCGTTAAGGGTGACTGATCTCTGGTGATCGAGGGCAAGCAGCAGACCTTGGGGAAGAGTCGCCTAACCTGACCAGCGGCAACGGCGTGCTCCAGGATGTGATCAGGAACCCGCTGGAGAATTGTGCCGCGACGGCAGACGGCCCCCGGCTCCACGAAGGACACGTTCCAGGTCGTTGTTCATCCATAGGGCGTCGCGGCCGAGGTTACGGTCCGGACCTTGTCTTGGTTCCGCTGTGGATAGAACGAGGGGTCAGCGAGGCATTGTGGAAGCAGCGATGGCGTCAGGCGCGCGCCTGGCCAGGCGGAAGCACCGATGAGGAGCTCACCTCACGCCGGCCAGCAGCTGGCTCCGCTGGTAGGTGATCGCGTCGGCCAAGCCTTGCCGCTCGCTCGGGAGGGTGACTGGTCGTTGGACCGTCAGCCAGAAGAATCGGCCCCTCCCGGCGGATCAATGGACAACCACCCAGCCGAATGGCCCGCCCTGCTCCGGCTCACTGTCCAACGATCGGCGAATCCGCCCGTTTCGGTCTGGGCCAGTGTCCACCGTTCACGGGGGCCCAATCCGGTACCCCGCGACCGGGCGCCGCATTGCCTCCCATACCGAGCATGAGGGGAACCCTTCCTCCATCCCGCTAGACATGAAGGGCACCCTCACCCGATAGGTCGGGGTGAGGGTGCCCTTCATGCGCTGTGGGTTGGGCGTGAGGCTCCCCCGATTTGTCGGGCAGGTCGCGGCGCGGCGCATCGCCAGGCGGGGGCTATTGGCGGGGCATCGCCAGGCCGGGGCTATTGGCGCGCAAGGTCGGCCGCGCCGACGACTCCGGCCTCCGGACCGAGTTCGGCGATCCTTATCTCGGCCTCCGGCCGGTAGCCGCGACCGACCAGGCCGCGATGGAATGACTCGCGGGCGGGGCTGAGCAGAAGATCGCCGGCATCGGACACCCCTCCGCCGATGATGAAGCAGCCAGGGTCGAAAGCCGCGGCCAGCGACGCGAGCCCCACGCCGAGCCAATGGCCGACATCCTCGAGCAGTTCGATCGATGTCGGGTCGCCGTCCTTCGCGGCCTGGGTGATCAGGGGGCCGGTGATGGCCGAGACATCCCCACCGGCGAGGTCCAGGAGCGCGTTGGCGAGCGGCGCGCCGGATTCGGCGAGCTCCCGGCCCTCGCGCACGAGAGCATTTCCGCTCGCGTATTGCTCCCAGCAGCCCTTGTTGCCACAGCCGCAGCGCACCCCACCCGGCACGACTTGCATGTGACCGAACTCTCCCGCAATGCCCCACCGACCGCGATAGAGCTGTCCGTCCAGCACGATTCCGCCGCCGATCCCGGTTCCCACGGTGACGCAGAGCACGTGATCCTGCCCTCGGCCCGCGCCGAATCTGGTCTCCCCCCAGGCAGCGGCGTTCGCGTCGTTCTCGATCATGATCGGCAGGCCGACGCGCTTCTCCAGCTCGGCCTTGATCGGCTCTTCTCGCCAGGCAAGGTTGGGGGCGAAAAGAACCGTCCCCCGCTGCTGGTCGATGAAGCCTGCGGCGCCGATGCCTGCGGCAGCGATCCCCGGCCGGGTTCTCGCGAGGTCATTGATGGCGTCAGCGATCGTGTCCTCTGTCGCCTTCGGGTCGTGCGCAGGCGTCTCCCGCTTGTCGGAGACCAAGATCCGGCCAGACTCGTCCACTATCCCGGCCGCGACCTTCGTTCCCCCGATGTCCACACCGATCGTGAGGGCCATCGAGTCGTCAGCCCTCGTCACCGGTTATGTCGATTCGCCCCGACGACCCGTTGGTTCTGCCGGCCTGACCAAACCCGGTTGCCGCATCCGGGGCGACGCCGCCGCCGGCCGTGCCTTCGAGGAACGCCTTGGCCGCCGCGGCGAGCGAGAACCCGGCCACGGCGAGGTGCCGAACCACGTCCGGATTGGCGTCTCGAAGGTTGCGAATCAGCAGGCAGATCGGGCAGAGCTGGCACTCCTCGGCATCGGTGGCGATATGGTCACCGACCCAGCTCGTCAGCGATGCAATCAGCTTCGCGGCCTCCTCGGCCGCGGTTCCCACAGCCTCCTCGCCCGAACGGCTACTCATAACAGCATCGCCACCATTCCGTCCGCGCGATCAGTCGCGACTACGTCCTCGTGCTTCGGCTGCCACATCGCCGCTCCTGTCTAGTTCATGCGCAGAGCGAGGAGAAGGGGTGGATCGACGACCCAGACTCTTCCCTGGCTCCTCCGGTAGGCCGAAGCGGATCGACAGCCGACCCGCAACGAGCTCGGCGCCGGCCACCTCGCAGCGCCATAGTGCCGCGGGCAGCGCAAGCAGCCTGCGGCTATCCCCGACGGTCAGGACGAGCTCGTTACCCCTTCGCATCAGGTCCATCTCGCGCCGCTCAGCGAACGGAAGTGCGAGCGAGAGTACATAACCGGAGCTTTCCCGCGACACTCGAACAGGATCATCCACGGTTGGCTCCGCGAACGGATCAACGGCGGAGCGTATCCCATCGCCGTACGCCGCCGCGGCGAATGCCGCAAGCTCCTCGAGGCCGACCGGCTCTGCCGCCCGATATGGCGACCGGTAGACAGGAAGCGGTGCGAACGACGCATCGACCTCCTCGAGTTGTTCGGCTTGGGCGGCGATCCATCCCCGCCGCCAAGCGTCGGCGCCACCGGCCGGGAACACCCTGTTGGCGATCACGGCGTCTACGCGGTAGCCGTACAGCGAGAGAGACGTCAGCGTCCGTCGCGCCTCCGCCACCACGACGGATTCTGGCGTGAGGACCAGCCGAACCGATGACCTTGGCCCGGTGAGGACCTCCCGCACGGCTGCTAGCTCGGCGTGCATGCGTTCGATCGCGTCGAAGACGGCCTCGTGCGGCATCGGAACTCCGGCTGCCCGCCGAAGCACAGGGCGGAAGGTCTTGATCAGGCGCCGCTCGAGTGGGAACACCCGGTCCATGTACCAGCCGAGCGCCTCGGGAAGGGCGAGCAGCCGAAGGGTCTCGCCCGTCGGTGCGCAGTCGACGACGACAAGGTCCCACCTCCCCGAGCGGACCTGGTCACGAACCTCGAGGAGCGCGAGTACCTCGTCAGCGCCGGGCAGGACCGTGAGCTCCGCGGCCTCGATCGGATCGACGCCCGCGGCGTCGAGGACCGAGAGTAAGTAGCGCTGGACGTCTCCCCACGACCGCTCCAGCCGTCCGCGGGCGTCGACGTGCTGGACATAGAGGCCGACGTCGACTTGCGTGGGGTGCTTGCCGACCTCGTGGTCGAAGGCATCGGCTAGCGAGTGCGCCGGGTCGGTCGACAGAACCAGAGTTTTCAGTCCGCGATTCGCGGCAAGGGTTGCCGTCCCCGCGGCTGCCGTCGTCTTGCCGACGCCTCCTTTGCCGGTGAACAGAAGGACGCGCGGCGCCGTCACCGGTCCTCCGAGCTCGACGGGGTTCCAGGGGCGTTGTCGTCCCCCTGGGCGTTCGTACCCCCGGCACGAACGCGCGCGACCCGGCGGTCGAGCTCCTTAAGAGCCGTGTCGACGATGACCTTTTCCGCCTTACGTTTGATCAGTCCGATCATCGGTATCTTGAGATCGACAGTGAGCCGATAGGCGACCTCCGTCGTGCCGCCCTCTGCGGGCGTCAAGACATATGACCCGTCGAGTGCGCGCAGCAGCGAGCCCTGTTCGTCGAGTGTCCAGCGGACCTCACGATCGGCATCCCAGGTGTAGGCAAGGGTGTACTCATCCTTGATCGCGCCGGCGTCCAAAAGGAAGTGCACGCGGCGAGCGCGCCCGTCCGGCCCCGCTTCGACCACGTCCGCCCGTTTCACCTGCCCGGTCCACAGCGGGTAGGAAGGAAAATCGGCGATCACCGCCATCACCTCGGCGGCATCGGCTGCGATCGTGATGCTCGACGTGGTTTGGTCCGCCATCAGCTCCCCCTTGCTCCGCTCAAGGCTCTCGCCACCTTCGAAGCCGCGTCCTGTCCCGTCGGGAGACCTCTGTTGCGCCTGGCCGTCCGCGCCCGGGCTAGGGCCTCGTGCCGCCCGAGCGGGAACTCGTGGGCTGCCAGGTTACCGGTCGCCAATTGTGAGCACATAAGGCCGCTTACTAGCGGCGAAATGCCCCACGTTCACGCACTCCGTCCGACCGATCCGCATCCGCATGGCAAGCGGCTGGTGGACGTGCCCGAACAGTGCCAGCCGCGGCCGGTGGGCATGGATCGCTTCGAGCAGCGCCTCACTTCCCCGCTCGAACCGCCGAGCGACCGTGTCGTACATGAGCTCGGGGACCGCGGGCGGAATGTGGGCGCACAGGACGTCGACTTCGCCAAGCGCGGCCACCTTCGCCGCATAGACCTCCTCGTCCACCTCGGTCGGCGTGTGATGTGGCGTGGGGAGCCCACCGCCGACGAACCCGAAGACCAGGCCTGCCAGCTCGACCGTCTGGCCGTCAAGCAGATGCAAACCGTCGCGCAGGAATTCCGGATAGAGGCGAGGCAGATCGACATTGCCGTAGGTCAGGTACGTCGGCGTGGGCATCGCCGCGAAGATCCTGCGGTACTGCTCTCGCACTGCGCTCACCGCCCGCGTCTCGAAGTCGCCGTCGACAGCCTCGAACTGTTGGCGTACGAATTCCCGCGCCGCCGCAAAGCGGCCGGCATCGCGAAGATCGATCCAGTGGGACACCGCAGCCGCGCCGAACAACTCGCCGAACACACCGCGGGAGTGATCAACGTAGTCGACGAAGAGCGCCAGGTCGCCAAGCGAGACCAGCGCGTCCGCCCCCTCCGCAGCGCGTGCGAGCGCGTCCGCAGCGCCGTGGACGTCGCTCACCACATGCAACCGCATCGGCGACCTCACGAGGGCCCGGCTCGCTCGGGCACTCCAGATATCGCCGGCCGTGCGCCCACGGACGCCTCGGCCTCGAACCGGTCACCGAGCGCGTGTATGCGGGCCTTCCAGGCCGTGCGGTAGCGATGGGTCAACCGCCGGCTACGGGCCGCCGACCGCCATCGGTACGGACGCCGCCGGTCCGCCCGCAGGAAGAAGTGAACGATGGATCCTTTCCTGCCGTACTCCTCGATCCACACTTCGGCCTGGCCGGCGAGCGGACCGCTGACCTCCCAGCGGATACCCTCGGCTGCACGGTCCTCGCAGACCCTGAGTTCGAGGTCCGGCCACCAGGACCGCCAGACCGCGGGATCGGCGAGGTACGCCGCTACCCGCACCGGCGGAGCTGATATGAAGCTGTCATCCATCAAGTCGACGACGGGCACGGCGAAATCGTATGCGCGAGCATTCCGTCCCAGCCGCCTACACGGTTCCGGCGGCGGGCAATCTCACCGATCTGATCTATGACAACGCGACAACCGATCCGGCACACGCCGCCTTCGCGCGCAAGATCGACGACGACTGGGTGGACGTGACCTCTGCCGAGTTCATCGCCGAGGTCGAGGAGGTCGCCAAAGGACTGGTCGCCTCGGGGATCGAGGCTGGTGACCGCGTCGCGATCATGTCACGGACCCGCTACGAGTGGACTCTCGCCGACTTCGCCATCTGGTGTGCCGGCGCTGTCGTCGTACCGATCTACGAGACGTCATCGACCGATCAGACGCGCTGGATCCTCGCCGACTCCGGTGCCGTCGCGTGCATTGTCGAGCTGGCCGACCACGAGCGGGTTGTCGCTGCGGCACGGGACGGGGCACCCGCGCTTCGCCAGATGTGGCGGATCGAAGGCGAGGGCGACGGGCCAAGCCTCGCCGACCTCATCGCCGAGGGTCGGGCGGTCACATCGGAGAATCTGGCCGGGCGCCGCGCGGCCCTCGGACCGGACAGTCTGGCCACGCTCATTTACACCTCGGGCACGACCGGCCGGCCCAAGGGTTGCGAGCTGACTCACGGCAACTTCCTGGCCGAGCTCGGAAATGCCGTACGGATGCTCGACGTCCTGTTCACCCCAGGGGCGAGCACCCTGCTGTTCCTCCCCCTCGCCCACGTCTTTGCCCGGATCATCGAGATCGGCGTCATCATGACGGGTGCGAAGCTCGGCCATACCCCGGACGTGCGCTCGCTCGTCCCCGATCTCGGCAACTTCAAGCCCACGTTCATCCTCGCCGTACCTCGGGTGTTCGAGAAGGTCTACAACACTGCGGCGCTGGCAGCGAACTCAGGCAGCACGATGAAAGGCCGCATCTTCGACCGATCCGTGGCGGTGGCGACGGCATATAGCGAGGCTCGGCAGCGCGGCTCCGTGCCGCCATTGGTCCGCGCACAGCACGCTGTGTTCGAGCGCCTGGTGTACCAGAAGCTGCGCGCCTCCCTCGGCGGACGGATCGAGTACGCAATCTCCGGAGGTGCTCCTCTCAGCGAGCACCTGACCCACTTCTTCCGTGGCGCCGGGCTCACGGTGCTCGAGGGATATGGGCTCACCGAAACGACGGCCGCCGCGACCGCGAACCCGCCTGCCGCGATCAAGATCGGTACAGTAGGCCTGCCGCTGCCAGGTACGGCGATCCGCGTTGCGGAGGATGGTGAAATCCTCATCCGCGGCGGGCAGGTGATGCGGGGGTACTGGAAGAACCCGGACGCGACCGAGGAGGCCCTGGTCGACGGCTGGTTCCGCACCGGCGACATCGGCGAGCTCGATGGCGACGGCTACCTCTCGATCACCGGCCGAAAGAAGGAGATCATTGTCACGGCGGGGGGCAAGAACATCATCCCTGCCGTTCTCGAAGATCGGCTGCGCACCCACCCGCTGATCAGCCAGGGCCTCGTGGTTGGTGATAAACGGCCATATGTTGCGGCACTGATCACCATCGACCCGGAGTTCTTCCCGGCCTGGCGGGCGCGACAGGGAAAACCGACGGACATGGAGATCGCCGACGCCACCGAGGACCCAGACCTCCGGTCCGAGATCGACGCTGCGATCGCCGAGGCGAACCAGGCGGTTTCGCGTGCTGAGTCGATCAAGCGCTTCCGGATACTGGGCGATGATTTCACCGAAGAGGCCGGCCAGCTGACCCCATCACTCAAGCTCCGGCGCGCGGTCATCGAGAAGGACTTTGCGGCCGACATCGACGCCCTCTACGCATAGCGCTCGCCCGAGGCAGCACGGCCCGGCCGGGCCCCAGGCCAGCGGGGCGAGGGCTGATCGTGACGCGAGAACGATGCCCCAGCGGCGGCCTAGGGCGCGGGCATACGTTCGCCGACGGGATCAGGCGTTGTGCGTGCAACCTGACTTTTCGACAGCGTGCGATCAGCCAATGTGCGCCCAGCTGGACGAAAACGGTCCGAACGTCATGGT
>Ga0066388_100003601_pt1 | contig 10113 bp, 6 predicted proteins | sample PanSoiMetaGPlot6_FD_64539 | JGI IMG/M metagenome (GOLD analysis project Ga0066388, IMG submission 64539) | Tropical forest soil microbial communities from Panama analyzed to predict greenhouse gas emissions - Panama Soil - Plot 6 (Hybrid Assembly) | ecosystem: Environmental > Terrestrial > Soil... | reverse complement strand
CAGCGCAAGATGCGGCGCGTTCCTGACGGGCTTCTACGACCGCGTGGCCATGACATGCGACCCCCGGTGGCGCGGATCCGGGAGCGGTCTTCGTCAGGTCTATATCGCGGGCCCTGCTGAGCCGACGCCGTCGGACGATCTGGATGGCCTGGGAGGCGACGCTGGCGGAGAAGGGATTCGCGGACCGTGTATCACGCGCACCCGCTGAACGCTCATATAGCCACGCAGTGGAGTCACTGCGCGGGTTCTGCTGCGTGAGGAGCCAGGGTAGGTGACGATGAAGGATGGCCAGTCGGGGTCTTCGGCCGCGCAACCGGTCCCTCCTCAGCCCACAGCCACTCGCATGGCTGACGCTGCAACATCCGGGCCAAGGGGCCGTGTCGATGCGGGAACAACGGTAGATATGCAATCAAGGAGCGTTAGGCTGTTTTCGACCTGCCCGCCGTCGTCGCAATATAGAGGCGACTACCTGCGTAAAGTCGAGGAAGTGGCAGAGTGGTGCGATGATGCCGGTATTGAGGGAATACTGGTCTATACTGATAACTCCCTCGTGGATCCGTGGCTGGTTTCGCAAGTGATCTTGTCCTGTACGTCAAGCCTCGCGCCGCTTGTTGCGATCCAGCCGGTATATATGCATCCCTACACCGCGGCGAAAATGGTGACTACGTTCAGTCATCTCTATAATCGCCGGATATACTTGAACATGGTCGCAGGAGGATTTGTAAACGACCTCATTGCCCTGGGTGATTCTACTGAGCATGATGACCGCTATGATCGCCTAGTCGAGTATGTATCAATCATGAAATGCTTGTTTGACGAACCTGGCCCGCTTACCTTTACGGGAACCTATTTTGCTGTAAAGAATCTCGCGATAAAGCCGCAAATTCTGCCTGATCTGATTCCGGAGGTATTTGTCTCCGGAACCTCAGCGGCCGGCGTTAAAGCTGCCAAAGAAATAGGTGCTACATCGATTAGCTACCCCGGAACCCCCAGTGAAAAAATAGATAAGGGTGACGTGAAATCTGGCATACGAATTGGCATCATTGCGCGCGATAAGTCAAGGAAGGCGTGGCAAGTTGCCCATCAACGTTTTCCGGTAGACCGGAAGGGGCAACTTACGCATGCCCTTGCGCGGAAGGTTTCGGACTCGTCATGGTATGAGCAACTATCAGAGCTTGGCGAGAGTCCGGCCGAGCACGAGTCGCCTTACTGGCTTGTACCATTTAAGAACTATAAGACCTTCTGCCCATATTTGGTTGGTAGCTATGATGAGGTTCGCCGCGAGATCTCAAAATACACTCAAGGGGGAGTCCAAACCTTCATCCTTGATGTACCGCCAGATCGTGAAGAGCTGTATCATACATCCATTGTATTTGATGGCGGTCACTAGGATGCTTTCGTGTTGACTGGTGATAGATGTTGAACGAACAGCTGTAGGCCCTCCGGCCTCGGGTTCCGCTCCAGTCAGGCACGCGGGGCAAGGTGTACCCACAGGTGCCAGCCCATGATGCTTTCACCGGGTACGCGGTGCACCGGGAGAGGCGGCGCGTGCATGAAACGCTTGTACATGCGTGTGATACGGAACGACGGGAAGTCGTGCTCCACTCGCCTGCGGTCATAGACCAGGGCGTACGGGTTGGTCGGCCCGTCGGTGTTGTGGTGAACGAACTCATTGAGGCGCAGGTAGCGGAACAGGCCCGTTGCTTCGGCGTTGTCGATATGGGTGGCCAGCATCGGGTGCGCGGGCCCGGCTTTCAAGATTCCGGCCCGGGACATGGCGAAGGCCGCCAGGAGTGCGGCGCGGCGGATCAAGCCGATGGACACCACATAGTTCAGCGACCATCGGGCGTATACCATGATGACCAGCTCCCCGCCCGGGCGCAGTACCCTGTGAATCTCGCTCTGGGCCTGCTTGATGTCGGGCACGTGATGCAAGACGCCGTGGCTGAACACTATGTCAAAGTGGTCATCCGCGAAGGGCAGGTCGAGAACGCTGCCCTGCCGTAGCTCCTCATGGGGCAGTTCCCGCAGCATCAGCCGAGCCCGAACTCTTTCCACCGACTCGGAAGTCAAGTCGATCCCCGACCAGATGGCCCCGTGCCGTATCAAGTGCTCCGCATCAGAGCCTTCGCCCAATCCGATCTCGAGCACCCGTTTGCCTGAGACGTTCAGGGCATCGAGGCAAGCGGGCAAGTGGCGTTCGTTCTCGTAACGGAAGCGGTCATAGGCGGTGAAGAACTTGTCATAATCGTCGCGGAAGCTCTCGTGAAGCCCGCCCACCTGGCCGTCGCCGCACGCATGATCTTGCCAGAATCTCTGAATCGTTTCCTCGTCCATCAAAAGCATCCTGCGTTCATGTCATTATCCGTTCGCGCTCTGCTGGTTCATCGTGCTGCCCACGTCTTGGCCGTATGGCCTTCCCCGCCACGTTTCCCAGGTCACCGCGTTGCCCTGCGCATGTACCATGAATCGCCACGGGCCGTTGTAGGTGTTGCCCATGAAATGGTTGTTCTGGGCAAGAGTTATATGGTTTTCGATCACGGGGCCGTGGTACGGATGCCAAGAACCCCATTCGCTGAAGATGCCGTTGAATCCGCAGTACCTCGCCTGTGTGCAGTCCGGGCCAATGCGTGCTGGATCGAAGGTGAAGGTGTTATCCCTGACCAGGACGTTCTGCGTCTTCCACCGGCAGTCGTTATAGTAGGGCTTAGTCGCTATGAGACGGGGATTTGCGCAATTGCGGACCGTTGCCATCGAGGGGTTGCCAAGCGTGCAGTAACCGGTGGAGGTGTTTGCTCCACTGCCGCAGTACCGATCGGCGTTCTCCCATAGGATCACTCCCCCCCAGTTGTCCATGAACGTATTCCCTGTGATCAGCAGCTTGTGGCCATATGGTCCTGGGACCTGGCTGTCAGCACCGGACTCGGAGATGAATACGGCAGGATCGGGGAACCCGCCCAGCTTTGGGCCAGCTACCAGGGCATTGCGGACGAAGGTATTGTTCGCCAGCCGCAGGTTATAGCTGATCTCGTAGATGAATCCCTCCCCTTGGTTGTCGGCGAAGTAGTTGTGCTCGACGTTGAAGGCCCGGTTGTTGGTGTCCGCCCACAGGCCCGGTCCCAAGTTGTTATGGACGTAGTTGTTTGTGATCGTCGCCCCGTTGACCCCCCAGAATTTGGCGCCGCCACTGCAGCCGCAGCCGGACTGCAGGGCTTCCCAGTTATCGGTATTGTTGCCGACGACCTCGTTGTGATTGACCGTGATGTGTGCGCCCGCCCCCTGGAAGCCGTACTCGCCGTTGTCCTTCAGGCACGAGTAGGCGAGAACGTTGCCAGGCCCGAGCATCGCTCCGGCGCCCGCGTTGTGCTGCAGGGTCACGTGGTCGATATGCCAGCCGGAGCCCATGTCATGGTTGACGACTCCCTGGCCGCCGTTGTCTCCTCGAGCGCCGAAGTTCTGGATGGTCAGGTAGCGTATTGTCACATTGCTGGCGCCCATGGTGAAGGCGTACAGGTTGGAGTGCCGACCGTCGAGGACCGCGCCAGGGGCTCCGAGAAACGTGTCGCCATCTGCGGGGATGATCTGGCTGTACTGGCCGGTGCCAAGAGTGTGCGTGCCGGGTGCGAACCAATACGTTGTATGCGGCCGCATGGTCCAATTGTGCGCGAGAACAGTGCCGGTATTGTCGCCCGCCGGGATAACGACCGCCCCTTTGGGAGGCGATGAAGGGCCGCCGCCAAGGATCGCCTTGTTGCCGCATACGCGCACGGGAGGCGGAGCAGGACCCGCTACTGGGGATGCGGGACTCGCAGCTCGGGGGGAATGAAACAACGCAGGCACGAGCCAAGCCAGCAGCCCCGCCAGGACCAACGCTCCTGCGGCGAAAAGCCCCACCAGTGCCCGGCGGCCGTGCTGGCAGCCCGCCTGACGGGACTCATGATCCTGCCGCTTCACTGACATGATCCCCCCAAGGTTCCCTTCCCAGCTAAGTGTCTGAGCCGTGCGTTGACGCCCGGAATCACTCCCATTGCGGCCTTCGGCTCGCGGCGGGGGGCACGAGTAGCGAGGCGGCCAGGAAGAGCTCAAGCAGGTACATCGAGGCGTCGGTAAACCCGACCTCGGTGAACGACGCCACCAGGCAGTACACCACGAGGAAAAGGGCCAGAGCGCGCTGCGTGCCGCGCGGCTGGAAGTATGCCGTCACGAGGAGGAAGAGAAGGATCACCGCGCAGACGACCACCCCAAAGAGCCCTTGAGTCTGGTAAGAGGCCAGCCAGTTGCTGTCGATGGGCAAGCCATTGAACGAGTCGTTCGACAGGCCGAAACCAAGGATCTGCTGGTACTTGGTGCGCGGCAAGGCGAGAAGCGGGCCCCACACCGCGGTCCGGCCGGTCAGACTGGTCAACTGATGCTGTTCTTCGCCCCGTGCAAGCCAGTTGGTGATGACGCCGGACAGCGTCACGATCATGATCGACGCCGTGGCGGTGGCGGTCACGAGGAATCTGCGCACCCGGGCCTTGGCCACGACCAGGCTCAAGCCGGCGACCAGAATTCCGGTCACCACGGCAACCAGGGCGGTCCTCGTGTGCGTGAGGACGAGCATGATTACCGTGATGACGACGATGACCAGGGTGGGGCCCCCGCGCGTCTGGCCACAAAGCCAGAGCACGACTACCAGCCCCAGCGTGACCGCGGCGTAGTGCGCGACCTGCGTGGCCGCAATTCCCCAGAGTGCGCCGCCGAGCCTGCCCGCCGTCATGGCATAGCCGGGTGCCACTACCAGCCCGAGCAGCACCGAGCCCAGCACCACCAGGAGCGATCTCAGATGGCAACGGACCAGCAGCAGGTCGCGGCGCCCCCACCAGGGCGTCAGCAGCCACAATGTGGCGACGAACTCAACGAAGCGAAAAGTCCGGTATACCGTCCCGTAGTACTGGGGCTGCAGGCTCGTCACAATCGTCTCTGCCGCGAGTAGGCTCACGAGGCAGAGGAATACGTTTGGGCGCACAAAGACCCTGCGGTTCACGCTCAGCGCGACGAGTAGCGCGACTGGCAGCGCTCCTTGCGTGATGGCCTTGCCGGTGGCCGTCGGGATGGGCACCACGGATCCCTGATAGGTCAGCACGTTGAGGACCAGCAGCCCCCACGCGAGGCCAACCCTGCGCCGCACCGATCGTTCATGAGCCTCCATGGGGCCAAGCGACACGGCGCCGCCGCGGGGGCGGAGTGCGGCAATGGATGAACTCATCGGCTTGTCGACCTAAGCAAGAGCCCAGCGGTCTCACCGGTGCCCGCGAGACCACCAACGAGGATGGACCGCTCCCTGGAACCGGCACGGAGATCACCGATCATCGGAGGGTCCTCCGCCGAGATCTCTGTCGAGCGTCGCGAAGAGCCGCTCTGCCTCCTGCAAGCCCGTTTCCGCATCCCCGGTGCCGTTACTGGCTCCGGGCGGCCGGGTCATGCCGAGGCTCTCGTCAGTTTTCTCGACCCCAATGAGAATGCCGGAGACCAAGCGCGTGCCGGAGAGCCGGGTCATCTCGCTGGCGGCATGGATCCTCGTCCACGACGACTGCCCAGCGGTCACCGTGGCGACAACGGCAGGTGCCCACGTGGCGAGGTGTTCTCCCCCCACTGAGGGATCAAGGGCGGCCAGAGTAAGCACGACGTCCGTCGCAGCGAATGCCGCTGACAGCTCCTTGCCGCAAGGAGGGAACTCTGCCTGCGCCGTCGCGGGGGTAAGCGGGCCGACGGGTGGCACGTCCTGGCCGTCGGGGATCGCCACGATCATGTGACTGCCGTCGATCTGTACCGTGTGAACCCCGGCCTCCGACACCCCTAGGAGGCGCGCCGCAGGGGCAGTGCTGCACAGGTCTGCCACCATCACCCGCAGGCGCATCTGCTCCGCGAATGAGATGGCCAAGGACACCAGGGAGATGGCCGGCACCTGCGGGTCGTCTACGGGAACCACGGCCAGTGCGGGGGTGCCGCGGGAGTCTGCCGTGACCGTGTTGCGCAGATATGCGACGATCCGCCGGATTCCGGGGTTTGCGGCGGCCGCGAGCCCCCTCCGGCTAAACCGCCAGCGGCTTAGCCGTACCTTGCCAATGCTGAGCTTGACCGGAGCACCGAGAGCCCGGGCGACGTCATCACGCCGGTACAGCCGTTCGGAGGTGAGCGCGCGGATCACGACGATGCCCAGCGCCAGTGCCAGGCCCCCGATCAGCCCGATGATCGCGTAGAGCACAAGGTGCTTCAGCCGCGAGTGCGGCGGAGTCGGGGTGGCCGCGTCGAGCACATAGCTCTGCTTGATCTGTGCCGCGGTGTTCTCCTGGGTGGTCGCCTTGTTAGTGTTGTTAGATTGCTCAAGCACGGTCACCGAGGCGATCGCCCGGTCGCGCTCGGCCCGTAGGCTGTTGAGCTTGGCCTGCCTGACGGGTGATGCGGGCTGAGCCAAAAGCTGGCTAATATGCCGGCTCAGCGACGTGATCTTTTGCCTGGCCTGGGTGACCTGCTGATCGAGCGAATTGAACAAGAGCTTCTGCTGGGTTTCCAGCTGGCTCGCGCGGTACTGAAGGAACGCTCCAGCCACGGCGTTCGCCTGGCTTACCGCCTCATCGCCCGATGGGGCGTTGACCGTGATGACGAGCACCCGGTCGGTGAGAGGCGTGGCCGTGTAGGAGGCCAGGAAGCTCCCGACGTTTTCCCGTAGCCCCAGCTTGCGTAGCGCGAGACCAGCCACGGCGCGGCTCTGGATAATGGCCTGATCATCGGCGATCGCCGTTCCCGGCTGCGCTTCGGGACCGACCGTGATGTACAGCGTCGTCGAGGCCTGGTAGGACGCGGGGGACGACAGGTACGCTGCGGAGCCAAGCAGCATTCCTGCGGCGGCCGTGGCCAGGCAGAACCGTGCGCTGCGCCGGATAGCTGCCCTGACAAAACCCAGGCTCGCCAGGCCCGTGTTGAAATCGGGGGACTGATCTTCGACGCTTGTATCGTCGGGGGCCCAGAGCCACTCGGGCCGGTTGCTGCCTCTATTAGGGGACACCGTTATCGCCTGGTCATTCTCGCTCGCCGCCTGGTTTCTGCTGGCCGCTTGGTCTCTGTAGGCATACCGGTGACGCGGGTCGGCGTTTTCCGCTGCGCTGGCCGCGTTAGCTGCGGAAGGCGGCCGGTCGTGTGGTCGGCCGGGTCCGGGTCTGCGACGAGAATCCCGGCGATCTCACGCCCATCGGCGGCCGCGCTGGCCGCAACGCGGGCCAGTTGCTCCGCGGTCACCGCGCCTGCCGACACGCCGAGGACCGTCGTGGGCGCGCGCACTGTGGCCGCGACGTGCGGAGCCTCGCCGTCAACGACGGCGACCACAACGGTCAGCGCAGCACCTGGCAGCCGGTCAATGCTGTGGTGATCGGTCACGGCTACCCGCAAGTACTTCGGTCGTTTGGACGACGCCGGCGCATCGCACGCAGCGCGCAGGACTGCGGTGGCGTTCTCATCCTGCTGAGGCCCGACAAGGAGCGCCGTGGGAATACCCAGCGAGGCGGCGTACACCGCCAGCTGGGGACCGAGGGCGGAAGCTTTCCGGTCAGAGGCGAGCGAGAGCACCGCGAGCGAGGAGCCGTCGCGGGCGCTGACGCCGGTCAGGCTCACGTCGCCGAACCCGAGGTGGCGTAGCGCACTGCGCAGCTGCCACGCCTGTACGACTCCCGGGTGGTATTCCTCAAAGAGCTTTATCCACCCGGCGGCGTCAGATGGGTGAGCGACAGGAATCGACGCGAGGACGGGAACCCCGATGGCATCCGCTATCTGGTCGCGCTCCCGCAGGCGCCGGGGGTTGCGGCCGATCGCAAGCACCGCGATGGTTCCGATAAGCGCTCCCAGCAACGCGCCGAGCAATCCATAAACGACCAGGCGCTGGCGTAGCGGTGTTCCCGTGGCATTCACCGCCGGCTGGAACACCCGGGCCTGCATTCGCAGGCCCGGGTTCTTCGTGGAGCTCAGGTAATCGACGTAGCTGTTGGCGACGGCGTTCGCCGTATTCTCTGCCTGGGCGGCGGTCTTGCCCTGGGCGCTGATCGAGATAATGGTCGGGCTTAGGCTCCTAGCCTGAACACGGCCCTGCAGTGCCTGCAGCGACGTAGCCTGGTCGAGGTGGGGAATCGCCCCGGTTAGCACCGGGTCACTACCTGCGACGACAACCTCAGTCGTGATGTACCGGGCCGCCGAGGTAGGCAGCACCACCAGCGCGCTGCTGGTCAGCACCGGCGGGCTGAGCACGACGAACGCGACCCCGGCGGAGAGGCCGAGCACGGTCGCAATGCTGACGACGATCTTATGTCGCCGTACGATCCTCACGGACCTTCTCAGGTCCAGCGCCTGCTCGCTCATCCGGCCTCCGCCTGGATTCCCCGCATTTTTCGCACCGGGGCATCGGACGTCCCCCATGATACGGCGGGCCGGGTAAAGGCGGATTCTGCCGGCATGCCGGCGGCGACAAACTCCAGTCGCGTGCGGAAAGGCTCGCCAGCCGCTGAGCGGCCGCAGCCGAGAAGCGTGAAGGCGGGAACCCGCCGTTCCAGGCCGCTGGAGTACCAGCCGAGGATCGGGTCGGTCTCGCCGCGGTGCAGGCTCCACCCTAGCCCGGCCGGCAGCGCTAGCCGCGCCGCCCTGGGCGCGGCGGTGCCCGGCCAGCGCAGGACCGCGCTGGTCTCGGAGAGTTCCGCGCGCACGTCGGGGCCGAGGTGGAAGGCGAGGCGCACGTCGTGACCGCCGCTGTCGATCTCGTCGATGATGTCGAGGGTGCGCGCCGCACGGTCCAGCCGGACCGTGCGGCGGTGCCGGGCGGGTGGGTCGAGCGCCAGGTAGCCATCGTGCTCGGCGATCCATTCGGCGGTCTCCCCGGCGTCCCTGACGTCGATCTCCCGGGCGTTCGCGTGGCTCAGCCACAGGAACGGGCCGCCGTCGCGGGACTGGTTCCGCCCGTCGAGTTCGACGGTGTTGTGCGCGATCGTCGAGCGGAAGTACGCACGCCACTCGGGTTCCCCGTGGTAGCAGTAGGTGCCAGGGTCGGCGAGGATGTCCACGCCGCCGTAGCGGACCTCCACCGACAAGGCGTCGGCATGCGCGTGCGCGGCGATGCTGAGGAACCCGTGCGGGCCGCCGTCGAGGCGGCACCATATCTCCGGGGCCTGCCCGCCGGCCGCGCGAAGCAAGGTCGTGCCTGCGTCGGGGAACCGGGATGGCCGCTGCGCGGGCCTGTCCGCGACGTCGCGCCTGGTGCCGATCATGGCGCCGATGATGGCGCCGCTCGCGCTCGCCTCGGTGGCCGGCCACCAGCCGAGCCGGCCGAAGATCGCCTCGCCGAGCGACAGCAGCAACGGCCAGCGGCCGCACTCCGCGGCATCGAGCAGCAGCGCACGGCCTTCGTCGTCGTCGCCCTGGCGGGGCGGGCGTACTCGCTCGTCGGCGAGCGCCGCGGCGCTGTCAGTCATCGCGCACAGCCGCTGCCAGGTAGCCGCGTTCAGCGGCCGGCCGCTTGCCTGCGCCTCGACCGCCGCGAGGAGCCCGAGTTCGGTGATGAAGCAGTGATAGTCCGACGCCAGTTCCCTGCCGATGCCCGAGGGGAACGTGTTGCGGGCCAGCTCGTCCTCCAGGAGGCGAGCGGACTTCCGCCGCCAGCGCGCGCTTTCCCCGAACCACGGGAAGGCGCTGCTGGCCACGAGCTGCCCGGCCGCCTCGGCGATGACGTGGTTGTTGGCCGACGAGCCCCGGCTCCGGAACGCGGCGAGGTACTGCTGGTGCCAGCGAATCTGCCGCACCGCCAATTCGTTGCGCTCGAAGAGGCCGGCGACGCCCGGCCACTCGTCCAGCAGGCGCCGGATCCAGGCCAGGCTGATCAGCCGGATCCCGATTTCGATGCCGCTCGTCCAGTGGACGCCCGACAGGAAGGGGTTCTCTTGCCACCAGGAGCGCAGTTGCTCGTCCACGCGGCGCGCGCAGGCGTCATCGCGGCCGAGGAACCAGGCCGTGGCCAGCAGCGTGAGGTGCTGCAGCCGGGAGATCTCCCAGACCTGCTTGATGTTCCCGGTCTGCTCCTCCACCCGGTAGTTGATG
>Ga0066388_100003600_pt1 | contig 10114 bp, 4 predicted proteins | sample PanSoiMetaGPlot6_FD_64539 | JGI IMG/M metagenome (GOLD analysis project Ga0066388, IMG submission 64539) | Tropical forest soil microbial communities from Panama analyzed to predict greenhouse gas emissions - Panama Soil - Plot 6 (Hybrid Assembly) | ecosystem: Environmental > Terrestrial > Soil... | reverse complement strand
GAACGGCAAAATTGCCGCAGGTCTTCGACTGCGGAAGAAAACAAGCTGCGAATCCATTCTTTCTCGAAAAACTCTTCAAATTTTTCGGGCGAGGCGATGGAAGCCGGATCGATTGTTTGTCTGTCGAGTTCGTGCTCGGCGGCAGAAAAATCGAGCGACAGGTGGATGGATTCACCGCCGCGCTTTTGCCGGCTGACGTGTTTGATCTCGTTCAGAACGAAGCTGTCGGCGCAGAGGCGGATGTAGGTACGCAGACGGCTTTTGCCGGGGTCGAAGCGCGAGAGCAATTCGCGCTCCAGCAATTCGGCGAAGAATCCCTGCGTCAGGTCCCGCGCGTCGTCCGGCGGCCTGGAGAATTTCAGGCGGATATATTTGTAGACCGGTTTCCAGTAGGCAGCGAACAGAACGTCGAGAGCACGGGCGCGTTCCGCAGAATCGTCACTGCGGGCCGCGATGACAACCGACCAGCGAGTGGGAGGAAAATTCCCGCCAGCGATTTGGGAGTCTTTGAACGGCATGGAATAGTGAGTCTAAGCAGGCGAAAGGATAAGAGGCAAGGGACGGCCCCGGGCGAAGCCGTTGCAAAGAAAACGGGCGCCCGTGTTTCAGGACGCCCGTTTGGTAAGGCCGCATCAAGCGGCGTAGCAAGGTTAGAAAGTGAACTTCAGGCCGAACTCGATCACGCGCGGCGAGCCCAAAGCGAATACGCCGGTGCCGACGCCAACGCGGTCTGGTCGAGTGGCATTGCTGGTTCCATTGATCGAGCCCGCGGAACCGGTCAAGGAGCCGGAAAGAGCGTTGCCGGGCAGGTCAAAGTTGGCGAAGTTGAAGAGGTTGTAGAATCCCACGCTCGGGGAAATCGTGAATCGCTCACGAATCTTGCCTTCCCAAGCAAGGGTCAGGTCAAACGCACGCATGCCCCGCATGTCTGCCTCGTCGGCAGGAGCGGCCGTCAGATCCGAGGGATGGGCGCCCAAGGCCATGAGTTGCGCCTGGGTGAACAGACCGGCGTTGACGAGTGCTTGGCCGGCCGGCGTGACATTGGTTGCAACTGTCGAGTTGAAGTTGTTGATCAAACTGTTTAGGCTGCCGATGGAAATGCCGCGGCCAAAGTTGCCGACTGTAGTGCCGGGCATTAAGTCGCCGACGGTGCCGTCTCCGGTGAAATCGGAGAGATAGATTTCGCCGGTGGTATTGCTGGAACCGCCCGCGGAGCTTGGTATCTGAATAGAGGTCGGCAAAGCGCTCCAGAAATGGGAGACAAAGCCCAAACGGAAATTCAGCGGCAGATCGAAATAACCGCCGAAGTTCAACTGGTTCGGCCGGTCGAGCGTGGACGGCCCGCTGAATCCGTTGGGATCGCGGAAATCCACTGCGGAGATGACGAAGTCCTGGTCGGACGCACCTGGCGACGTGGGACTCGATCCACCGGAGTTGATGAAGCGCGAGTAGGTGTAGGACACCTGGAAGTTGGCATGCTTGATTCCTTTCAGGGGATGGTTCATGTTGCCGGTCAACTTGAGGTCGAGAGCGTTGTAGACGGAGCGCCCGACCGGATAGAGCAGCGGCACTGCTCCGATGTTCGGGTTGATGCCGCCGAACGCACACGGAAAACCGCCGTTGGCCATGCAGGCCCCTCCCCCGAAGAGGTCGTCGGGTGAATCGAGGCCGTTATTGGCGAAGTCGAAGATGGTGGCACCCTTTCCTATCGCACAGTTGATTGCGGACGGATCAAAGGAAGAACCGCACCCGAACAAGGAGTTGGTGGCTGCAACAGCCGCTTGCGCGGCGGGCAAATTGAGGTACGCCGAATCCCCGGTATGGTTCGCATTGATGCTAAGCAAGTAGTGCAAACCGACGTTACGAACGTAGTCGGCGCTGATTTTCAGGCCGGGCTTGAGTTCGCGTTCGACGCCAATGTTCATCTGCACGGAACGAGGCGTTTTGTAGGCAGGAGCAAAAGTGCCGAGCGGCACCGCACCGCCTTCAGCGATCAGGTTCGGGATGAAATTTGGGTTAGGTGCGTTGCCTCCGGCAGCGGCCGCAGCCGACTGGAATTGCTGCTGAAAGCCTGCCAACAGCGCGGCTGCCGTTCCCGGCGAACCATCGCCAATCGGAACTAGGCCCCCAGCCGCGTCTCCACAAGCGCCCGGCGGAGCGCTTTGCAGGATTGGCTGGCTGGAGCCGTTTGCGAAAGGAACGGGAAGAGCCGATCCGCCCGAGCATGCTGCCGGGAATGACAAGAAACCACCGCTCGCCAAACGTCCGGGGCGATCAAACAGCACGTTATTCCAAATTACGTTTTCGTAATAAAGGCCAGCGCCCGCGCGGATTACGGTCTTGCCGTTCTTGCCGGGATCCCAGGCGATTCCCGCTTGAGGAGCAAGGTTTCCGTTTTGCTGCTGAACCTTGTCACCCACTCCTGGCAGGTAGGAATTGAGGACCTGAATGGTGTCCAGGTCGCTGTCGGTGCGTCCCGTGTCGCGGACGTAGCGCAATCCGTAGGTCAAGGTGAGGTTTGGCTTAATCTTCCAACTGTCGCCCAAATAAGCTCCCAAGCGGTTGTCGGGCCCCAAGCCCCCGAGTGGAAATCCGAACGCTTTGTTTTCGGTGGAAAAGCCCAGGCCGTTGCCGACGAAAGCGAAATCAAGGGGATAGTTGTAGGGGCAGGCTGCACCGCTTTGTCCGCCGGGGCAGACAAAAGACTGAGCGTTCGCGAAAGCGATGTCTTCTGCACTTTCGGGATCGAACACGCTCGGCGTCAGCGAGAAGAATTTTGCGAATCCTCCGCCCTGCAGATGGTTGTAGGCGACTCCGAAACGAATGATGTGCGAGCCCCAAGTGCGGCTGCCGTCGTACTTGAGTTGATGGTCGCTCTGTGGTGTCGTTTGTGGAGCGAGCAGGTTTGGACCGGTGGCGAACGAGTTTCCGATGTTCAAACTGAGGGGAAAATCTGCGAACGGCAAGCCGGTACCGATGACGGCATCGCTCAGATTGTTTTGGAATTTCAGGTATTCGAAACGAACGCTGTGTGAAAAAGCTCCTGTCGAAAAGTCGGCGCCAACAGTGTGCGTACGCGTGTAGTTCTTGTCCTGGAAGGGCTGGAAACTGATTGCGCCAAAGGTTGATACGGCCAGGTTCTGAAAGTAGCTGTACTTGTAAAAGATCTTTACCTTGTTACCGAGGTTGTAGTCGGCGCGTGCCAACAAGTTGGTTTCCCGGAACGGCGAACTGAAACCACCAGAGTAGCTGGTCAACGGATCGTCGGAAGAGATTGGCACGGGAGCTTGCAAGTCCTGCTTGGTGCGCTCGGCATCGAGAAAGAAAAATGCCTTGCTCTTTACGATTGGCCCGCCAAGGTTGCCGCCGAACTGGCTCCGCTGGAATGGAGACGGAGGTCCGGGAAGGGCCGCAGCCATCGAACTGTCGCGAAAATAGGCAAAACCTTCGCCGTGAACGGAATTCGTGCCGGTGCGAGTGGTGAGGTTCACGCCGCCGGAAGAGGTCAGTTCCTGCGAAAGATCAAGGCTGGACTGGCTCACCTGAAACTCTTGCAAGGCGCTGGCCGGCACGCCGCTGGTTGTGGTACCCACGGTCTCGTCGCTGATGTCAACACCGTCAACCTCGATTCGAGCGGTACGTCCGAAGCGACCTCCGAATGAGATGGAAGAAAAACCAACTTTGGTTGGGTCAAAATTGTTGCCATCCTGGATCTGTACGCCGGGTTCGAGCTGGGCCAGATCGAGAAAGTTGCGTCCATTGATCGGCAAATTCTCGATCTGCTCCTGTGTCAAAACGCCCTGCACGCTGGCCTGATCCGTATTGACCTGGACAGTGCTAGTTTCCACCGTGATGACCGTGGAGGATGAACCTAGTTCCAAGGAAAAGTTGGCGGAAGTGATTTGGCCGATCTGAACGGCGAACTGACGTTCGACTGATTTGAATCCGTTGGCCTCGACTCTTACCACGTAATTTCCCGGAGTGATGGGACCGGAGTTGAACTGCCCGGCGCCTGTTACCTCCAAGGGCGTCTGCCGACCGCTGTCCTTGGATGTGAGCGTGACCTTCGCCGCTGAGACTGTGGCGCCGTTCGGATCAAGAACCGTACCCTGAAGACTACCCGTGCCCACAGTTGCCTGTGCTGAGGCTGAAGGCGCGGAGATCGAGCCTGCCACCAACACAAAAAAAGCGGCAAGCGCGAACAGAAGAAATGCTGTTCGAGAACGATGCATCTATCCCCCTAAATCCATGAATTGTTTTCGAGCGTGACCCCGGACATGGACAACGGAACGAATTGCCTATGACCGACGGGTCGGGTTAAGCAAGGCTGAACAGAGCGCGGTCTGGACCTGGTGGGAACTGCTTTGCAGACGGAACGCTAAGTCAGGTCGAATAGATGCAAAATTTATGCCAATTTCGATTGAGATAAGTCTTTACGAATGTGCGCGGTCGACTTGGGCTGTCGGCCCGAGGCTAAAATACGTCTTGGTTAATGGATAAGAATACAAAATTACGTATTCGTTCGCCGAGTTTCCTTGTCATTCTGCACCTGGAAAGACCGTTTCGTCCCGTATGCCATGCGGCAGCATCTTTTAGCTATCTTGCTAACGCGAGACTTCCGAGCGTAGGTGTTTGGCCAGTTTCTCGATGCGTTTGAGCTGGCTGTCCAGATCCTTGGGCAAGACATTCCGGTTGACGCTTTGGATTTGCGCAGGAATGCCCGCCGAGAGTCGCGCCAGCTCTCCGGCTTCGTTCTCGAGCAAGTCGGGATCAGCAGTTTTTCTAGAGGCGGTCACGGGCGGATCGAAAGGGAGATCCACGCGGCTTGGCACTCTGTGGAGACCTGGAAGATTTTGAGATCCTGGCGAATTTCCCGCCGTGGGCAACGCAAGGAGCAAACTGACGAGAAGGAGAACGGAGAGGGCTGGCCGGGCCATGGGATGCCTCCGCCGGTAGCAATGTTGGCTGGATTCTATACGAGAACGGAGAAGCCGGCACAAAATAAAACGGCGGGCAAAATTTGCTGCCCGCCGTTCCGCACAGAGTGATTTGCCAGATGGGCGTTAGAAGGTGACCTTGAAACCAAACTCCATAGAACGCGGTGCGCCGAGAGCAAAAACGCCGGAGCCCAATCCTGTCAGCAGCGGCAACCGCGTCGCCTTGGTCGCGCCATTGATGGAAGTGGAGCCGCTATCCAACGTGCCCGCGAGGACGGCGTCCGGTCCGTTGTAGTTGTGGCGGTTAAACAGATTATAGAAGGCAGCTTGCGGTTCTATGCGGAAGTGTTCCCATGAGCGGATTGGACGAATGGACCAACCAAGACGCAAATCGAAGGTGAAGAACGCGTCGTTCCCAACGTTGCCGGAAGGAGCTTGCGCCAACTGAAGTTGCGGCTCGGCGGCGGCGCAATTTCCAATCGGATTTAAGGACGGAGTCACCGCACAGAGCTGTTCGAGCTGCGACTGCGTGAACAATCCGGCGGTGACGAGGGCTTGGCCCGCTGGCGTGATTTGATTGCCGAACGTGTCGCTGTAGTGTTGGAGGAAGGTGTTGAGATCACCGGCTTTGATGTCGCGGCCGAATGAGCCAATGTTCGAACCGGGCACGGGCGCGAGCGTGGTTTGGCCGTCGCCAGCGGTGTCGAACTGGAAGATGTCCTCGGCATTGCCTGGAGCGGCAAAGGTGATGGTCTGGGGAAGAGCGGTGTACCAGTGCGTAATCATGTTCACTCTAACTCCGGCCGGCAGTTCCATGACCACACCGGCGGAGAGTTGATGCGTGCGGTCGAGGCCGTTGGGGCCGAAGAAGCGTCCCGGATTGTTGTAATCAACCGCGTTGTTGATGAAGTCGATGTCCTGGGCTTCGCTGTTGAAGCGCGACAGGGAATAGGAAATTTGCGCGTTGAAATATTTGACTGCGCGAAAAGGGCTTTTCAGATCGGACGTCAGTTTCACCTGCAGACCGTTGTATACGGACCGGCCGACCGGTTCGAGAAATTGCATCTGGCCGAAGAAAGGATTCTTGCCGGGAAAAGCGATCTGTCCGGGTCCAAGAAGCGCGCCAGTATCGTCGGTTACCGGGACGCCGCCAGTCAGGACGTTACCGTCGGCCAACCCATTGTTGGCGTAGTCGGCGATAGTAGCGCCCGCAGCTATGGCGCAATCGATGCCGGCAGGTCCGGCCGGGCAAGTTCCGCCGCCTGCAGCGGAGAACAGCGCATTGGTCGCGCTAATCGCGGCACCAGCTCCGCCAACGTCCAGAAACCTTGCGTCGCCTACATGGTTTTCGTCGATAGCCAGCAGTGTGTGCACGCCCACGTTGCGCAGGTAGTCGACGGAGAAGACGGTTCCGGGCTTTAGCTGCCGCTGCAAGCCCACATTCATTTGATAAGACCGCGGCGACTGATAGTTCGGGGAATATAACGTCACGCCGGTTACGGCCGCTCCCGCGGCAAGAGCATTTGCCACGTATCCGCCGTTAGCCTGTGCGCCAGCCTGCGCTGTCGCCAGCTGAAACTGCTGCTGAAGTGCGGCGACTTGATCCACAACTTCCCCGACACGCATACCGCATAGTCCTGAGGTATCGACGCTAGAGCCATCTGGCAGATTGAGCGCGCCGCTCGGGCAGATGTCCTGAGTGAGGTTGAAAAGACCGGTCGGCAAGCGGCCGGGCCGATCGAAAAGAACGTTGTTGAAGACTGCATTTTCAAAGTAGATGCCAGCACCGGCGCGGATGGAAGTTTTGCCGTTCTTCCACGGATCCCAGGCAAACCCTAATGTGCCGCCTACGTTGTCATCCGGCTGATTCACCCGCCCACCGAAACCGGGCCGGACGGCGTCAAGCAAGGCACCGGAGCATCCCGGGAATCCTGGCGTCGTTACATCCGCGCACGGAATAGGCGGCAGGTCTGCATCGGTTCGACCCGTATCACGGTTGTAGCGGACGCCTAGAACGAGAGTGAAATTCGGCTTCAATTTCCACGAGTCACCAAGATAGGCCTGAAAGCGTGAATCATATTGACCACCGCAATCTTGACCGAATTCAGCGATTTCCGTGAAGCATCCTTGACCATTGCCGAGACGAATCCTGCTCACTGGGTAGTTCAGCGGATTCGAACTTCCTCCTGGGAAAGGCCCCGCCGCTGCTGCCTCGACTGAGCCGCCGGGACCGGTCGTGAATGACGCGCGGATTGCAGGATCAATTCCATAAAAGCTGGCGAAGCCGCCTCCGAGAATCCGGTTGAAACCAACGCCGTAACGGAAAATGTGGCTACGAAATACTTTCGAACCGTCGTACTTGAACTGTTTGTTGGTCTGATAGGTTTTTTGCGGGGCCAGAATATTCGCGCCGGAGCAGAACAGCTCACCCGAAGCCGTGCAACCCGTACCACCGTTGCCGATGTTCACCATGACGCCCGGCGCGACGTTGATAATGTCGGTGCCGGCGGCGGCGTCGGTGATGCCGTTGCGGAACTTCATGTAGCCGATGCGGATGCTATGCGTGAATGAGCCGGTGGTGAAGTCTACGCCGCCGCCGTATGACGGCGTGTAGTCCACGTTGGCGAAAGGACTGTAGGTTCCCGGCACAAATGCGCCGACGGCGCGGTTTTGTTCATAGGTGTACTTGAAGAAAATGCGCACGTTCGGTCTGGCGTTGTAGTCGATGCGGCCCAACCACTGCTGGTCGCGGAAGGGACTGTTGAATGAGCCGGAGAGCACGTCGAACGGTGCCGCCGGATTCACGGTGGCGAGGAGGTCTTGCGTGGTTCGCTCACCGGAACCAAACGCGAACAGCTTGTCCTTGATGATCGGCCCGCCGAGGCTTACGCCGTATTGTTTGCGATCGAATTTAGCCGGCGGATCGCCGAACTTCGCGGACGTGGCGTCTCCGCGATAGTTAAAGAACCCATCGCCGTGCAATTGATTGGTGCCAGAACGGGTCGTGATGTTCACGGTGCCGGAAGAAGTCAGCTCGGTGGCCAAATCCAGGCTGGACTGGCTGACCTGAAATTCCTTGATGGTGCCGACAGAAATGTTTTGCGTTGTGGTTCCGACAGTTTCGTCTGAAATGTCGAGTCCATCGACTTCAATGCGCGCCGTGCGGCCGAAACGTCCGCCGAAGGAGATCGAGGAGAAGCCCTTTTTCGTGGGGTCGAAATTTCCACCGTCTTGAATTTGCACGCCGGGTTCAAGCTGAGCGAGATCCAGAAAGTTGCGGCCATTGATCGGCAGGTTCTCGATCTGCGTGGTTGTGACCACACCTTGAATCGTCGTCTGCTCGGTGTTCACATTGATCGCAGCGCCTTCGACGGTCACAGTCGTGGTTTCCGAACCGACCTCCAACGTGACATTTCCGGGTGTGATGTTCCCGACCTGGACGGTCATCGTTTGCTCCACAGCGCGAAAACCCTGCGCTTCGACTCGAACGACGTAGTCTCCCGGAATCAATGGGCCAGAATTGTACGAGCCGCCGGAAACTTCGGGGGTTTGCGCCGCTCCGGTAGCTTTGCTGGTGATGGTGACTTTCGCACTGGGAACCGACGCGCCATGCGGATCAAGGATTGTGCCTTGAATACTGCCTGTCGAAAGTCCAGCTTGCGCGAAAGTACCGGGAGCGCAGACCAATGTCGCCAAAGCCAGGACCATAGCGGCTACAGCCAAATAGGTATGCTTGAACATGCAGATACCCTCCTTCTCGAACGGCTCGTCAGACGATTGGGTGTTCTCGGTACTGCTCTGTTCCTCGGGGGGCGGAGGGTGGACTGGGGTGGTTGGCTGCAGAACGAAAGTACCAACCGAGTTGACCTGATATAACCAAGATGAGGTTGTGCAATATTTCAGCCACAACAGAGAATTGCAAAATGATTCAAAAGAGGAGAGTTAGAAAACTCGGGAATGGCTTTGACGCCGCGCTTGAATGAATATGCGGAGGGTTATACAGAATTTTAAATTCATTTGTCTAAACTTGCGCGGTCAGTGCTGAATCCGGCTGATCAAAAGTTGCGCACGCTTTCTCGCGACGTCTACATACTTTGCATCACTCGTAATCTGTTCGAGTAACGGTACCAACCGCTGCGGCTCCGGGAGCAGGCCGCGATTTAAATCCGATTCGAACTGCAGGAGCGCGTCGTAAATTCCCAGTCGGTCATAGCGCATTCGGCGTGTTATCAGTTCGTAGTGCTCTTGCTGGCGCGCGAGTCCTTCAAATATCTGCAGCAACTGTGCGGCCGCGGGATTGAGCGTGTAGTTGAACTTGGTTTCGTGCGAAACGCCGGCTTGTTCCCAGCGAAAGGTTTTTTCTCCGAGGTTGGCGATTTTGCGGTGAACATCGAGGTCGAGGCCTTGGAAATTGTGGAGTTGCGCCGTTAAGCCAAAGATTTTGGTGCGCAGCGCATCGCCGACTTCAAAGGGCGCCGAGCCGGGATCGTCGTCCATCTGGCGGATCTCGTAGGTCGCGTTTTTGGCGTCATCCCAGATACAGAGTTCAATGTATTCTGGGGCGCTGCCCTGAAAAATCCTGCGAAAAGTAACTTTCGCCGCCTGCGAGGAAACTTTGGCTGGCTTCGAGGCGGATGCCTGCGCTTGCGCCCAAGCGATGATCACACCGGCACCGACCATGACCAGCAGGCCGAAGGCGGCGAACAGTCGTTTCATGGTGAGAGCGGCACCTGGCGGGGAAATGGGACGCGGTGTGCTTTTGCCGACTGCGACGGGAAGACTGGCTTATCGCCGTCAATCGACCGTCGTGCACCGGGAACTCGCGCCCTGCGCGCCTGCTCGGCCAGATCCGCCGGAATGGCAAACCGTGCGCGAAACTGTTCGTTCTGCAGATGACAAAGCGCGACGGCGAGCGCATCGGCAGCATCTGCCGGCTCCGGAACTTCCGAGAGGCACAGCAATGAACGCACCATCAGTTGCAGTTGTCGCTTGTCGGCATGGCCGTAGCCGGCGACGGAAGCCTTGATCAGCCGGGGCGCGTAACTATGCACTTCAACACCGTGCTGGGCCGCCGCCAGCAATACGACGCCGCGGACTTCCGCCAGGCGCAAGGCGGTCTTCACATTCAATGCGGAAAATATGGATTCCACGGCGAGCGCATCGGGAGAAAATTCGCG
>Ga0066388_100003599_pt1 | contig 10114 bp, 11 predicted proteins | sample PanSoiMetaGPlot6_FD_64539 | JGI IMG/M metagenome (GOLD analysis project Ga0066388, IMG submission 64539) | Tropical forest soil microbial communities from Panama analyzed to predict greenhouse gas emissions - Panama Soil - Plot 6 (Hybrid Assembly) | ecosystem: Environmental > Terrestrial >... | reverse complement strand
ATCCTCGGAATGATGCACCGCTACAGGGAATCAGCGGCTGAAGAGTTCACATCTTTGCGAATCGATCCGGACAATGCACCGGCCTATCTGACGCTCGGACTGGCACTGGCTAGCTTGGGAGACTATGACGATGCCGTTGGTGCAATATACGAGGCGGTCAGACTCGAACCCGACAACCTCAGCGCCTATGTCAACCTCGGCGCCGTTCTCGGCCGTAAAGGAGATTTCAAGTCAGCGGTGGCCGTTTACAAACGCGCGCTCGAGCTGAATCCCAATTCGGTCTCGACGCGATTGGGTCTGGGGGCGGCTCTCGGAAAGACCGGCGATATGGACGGCCAGATCAGGGAGTTTCGTGCTGCTGTCGACCTGGCGCCGAACAGCGACAGCGCGCATGGGAAGCTGGGTTGGGCCCTCTATAGGCATGGCGATCTCGAAGGTGCCCTCAAAGAGGGATGCATCACAAATTGGCTTCGTCTGAAGCGCTTCGGACCACAATATCTGAAGATGTTCACTTATATCTGGGCGGGAGTGTTCCTGCTGTTCGGAGCCATCTTTTCCGTTATCTTCATAGGCTCGAAGCTGACGCCGCAGGCTGACGAGATTATCATCAAGTCGTATTTCTTGGCCTTTTTCAAGGACCGACCTGGGCGATTTGTCATTACCAACAAGCGTGTTGTCTGGATTCCCGAGCGTTTCTCGAAGTGGTTCGGTGCCAGGGACCTTAGTATCGACCGCAATGACATACGTGAAATCGATTCCACTGCCGGCGTCAACAATGGTCGGCTCAAGTTCGTGCTGAGGGATGGCACGAGCCACGATTTCACGATGCCATTGTTCGTTTTCAGACCGCTCAAAGCGCAATTGGACAAGCTCGGTGAGCGTGCGCGCCTGAAACTGACCGGGCACTGGGTCATCCCAAAAGAGGTTCAGGATGCAATCGATGCGGGCGTAGGTCTGCCTGAGCCCTCCGCCCCTAAGACGGACGTGACGGCGGCGCTGATTGAGAGCGCGGCGAGAGCGGCAGAGGTCGCGGATTCGATTGAGGTGCAGGCCGACACTCGCGCAAAATGGAAGACGCTACGACGGCCTACAAAGGTCTACGCGTTTGTTGATGGTAAGTTCGTCGAGGCCGAGGCCGGCGATCAGGAAGAAGAGAGCGAGTCTGTCGAAGCAACCAGCGATGTGTCAGAAGGGCCAAGCGACAAGGTGTTGCCGGCGAAGGGCGATGTGCCGTCAGAGGCGCCTGCACAGGCGAATAAGAGCGAATCCGGACCAGCCGGGTCCGGCAAGCCAGAACCAAGCGCCAAAGATTCGAAAGCATCTGCCAAAGAAGAGACGAGCACTACGGGACCGGCAGCGCCAAACGATAAAAAGGCGACGATCGGGACCAAGGAACCATCTGGTGCTGCCAAGAAGGAGAAGCCCGGCCCAGAACGACCCGAGTCAAGAAAGGATTCGCAGCCCCGCCCTTCAGGTGGCGGAGCTGACGAGTCACCGAGCCCCAAGGAACCCAAGCAGTAGCGAATCGTCGAAGAAGTTGTATCGTACTTGCGGGCAGTGACGGAGGGCTTTCTGTATGCAGCGTTTCTATCCCCCATTCATCGGCTTCCCCGGAGCGGCGGGGCTGTTTCTCTTGAGAGCGGTAGTCGGCTGCGCCCTCATGCTTCACGGCTTTTCTAAGATTCAAAACCCATTCGGTTGGATGGGACCTGAATCCTGGGCACCGGCTCCGTTGCAGGCGCTGGCTGCTCTGTCGGAGTTTGGTGGCGGTTTGGCATTGGTTATCGGCTTGCTGACGCCGCTTGCGTGCGTGGGCATCCTGTCTACGATGTTCACAGCAATGACGATGGTGCATCTTGCGCACGGCGATCCTTTTGTTGCACACGGGAAAGGCGGATCTTATGAGCTTGCACTGGTCTATTTTTCAGTAGCGCTGACGGTTCTCCTTCTCGGTCCCGGCAAGTACTCTATCGATGGCTTGCTCTTCGGCAAAGGATCAAAGCCCGAATCGTTGCCCGACAAAAGCGCATCACCAAAAGTCGAATCGACCGTGTAGCATCACCTGCTTCCGATGGCCGGGTTGAAACTCAGCCATCCGATAGAGACAGTAGGGACTAGCCCTGGAATCTACGCTGGGCGCGCGCCAGGCGCCTGCCAGGCGCCTGCGGGCGAATGGGGAAAGCCCCATGCTGGAAAGAATTTTGGAACGAATTAGAGACAAACCGGAAACGGCTTTGGGACATCCGACCCTTATTCTTTCTGCGAAAGGTGGACAACGGGGCGAGCTCCGGCGACGCTATCGCGAAGGACAAGAAGATCAGCTTGGTGCGCTCGGACTTGTTCTCAATGTGATCACGCTCTGGAACACAATCTACCTGGAACAGGCTTTAGGACAGCTACGCTCAGAAGGGCAACGGATCGAACCTGAGGATGTTGCTCGGTTGTCTCCTCTGCAGCATAAGCACATCAACTTTCTTGGGAGATATCAATTCTCGCTGCTCGAGCCGGTTATGCGAGGCGAATACCGACCATTACGCAGCCCCGAAGACTCTATATTCGAACAGATCCCGTAAAGTGGCACCTTCGTAACCGGTTCGAGCAGAGCGTCATTTTGCAATTCCTTGGAGGACCCAGTGACAGACGAAAGATTTGAACGGATCGAGCACGAGCTTGAGTCGATCAAGCAACGCAATGCAAGAGTGGAGGCTGATAAGGCGTGGGAAGTTAGCCCCATGCGGATCGGGACTATCTGTGGAATCACTTATCTGGTCGCTAGTGTTCTTCTTTACGTGATCGGCACTGAGCGGTTTTGGCTCGGCGCTTTGGTTCCAACACTTGGCTTCTTTCTTTCGGCCCAGTCACTTCCAGCCGTAAAGCACTGGTGGATAAATTCCAGATACCAAATCAAGAAGCCGTAATGAGTGTGTAAGTTAGAAAACGTCCGCTAGACCAACGATTCCGGCTTAGCGCCACTTTTCGTTCCATTGCAACTCAGACCCCACCGTCTGCTCAGTTACCGTCGAAGCTTTGTCATAAGCCCTCCTTTCTCTACCCTCGAGAATGCTTCGCTCATGACACAACCACCACATCACACGAGGGGGTACCTGTCAAGGTAGGTGGCAAATGTGACTGTGAGGTGTTCCGAAAGCCTCGCAAGCAAGTGGCTTGTAATGTATATTATGTTTCATCGGGCGGGAGTGAGCCCGAAAACGCGCTCAGGATGAGCCTTTTCGGCTGCGGCGTTTGGCGCCGCTATAAGCGTCGAAAATCGATCCGGGGGTGTTCTACCTACCTGACCTGCAGAAGGGCGTGACCGATAACCGTCGCCGTCCGGGGACGGGTGCAGGGGCGCCTTCTAGGTTTAGTGGTAGCGAAGCTGCGATCTGGGGCAGGGTCGAACTCTGTGAGTGCGTGGCACAGAGCGCTGCTTTGCTCCGGCGCCACATTTATATCTCAAGTTCCGTTCCCCAGCCAATCTATTCTGGAAGTGAGCCCGATCGTAAGTTCTCAGCCAGCATATTGCAGAATAATGCGCCCTGTCCAATAGCATCATCCAAAGCAATGTGTGTGTGCGGTAGGTCATCAAACCAGCGCCTAGGCATATTCCGCTTAGTGGATTCGCGATACTCTATCTTCAGCAGCGCCATCGTACGTAGACTTCAGGCATGCCGAGCCTTCTACTTAGATGGCGATGACGATATGCCGAGGACTCTGTCGGCCTCCTGCGGTGTCATCACGCCTCCGCCTGGAGGGTGCGTCAGTAGTAGCGATTCGATTGGACCACAGTTGCAACGTTTACGCGGGTCCAATGCCAGTGACATCCGAAACTGATCCGCAGCCTCATTCCACATGTTGAGCGACAGGTATATGGCGCCCAGGTGATGATAGGCGTTGGCGTTCTTCGGATTCAGCTTGATTGCCTGGATTTCTTCACCCATGGCCTCATCAACATGCCGGAGCTCGAACAGGCTCCAACCCAATCCGGCATGCGCATCAGAATCTGTAGGTCTCAACTTGACGGCTTGCCGATAGAGTTTCAGAGCCTCATCCTTCCTGTGCCACTGCCGCATCTGCCTGGCCTGCTGCATGATAGCAGCGAACCCACCGCGACTGACCTGCTTAGCTTCAACCGAAACGGACATCCAGGAAGACGCCAGCAGCAGAACGCAAATGGCCTGAGTTTGAATCGCTCGGACACAGGTCATTGCATGGCTCGGCGTACGCATGGACATGACCCCATTATTTCATTGCGGCGGACTCAGCGGCGAGCCCCTGGATAGCAATCATCTGGCGATAAGCGCTACCAGGTGAGATAATGGCTGGACTCTTTTCATCGCATCAAACAACCCAGGATTACTCGTATGGGACAGTCCTTCAACTCTCGGCAATCGTCAAGGCATGCCGATAGACCGCTAATCGATAGCCGCTCAATCCGCTTTGCCACCCGGGGAAGCCTGCTCGCAATAGCAATCTCGTGCGTCTTGAATGTTTCAACCCAGGCGGCAGCCCGCGACAAACCGGACGCGGGCGCCCGATGGCAAACGTACACCACTGCAGGCTCGCAGGCTTATTCACGCGGCGATTTTGCCGAAGCAGAGAAACAGTTTCGGATGGCTCTGGACCAGTCCGAACAACTGTCTCCTCAGGATATGCGCCGTGTCGAGGGTATGCAAAACCTGGCCGAAGTATACATGAGTGTCTACAATCCTGATGGGGCCCAAGATCTCTTCAACGACGCGTACAACTTGATCCAAACCTTGCGGCCTGAAGACCCACAAGTGGTCTCCAGTCTGCTGAACCTGGGCGACGCCTATTTTGCCGATAAGAATTACGGACAGGCTGAAGAATTCTACAAGAGAGCCGTGGCGATGGCCGAAAAGATCGAGCCTGGATCGGAGGAACTGGCCGGTGCGCTCAACGATCAGGGCAACCTCTATTATGCAGAGGAGAAGTACGATGCAGCGCTGCCCTTGTACCAGCGTTCTCTCGCGATCCGCCAGGACATCAAGCCGGACTCACCCAAAGTGGCCGACAGTCTGAACAACCTTGCTCTGCTAAGGATGGAGACCGGCCAGTCCGATGAAGCGGAGAAGTTATTCAAACAATCGTTGGCTCTCCGCGAGAAGGCATCTGGAGCAACTGGACAGTCTGTCGCCGACAGCCTCGAGAATCTAGCTGCGCTGTATAAGCAAACCGGAAAAACTGCCGAAGCGGAGCAGCTATTGACCCGTGCTCTGACAATCGAGCAGCAAGCCCAACCTGCCTCTGCGACAGCGGTAGCAGGGGTCCTTTGCCAATTGTGCTCGCTTTACAGAACAACGGGACAGACGGACATGCTGAAGGGCCTTTACGCTCAGCTCGAGACTCTGATGCACTCCAATATCACTGCTGCCTCCCCGAAAGCCGCTGATTGCCTGGCTCAGCTTGCGCAGGCTTATGCAAGTAACAAGGATTACGACAAAGCCGAGAGTCTCTACCAGGAAATTTTGGAAGCCCGCCAGAAAGCCTATGGCCCGAGCGATCCCAGTGTAGTCTTCACCACACAAGAGCTGGCTGATCTCTATAAAATGCAGAAGAAGGCGTATATAGCCCCGGTGCACTCCCGTCGCGGACCGGGTATGGTGCCTCTTATCCAGCCAGGTTCGTCGCAGGCGAACATCGCCCCGAGCGCGATGTAGGACGGCGAGCTGCACGCAGGTGCAGACTCCTGGACCAGGTACGGGAACAGGCACAGACATGTCGCAAGGGGGGTGCGGCGGCAGGTACCCGCCAGTATCTGGCAAGCGCTACGACTTGTGGGCTGTCTTGCCCTTGGCTGATGGCTTTTTGGTAGTGCTGGTCCCGTTTTTGCCGAGCAGAATTTTCAGAATTTCCTGATCGAGCCAACCGTGCAGCACGAGCAGGTCTTCCAGTGGCCGGTCGAATGTGCGTTGCTCGATCAGGGCAACACGCACCATGTCTTCTGTGACGAGGTCGATGGCCATGAGCCGCTGTCCGACGGAATGTGGCGCATCCATAGGCAGGCGAATGAGCTGCTGTCCGAGGAGCAATCCGTCCAGCTCTGTTTGAGAGATGAGCTTGTTTTGCTGCAGCACCTGGCCAAGGGGCACGTTCATTGAGGTTTGTGACTCAACTGCTTGCTCGAGTTGTTCGATTGTAATGATGCCAGCTGCCACGCAAAGTTGTCCCAGCTTGGGCTGAACTTCCCCTTTCTGAGCGCCTTTCAGGTACTCCTTCCAGTCGGCTTCATAGCCGGACCTCAAAACTGGATCTGTCAGTGTTGCATAGGCGTGCTCGATGGACAGCAAGCATTGGTGTGCTTGTATGCGACCGAGTGAGCCTTCCTCCCAACGACTGGGGTCTTCCAAGCTGCTGCGAATGCGCGCGTAGGCTGCTCGGACGGCGTCTTCGGAAGCGCCGTCATCTAATCCAAGAACTAAGTAGAGGCTATGCACAGGGATTCCTCCCTTATTGATTTTCTCCATGAGAATACACCAATATGCCTGGCATAGCGAGAAGTGTTCGACAATACGGCGGGTCGAATAGTCGACGCTCATTCAGCTAGTCGTATTGTCGACAATTGGACCAGTAATCTGATTAACTGGTGAACAAGTCGACTGTTGCACAATTGAACTATTAGACAATTGAACAGCCCTCAATTTTTGTGGACCGAGGAGCCGGTGAGGGCAATGACAACAGCCTGCCTGCGTTATCATCTTAAAGATGAATGCCACGCTCTCGGTAGCGCGTCGTTCTGTCTTGGTCACATCACCTCGTCGACATAAGCCGCCAGGCATCCTGATTCTCACGACAGCCTATGCAAGCAGCCAAAGCACCACAGGTAAAACTGCCACAGCTAGGGTTTGATTTGCCCTACCTCACTGCTGAGTGGAAGGCGACGTTCAGCCCGTCCACCATGCTGAAAGAAATCTGGGCAGGAGTGACTGTCGCCCTGCTTGCCACCACCGCAGTTTCAGTTCTCATAGACCTGACTGCGGGCGTGATACCCGGTCGACATCCCGGTAATGGATGCGGAGCGCCTGGCCAGACTAACTGCCGAAAGGATGAAATCGGATGTCGAGTCGGACTAAAAAGCTGATCTACCTTCTGGTCGGCATCATGATGGCGAGCGCTATGCTGGCCTACTTCGCCAGACCGAGACCGCCTCGGCTGGAGTTGGTGTCGCCCAAGCAAGAATATCCTGACTATTCAGATGCGTACCCAGGCATCAGCGGACTCGCGGAGCGATTGACCAAATCTTACAATCTCGCTGTTGTGCTTGTGCACAGCCCCTATACCGAAAATAATGTCGAGGCGCTCGACGCCCTGCGCTCATGGGCGCGGCAGCGGTTTCAGGAGCAGCCCGACTTTTTGCGCCCGATCGGACCGGAGGTGACGCCGGCCCACAGACACACGGTTATCGGCGCCATTTTCTATAACCTCTTTGCTGGGGTCTATTACTGGCTGGAGGAAGCTGTTGGTGAATTCCTCAAGGGACGGATAGACAGCTTCCATTACACGAAGCAATATTCGAGCTTTCGGGTTGCATACTTTGATTTCTTCGGACTGGACAACGATACGGCCGCCCTGCTTGCCAAATTTCAAACCGAAAAGGCAAGAGGGGCCATTCCGATCATATTGTGGTTTGCACTATGGGTGGTGGCAACGACGGTTGGCGCGGCTGCCGTGCTCATGGCAAAATCTCGCTTTGAGACTTTGCGACGCGTGTTGGGGTATGGCTGGATACTTGCAGGTTTGTGCTATGTCGTTCTAGCGGTTACCGAAAATCAAGTTGCTGCTTTGGTGTCAGCCGTCGTCTGCGGGTTTGTCGGATTGTTTCTCAGGTACCCGTTTGTCGTGAGCAGGCAAGCTAGCGGAGTGCCCGAGCTGCGACTTGTTTACATGGGCTCCAATTGGGTCGCTGTGGCACTATTGGCGACGGTGAGCGTGGTGGTCATACAAGTGCTTACCTGGATTCGCACCGGCGCTCCCGATGCTCCTGATCCGGTTACGCTATTGCTATCGAGCCTGTCTGGCAACTTCTTGCAAGATCCCTCGCGAGCGAAGCGAACGGTTTTGCAGCTCTTCGGCGTGCTCTGGGTGATTGCGGCAGTCTGGACGACTACCCAGCTCAAGGGCGACGTCAAGGCGGCCCGCGAAACCGAGGAGAGCCTGGCATCATTGAAAGGTCCATTGTCTTAGCCTGGATGCTCTCCCTGCTGCCCGGCTTGTGCGGCATTTCTTGATTTCTTTCCAGGCAAGGCGGCAATACCCGCCCGCACGACTTATCCTTTACGGCGGTGTAGAATACGTCCTTGTGCCCTTGTGTCGGAACTGGTATACGAGACGCACTTAAAATGCGTTGCCCGTAAGGGATTGAGGGTTCAAATCCCTCCAAGGGCAGAATTCCTTTGGGTCAACAACGATCCTGCTGCCGTTTCTTCCGGCTGAAGTCTTGCTGTCTGCGGAATCGACCTGGCGCGCTCGATAGCGTGAACTCATGTCACTTCATGGAGATCCGTCCAGCGAACGAGTGGTGGAGCGTCAGGTTGGGCACATATCGGGCAGTTATCGGCCGGGTGCACGTTGATGTCGACCTGCACTGCAGAATAGAGCTTGCTGCCGTAAAGGTCCTTTGCCTTCTTGGCACCAGGGCCGGTGCCTATCGCGAAGACGGCAGCGGCGACAGGCTCGCCTCCCAGTTCTCTTACGAATGATGGCAGCCGTTCACCGACGCAGCGACCTTGCTGGCTGACACCATTGAATACCAGCACCCGGTCACCGGGTCTGATCTCGCCCGATAACAACTTGTCGCCGAACCAGCCCGTGGGCAACCAATCCCAGTAGGCTTCGCGCACCCGGGTGCGCTCGGCCAGCCGTCGGACCATTTGTTTGACGGCTGGTTGCGAAGGCGCAAAAATGACGTCGAACTTGACCTTTTCGTGGGCTATCCAGCAGTAAATATCGGAGATAATCGACTGGATGAATCTGGGGTTGCCTGCAATCGGCTCGATGATAAACAAAGCATCCAGGTGGTTGCCGACGCGATTGCCGTCTGTGACGGGATATTGGAAGTGACCTGCGGGTAAGTGCATACCCGGCGTGGTCACGATCTCGCACAGCTCATCGAGAGGGAACGTCTCCGACATGACGGAGATCCCCTCTTTCAGCAATTCACCTGACGTTGGCATACTTCTCGCTCACTACGCCTACTTTGTTCTCGAGGATGCCGATTCCTTGAGCCTCCATAGTCACTACGTCACCAGCCTTGAGCCACGGGTAAAGTGCAGGCTCCAGTGTCTCGCCGGTTTTTGGATCGATCTTAGCGGAGAATTCGGCAATGCAGCCGTCCCCCACCGTGCCGGAGCCGAGAATGTAACCGGACTCGACCGCGATATTTTGCCTGCCCAGCCAGGCGATCAGCCTCGGGAAGCTCCAGGCGGCCCGCTTGCCCGTCTGCGGATGCGTGTGGTAGATGGTGTTGTAATTTGTGCGGTTTCGCATTTCACCGTTAAACGTGAGCGTCAGCTCCATGTTCAATACGCCGTTCTCGTCGAAGTCGAACTCGGACACGGGAACGAACGCCGGGCCGATGCTCTTGCCCATGACGAATTTGCTGTTGGTGGGGCCCAGCCCTTCCATGTCTTTCTTTTGAACATCGCGAGCCGACCAATCATTGAGAATCGTCAGGTAACAGTTCTTCTTGAAGAAGTCGAGCGCCTGATCGTCAGACGTTATCAATGCCGTCTTGCCAATCAGGCAGCCAATTTCAAACTCATAGTCGGGAGCCTGCACGAAAGCCGGAATCGTAACCTCGTCTCCCGGTCCGAACAATTTTTCCGGCGGCAGATCAACCATGTAGTAGGCGGCGTGGTCGTACCAACCGGGCCAGATTTGGACGCCGCGCTTCGCTCTGATCTGAACCAAATGCTTTTCGAATCCGAGAAAATCCATCAGAATCCGCGGTTCGGGGACATCTCGGTCAAAGATCCGGACTGTGCGCACGCTACGTTCGAACAGCATTTGTTCTTTCCTCGCTGGAGTTATTACCTGTTGCCGCCGATCCTGCCTCCTGAGTGCCTGACGCTGCCTGGTGTGTTGCCCCACGAGGCTG
>Ga0066388_100003598_pt1 | contig 10116 bp, 8 predicted proteins | sample PanSoiMetaGPlot6_FD_64539 | JGI IMG/M metagenome (GOLD analysis project Ga0066388, IMG submission 64539) | Tropical forest soil microbial communities from Panama analyzed to predict greenhouse gas emissions - Panama Soil - Plot 6 (Hybrid Assembly) | ecosystem: Environmental > Terrestrial > Soil... | reverse complement strand
ACACAACTGCTGCTGAAATATGAGCCTTCTTACCCGCTCGTGAAAGAGGTCGACGAGGAAATCGCCGAAACCAATAGGGCTATCGCCGATGCCGAACAGGCAAAATACGTCAACACAACAACGGACCGCGATCCAACTTTCGAGTATCTGCGGCAGGATCAGGCCAAGACCGAGGCGGATCTCGCCTCCGACCAGGCCAAAGCAACTGCCTTGCGGTCCTCCATCCAGGAAATGCAGTTGCAAGTTGTGGATTGGGACGCCAAGGCCATTCAGCAGGCCGCTCTCAAACGCGAGGCAAAGGCAAACGAGGACAATTATCTCCTTTACCTCACGAAGCGAGAACAAGAACGGACCTCGGACGCATTGGATGATCGACGCATTGCAAATGTGGCCATTGCCGTCCCTGCCGAGATTCCGGTTCTCCCTGCGCGCACTCCGATGTCGGTCATCTTTGGCGGGTTTTGGGTGGCATTCGTGCTCGCGATAGCTGCGGGGTACCTTACGGAGCTTATCGACCCGTCTTTCCGCACTCCCTCTGAAGTCGAGGAGACTCTGAATATCCCTATCCTTGCGGCAGTGCCGAAGCAGGTTGCGTAATCCAAATGTTGCTGGAGCACTTCAAATTGGCTGTTCAACCCTTCGGTGTCACGCCGGATGCGAGATTCCTTTATCTGAGCCAAACCCACCGCGAGGCGCTCGCGTCCTTGTTCTACGGCATTGAGGCCGGAAGAGGTTTTACCGCGTTAATCGCCGTGCCTGGCATGGGCAAGACCACTCTGATGTTTCAACTTCTTGGCCTTTTAATGGGGAATGCAAAAACTGCTTTTCTGTTTCAGACGCTTTGCGGCCCCGAGCAGTTCCTTCGCGCCTTGCTGGTGGATCTCGGAATCGATGACGGAGATGGCGATCCGGTTCGCATGCACGCGAAATTGAATGCCTATTTGCTTGAAGAATCAAAGAAGGGCCGCCAAGTCGTTGCGGTGATCGATGAGGCCCAGAATCTGGATGAGCGGGTGCTGGAACTGGTACGGATGCTGTCAAACTTCGAAACTCCCGGCAAAAAACTGATGCACTTGGTGCTCTCCGGTCAACCACAGTTAGCCGAGAGACTCTCCTCGGAGCAGCTTACCCAGCTTCGTCAACGTATTTCGATTGTGGCGCGGCTCGCGCCGTTCAATACGAACGAGACCCGCGAATACATTGAACACCGCTTGCGCGTAGCGGGTGCCCCAACAGATCAGGCCAAGGCGATCTTTTCTAATGAAGCATGCGCGTTGATTGCCCAGCAGTCAGGCGGCATCCCGAGGAACATAAACAACCTGTGCTTCAATGCCATGTCATTGGCGTGCGCTTTGAACAGGCGTCAAGTCGAGGCCTCCATGGTCCGGGAGGCGATTAGCGACCTGGACCTAGCTACCATTCCGAAGCTTCAGGCCCCTCCTCCCCTCGCTGCTTGGCCTTCCCATTCGCTTTCACTTTTGAACCCTGTTCCCTCAGTTACCGGCGTCTGGCGATATCGCTGGGCCGTGGCGATCGCCTTTTTGATTTGTCTCGTGCTGCTGCTGGCGCACCTTGTGATTCCGCCAAACAACCGAGTCTTGGCGCATCCGGCAGCCCCCGCCGCTACGCAGAGCGCCGGCAGTGAGTCGGGCGCGGTTCGTACGGCTGATGCGCTCTCCGTCGCACAGACCGCACAAAGAACGGCGGAGAAAGAGTCAAGCAGCAGCCAGGTTGCCCCCCTTACCGTTTCACGTCACAAGCGCCGCTCTCGTCCCACTCGGCATTCGAGCCGAATCACACTCAGTAACGAGACTAGCACCAGCGTACAACCAACAGCGGCATCTCTTTCTGACCAGCGACTTCCACCGAAGGCTCCAGGAACGGTCGACCAAAGGCCTGTCCCTTTTGGACCCGTGCCACAAAGGGAAAAGCCATGAGCAAGAATTTCGAATTATTGCAGCGGGCGGAGATCAGCCTCGGCGCAACGCCTGGGTTTGCGGATGACGTGAGTGTTAGGCGGGAGGAGAGTGTCACTCCAGCTACTGCTGGAGCCGCCGAAGTTATTTCTACTCTAGTGCCGGAAGTCCGTGAGGAAGCACTCAAGCTGGTTCAGCGACTTTTCCTGATACCTCAGCAACCGTCGCCCAAAGCGGTCGTTTTTGCCGGTGTGGATGCCAACACCGCTTGCAATTGGCTCTGTTCCATAACCGCGAAGCTGCTGGCAAAAAGTGTGCCAGGATCCGTGTGCTTGGCGGAAGGCGACTTCCGGCAGCCATCGATCCGCGCGTTCCTCGGAATGGACCATGATCGCGGTTTCGTCGATGCCTTGAGGACGGATGGCCCGATCGGCGAGTTCGCGAAGCCTCTGGGGCCGGACAACCTTTGGTTGCTTCCGGCGGGAGTGCCTGCTCGAGACTCGGCGGTCTTGCTGAATTCAGATCGCATGAAAGAGCGGATCACAGAGCTTCGCAAGCGGTTTGATTACCTGATTCTCAATGCATCTCCGCTAGGTTTGTTTGGCGACGCCATGGTGCTCGGGCGAATGGTGGATGGCGTTGTTTTGGTCCTCGAGGCCAACTCCACGCGCCGAGAAGTAGCGCTGCGCGTGACGGAAAGCCTAAAGGCGATGAATATTCCGGTGCTGGGAGCGGTGCTGAACAATCGTACGTTTCCGATTCCGGCGGCTGTGTACAAGCGGCTTTAGCCGGCGATCTTCGTGGTTGAGATGGTGACGGCAGTTGTGACTGAGAATGGCGGAGCTTTGTCTTTTCTTGCCCCAAGCGCCTCCCCCGGATATGCGCCTTCTGTTGGCGCGACCACCGACGTGCCTCGTGTCTGGTTTGCCGTACGGACCAGGCCTCGGCACGAGAAGAAAGTGAACTCCGAGCTTCGCGAAAAAGGCATTCACAGCTTTCTCCCTCTTCATCGGGAGAAGCGCCGCTGGAGTGACCGGAGCCAGTGGGTCGAACTGCCGATGTTCTCGCAATACCTTTTCGTGCGCGTGCCCAAATCCGGAGACACACGACTTCGCATCCTTCAGACAGCGGGCATAGTTCAATTCGTCGGCGCTACCGGTCGGGGCATACCGATTCCGGACGAACAGATCCAAAATCTCCTCGCCATAGTTTCCCAAGGAGTTCCGACAGCAACTCATGAGTTTCTTCGTGTGGGTCAGCGGGTGCGAATTCGCGGGGGAGCTCTGGAGGGGATCGAAGGCATCCTTTCCGCAGTCAAGAACGAGAAGACCCTCGTGGTTTCCGTGGACCTCATCCAGAAGTCAGTGGCGATACGAATTGACGGTTTTGATGTAGAACCCGCGTAGTTCAGCCTTTACGCCGAGTTCGCTTCAAATGGGCAGTAAATTACAAGAAATTTTGCGCGGAGTAATGCTTCGAGCCTTGATGGTCATCGACATTAGTCTGTTGATGCTGTCTTTTGCTTGTGCCGCCGTTTTGACCGAGAACGGGGACCGCTGGACCGATTTTGCCAGTTTTCTCGCAACCAAAGTCACTCTGCTCAGTTGCGTATTGTTTGCTATCGCTCTGTTTGTGGGCCACGGGATCCTGGTGATGTTCAACTTGTACCAGTCGAAACGTATGTCAACCAAGGGTGCGGAGGCATTCGACGTTTTGGGCGCGATGATGCTTTTGACCATTGGCCTCTGGTGCGAAGCCAAATTGTTCCGCGTGTCTGGGAATGTCGCGCCGTTCCTGACGGCGTTCTGGGCTATCGGAACCGGCCTGATCATTGTGACTCGCATGCTGATTCGATTTGTTTTGGGAAACATCCGCAAGCGCGGCAGGAACTTGCATCACGTTCTCATCCTCGGCACGAACGCCCGAGCCGTCGACTTCGCGCGTAAAATCGAAATCTTGCCCGAACTCGGTTGCCGGCTTCTAGGTTTCGTGGATGACGATTGGTTCGGCATGCCGGAATTTCAACAGTCCGGAAGCACGTTGACCTGCAGTTACCAGGGCCTGCCGGAGTTTCTGCGCAAAAATGTTGTGGACGAGATCGCGATTTACCTTCCGCTGCGTTCTTTCTATGAACGTGCAGCAGAGATCGCGCAGTTGGCCAAACAGCACGGAATTCTCGTCCGTTTGGATACCGACATCTTCGATTTGAAGTCTGCCCGCCGTCTTGCCGACGGGACCGACGGCGTACCCCATGTCATCGCCAGCAGCCATGGCATAGACGGCTGGCCATTGTTGATGAAGCGGATTTTTGATGTTGTTGGCTCGTTGGTTCTGCTGATCCTTCTTTCGCCTCTGTATCTTGTCGTCGCCATGCTGATCAAACTGACTTCGCCTGGAACCGTGTTGTTCTCGCAGAAGAGAGTCGGGCTAAACAAACGGCAGTTCACCATGTATAAGTTCCGGACCATGGTTCCTACGGCAGAAAGCATCCAGGAAAAGCTGGCGCACCTGAACGAGATGAGTGGCCCGGTGTTCAAGATCAAGAACGATCCCCGAATCACCCCCTTGGGTCGCATTCTCCGCAAAACCAGCATCGACGAACTGCCACAGCTGTTCAACGTACTGAAAGGTGACATGAGCCTCGTTGGTCCGAGGGCGATGTCCGTTCGCGATTATCAGTTCTTCAGTGAGGACTGGCAGCGGCGGCGTTTTAGCGTACCTCCTGGAATTACCTGCCTGTGGCAAGTCTACGGTCGGAATACCATCCCATTCGATCAATGGATGGCTCTCGACATGCAGTACATCGACCGCTGGTCGTTCTGGCTCGATGTGAAAATTCTGGCGCTTACTATCCCCGCGGTATTTCGGGGTTTTGGCGCAGGCTGAGTTTCCGGCGGCGAGTGGGTAGCCGATTGCAGTAGACCGATCGGCGGTTCGGGAATGGCACGAACTCGCGCGAACGCTACATGAGAAATGCAGATTGCGAGTCGTCTCGTAGGTCGATTCTGGTGTTCTCAGGGCTAACGAAAATCCGGTCTCTTCGGAGCAACACACTCGTCCGTAATACTGCCTGGATGTTGGTCGGGTTGGGCCTCAAACTGGTTATTCAGGCGGCGTATTTCACCGTCATTGCGCGATCTCTCGGCGCCGAGCATTACGGTGCATTCGTCGGTGTGGTCGGGTTGGTCGGCATTCTGTCTCCGTTCGGGGCCTTGGGGAGCGGCAATCTGCTGATAAAGAATGTCGCCCGAGACCACAGGAAATTCCGGACGAACTTCGGTCTGGCCTTGCTGACTACGATCTCGGTCAGCTCCATTCTATTCTTCCTGGTGGTGTTGATCTCCGGGTACCTTCTGCCTTCCGCAATCCCTGTCCGCTTAGCAATGTTGGTTGCAGCATCGGACCTGTTCGGGACCAGCATCACGGTCATCTGCGGTCAGGCGTTCACCGCATTTGAGCGTTTGAAATGGACCGCGTCGATTAACGCTCTGCTCAGCGCACTGCGACTCGCGGCGGCGTTCATCCTCATTGCTCTGTACCACGATCCGTCCGCACTGCAATGGGGGAGGTTCTACTTCCTAAGCACCAGTCTGGCAGCGATTGTCGCGTTGGGCCTGGTGTTCGTGAAATTGGGTACGCCGGAACTCAGCCTTGCGCGGACCATCGCTGAATTCAGGGAAGGGTTTTATTTCTCAACTGCCAGGAGCACGGAAACGATCTACAACGATATCGATAAGACCATGCTGGCTCGCCTTGGAACCTTGGAGGCCACCGGTATTTACGGCGCGGCCTACCGCCTGATTGATGTGAGCTTTGCTCCGATAGCCTCGTTAATGGCGGCAGCCTATCCCGGTTTTTTCAGAGCGGGTGCGGGCGGCATTTCCGCGGCGATTGCATACGCCAAACCGCTATTCTGGCGCGCCTTCGGCTATGCCACGGTCGTTAGTGGAGCGATGCTGATCGGTGCCGGAATCGTGCCCTATATTTTGGGCAGTGAGTATCGTCTGACCGTCGAAGCACTGCGTTGGCTCGCCATTCTTCCCATGTTGAAGGTTGTTCATGTCTTCCTGTCTGATGCGTTGAGCGGCGCGGGATATCAGGGGTTGAAAAGCCTGATTCAGTTAGGCGTCGCGGTCTTTAATGTCCTGATTAATCTCTGGATTATCCCGGTCTATTCCTGGCGAGGAGCAGCCTGGTCGAGTATTGCGTCCGATGCACTTCTGGCATGTGGCATTGGGGCAGCGGTGATCGCGCTGTCCCGCCGTTCACAGATAGCAGTAGACGATGAAGCAAAAGGATTCGCCGTGAGAGCGGAAGCATGAACACTCGCAGAAACGTTTTTGACCTGTTCGCCTTAGCGAACTGCGCATTTGCTCTGACCGGCGCAATTTATACGCACATCATGACTCCGGGAGCTACCCCGCTCGAAGGGAATGCATTCGGGCAAATGACGATGGGCTTCAGTTATCTGGCAGTCGCGCCGATACTAGTTACCTATCGCAGGGAAGTCCTAATCATCCTTCGCCGTAACTGGAGTCTGGCGGCGCTCGTATTATTAGCATTCACTTCCAGTCTGTGGACAGAGACGCCGGCATTCTCGGCTCGACGCTGTTTCGCCGTCGGCTGCGCGACTTTTTTCGGTGTCGCTCTTACGGTCAAGCTCACCCTGAAAGAACAGCTCCGCTTGCTGAGTTGGTTGTTCCGGATCATTTCGATATTAAGCTTGACGTGCGTATTCCTGCTGCCGAGTTACGGGCTCACCGACTCGATGGAACAAGAATGGCGCGGCGCGTTTGGCTTCAAGAACGTTCTCGGAGTTGTGATGGCTTTGTCTGCATTGGTCGAATGGCAGCTTCCCACGAATACCCGCTGGTCCAAGGTCATTAACCGAGCCGCGCTGCTTCTTTCCGTATTTCTGCTTATCCGTTCAGATTCCATGACTCCGCTGGTGGCCCTCGTCGGAGCATTCGTTCTGACCGAGATCTACAAACTTGCGACACTTCGCATGAGGATGCCTTTGTATGCGACGGCTGTGGCCACCCTGCTGATCGTATCGCTAGGCTTCGTGATAGTTACCCCGAAGAGCGACGCGCTCGCGGCGTTGGTCGGCCGAACACCCGAGCGAGCGTCTGACCTAACGGGAAGAACAGAGATCTGGCGTTGGGTGATCACATTCATCCAGGAGCGTCCGATTCTAGGCTATGGCTATGCAGGATTCTGGACCGAGTCAGCATCGGCAACGGTCGAGCGCGCGATCGGCACACACATGTATTCGCACAATGGATACCTCGATACCATTCTGACCATGGGTGTACTTGGCTTTTCGCTGGCAGTTATTTTTCTTGGCACCGGAGTGAAGCGGGCACTCGACTGGTCCGAACAGCAAGAATCTAGCACGAGTCTTTGGCCTCTCGCCTTTCTCTCATTTTTCCTACTTTACAACCTCGGGGAATGCACCATCTTCATGCCAGATCTTCAATGGTCTCTCTGCGTGGCGGCCGTTGCCGGATCAGACCGCGTCTTGTTCGTGCCTGAAGCGGTCTCGGAAGATGAATTGCTCCTGACAACCAGCGAGCAGGTAGAAATTTCCTAGAAATCAGGAGAAAAACCCGGCATGAGTTCTCCCATGAAACCGAAGGTAATTATTTACGAGAACCTCTTGCTCGGCCTGACTGAGACTTTCGTCCAAGCGCAAACCAACGCGCTATCGCAATTCGAGCCCGTATACGCAGGATCGCGCAAGGATGTTGGTTTGGATGTGGGTAAAGAGCAGATCCACCTCCTCAATCCAGGGGGGGTCTGGGGGAACTGTCGCGAGCTGGCGTTTAAACTCACCGGATTTGCCCCAGAATTCATGAAACGACTGGGGGCGTTACGACCGGCTTTGCTGCATGCGCACCACGGCCCAAATGGCTTCTATGCAATGCCGATCGCTCAGAACCTGAAAATTCCATTGGTAGTTACTTTTCACGGTTCGGATATCACTATAAGAGATTTGCGTTTTGAAAAGTCTTATTGGGGGTTCCGCTATTATTTCGCGAATAAGGGAAAACTAAAGGCGAGCGGAGCATCCTTCCTGGCGGTTTCCCGGTTCGTGCAACGGAAAGTGCTGGAGCAGGGTTTTCCACCGGAAAAGATTCATCTCGTATACACAGGCATAGATACCAGAAAGTTCAGGCCGGCCCCTGCCGAAGAACGTCGCATCATCCTGGTCGTCGGGCGTTGTACTGAACAGAAAGGGCAGGAATTTGCGATCAGGGCTGCTTCTGAGGTTCAGAAACAACTGCCTGACGTGGAACTGGTGTTGATCGGAGAGGGTCCCTTGCGGAGCGATCTGGAGAGACTTGCGAAGCAGTCGCTGCGCCGCTACCAGTTCCTAGGCGCCCGGACATCGGAGGAAGTTCGCGAATGGATGAATCGGGCGTCCTTGCTCTGTATGCCTTCGGTAACCACACGTTCCGGAGCCGCCGAAGGCTTTGGAATGGTATGCGCCGAGGCCCAAGCAATGGGCAAACCGGTAGTCGCATTTAGGTCCGGAGCAATCCCGGAAATCATTTCCAATGGGACGACCGGGTTCTTGGCAGAGGAACGGGATTACAAAGCATTGGCCGAGTATCTCTCGATCATCCTGAAGGACGCAGAATTAAGAAGGCAGTTCGGGCTCGCTGGCCGTGAAGCCATGGTTCGCCAATTTGATTTGGAGCAATGCACCAGACATCTGGAAAGGGTCTACTGGGAAGTTCTGGGCGCTGACCGGCGGCGAGGTGGAACATCCGATGGCACAATTCTCCGTTGGAATCCGGCTGCCAATTCCTCCGGTGAGGCTGCTTGCCCTAGCTACCCCCAAGGCTGATAGTTCCAAAGCTCTTTTGCATGGTCTGCAGATTCACCATGTGGACTAGCTGGTTCCCACAAACGTGAGATGCCCAATCGCAAGCGATCGACACGTATCGTGTAGGTTATGATCGCCAACTCGCCCAATCGAAGCTCGGAATCATACTCATTCGAGAAGAAGACTTTGATGAGCTTACCCAGAGGCAAAAGCAAAGTCGCTTTGCTGACCAACATGATTGCCCCTTACCGGCTTGCCCTGTACTCCTGGCTCGGAGATCAATTCGATCTGCTTGTCTTGCACGGGGGAAAGGAAGCAAATCGCGACTCTTGGGGCAATGTTGAGAATGTTCTGTCGAATGCGAAAGTGGTGCGCGCCTGGGGCTGGCAGATACCGTTCAAGCAGACGCTTAACGGGAAAGTCTACAATGAACGACTGTTCCATATCACACCAGGCTTCATCTGGCATCTGTTGCGCTTCCAGCCCGATGCGGTCATCAGCAATGAAATGGGGTTTCGGTCAGCGGTAGCTCTAGCTTACGGAACCATTTTTCGCAAGCCCGTGTGGATTTGGTGGGAGGGCACGAGGCACAGTGAACGGAACATCGATTGGCTGAGGAAAACGCTAAGGGAAATCGTTGTATTTTGGGCGGATCGGTGGATTACGTGCGGCGTCACATCCACCGAGTACCTGCTTGACTTGGGTGTGAAGCGCGAAAAAATACTTCAGTCGCAAAACTCAGTGGACGAGGGACAGTTCCAGGCTGGCGTGGAACCCGCATGGCAGGTGTGCCCGCGACCGGTCATTTTATATGTGGGCCGGTTCGTCGAGCTTAAGGGCGTTAGATTGCTACTGGACGCGGTCGCAACTCTGCAGAGAGCAGGTGCTGAGTTTTCGCTGGTCCTGGTTGGTGAAGGTCGCGAAAAGCAGGCGCTTGAGCAACGCGCAGCGGAGTTGGGCTTGAAGAACGTGCACTTTCAGGCTGCGCAAGCGCCAGAGAAGATGCCTTCCGTCTACCGCAGCGCCGACCTGTTGGTTTTTCCTACTCTTCAAGATGTTTGGGGCTTTGTTGCCAATGAAGCAGTTCTGTGCGGAGTTCCCGTCCTGTGTTCGAAATACGCCGGCTGTGCAGCCGACCTGTTCCCTTCTGAAAATATCTTTTCCCCTGACAACCCGAGCGAATTTGTCGATAAATTGGCGGCCGCCCTGGCAGGACGGTTGCCGAAAGTGGACCCAACACGGCTGAAGACTACAGAGTACCTCGGCTGCGAGTTGGTCCACGAGCTGAACACATTTATCCGTCGTGTGGCCCCAAATCAACAACCTGACCGCGAGGCTGTTGTTCGTTAGCTTTCTCGAGTAGTAGAA
>Ga0066388_100003596_pt1 | contig 10116 bp, 6 predicted proteins | sample PanSoiMetaGPlot6_FD_64539 | JGI IMG/M metagenome (GOLD analysis project Ga0066388, IMG submission 64539) | Tropical forest soil microbial communities from Panama analyzed to predict greenhouse gas emissions - Panama Soil - Plot 6 (Hybrid Assembly) | ecosystem: Environmental > Terrestrial > Soil... | reverse complement strand
GCACGCCGCGCTGGATGATCCTCCCTTACCTGTTTCTCGCAGATTTTCAAAACACCGCACTCTCAGCTTTTCTGGTCTTCTGCGAGCGCGTGGTCTATCCGACTTACGCGGTAGTGCCGCGCATCACGGATCTAACCCCGCTTGGGGACCAGGCGGCTGCAGGCGCGATTATGTGGGTCGCAGGCTCCATTTTCTTTCTGCTGCCGGTGGGCCTAATCACAATCGAACTACTAAGCCCGCGGCCGACGGTCAGACGATCGATCGAGAGAGATATGGGTCGTATAGGCCCCATAGGTCCGATAAAAAGGCAAATTCCCGACATTTTTGCCGGATGAAGAAAGATCTTATGGCCGCTACCTCAATAAACTGTCAGATTGCATGAGGTACATAATCGCTATTCTTGGTTTCGTCCTGGTAACCATGATGCTGTGGGATGCGTTCGAGGTAATTATCTTGCCGCGACGCGTCACGCGCCGCTTTCGGTTTTCTAGATTCTTCTATAGGTCGACCTGGCAATTGCGGTCGGTGCTTGCGCAATGGATCCCAAGTGCTAACCGCCGCGAATCGTACTTGAGCATCTTTGGCCCGCTCTCTCTGCTTCTGCTACTGAGCGTATGGGCCACGGGCATCATTGCCGGCTTTGCCATGTTGCAGTGGGGCCTTCAGGACAGGCTGAATATAGAGCAAAAGGTCGCATCCTTCTTGACGTATTTATATATGAGCGGGACGACATTCTTCACTCTAGGCCTTGGGGACGTAATTCCATGGGGCAGGGTGGGACGGACATTGGTGGTCGTCGAAGCCGGCATAGGCTTCGCCTTCCTGGGGGGCGTCATCTCGTACTTGCCTATGATCTACCAGACGTTTTCGCGCCGCGAGGTGAGTATTTCACTTCTGGACGCACGCGCTGGTTCACCCCCGTCTGCCGGGGAATTATTACGACGAAACGGCAACGACATGTCAGAACTCCATCGCTTGCTTGTTGACTGGGAAAGATGGTCGGCGGAAGTACTCGAAAGCCACCTCTCGTATCCCTTTCTGGTTTACTTCTGCTCACAGCACAGAAATCAATCGTGGCTGGCGGCTCTGACTACCATCCTAGATGTGTGTGCGTTGGTGATAGCCGGTATCGACGGTGGCCCCAAAAGACAGGCCCAACTGACATTTGCCAAGGCACGCCAAGCGATTGTTGAGTTAAGTCAAATTTTCGTTGCGTCGCCGCCGACGCTGGCAGATGATCGCCTACCATCGTCGAGTTTGAGTGTTTTGGGAAAGATGTTGGCGGAAGCCTGCGTCACACTGAAAGATGATGTAGTAACTGAAGAGAGACTGCGCGAGTTGAGGCGAATGTATGAACCAAATGTTCAGGCTCTGAGCAACTACTTATTGATTTCGCTGCCGCAATGGTATCGGATTAGTGAGGCGCCTGATAGCTGGCAGATCAGCAATTGGCAGACTCCGATTCTTTCAATAGCTCCAGAAAACAGCGCGGTTCAAGAGACGAACCGCAAACGGTTTGCTGAGGTATAGCGGTGATAGAACCTGGATACATCACTGCTTTTGCGGCTCTCGGCGGTGCTGCCTTAGGCGGGCTCACATCGTTCGCAACCTCATGGACCACCGTGCGCACCCAAATGAAGGCGCAGCGAAGCTCCAGCAGTAAAACCAGACGACAAAAACTCTACAAATTATTTATCGATGCCGCTGCCAGGATCTATGGCGATGCTTTGATTCATGACAAGCTCGAAACATCTGGTTTGATTGACCTGCATGCACTCGTAAGTCGAATGCGGATAGTTTCGTCTCGGCGCGTCATAGAAACGGCGGTCAATGTAGTGAAGGTGATAACAGAGACATATAGCCAGCCCAACAAGAGTCCGGAAGAAATAGAGGCGATGATCAGCAACGGTAGCGTCGACATACTGCGTAGCTTTAGCGAAGCGTGCCGTAATGAATTTGAACAGAGTCTTGAGATTTAGGCAACTCGATTATCCTCTGACGCTACCGCGAGGGTAAGACGATCCACGAGATTACACGAAGCCACGGATCTTTTTTGTGAGTTCATGTTATTTTGTCGAGCGTTCTTTCCCAAGGCTCCCAACCAGTTACTAGTCGACTGTTTTGTGCAAAGTCCTCCGACCGTTCTGCGCAAAAATTCAATCAGTATGAAACTGGATTTCGTCTTGCGGAGATCGCGTTAAGCTCGAGCGGAGGTTGCGTTTACGAATCAGTTAATGGGTGTCTCTTTTTACAGTTTGGCAAATTCGGCTTTGGCTTCGCGGTAGATGGGAATGTCCGTGTCGGCGTTCTTCCAAAGATCCAGGAAAGTCTCGTAAGACTTACGCGCAGCGGCGTCGTCGCCCATCATCTTCTGCGCGCGGCCGAGTTGCAGAGAGGCCAAAGCTCCAATGACATGCCTCACTGTGAGCCCGGGACTGTCGATCAGTTTTTGGAATTGGGCGGCGGCCGACCGGCCATCGCCGATTTCCAGGTACGCGATGCCGCGGATGTAGGCGGGGTACACGTAGTCGAACGAGTTTGTGCAAGCCAGATCGTACCTGGCACTGGCGCTAAGCAGATCGATCGCGGCTGTCGGATCGTGTTGCTGCAGCTTGATCGCCGCCCGGATAGTGGGAACGAAGTAATTCTGCACGAGCGCGTCCTGGGGTCTTTCCGCACTGATTTGGTCTGCGAGCTTACCGGCCTCCTCGGTTTGCCCCGATCTGGCTAGCACCAGCGCCAAATAGATCTTAGTATTGCGGTCCAGTTTACTTTGATCGATCCCGCTAGCGTCGCGTCGAGCTTGAGCCTCCATTCCAACCTCGGCATCCGCCGAGGCCAATCTGAATATCCACCAGTCAGCCATTCTATCCTTCGAAGTTTGTGCCAAACTCTGAAGGCTTAGACGTTCCGCGGAATGAAAGCGACCCTGGTTAATCTCGAGCACTGAATGTTCGAGCAAGAAGGCTTTCCGATAGCTGCCTTGCTCCTCCTCCTTAATGATCTTCTCGAATGTATCCCAGTCGCCTGTAGCGAATGCCACTCTTAGTCTTTCCAGTCGGATTGCTAAAGTGTCGAATTTGAGGGCCTCGGCTTTCGCGAGCCATGCCTTTGCCTCGCTGAATCTGCTTCCGAACCTGTTGTTCTCAATTGCTATCAGGAAATAAAATGAGCTTGGCTGCAAGCGTGCAGTCTCAGCCGCTTCCTCAGCAGCACGATCGAGCTGGCCGAGCCTCAATAATGTCGCCCCGAGGTTGTTATGAGCGAAAACATCCCGAGGAAATATTTGTACAAGACGAACCACTGAGGAATATGCTTTCTCCCAGTCGCCGATCACGTTGGAGTAGTAGAGAAATTCGGTGTTCAACCGGTCCTTTTCGGTCATTCGGTCGCGCAATTGGTACGCACGCCTGTACGAAGCCTCCGACAACTCAGTGTTTTCGAGCGAATGATAGGCCGCCCCCATTCCCTCATACGTCAGGGCTAGGTCTGGATCCAGTTCGACGGCGCGCTGATAGAGTTTGAGCGCTCCGGGAATATCGCCGGCGAAATGGAGTTTCATGCCCTCAGTGCTGGTCTGTAGAGCTTCGAGCGAAGCACTGAGCGCCTTTTCCAGCGGTTGATCAAAACGGGCCAGCGAATCTGAAGGTTCTCCCAACTTCTGGCGAAGACGTTCTGCTGTGACTCCCAGCTCATGGACAACTTCATTCCTGCTGTTTATGTCCTGCTGCTCCTGGGCCACGGTTGCCCCTGAGCCACAGTCGAGCGCCCGCATCTCCAAGTGATAGCGAATGCCGGCATCGGCGATCGACTGTGAGATAACCATCTTGCTGTTGGTCTTACCACAGATCTGGAGAGCCACGTCCGGCGCGATCTTAGTAGTGGGCGGAAGCTTGAGCTGAGCCAGAGTAGCGTAGGCTTTATCAACACCGAGAACATTAAGGTATGGTGTCTGGCCCATCTCATAGCGCAACGCAGTATTCAAGGCATCTTCGAAGACCGGATCACCAGTCTGGTTAACCACGTCCGCCAGCACGATCGTGTCGGTGGGACCGAGGGTGATCCGATGGCGGTAGACGTTATATCGCCAGAGCCCGAGCGCGACCAGCACCAGCAGCACAGCCGTCGCGAGCGCTTGTTGCACACGTCGTTTCGTCGGATTGGCTTCGCGGACGATCCGCTCGAGATCCTCTTTTAATGCGGTCGCTGACTGGTATCGTTGCTGACGGTCCTTTTCGAGCGCTCTTGCCAGCAATGCGTCGAATCCACGCGGCAGCATGGGGTTGCTGACATGGGTGGGAACGGGTTCCTCGTTCTGTATGGCCTCCTGCACATCAATGACAGTGTGGCCCATGAAAGCACGCTGTCCAGATGCCATTTCGTAGAGCACCAATCCGAACGAGAAGAGGTCCGTCCGAGTGTCGAGCTCTTCCCGGCGGACTTGTTCGGGTGACATATACCCCGCTGTTCCCGCCGTAGTTCCCGTGCGTGTAAGGTCCTTTTTCAAACTGTCGGTTGGGGACGTACCCGTCGCGCTCGCTGCTTCTCCTTTTTCCAGGCCCACCTGGTCGCTGGCGAGCTTCGCCAAGCCAAAATCGAGGATCTTCACCGTGCCCGACTTGCAAAGAAAGATGTTCGCCGGTTTGATGTCGCGGTGAATGATTCCCTTCCGGTGCGCAGCTTCTAATCCGCTGCAGACCTGCGTGGCGGTCTCGGCGAGTTCGTTGAACGGCAAAGCTTTTTGTTCAAGCGAGGCTATCCGAGTGCGCAGCGTTTCTCCTTCGAGCAGCTCCATCACGATGAAGGGCTTTCCCTCGTGCTCCTCGATGGCGTGGATGGTGCAGATGTTCGGGTGATTCAACGACGAAGCGGTCTGTGCCTCGCGTTCGAAGCGCTGGAGCGTAACGAAGTCGCTGGTCAGCTCTTCAGGCAGAAACTTCAGCGCGACACTGCGCCCGAGCTTGAGGTCCTCAGCCTTGTACACCATCCCCATGCCGCCGCCGCCGATGACTTCGAGCACTCGATAATGAGAAACCTTTTTGCCGATGAGATTGAACGCAAATGCGGTCGGCGTCGTGGAAGCTGGTTCGTCACTGCCGGGAGTGTCCGTCGGCGGTTCCAACCACTCAACCGGAACTACTAGGCGATATCCACGCCGGGCCAGCGTCTCAATGTAATGTGGATTATTGGCAGAGTCGCCCAGGGCCTTTCGCAGGATTCCAATGGCAACGTTAATGCTGTGGTCGAAATCGACAATAGTGCTGCCCGGCCAGAGAGTCCTCCGGATTTCTTCGCGGGTGACAATCTCCCCGCCATTCGCAACCAGCATCCGCAGGACCTGAAACGGTTGCTCTCTCAGCAAGGTCTTGGAGTCATCCGCCGAACACAATTCACCCGTCTTGAGATCTAGCTCAAAATCTTGCAAGCGGACTCGACCTGAATACACCCGCTCCCGGCCAACCGGGTCGAGGTAAGGAGCATTTTTCAAACCGCCCGGGAAAACTAAAGTTTGCGTAGCCATAAATCCAAGTCCTTCGAATCTGTGCTCGATTTGCCCGCCATCCACTAGAGCGGAATTAAGAAACAAATTCCCTCACCGTTTTCTGACGGTTGGGGCGAAGCCGGACCCCTCCGAGGTGTTCCTACGATGCAAATTGGAAGAGTGCTAGAATCGGTGCGACAAATCGTCCTCTTGGCCCTGATTGCAATGAACAATGATGAAGTCAATCAGAGAGCCTCACCGAGTGCGCCCGAGAGTATTTCTCAGCTTCTGTCGAAGTGGAGCGACGGCGACAGCTCGGCCCGCGAAAAGTTGATGCCGCAGGTCTACAACGAACTGCGACGGCTGGCAGGGAAGTATTTGCGCCACGAGCGCGCAAACCACACCTTGCAGCCAACAGCTTTGGTCAACGAGGCTTACTTGCGGTTGGTAGACCAGCAGAACGTGCTATGGCAAAACCGGGCCCAGTTTTTCGGTCTGGCGGCAAAGCTCATGCGCAACATTCTGGTCGATCATGCGCGCAGCCGCGAGGCCGCTAAGCGCGGAGGGCAACGCTACAGCGTCTCAGTCAGCAAGCTCGACCGGGTTTCTAAGGGCTCAGAGGTTGACCTCGTGGTCCTGCATGAAGCTCTGGAGCGCCTGGCGGCTTATGATCATCAGAAAAGCCGAATCGTCGAACTCCGATTCTTTGGAGGGTTGACCATTGAAGAAACGGCCGAAGTCCTGGATATTTCACATTCCACAGTTGAACGTGACTGGAAAATGGCCAGGGCATGGCTCAGGCGCGAACTGAGCTAATGCCTTACTCGTTTCGGTGTTGACGGAGTTTTGAACTCAGGCCCGATCTAATGGTTGGAGAATCGTCCGATAAGGTTCAACTTGTCCAGTCGAAGCGGCGAGCTGCGCCATGACACCCGAGCGTTGGCAACACATCGACAGCGTGTTCCATGCCGCTCTCGAACGGCCGCCTGAGGAACGTGCGCGCTTTCTTAAGGACGCGTGTGCGGGTGACGAAGCTGCGAGGAGCGAGATCGAAGCTCTCATCATCGCCCATGAGCAGAGCGGCGAGTTTCTCGACCGTCCAGCGTACGAAGGCGCTCCAAAAACGTTCATAGGTCAACCGCTGAAGCAAACGCCGGGAACGATCCTCGGTCATTACAAGATACTGCGCGGGCTCGGCGAAGGTGGCATGGGCGAGGTCTACCTCGCTCTGGACACCAGGCTGGGTCGCAAGATCGCGCTCAAACTGCTGCCGCCCGAGTTTACCAGCGATGCCGGCCGCGTCCGCCGCTTCGAGCAGGAGGCACGCGCCGCATCAGCGCTGTCTCATCCCAACGTCTGTGTTATTCACGAAATCGGCGAAACGGCAGATGGGCTCCAATTCATTGCGATGGAGTACATCGAAGGGATGACCCTGCGGCAGCGCTTAGCGCAGAAAAGATTGAGGCTGAGCGAGTCGCTCGATATCGGGATACAGATTGCCATGGGTTTAGCGGTCGCGCATGCTGCCGGTATCATTCATCGGGATATCAAACCTGAAAACGTCATGTTGCGCAGTGATGGTCTGGTGAAAATTCTGGACTTTGGGCTGGCGAAGCTGACGGAACCGCAGACGATCGAGACTGAGACCGAACCGCTGATGCGGTCGCTAGCTCAGACCGGCCCAGGGATGATAATGGGCACAGTCGCTTACATGTCCCCCGAGCAAGCACGCGGCCTTGCGGTGGATGCCCGTACTGACATATGGACTTTGGGAGTTGTGCTTTTCGAGATGATTGTGGGCCAGCAGCCGTTTTCGGGGCCGACCCCTTCAGACTTGCTGGTTTCGATACTCGAACGAGAACCGCCACCGGTGGCGCACAAGTTAGGCGAGGCGCCAGCAGAATTGGAGCGCATCCTTCGCAAGGCGCTGAAAAAGGATCGCGAAGAGCGATATCAAGTCGTCAAGGACATGGCGCTCGATTTGAAAAGTCTGAGCCAAGAACTGAAACACGAGGCTGCTCTCGAACATGCTGCGACGCCAGCACTGAGCGCAGAGACGCAAATCGCAGCCGGCGCCGCTCAAGCTTCAGTTGCGACTCATGAGAACTTATCTGCTCGCACTGAGGTCAGCGTGGCGCGTCCGGCGTCGAGTGCTGAATATTTCGTTAGTGAGATAAAGCGTCACAAGGGAACCACGTGGCTCATCCTGGCAACTATCGTCATTGCCGCAGCTGGCATCGTCTTTTGGTACAAGCTCTCAAACCACAACCAAGCTGTTGCCCCCCTGTCAGCGAAGCTCTTTCAGCACACCAGCATGAGGAAGCTCACTACCAATGGCCACGCCTTGGTAGGCGCCGTTTCTCCTAATGGCAAATACATCGCCTATGTGACGTTTGAACGTCCTTCATCGCCTCTATCGACCGGAAAGTCAAGCCTGTGGATCAGGCAGGTCACTACCGCTGGCAATATCCAAATCGTTAGGCCGGCCGAGGTTTGGTATCAAAGCGTTACTTTCTCGCCGGACGGCGACTACGTTTTCTACGTCCTCACGGACACTCAGAATGCCACTGCGCTTTACAGGGTACCCGCGCTGGGCCAGGACGGCAGTCCAATTAAGCTAATGGGAGGCGTTACAAGCGGTGTAAGTTTGTCTCCCAACAGTAAGCAAATTACTTTCGTGCGCCACGATCCTGCCAACCAAGAAGCGAGGTTAATGGTCGCGGACGCAGACGGTACGAATGAACAGATACTAGCCACCCGCAAGTCGCCTGAAAGTTTCGGTCGGGGTCCCTTCACTGCCAGGCCGGCATGGTCTCCTGACGGCAAAGTCATTGCCTGCTCCGTCTGGGTTCCGGATTCTCAAGGACTTTACGCCAACGTTCTTGCAGTGAATGTTGCGGACCGCGTCGAGAAAGTTCTGTTACCGCACAAATGGAGTGAGGTCACAGATGTGACGTGGTTGTCGGACGGTAGCGGCTTATTGATGAATGCTAAGGAACAAGAAGCGTCATTTTGGCAGCTGTGGCTACTCTCTTATCCGGGAGGTGAGGCGCGAAGAATCACCGGGGACCTGAGTGACTATGCCCGTAGCGTGAGTCTGACCGCAGATTCCACGGCGTTAATCTCCATGCAGGAACAGACGCTATCAAATATCTGGGTCAGCCCAAGCGGCCACGGCGGTCCCGCCACGCAGATCACTTCCGGCGCCGGAAGATACTTCGATCTATATTGGACGCCCGATGGCCAGATTCTCTATGCCTCAGACGCGAGCGGCAGCGCCGAAATCTGGGAGATGGAATCCGACGGTACAGGAGCCAAACAACTGACGGCGGGCATAGGCAGAAACTACGGGCCGGTAGCCTCGCCTGATGGTCGGTACATAATCTTTCATTCGACCCGCCTAGGACGTACGTTTCATATCTGGCGGATGGACGCTGATGGCAGCAATCCTAAACAGCTAACGAGCGGCAACACTGAAAGCAACTTCGCGCAAATTTCGCCCGATGGGCAGTGGGTGGTCTATACACAAATTGTTTCGAGCGGAGCGCAGAATGTATGGAAGGTATCGATTGATGGCGGGACTCCCGTCCAGCTCACCGACAAAGATTCGCTGCGGCCATCGATTTCGCCCGACGGAAAGATGATTGCTTGCTGGCAAAGTGATAATCAGCCAAGCTCGACTTGGCACATCGCGCTCATCCCATTTGCGGGCGGACCGCCCGTTAAGCTGCTCGAGATTCCACCCGGTGTAGCTGCCAGCTGGGGTCAGCCACTTCTTTGGTCACCGGATGGAAGCGCGGTCACATATGTTGACCAGCTCAACGCTGTCAATAATGTATGGAGCCAACCCATCGACGGGGGGAAACCGACCCAATTGACAGACTTCAAATCTGATCAGATCTTCTCGTTCAACTGGTCACGCGATGGCAAACTCGTTCTGTCGCGGGGTGTCTCTACTTCCGATGTGGTCATGATTAGCGATTCTCCGTAGCGGTACATAGACGTTAAACCCGCGCGCCAACCTGATACCTGGCCACCCACTACGAGGCCCAAGCAAAAGCGCTGAAATACCGCCAAATGACCTACAAATGACTGCGCGTGCATTTACTCATCGACGGCTCGGCAGTTAAAACACTCCTATGCAAAGGAGCCTCTCGCGGAGTCAGCAAAAGAGAGAAAGCTTCGGCTCCGCCGAACATTTCCCGGAATCCGGAGGTCAACAGAAGGCCGCATGCCTGAGGTTTGGTATTAGTATGCCGGAAATGTTTGGTCTTAAATTGCAAGGGTCGAATGCCGAGCCCTCCCGATTACCAACCATCTGTAGCAAGAGGAAAAGAGACACCTTGTCACAGATGACGACGAGGGGAGATTTGGGTCATGTGATCGATGAAACTCCGGTGGGCTCCGGGAGACAAATCGAGGATCGCAAGAGTTGGGCGGAGGAGCTGCAGAGGAGTCAAGCGTATTTATCAGAAGCCCAACGCCTCAGTCACACCGGCAGCTTTGGGTGGAAGCCTGACACTGGCGAGATCATCTGGTCGGATGAAACCTTTCGGATATTTGAGTTTGAGCCGACATCAAAGGTAACTGTCGAACGAATAAACCAACGAACTCATCCCGATGACAGGTTGGGT
>Ga0066388_100003595_pt1 | contig 10117 bp, 9 predicted proteins | sample PanSoiMetaGPlot6_FD_64539 | JGI IMG/M metagenome (GOLD analysis project Ga0066388, IMG submission 64539) | Tropical forest soil microbial communities from Panama analyzed to predict greenhouse gas emissions - Panama Soil - Plot 6 (Hybrid Assembly) | ecosystem: Environmental > Terrestrial > Soil... | reverse complement strand
TGCCGCCCTCGCGTTGGGTATACGGAATGTAACGCGTCGACTGCTCGAGGTATGCCATCAGCCGGCCCCACTCGAGCACCTTGGTGAGCAGATTGGAGGCGCCCTCGACCGCGATGTGGGCGCCGCCGAGTTGTGCCACCGAGTCGTCGCCGTACTCCGCGAGCACACGCGCGAAGAGTTTTTCCGAGCGCGCGACGCCGACCTCTTGCGGCGCGGCCTCGGGCGCGGTCACGACCTGGTCGTAGAACTCGTCGAGAAAGAGCCGCCGCAGTGACTTCGGCGAGCGCGAATAGCGCGCGAACAGCGCCGCCTTGACCACCTCGGGCAGGTTGCGCAGCGCGAAGACCGGCCGATCGAGGTTGGTGAAATACGGCTCGAGCGCGCGGCGCTCGTCGTTGGTGAACGACTCGCGGGCCGCTGCGTCAACCATCGGCGTCGAGCAGGTGGAAGACCAACCCGCTCTGCAGCTTGGGAAAGAAGTAGGTCGACTTCTGCGGCATCGTCTGCCCGGCCAGGCACGCGGCTTCGACCTCGCTCATGCGCGGCGAGCGGAGCAGAAATGCGGCCGTCGCGCCGTCGCGATCCACTGCCGCGAGCGCCTGGCGATCGTCGTGCGTGTAGGTGAGCACGCCGTCCTGGCCGGCGCGCACGCAGTCGATGGCGAGGACCTCGCCGAGCAGGAAGCCGTCGAGCAGGCTCACATCGAGGGAGCGGATCACCGGGTGCACGCCGGCGAGCAGGCGATCGACCGCTCCGCGGTCGTGGGCGCGCAGATGCAGCAGCGCCGTTTCTCCCTTCCGGTGCAGGCCCAATGAGCCGGGCCGCGTCTCGCGCGCCAGGCGCGCGAACACGTCGCGGTCGGGGACCGGCTCGGCGTCGAAGTGCTCGGCGAGCCGCGCCAGCCAATCGCCCGGCAGCGGGCCGCGCCAGACGCGATGGGTCGGGAGAATGACGAGGCCCGGATCGTCGAGTGGGCAGAGATACATGAGGACGAAGTTGTGCGGCGCGTCGGGGTCGCGCGCTCCCTCCGCGCGGCGCTCGTCGCGATACGTGAGCGCCGTCTCGTAGCGGTGGTGGCCGTCGGCGATGAAAACGGTCGCGCCGCGCGCGCCCTCGCGGACCTGCGCCACCAGCGCCGGGTCCGCCAGTCGCCAGACGCGGTGGCGCTCGGCGCCGTCGCTGACGTCGATCCACGCCGGGTGTGCGTCGGCATACGCGCGCGCCGGAGCCAGCGCGTCACGCGCATGCGTGTAAACGCCGAAGATGGCGCTCAAGTTCGCGCGGCAGGCGGTCATGAGCTTCAAGCGGTCAGCCTTCGGGCTCGAGAACGTCTTCTCGTGCGGCAGAATGTTGCCGGCCGCGAACGGCTCGAGTCGCACCGCTGCCATCACGCCGCTACGCTGGTGGCGACTGCCGTCGGCGAGCGCGAAGTCCTGTGTGTAATAGTAAAGCGCCGGCTCGCGATCCTGCACGAGGATGCCGCGCGCGCGCCAGTCCGCCAGCGCCGCCGCCGATGCCGCATAGCGATCGGCCGAGCGGTTGAGAATCAGCCGCACGACGTTGTGCGGGTTGCGGGCGTACAGGCGCTCGAGCTGCGTGCCGTCGATGACGTCGTACGGCGGCGCGATCACGTCGGCGAGGTCGCCGGCGATCGCACGGTCGTAGTGCAGGGCGCGAAACGGCCGGATGTCGATCATGAGATCAAATGGCCCCGCGCCGACGGAGCGGCGCCCTCCCATTGAATCACGGCAGGCACCTCACGCCGGGCCCTTCGCCGCGACCTTCTTCTGCAGGCGCGCGTCCTTCTCGCCGACCTTCTCGGCCATTTCGCGTTTGAAGGCCTCCAGTGCCGCGGCGAGCTTCGCATCGCCGACCGCCAGGATCTGCGCGGCAAGGATGCCGGCGTTGTCGGCCGCGCCTACGGCGACGGTCGCGACCGGCACGCCGGCCGGCATCTGAACGGTGGCCAACAGCGCATCGAGCCCGTTCAGGCTGGTCGCGTTCAGCGGCACACCGATGACCGGCAGCGTGGTGTGCGCCGCGACCACGCCGGCCAGGTGAGCGGCCGCACCGGCGCCGGCGATGAACACGGCGATGCCGCGCGCCGCCGCGCCGCTCACGTATTCGGCCACCCGCGCCGGCGTGCGATGCGCCGACATCACGTGCACGTCGCACGCCACACCGAATCCCTCCAGCCGCTGTACGGCGGCGGACATCACGTCCCAGTCGCTGTCGCTGCCCATCAGCACGGCGACGCGTGGCTTGGCTGCAGTCATCGCTCTCGCTCCATGGCGCGGCGGCCGATGTCCCGCCGGTAGTGCATGCCGTCCCACCCGATGTGCTCGATCGCGCGGTACGCTTCGCCGACGGCCGCCCCGACGGTGTCACCCAGCGCCGTGACCCCGAGCACGCGTCCGCCATTGGTCACCACCGCGCCGTCGCGGCGCAGCGTGCCAGCATGAAACACCATCCCGTCTTGCCAGCCGCGCAGCGTCTCGAGCCCGCTGATGACCTGACCGCGCTCGTAGTTGCCGGGGTAGCCCTCGGCGGCGAGCACCACGCACGCAGCCGGGCGCGGATCCCAGCTCAGGCGATGCTCGGCGAGCGCGCCGTTGGCCGTCGCCTCCATGAGCTCGCTCAGGTCGCTGGTCAGGCGCATCATCAGGACCTGGCACTCGGGATCGCCGAAGCGCACGTTGAACTCCAGCACTTTGGGCCCGTCGGCCGTGAGCATGAGGCCGGCATACAGCACGCCGGTGTAGACGATCTTGCGCTCGGCCAGGCCCTGCACCACCGGCAGCATGATCTCCTCGATGATGCGCGCGTGCAGCGCCTCGGTGCAGGCCGGTGCCGGCGAGTATGCGCCCATGCCGCCGGTGTTCGGGCCGTTGTCGCCGTCCTGCGCGCGCTTGTGGTCCTGCGAGGACGCCAGCGGCAGCACCGTCGCACCGTCGGTGACGGCGATGAACGACAGCTCCTCGCCGTCCAGGAACTCTTCGACCACCACCCGCTCGCCGGCATCGCCGAAGATCCGCCAGCGCATGATCCGATCGATCGCTTCCTCCGCTTCGACGACGGTCTGACAGATGAGCACGCCCTTCCCTGCCGCCAAGCCGTCGGCTTTCACCACGATCGGCGCGCCGACCTCGTGCACGTAGCGCACCGCGTCGTCGGCGTCGGTGAAGCTGGAGAAGAATCCCGTCGGGATCTTGCAGCGTCGCAGCAGCTCCTTCGTGAAGGCTTTGCTGCCCTCGAGCTGCGCAGCGGCGCGCGTCGGTCCGAAGCCGCGGAGACCGTTCCGCTGCAGCTCGTCGATCAGGCCGAGCGTCAGTGGCAGCTCCGGTCCCGGCACGGTGAGGTCGACGGCGTGCTCGCGCGCAAAGGCAACGATGGCGCCGGTGTCGGCGACGTCGAGGTCGACCGGTTCGGCGAGCTCGTCGATACCGGCATTGCCGGGCGCGCAGTAGATCTTGTCCACGCGCGACGACTGCCGGAGCTTCCACACCAGCGCGTGCTCGCGGCCACCTCCACCGACCACCAAGATTTTCATTCTACTCTCTGCCCACAGCTCTTTTCACCACAGAGGATCACAGCGGACCACGGAGGCATCCCTCTGTGACCCTCCGTGTTCCTCTGTGGTGACAGCTTTCAATGCCGAAAGTGCCGCACGCCGGTAAACACCATCGCCAGGTTCAAGCGGTCCGCCGCCGCGATCACCTCGTCGTCGCGCACGCTGCCGCCCGGCTGCACGATCGCGCGCGCGCCGGCGGCCGCCGCCTCTTCGACGCCGTCGGGAAACGGAAAGAATGCGTCGCTCGCCAGCACCGAGCCCTGGAGATCGACGCCGACCCGTCCTGCCTTGGCGCGCGCCGCGTGCACCGGATCGACGCGTGACGTGGCGCCGCCGCCGAGCGCCAGCGTGCGATCGCGCGCGACGAAGGCGATGGCGTTCGACTTCACGTGCTTGACGACCTTGAGGCCGAACGTCATCGCCGCCACCTCGTCGTCGTTCGGCGGCCGCCGCGTCACCACGCGGGCGTGCGCGGGATCTTCCATGGCGCGGTCGGTATCCTGTACGAGCAGGCCGCCGACGACGCTGCGCATGTCGCGCACCGCGCGCTGCATCGGCTCGGGGTGCCAGCGCATCAGGCGGCGGTTCTTCTTTTTCTGCAGGAACTCCAGCGCCGCCGGCTCGAAGGCGGGAGCGATCAATACCTCGGTGAAGATCTCGTCGACGATGCGCGCCAGCTCGAGCGTCCAGGTTCTGTTGGCAATGAGGATGCCGCCGAACGGCGACTCGGGATCGGTGGCGTAGGCGGCGCGGTAGGCCTGCGCGACATCGGGGCCGGTGGCCACGCCGCACGGCGTGTTGTGCTTGAGGATCGCGACGGTCGGTCCGTCGGCGAGGAACTCGCGCATCAACCATAGCGCGGCGTTGATGTCGACGATGTTGTTGTAGGAGAGCTCCTTGCCGTGCAGCTGCTCGACCACGGAGAAGAAGTCGCCGTACAGCGCCGCCTGCTGGTGCGGATTCTCGCCGTAGCGCAGATCCTGCGCCTTGCGCAGCGCCAGGTGCACGGTCTCGCCGAACGGCGCCTCGGCGGTGGTGTCGCGCGCGCCCAGGTAGTCGGCGATGGCGCCGTCATAGCGCGCGGTGGTCTGAAAGGCGCGCCGCGCCAGGCGCTGGCGCGTGGCGAGCGAGAGCTGGCCGCCGCCGCCGCGCAGCTCCTCGAGCACCGCCGCGTAGTCGGCAGGGTCGACCACGACCGCTACGTCGGCGTGATTCTTGGCCGCCGAGCGGATCATCGAGGGTCCGCCGATGTCGATGTTCTCGATCGCGTCCTCCAGCGTGCAGCCCGGCTTCGCCACCGTCGCTTCGAACGGATAGAGGTTCACCACCACCAGATCGATCGGCTTGATGTCGTTGGCCGCCATCTGCGCGCGGTGCGCCGGGTCGTCGCGTCGCGCGAGCAGGCCGCCGTGGATCTTCGGGTGCAGCGTCTTCACCCGCCCGTCGAGAATTTCCGGCGAGCCCGTGAAGTCGCTCACCGACACCACCGGAATGCCGGCCGCGCTCAGCGCCGCGGCGGTCCCGCCGGTCGAGAGGATCTCCACGCCGAGCGCGTGCAAGCCCTTGGCGAACTCCACCAACCCGGTCTTGTCGCTCACGCTGATCAGCGCGCGTTCAATCGTTCCCATCCAGCGCCACCTCGAGTGCCTTCAACCAAATGGGCCCCAGGTTGTAAAGCAAGGTACGGGCGATTATGTCTCACGCATGCGCGTCACCTTGAACGGCGAGTCGCGCGATCTGCGCGACGGGCTCACCGTCGCGGACTTGGTGAGCGATCTCGGTCTGCGCCTGCGCCGCATCGCGGTGGAAATCAATCTCGACATCCTGCCGCGCGACGACTACTCGCACCGCACCCTGCGCGAGGGCGACGTCGTCGAGATCGTGCACTTCATCGGCGGAGGGTGAGCGCCGGCAATGAACGACGACGACCTGTTTCACCTCGGCGACAAAACCTACCGCTCGCGCCTCATCGTCGGCACCGGCAAGTATCGCGACTTCGCCGAGACGCGCGCCGCGCTCGACGCCGCCGGCGCGGAGATCGTCACGGTGGCGGTGCGGCGCGTGAACATCACCGATTCCGGCAAGGACAACCTGCTCGACCATCTCGATCTGTCGCGCATCACGATCCTGCCCAACACGGCCGGCTGTCACACCGCGTCGGAAGCGATCCGCACGGCGCGGCTTGCGCGCGAGGCGGGCGTCGGCTCGTTGGTGAAGCTGGAGGTGATCGGCGACGAGAAGACGCTCTTTCCCGACGTACCCGCCACCATCGAAGCGGCGCAGGTGCTGATCAAGGAAGGATTCACGGTCCTGCCCTACATCACCGACGATCCGATCGCCGCCAAGCGGTTGGAAGACGCCGGCTGCGCCGCGGTCATGCCGCTGGCGGCGCCGATCGGCTCCGGCCTCGGCATCCGCAATCCCTACAACCTGATGATCATTCTCGAGCACAGCCGCGTGCCGGTGATCGTCGACGCCGGGGTCGGCACCGCTTCCGACGTCGCGCAGGCGATGGAGCTCGGCTGCGACGCGGTGCTGCTCAACACCGCCATCGCCGGCGCGCGTGAGCCGATTCTGATGGCCGAGGCTATGCGCCTCGGCGTCGAAGCGGGTCGCAAGGCGTTCCTGGCCGGCCGCATCGCGCGCAAGCTCTACGCCACCGCCTCGAGCCCAATTGACGGCATGATCCGTTGAGGTGAAAGCTGTTCGGGGTTGAGGGGTTGGGGGTTAGGGCGAAAGCGATACCTGACAGCAGTCGTCGATGACGCCGCCGAGGTCAGAACCTCCAACCAGCCACCGTCCGCAACAGCCAACCCCGAACCCCCTGACCCCCTCCACCTGGAGAGTGTACCTCGTCACCGACCGCGCGCAGACCGACGGCCGCCCGCTGACCGACGTGATCGCCGCCGCGTTGCAGGGCGGCATCCGCGCCGTCCAGCTGCGCGAGCGCGATCTCCCGACGCGCGAGCTCCTGGCGCTCGCCGAGCGCCTGCGCGCCGTGACGCGCGCAGCCGGTGCGGCGCTGCTGATCAACGACCGCATCGATGTCGCGCTCGCCTGCGACGCCGACGGCGTGCACCTGCCGGCCGCGTCGTTCGCCATCGCCGACGCCCGCGCCCTGCTCGGCCCGCAACGGCTGATCGGCGTGTCGACCCACACGCCAGACGAAGTGGCAGCGGCGGCGCGCGCCGGCGCCGACTTCGCCGTCTTCGGCCCGATCTACGATACGCCGTCGAAGCGCGCGTACGGCACGCCGCTAGGGCTCGCCAAATTTGCGCAGGTTCGTTCGGCCGTAACGCTTCCGCTGTTCGCCATCGGCGGCATCGATCTCGGGCAAGTCGAAGAAGTGCGCGCCGCCGGCGCCGACGGCATCGCCGTCATACGTGCGATCCTCGCCGTACCGGACCCGGCCCGCGCCGCGGCAGACCTGCTCCGCCTTTCTGACCGTAGCGGCGACCTTTAGGTCGCCATGGCGCTGCGGAAGCAGCGCCAGCCACCGGTCTGGCGAGCTCCGCTCGCCATGGCGACCTAAAGGTCGCCGCTACGGGCACATCCCGCTCACCCACCGCGGGTGTGCATCTCGAGGTGCGGATCCTTGCGCAGCTCGCTCGCGGGCAAGAGGGCGCTGCGGTCGCGGCGTTCTAGCCGCTGCTCGGCGCCGCGATCGGCGCGCGCCTGCCAACCCGCCGCGATGCGCGCCTTCAGCTCCTCTTTCGAGGCGCCGGCGCGCAGCGCCGCGCGCAGGTCGATGCCGATGCGCGCGTAGAGACAGAGATACCACATGCCGTCGGCCGTGAGGCGGGCGCGGTCGCAGGAGCGACAAAAGGGCGCGGTGGTCGAGGCGATGATCCCGAAGACCGTGCCGTCCGGCAGGCGATAGCGGTCGGCGGGGGCGGAGCTCTCTTCGCGAAGGGGTGCGATCGAGCCGTACTGCCGGGCGAGATCGGCGAGGATCGCGTCGCGCGAGTAGACCTTGTCGATCGACCAGTGGGTGGCGCCGCCGACGTCCATGTACTCGATGAAGCGCACCTCCGCGCTCACCGTCTTGCCGTATTCGATCAACGCGACGAGCTCGTCCTCGTTGGTGCCGCGCATGACGACGGTGTCGAGCTTGAGCGACTGAAACCCCGCTGCTTGCGCGGCGGCAATGCCGCTCAGGACCTGGGCGTGTGACTCGCGCCGCGTCAGGGCGCGAAAGCGCTCGGGCCGCAAGGTGTCGAGGCTGACGGTCACGCGGTGCAGACCCGCCGCCGCCAATTCCGGCGCCTGATCCGCGAGCAGGATGCCGTTGCTGGTGAGCGCCAGGTCGCGCACGGCCGGCTTGGTCGCCAGCATCCGCACCAGCGTCGGCAGGTCGTGGCGCAACAGCGGTTCGCCGCCGGTCAGGCGGATGCGGTCGACGCCGAGCTCGGTGAAGCAGTCCACCAGCGCGTCGATCTCCTCGAACTCGAGGATGTCCGAGCGCGGCAGCCAGACGTAGTGCTCTTCCGGCATGCAGTACTGGCAGCGCAGATTGCAGCGGTCGGTCACCGAGATCCGCAGGTTGCGCAGCGGCCGCCCGATGCGATCCTGGACGGTGGGCATGCCGGGGAAGTATGCCTGGTCTCCTCGGTGGGAGAAAGAACGTTGGCCGTTATCCGTTGTCCGTTTTCCGTTCCCCACCGCCCCCCGACGTGCCGGAGGAGGAGGGGTGGGGAACGGACAACGGACAACGGATAACGGACAACGACCAAGAGATCATGCCGGTCGTCATTGAGACCATCACCAGCGAAGTCTTGAAGGGCAACGCGCTCGGCGATCCGCACGAGCGACGCGTACCGATCTATGTGCCGCCCGACTACGACGGCGGCGACCGGCGCTATCCGGTCGTGTACTTTCTCGCCGGCTTCAGCAACGGCGGCGTGTATCTGCTCGGCGAGTCCCTGTGGGGCGAGACGCTGCCCCAACGCGTCGACCGCCTGGTGCGCAGCGACGCCATTCGGCCGCTGATCATGGTCATGGCCGATTGCGTCACGCGCCTCGGCGGCAGCCAGTACATCAACTCGGCCGCCACCGGCCGCTACGCCGACCATCTGATCGACGAGCTGATTCCATACGTCGACGCGCGCTACCGCACGCTGGCGGATCGCGACCATCGCGTGATCATGGGTAGAAGCTCCGGCGGCTACGGCGCTACCGTTCTCGCCATGCGCCATCCCGAGCTCTTCGGCGTCGCCGTCGACCACGCCGGCGACAAGTACTTCGAGCTCTGCTACCGCGCGGATATTCCGGCTTCGGTGTCGGCATTGGCCAAATACGACGGCTCCGCGGCGCGCTTTCTCTCCGACTTTCCGCAGCCACCGGCAGAGCGCGGCCGCCACTGGTTCACGCTGGTGAACATGCTGGCGATGGCGTCGTGTTATTCGCCGAACGCCGGCGCGCCAACCGGATTCGAGCTGCCCTTCGACACGCACACCGCCGAGCTGCGCGCCGACGTTTGGGCGCGTTGGCTCGCGCACGATCCGGTCGAGCTGGTCGCCGCGCATGCCGAGGCGTTGCGAGCCCTGCGGCTCTACTTTCTCGATTGCGGGCGCTGGGACGAGCATCACCTGCAGTACGGCGCCCGCATCTACACGCGTCGGCTGAACGCGCTCGGCATCGCACACACCTACGAGGAATTCGACGGCGGCCACCTACAGGCCGCGCATCGGTTCGACGTGTCGCTGCGTGCCGTGTCGGCGGCGCTGCCCTAGGGCACTGGAGGGCGCCGCTCCGTCGGCGCCGGGGCGGAGGGCGGTTGGGTCATATCATTGGACCGCCCCCGCCCCGCCCACCCCAAAGCGGTGGCAAGCCACCTGCACTCCAAAGCTAGGACGAACCGGGCATCGGTCGTTCGGCACCGGTTGCGTGCCGAGAGGATCCGCCTCCCGCCGGTCTGAGGCGGCGCAGGCGCAGGTTCAGCATCTCGACCATGACGGAGAAGCCCATGGCGAAATAGATGTAGCCGCGCGGAATGTGCATGCCGAGCCCGTCGCCGATCAGCGCCACGCCGATCAGCAGCAGGAAGCTGAGCGCGAGCATCTTCACGGTCGGATGGCGCTCGACGAAGTCGCTGATCGGACCGGCGAAGACCATCATCAACACGACGGCGATCATCACCGCGGTCACCATGACCGGGATCTGCTGCACCATGCCGACGGCGGTGATCACAGAGTCGAGCGAAAAGACGATGTCGAGCAGCATGATCTGAATCACGACGGCGCGAAACGAGGGATAACTCCGCACCGTCATGTGCTGCTCGCCACCCTCCAGCTTCTCGTGGATCTCGTAGGTGCTCTTGGCGATCAGAAACAGCCCGCCGAGGAGCAGGATGAGATCGCGGCCGGAAATGGCCCAGCTGCCGATGCTGAACAGCGGTGCAGTGAGGCGGATGATCCAGGCCAGCGAGAGGAGCAGCGCGATGCGCGTCAACATCGCCAGGGCCAGGCCCACCACGCGCGCACGCGGCTGTTGCGGCGGCGGCAGCTTGGCCGCGAGGATGGAAATGAAAATGATGTTGTCGATCCC